>RCNF010000446.1_pt1 | contig 20922 bp, 16 predicted proteins | sample 2041311 | NCBI WGS metagenome assembly RCNF01 (sample SAMN09708228, study PRJNA481090) | Marine sediment metagenome, whole genome shotgun sequencing project. | biome: marine sediment; feature: ocean; material: sediment; isolation source: Sewage treatment plant 2 marine sediment (STP2) ... | reverse complement strand
GATCCAGCAGCTTGTTGATCACGTCGCTGGCCGAGTAGGAACTTTTTCCCTCCGGGATGAAGCGCGCGATCTCCACCAGATCGTCGCCGCAGGTGAGCAGCGGCTTTTCGACTGAACCGTCCTTTTGGATCTGTGGGTACCCGGCATTTGTCACCAGAGAGTTGCAGATGCAGTTTAGCGGGTTTCCACGACAGCATCACGGTGATCATCGGAGGAGTCTTTAACGCAAAGACCCAAACGCGCAAAGCAAAACCAGGAAAACAACGCAGAGACGCGGAGACGCAAAGCCCACACAAAGGAGAAACCGCAGATCACGCAGATAGACGCAGATGTTCGCGTGCGGCGGAGGTGCCATTTGTCGCATTGTTTGGGCTCGGTTCACCAATCCGTCCACATCGCTCGGGCAAACAATGCGATGGGTGGCTCCTCCCGGGAACCGCCTGCTGATACGTGCCGCGTGCGGTGGAGGTGCCATTTTTTGCATTGTTTGACGCCACTATCTGCTGCAGACCCATGAGGCGTCTCGGGCAAACAATGCTAAAGGTGGCTCCTCTCGGGGATCGCATTCTGAAAGGCGGGTTCACTCGAACGCCGGAGAAAGTGACGCCTCTTCCCTGCAGGAGATTTCTCCGCTCGCTACGCTCGGTCGAAATGACAGACAATTTTCGGCATACATGATAAAAAGCGCCTCTCCCTTTCTCCTCTGCTCCTTTGCCCCTCTGCTCCTTTGCGTCTCTGCGTCTTTGCGTTTTCTTCCGATTTCGGGTCTTCGACCCGATTTTCACCTGGAGTAAATCCAGCGTAAGATCGAATGGTGAGCGATCAACCGGTTCTGCGCCGAGTCCTCCACTGCGATATGGACTGCTTCTACGCTGCCGTCCACATGCGGGACGACCCTTCGCTGGTGGGCAAGCCGGTGGTGGTGGGCGGCGACCCTTCGGGGCGTGGGGTTGTGGCGGCGGCCAACTACGAAGCGAGAAAGTACGGCATCCACTCGGCGATGCCGGCCGCCGAGGCCCGTCGGCGATGCGCCGCGACGATCTTTCTACGACCTGAGTTCAATCGCTACCGCGAGGAGTCGCGGGCCATCTTCGACATCTACCGCAACTACACACCGCTCATCCAGACGCCTTCTTTGGACGAGGCCTTTCTCGATGTCAGCGAGCACCTGGGTGAGTTCGGCAGCGCCACCGCCATCGCCAAGGACATCCGCCGCAGGGTGCAGGAGGAGCGCCGGCTGACCGTCAGCGTCGGTGTCGGGCCCAACAAACTGGTGGCCAAGATCGCCTCCGACCAGGACAAACCGGACGGTCTCACCATTGTCCGCCCTTCGCAGGTGGCCGCCTTCCTGGCGCCGCTGCCGGTACGGCGTCTGCACGGTGTCGGTCCGGCCACCGAGAAAACCCTCCACGCCATGGGTGTGAAGACCATCGCTGATCTGCGCGAGGCATCGGTTGATCTTCTGGCGACCCGTTTTGGCCACTGGGGCCGATCGATGCAACGGCGCGCATGGGGCATCGATGACCGGCCGGTTCACAACGACCACGTCCGCAAGAGCCTCAGCACCGAAAGGACGTTTGAAGAAAACATCAGCGACGCGGCCGCAATCGACGAGCTCCTACAGTCGATGGCGGAGGAAGTGGCGCGGGGGCTCGAAAAAAGAGAACTCGCTGCCTCCACCATCACGGTCAAGGTCCGCTACCCCGACTTCACGACCCCGACCCGGTCCCACACCCTCCCCACTCCAACCGCCGACACCGGCACGATCGCCGCCGTTGCGAACCAGCTGGTGCGCCGTACCGAAGCAACAAAAAAGTCCGTCCGCCTCCTCGGCGTCGGCGCCAGCAACCTCGTCCCCGCAGAACTCGGACAACGGGCGTTGTTTGAAGAGAGTTCTTAACGCAAAGACGCGCGGCCCACACACAGGAGAAACCGCAGATAGCGCAGATGACATGACGGCGGGTTGGCCTCGGCAGCCCAGTCGGAATGTCATCCTGAGCGAGGGAGAGAAGCGACCGAGTCGAAGGATCTCAAGTCGGCAGAGTGACCTCGATAGCCAAGAAAACCAACGCAAAGACGCGAAGCCGCAGAGAGCCCAGCCGCTCAATTCTGCCCGCAGATCACGCAGATTGACGCAGATATTTTTGCCGGAGTGAACATCACGGTGTTCATCGGCCGTCCAAAATACAGACACGGTTCCAGAAGGAAACGCAAAGACGCAAAGGCGCAGAGACGCAAAGAGTATCCAAGGTAACTCGATCGCCCGGCAAGATCTCGGCTGCCTGACGTCGGCCGAAGAGCGCAGGCCTCGCCTCACACACTTTCACTCTTAGGGATGGGGCTCCGACATCCGCGTTCGAGCAGGCACGACCGAGGTGGAACCGACGCGCCCTTGGCGCGTCGCCGGGGGGCAGCGGGGCGCCGACGGACGCTGGCGTCCGGAGGTGACCCACTGCTCACCGGGAGCCGGCGATTGAAGATCGCCGGGTTGTTCCGCCTTCCACTCCAGGCAAGCGCGCTCGAGTCCGGACCAAACCCTCTGCGACTTTGCGCCTTTGCGTCTTTGCGTTTTCTTCCGTCCGGCCGGATCTGCGTCTATCTGCGTCATCTGCGGGCAAACCAATGCGATGGATCGGACGGGTTCTGGCACACTATCGCTTGCCGATGAACAACGACTCACCCACTCCGCGACCGCCGAGCAGGCTGGTGCCGGCTATTGTCACAGCGTGCGCCCTCCTGTTTACGATGGGGGTGGTGGCGGTACCGTGGCTGGCGTCCCGGGATTTTCTCTTGGCGCCGCTCCTGCGGCTTGGCTATAAACCAGGGTGCCACCAGATCCCCGAACGTTGTCTCGACCTCGGCTTTGGCCCGATGGCGGTGTGCGCACGGTGCGCGGGGCTGTACCTCGGTGGATGCGTCGGCCTCCTATGGACCACCCTCCGCAACCGGTCCTCGCGGCCGCGGCCCCTGTGGCTCGCCGTGGTCGCCATACCCACAGTGCTCGACTTTGCGGCCGGTCAGATTGGACTGCCCAGTCTTGGCAACTGGCCCCGCTTCGCCCTTGCCGTTCCATTGGGTCTGCTCGCCGGTCTGTATCTCGGCGACGCCCTCATCGAGATCGTCCGTCAGAATTCTCGGTCGTACACTTCTTCACCGGATTCGGTAGGATAGGCACTCACAAGGAGGAGACGATGAACCAGGCCCCTTCAATGTTCAAACCAGCCCTGATCTCGGGTGCCGCTTTCGGAATCGCGGGCTCGATCCCGGTCATCAACTGGATCAACTGCGCTTGCTGTGCGTTGATTATCGGTGCCGGTCTTTTTGCCGCCTTTCTCTACTCCAAAGAGAGTCGAAAGATAGGCGTCTCCTTTGGTCCCGGCAACGGCGCCACGGTGGGTGTGTTGGCGGGTCTGGTGTACGGCGTCGTGGCGGGTGTGGTCGGTGGTGCGATCAACGCCGCTTTCGGCATGGGCGACTGGCAGCAGGCCATCGAGCAGATCCAGGCGAGCGGCGCCGACATCGATCCAGCAACCCTCGAGCAGATTTCGAGCTTTATGGAAAGCTCTGGCGGCGCCATGATGTTCCTCATCGGGCTCTTCTTTTCCCTGCTCTGCGGCGCGATCTTCGGCGTGATCGGCGGGCTTATCGGCGGTTCCGTCTTCAAGGTGGAAGCGCAACCGGGCATGTATACGGGGACTCCACCACCGCCACCGATTGGATAGCGCTCCAATTCCCGTGAGTCGCGGCCCCACCGGGGCCGCACATCACAGGTCGTAATACAGCTCGACCTCGTAGGGATGGGTGCGAATCGCGACCTCGCGGGCCTCGTCGCGCTTCTTGGTGATCCAGCGCTCGATCAACTGCGGTGAGAAGACGCCGCTTTCAACCAGGAAGTCCGAATCACGCTCGAGGGCACCCAGCGCCTCGGTCAACGAGGCCGGGAGGGCCTTGATGGTGCGACGGCGTTCCTCGGACCAGGTGAAGATATCCTCATCCACCGGTCCGAACCCGAGGTCGGAGGGATCGAGCTTGCGCCGGATGCCGTCGAGACCGGCGAGCAACTGGACCGCGATGCTGAGATAGGGGTTGGCCGTGGCGTCGGGAGGCCGGAACTCGATCCGAGCCGTGTCCGGTTTGTTGGCGTAGGTCGGGATGCGCACCGCGGCCGACCGGTTGCCGGCCGAAAAGATGGCGCTCACCGGGGCCTCGAATCCAGGCACCAGACGGCGGTAGGAATTGGTGCTCGGGTTGGTGAAGGCGAGCACGGCGGCGCCATGCTCCAGCAAACCGCCGATGTACCACCGCGCCTCGTCGGACAGACTGGCGTAGGCGTCGGCTGCATAAAACAGGTTGCGCCCGCCCACTTCCAACCGTTGGTGGAAGTGCATGCCCGAACCGGCCTCGCCAAAGAGAGGCTTGGGCATGAAGGTCACAGTCATGCCGTCTTCCAACGCCGTCATGCGGGCCATGTACTTGACGATCATGCAGGCGTCGGCCGCCTGGGTCGGCGGCAGGAGCGGCGTCTCGATCTCGCATTGGCCGGGACCACCGACTTCGTGGTGGTGGTACTTGACCGGGACGCCCGCGCCGTCGAGCCGCCGGCAGATCCTCGATCGCAGGTTGTGGAGGTGGTCGCGCGGCGGAATGGCGTGATAGCCGCCGTGCACCGGAGCCGAGTAGGCGCTGCCCATCTGGTGATTCCGCCAACCGCCCTCGTCCGACTCGATCCGGTAGCCCGCGGTGTTCATTCCGTTTTCATAGGTGACCGCGTCGAAGACGTAGAACTCGAACTCCGGCCCCCACAGGCTGGCATCGGCGATCCCTGTCTCTTTGAGCCACATCTCCGATCGCTGGACGATGCTGCGCGGATCGAAGGGATAGAGCTTGCGGGTATCCGCCTCGAGCGTGGTACAGATAAAGCTCAGGGTCGGCATCTCCCAAAAGGGGTCCGGAAACGCGGTCTGAAGATCCGGAACCATCACCATGTCACCAGAGCTGATCCCCTTGAACCCGACTGAGGATCCATCAAAGCCGATACCGTTGGCCATGAGCTCGTCGCCGAAACGAGACGCGGAGATCGTCACGTGATGCCAGCGTCCCCACAGATCACAGAACTTGAGGTCGATCTGCTCAATGCCCTCATCCACAATGTAGCGCTCGGCGTCTTCCAGACAGTCGAACATCCTTGCCTCCAATAACGACCCGACCCACGGCGCAGCCGCCGAGCCGGGATCGTCCATGTTACCAAATTCACAAGCTTTCACCGGCGTCTTCGAGAACTCTCGACATCGCCGCGCCGACAGGCTAACCTCGCGTCAGGACATTTGGGAGGACATTTTGGAAGGGACCTCATCACCCCCACCCCCGCCACCGGCGTTGGCCCCGCAGCCGATCCCCTGGGAAGACACCCGCACCGCCGGAGCTGTCGCTCGGCTCATCGCGACCGTCAAGCTGCTGGCGACCGCGCCCGGTGAGGCCTTTGCGCGAATGCCGACAGTCGGCGGCATCGGACAGCCTTTGCTGTTTGCCATCATCGTCGCCTGGATCGGTATCGCCATCTCTGCAGCCTGGGGTCTTTTGTTCGGCGGTATGGCGTTGCCATTTCTCGACAGAGATGAACTCGGCATGTTTGGCGCCATGATGGGGATGTCGACCGCGATGACCCTCGGCATCGTCATTCTTGCGCCGATCATCACCGCGATCGTGGTCTTTGTTCAGGCGGGGATTCTCCACCTCATGCTGATGCTGGTCGGCGGCGCCAACAAGGGATTCGAGGCCACCGCGAGGGTGTGCAGCTACTCTCAGGCGGCACAACTGGCCCAGGCGATCCCATTTTGCGGCGGACTCTTGTCGATGGTGTGGTCACTTGTGCTGCTCATCGTCGGTCTTGCAACGGCCCATGAGACAACTCGAGGCAAGGCGGCGACCGCGGTGATCCTACCCGTCGTTCTCTGCTGTTCGTTCTTTGCCGCTCTCACGATGATGGGCGTACTGGCAGGGATCGCTTCGTCACGCTGACGACCGGTCCCGCGTCTTCGGAGGAGCGTCAGTTGGCCACCCTGTGGTTGGTTGCAGCAGCGTCCTCCTTTGCCCTGCGCCCACTCTGGATCGCGATGGCGCCCCACCTGCGACCCTGCACCTTCAAGGCGTGGACCGGCGTGCCCTGCCCAACCTGCGGAACGACCCGCGCAGCCATGTCATTTCTCAGCGGCAATCTTGGTGAGGCGTTTGCCACCAACCCACTGGCAACGGCGTTCGGTCTCGCGTTTCTTGTCGGAGCGCCCCTTGTGTTTCTGTGGACTTTTTCGAGGCTTCCGGTGCCGCGGGTCTCAGGACCACTGCCGCTCTGGCTCCGAGTGGCTGCTCTTTCCGTCATCGGCGTAAATTGGGGCTATCTGATAGCCACCCTCTGAACTCGAGTCATCCAAAACGACCTCAGGCCATCCAAAAGTCATCCATTTGTTGAGAAGCACTCTCTAAATACAACATTCTTTCATTTGAGAGATCTTGACAATATCGAACCTGGAGCATATCCTCCAGGAGTTATACGGCTGTATTGGAGTCGATAAATAGATCCAATAGTTTGTGAAACAAGGTATAAGGAGGTAACGATGTCTCGATCCCGTTTGTTTGTTGCGACCGTTCTGCTCGGAGTCCTCGTCATCGGTCTCGCCAACGTGGCGACCGCGGCGAAAAAACCAAAGGGAAGCGATCTCTACAAGGAGTACTGCAAGCCGTGCCACGAGGCCGGCTCGCCCAACGAAGAGTACACCCCGATGACCCTGATCCAGGATCAGTGGGAGCGTTTCTTCGACGAAAAGTACGAGAAATCGCACTCGGAAGTGTTGGATCCCAACCACGACAACAAGCCGGTCACCGAGGTCATCACCGAAGACGACCTCGAGCAGATCAAGAAGTTCGCGATCGACCATGCGGCTGATTCCGAACAGCCCATGACCTGCGGTTGATCCGCCGAAATCAAGGAGGAAGACGATGTTCCGCAAAACTCTCGCGGTGCTCGGCATCACCATGCTGTGCCTTACAAGCGTTGCGTTCACCCAGGACGTGGCGACCCAGGAAGAGATCGACAAGCTCAAGGAAGAGATCAACGACCTCGAAAAGCGGGTCATGAAGAACGAACGCAAGACCGCGCTCGACAAGATCAACTTTTCAGGCGACTTCCGCTTCGAGCTGAACTCCATCAACTCGACCTACGACGACTACTTCGACGGCATGCAGTTGCAGCGGATGCTGGTCGACACCCTGTTCTACCTCGGCGCCACCGGGATGCCCCCGCAATCGCCCGACGCGGTTCAGGGGTTCATCGCCGAGAACTACGCCAACTACCTCTACTACCTCGACAACGTGGTCACCTTCGACTGGCTGAAGGACGTGATGGGCTCGTTCCCACCCGAGATGCAGCAGGCCCTGTTGGGCCAGCTCCTCCCCTACACCTTCACCGAGGGCTACGACTACGACAACGACATTCTCTACACCAACCGCCTGCGCCTGCAGATGGATGCAAAGGTGTCGGATAGCGTCGACTTCTCGGGCCGCCTCTCGATGTACAAGGTATGGGGTGACTCCACCGGCGTGCAGATTTTCAACGGTTCACCGACCTCGATCAACATCGACGGAACCACCGCTTCGGTCCCCAACTCCGACATCCTTCGCGTCGAACGCGCCTACTTCACCTGGCGCGGCCCCAAGTTCTATCTCTCGATCGGCCGCCGGCCGTCCACCGGAGGTGTGCCCCTCAACTTCCGCAACGATGAGCCCCGTGGTGGTTCACCGCTCGGCACGTTGGTGAATTTCCAGTTCGATGGTGCCACCTTTGGATGGCACATCAGCGACACCTCGACCTTCCGCATCTGCTACGGCGTCGGTTTCGAGTCCGGTTGGGGCAACGCCGAAAACCTCAAGCAGCCCGCCGACCGGATCAAGGATGCCTCGTTCCTGGGCCTCAACTGGGACATCGTGAACACCGAGGATCTTTTCATTCAGACCACCATCATGCGGGCATTTGACGTGACAGATGGATTCGCTGGGCTGGTGGTGCTCCCGGTCGACCCGGTCACCGGCCAGGACGTTCCGGCCCCGGTCGTGCTGCGGTACACACCCTCTGCCACCTTGGGCGATATCAGCTGGGCCTCCCTGGTCGCCGTCGCTCATCCGGGCGCGTTCGACGTCTTCGCCAGCCTCAGCTATATGGAATCCGACCCCACCGACGTCACCACCCCGTTCGGCGGTCTCTTCTCTGATCCCTTCCAGACTCCAGAGAAGCAGGACGGCTACATGTACTATCTCGGCGCACGCTACAACTTCGCCAACAACAAGACCAAGATCGGTCTCGAGTACAACTACGGTTCCGAATACTGGTTCAATATGGCGGTGGCCGAAGACAGCCTGTTCGCCCCCAAGACCTCGGTCCGCGGCGACGTGTGGGAGCTCTACCTGACCCACCGCATCACCAAGAACTTCATCCTCAAGCTCGACTACATGAAGTACAACTTCGACTACTCGGGTTCCGGTTGGCACATGGGCGCGCCCCAGGACCTCGATTCAACTCCGATTCTCGGCTTCGCTTCACCGTCCGACGCAGACCGTTTCCTGCTAGGATTGCAGGCGCGCTTCTGATTTTGAGAAAGTATCCGAGGAGGCAGATATGATTCGGCGTTCGATCATCCTGATATCGCTGTTCGTCCTGGTTGCGGTGCCGGCGCTCGCAGCCGACTACTCCCACCAGGAGTACTTCGAACACTACGAGGGCACACAGACCTGTCTCGGGTGCCATCAGGACGAGGCGGAGACCTTTTTCCACTCGCAGCACTACCAGTGGAAAGGGCAGACTCCGGCGGTGGTCAACGCCGATGGCGAGTTCCTCGGCAAAATGAACACTATCAACGACTTCTGCACCAACCCCATCCCGGCCTGGATCGGCATCACCAAGAACTCCCGGGGAGAGATTCTCTCCCAGGGCTGTTCCAAGTGCCACGCCGGGTTGGGCAAGATGCCCACACCCGAGATGAGTCGCGAACAGCTCGAAAACATCGACTGTCTGATCTGCCACGCGTCCGGCTACAACCGGACGCTGGTGGAAAACGATGACGGCAGCCTCGAGTGGAAACCGATCCTGTGGAAGAACCAGGAAGGACTCGACTCAGTCTCCAAAAGGATCACCATGCCGAAGAGGACCAGCTGCCTCCGCTGTCACGCGGGCTCCGGCGGCGGGCCCAACTTCAAGCGCGGCGACATCGAGTACGAGATGGCCGACACCGACCGCGAGTTCGACGTCCACATGGGCACCGACGGCGGCGACATGGCCTGTATGGATTGCCACGCCGGCGCCAGCCACCGGATGCGGGGGCGCGGCGTCGATCTCATGGGCTCTGACTCAGCTGACCAGCTGCGTTGTGGTGACGGTGCGTGTCACGAGGCCGCTCCCCACCAGAAGGAGCTCCTCAACCGGCACTCCGTCAGAGTTGACTGCACGGTCTGCCATATCCCGGCCTTTGCCAGGATCGACAGCACGGACATGGTGCGGGACTGGTCGACCCCAGCCTATAGCGAAGCCAAGGACAAACACATCGCGACCTTCACCATGGGTTCCAACGTCGAACCAGAGATCACCTGGTACAACGGCACGGTGTGGGCGCAGCTGCCCGGCGTGGCTGTGACGACCGATGCTGACGGCGTGGTGACCATGGTGGTGCCGCAGGGCTCCCGCCAGGACCCGCAGGCAAAGCTCTATCCGTTCAAGGTGCACCGCGGCACGATGCCGGTGACGACCGAGAGCCGCTGGCTGCTGCCGATCAACGTCGAAGAGTTCTTTGCCGACGGCAACATCGACGGTGCGGTTCGCGAGGCCGCCCACGTGCTCTACGGCATCGAGGACTTCGACTACACCTGGATGCCCGTCAAACGCTATATGGGCATCTTCCACGAGGTACAACCCGCCGACAACGCGCTGCGTTGTCTCGATTGCCACGGTGCTGACGGTCGTCTTGATTGGGCCGGTCTCGGCTACGAGAGCGACCCCTTGGCCGCGGTGCTGACACCCTCTCACTGAGGGACTTTCGATCTGACTCAAGGCGGGCCTCCGGGCCCGCCTTTTTTGGTTCGTAATTTTCTCTGTGATTTTGAGATCAATTCCTTGAAACTCTGTCATGGAACAGTAATCAATCCTGAATCCGGCTCTCAAAATATTCGGAAGTTGTTTATTTTATTTGATTTATTGACTAAGTATTTAATACTTGTTCATCTCTGCATATGACCAAAGTGACATAAGCTTGACAATGGATTTTGAGATCAATAGCTTTGATCTGTGAGCACGAACTGTATCTCGCGAGGCTGTCTCAGCCCTTACCACTGAAGCCGGGAAAGTCGTCCCGGGCGGACGACAGGACGCTTGAATTCTCTGGGCCCTTCCGGCCCACTCTGCGTCGAAATCCAGACCCCGGGAGGGGTCTGTCTTTTTTTGTTCGAAAAACCAATGGGAGCAAGGAGGACATGATGAGAAGGAGCATCCTGCTGGCGCTTGTCAGTGTGGTGTGCGCCCTGGCCCTCCCGGCTGCGGCGGCGGACAGTCCCTGTTTGGACTGCCACGACGACGTGGCCGCTGGAATGGCCAATCAGATCCACATGCGCATCGAGCCTTTCGAGGTCTTCGGGCGCCAGGTGGGCTGCGAGGGCTGCCACGGCGACGGCACCGAGCATATGGAAGAGGGAGACCCCTCGCTGATCCGTTCTTTCAGCAACCCGGCCGAGGACGCCTCTGCGTGCCTCGACTGCCACTCGCTGAAGAACCAGGGCGAATGGACTGCATCGACCCACGCGATGGAGAACATCACGTGTCTCGACTGCCATTCGATCCACCAGACGGCCAACCCGCTGGACACCTGTAAGGACTGCCACCAGCAGGTCTACGCCCAGTTCGAGTTGCCCTCGCACCACCCGGTGCCGGAGGGCAAAATGAACTGCGCCAGCTGTCACAACCCGCACGCGGCCACCGAGTTCCAACTCAATACCCACATGCGGCTCAACGATCTGTGTTACACCTGCCACCAGAACAAGGAAGGCCCGTTTATCTTCGAGCATGCCCCAGTGGTCGAGGATTGCAGCCTGTGCCACACCGCACACGGCGCCATCCCCGACAACCTGCTGACGGCCAACGAGCCGACCGTCTGCCTGCAGTGCCACGAATTCCACTTCCACGCCGGGCTGCTGAGCCCCGAAGGAGAGTGGGAAGTTGGCGGTTCCGAATACGAGAACCCACAGGGCGCAAACAGCTTCAACGCGTCGTTCACGACAAAATGCACCCAATGCCACTCCCAGGTCCACGGCACCGATCTGCCGTCACAAACGACCCCGGGCGCCGGCTACGGTCTGGTGCGGTGAGGGGGCGGACATGAATATCAAAACACTCGTTCGTTTGTCATTGATCCTGGCCCTTGCCTCCGTGCCTCTCGCCGGTTTCGCTCAGGAAGAGAGCGAAGAATCCCCGGCGGTTGCTCTCGGCGAACCCGGACCCTGGATCTACACCTTCTGGGGCGTGCCCTACACGGTCCCCGGATATTGGGCCGCCGAAGGTGACGTCGAGTCCAAGGTCGAGGTCGGTTTCTACGACTCCGACGTCGATGGCTCGCCCGACATGGTCGCCGAGTACTACGACACCGGCGCCGGCATGATCGGCGACGCGACCGTGTCGACTCACCAGGAATGGGGCAGCCTGTATTTCCTGGGCGCATTCCAGAATGTCGACACCAACGCCGGTGAACTCGATTTCGATATCAAACGCATGGTGCGTTCGCACAACAGCTACGAGAGCTTTATTCACCGGCTCGGCCACGATCCGATGACCAACCTCGAAGCCACCTCGTTCAACGGCAAGGTCGTCGAGCACACCGATTTCGACCCCGACCAGCAGTACAACCTCACCTACTCCGTGTTGAACAGCCGGACCGAGTTCCAGCTGCCGAGCATCCGCGCACTCACCCTGGGTGTCGAATTCAACGAGCAGAAACGTGAGGGCCACAGACAGGCATTCACCACCTCCCACTGCGACACCTGCCACGTCAAGAGCCAGAAACACGCCCTCAACGAGAAGACCGAGGACGCGACCCTCGACGCAAAGGTGGCGTGGAAGAGCGGCTATGTGAAAGGCTCGTTCACTGGCCGCAAGTTGACCTACGGCACCAATTCGGTGCAGGCGACTTTCGACGACAATCTCCACCCCGAACTGCAGACGCCGGTCTTTGACAACCGCATGCAGTACGACTCGGATGTCGGCGCGATCCCGGCCGATCTGTGGCCGAACTCCAACAAGGACAAGACACGACTGGACCTCGTCCTCAACAACGTCGCGGGGTTCACCGTGACCGCCAACGGCGTGTGGTCAAAGACCGAGAACGACTACACCAACCTGCAGTCAGACTACAAGGGCTACATCGTGTCGGCCGCCAAGGGATGGAAGAACGGCTGGCGTCTGCGCTGGCGCGGCAACGTCTACTCCATCGATAACGACGACGTTTTCGTCGATGTCAACGACCGCCCGTCGATCGCCGGGCCGCACGCCGGCCAGACCTATGAAGACGTCTACGGTATCAACTTCGATTTCACGAGGAAGTCGGCCCTCAACCGCGACGTCTTCGACTCGAAGGCCGACCTCAGCTACCGCTTCGGCCGCAAGCTGGGGACCCTGCGGTTCACCTGGAACTACAACAGCACTGATCGCGAGAATTTCGAGGTCATGCCGGGTGAATACAAGACCAACACAAACCTGCTGGGCGTCAGCTGGCGCACCCGTCCGGCCACCGGATGGCAGCTCGAAGCAAACCTCAAGTACGCGATGATCGACAATGCCTTCACGTTGATCGACGGCGCCTGCTCGACTCTGGTTTCGGGTTCGTACCCCAACCCGTGGAACCCTGAAACACCTCAGTACTATGATTTCCATGACGCCAGGATCGCCGAGACCACGGCATCTGCCTCGAACTGGGGACGCGCCAATCTGCGGCTCGGCTACTCCACCGGCAAGACCACGGTCTTCGGCAAGTACATCTACTACGATGGCGACAACACCGACGGCGACCTCACCGATTGGTCGCGCAGCAGCAACACCGCGCTCGTCACGGTGTGGTCGGCGCCGACCGAGACCTTCAACTGGTATGCAACCTACACCTACATGGACTCGGATTTGAATACTCCGGTCTGTATACCCGTCTTCGATGGTTGAGCAGGCACGATTATGGGTGGCCAGGATGGCTACTCCCGTGACATGCTCGACTACACCTCCGAATCGAACACCGTGATGGCCGGATTGAAGTACGACAAAAAGGACAAACTGGAGTTGGGGCTCGACCTCAGCTGGATGCAGGCCGAAGCCGGGCTCGCCCCGTTCGACCTGAGTGCCGACGACTACGTCGCGACGCATCCGCCCATGTCCTACGATTTCTCGGTCAGCAACACCTACTCGAATCTCGACAGCACCCGGATCGACGCCGATCTGTGGGCGAAGTACTTCTTCAGGTCGAATTTCTGGTTGCGCCTGCGCTACCACTACGTTGACTACGCCGACGATGCGCCGTATCTCTACGACACGTCGGGCACCTATCAGTTCGCCGCCGCGTCGGTGGGCTGGGCCTTCTAGCCGCACGGCACAAAAATCACGCCCCGCCAAATGGCGGGGCGTTTTTTTGGCCAGGGCGTGGGGCCTGAGGCTTGAGGTCCCGAGGCCCGGGCCACAACTCGCCGCCGGCAGCGTTACATGGTCGGCGCCGGGATGGAGAAGTGGAACGCAGCCGGCGATCGAGAATCGCTGGCGGTGGTGAGTCGCGACGGCCGACCTCGCCACGGCAGAGCCCGGAGGGCGAAGCCGGGAGGCCGTCAGCAAAACCCAGGTCCCAAGCCCCAAGCCTCAAGCCCCGTCGTGTCCAATCGACCCACCGCCCGCGTCGATGCGACCCGCAAATCCCCCTTTTGCAGGCATTTCCCCGCGTTTCGAGCTGGCACGACAGTTGCTTTAGTGCAGGGAGGACCGGGCACAACGCCCACACAAGGAGGTCACCATGAAGACATGGAGTTCGCGTTTGGTTCTGACTGCAGCCGTGGTGGCGGCGGTCTTTTTCGCATCCCCGGCTGATGCTCAGCGGCGCGCATCGGCCCAGGTCGGTCCGAACTGCGTCGGTGGGATCCAGGCTCTCTTCGACGACATCGAGGTGGTGCCGCTCTCTGCGGCCGAGGAAGCCGAGGTGCTGTATTTGCGCGAGGAAGAGAAGATGGCTCGGGATGTCTACCTCACACTGGCCGAACGGTGGCAGTTGCCCATCTTTTCGAACATCGCCCGCGCCGAACAGAAGCACATGGATCTGGTGCTCAGGCTCATCGAGGTCTACGGCCTGATCGACCCGATCACCGACGATACGGTTGGCGTGTTCTCCAATACCGACCTCGGCATGCTCTACGACGATTTCGTCATCACGGGCGCCGAAGACCTGATCGCCGCTCTCACGGTTGGCGCCACCATCGAAGATATAGATCTGGCTGATTTGTATAATCTGGTCGAACTCACCGACAACCGCCACATCACGCTGGTGGCCTACAACCTGGCCAAGGGATCGCGCAATCACCTGCGAGCGTTCATGCGGGCGCTTGCAGCGCAGGGCGAGACCTATACGCCGCAGTACCTCAACCAGGAAGCCTTCGACGCCGTTCTCGCGGCCGATATGGAGCGGCGGATGTTCTACGACGCCGATGGCGAACCGGTGGCCGCTTGCGGTGCCGGCGTCGGCGGTTTCGGAACGAGGCGTGGATCCGGATCCGACGGCGAAAACGGTCAGGGATCCGGGTCCGGCGAGTGTGACGGATCCGGATCATCGGGCAACGGTGAGTGCGACGGCTCCGGTTCGACCGGCGGACGCGGCGGCAACAGTGGCAACGGCGGCAATTGATCGCGAAACCAGAACAACAGAGGAGAAGATCATGAAAAACGCGACCCGGACTCTCACGACCATCATCGGCGGCGGGGCCCTGATCCTGGCAACCGCGGCGGTCGCCGGCGCCCAGGAGGCCCCTCCTGATCCCGCCAAAAAACAGACCCAGACGCAGGCAAACAAAGGCGACGGCACCGGTCAGGCTCAGGGCTCCCAGAGCACCGCATCGGGCCGTCAACTCGGCCCCGGCGACGGTACCGGCAACCAGGGCGTCAAACCCAAGGACGGCACTGGGAACGGCTCCCCCGCCGGCGCGGGTTCAGGCAAGAACGCCAACCAGTCCACAGCCTCAGGTCAGACGAAGAACAAAGCGGAGATGAAAGCGCAGAAGAAGGCCGCCAAACAGGCAAAGAAACAGGCCTCGAAAAACGCCCGCCAGGCAACCGGCACCCGGACCCAGACTCGTGTCAGGGACCTGTCGGGTTCGGGATCCGGTAGCTGCAGCGGATCCGGCTCAGGCTCTCAACGGAGAAGCGGCGGTTCCGGCGGCGGACGCCGGTAACGTTTCCTCCCCTCCCCCCTCCAATCGGCCTCGCCCTTCGGGGCGGGGCCTTTTTTAGCTTGGGGCTTGGGGCTTGGGACCTGGGGCTCGAGGCTTGAGATCGGTGGCGTCGTGCGGCAAGCCCCAAGCCTCAGGTCCCAGGCCTCAACCCACCCCGTGACTCCGGTGCGTCTTGACGGTCAGCTGTGGTCGTTGGTACCTCCGCCGAACCTCAGGTAAAGCACCGGCAGCACCATGAGGGTCAAAAGGGTCGAGGTCACGACGCCAAAGACCACGACCACCGCCAGCGGTCGTTGCACCTCGGAGCCGACGCCGCTCGCCCACACCATGGGCACGAGCCCGAGCGCGGTGGTCGCTGCGGTCATCAGGACGGGTCGCAGCCTGAGCTCCGCGCCCTCGAGGACGGCATCCAACCGGGACGTGCCTTCGGCTTCGAGGTTGCGGAAGAACTCCACCATCACCAACCCGTTGAGAACCGCGATGCCAAAGAGCGCGATGAAACCCACCGCTGCCGAGACCGACAGATACATGCCGAAGGCTTTGAGCCCGAAGATCCCGCCGACCAGGGCCAGTGGGATATTGACCAGAATCAGGAAGACCGGCCTGGTCGAATGGAAGTTGAGATACAGCAGGATAAAGATCAAAACCAGGACAACTGGCACCATCAACCGCAGGCGCGCCATCGCCCGCTGCTGCTGCTCGAACTGGCCGCCCCAGGTGACAAAGTAGCCGGTGGGCAGCTCCAGCCTCTCCCGCAACTGTTGTTGAGCCTCCTCCACAAACCCCCCGATGTCGCGGTCGACCACGTTAAGCTCCACCACGACCCGCCGTTTGCCGTCCTCGCGGGAAATTTGCGCCGGACCTTCGACGACCGCAAAATCTACCACCTCGTGCAGCAGCACCCGCCCGCCGGCCGGACTCGAGAGGGGCAGGTCGCGCAGATTCTCCAACTCGGCGGTAAAGGACTTCGGCAGGCGCACCACGACGTCCGTGCGACGGTCGCCTTCCGGCACCGTGGTGACCACCTTGCCTCCGATCGCTGTCTCGATCAAAGTTCTCACCTGGGCGACGCTGATTCCCATCCGTGCCATGCGCCGTCTGTCCATACCGATCTGCAGGTAGCCAAGCCCCTCCACCGCTTCGACCTTCACGTCAGCCGCACCCCGGATCTCCGAGACAATCGCTGACGCCTCATCGCCAAGCCGGGCTAACTCGTGGAGATCCTCGCCGAAGATCTTGACGGCGATCTGAGACTTGACTCCCGAAAGCAGTTCGTCAACCCGCATCTGGATGGGCTGGGTATAGCCGAACTCAACGCCCGGGATGGTGCTCAGACGCTCTCGGATAGCCGCGACCAGCCCTTCCTTGGTGCGTGCGGTGGTCCACTCCGAACGCGGGGCCAGAATCACGTAGGTATCGCTCTCGCCGACACCCATCGGATCGGACGATATATCCGAACGACCGGTACGGCTCACGACGTGCCGGACTTCAGGCAGTTCCATGATCGTCGACTCAATCAGCGCCACCGTCTTGAGCGACTGTTCCAGCGACACCGAGGGAATCTGGAACGGCTGCACAACGATCGAGCCCTCGTCCATGGTCGGCAGAAACTCGGTACCCAGGGTCGGCACGAGCGCCACGGCCACCACAAGCAAACCGATTGCGGTGCCGAGCACGACCCACGGGTGGGCCAGAGCCCAACGGAGGTGGGGCCGATACATCTTCCGCACCACGTCAGCGGGGTGAGGGATCCTACCGCCGCCGAAGACCGCCACTGGTTTGAGCAGAAACGAAGCGAGCACCGGGATCACGGTCATGGTCAAAAGCAGCGAGCACCCGAGAGCGATGCCGATGGTGTAGGCCAACGGCGCGAACATCTTCCCTTCCATCCCCTGCAGCGCCGCGATGGGGATGAATACCACAATGATCACCAATACCCCGAAGGTCACCGGCCGGGCGACCTCGGTTGCCGCTTGGCACATCAGTCCGCAGCGCGGCGTTTCGGCTTCCTTCGGGCGGGCGAGCAGCCGGACTGCATTTTCGACCAGGACGATGGCGCCGTCGCCGAGCATACCGATGGCGATGGCGAGACCCGATAGCGTCATCAGGTTCAGCGACATGCCGAAGAGACCCATCACCAGGAAGGTCGCGAGAGCCGCCAACGGCAACTGCAGCGCCACCAGCGCCGCCGACCGCAGGTGGCCCATGAAGAAAAGCAGCACCAACAACACGAGGACGGCTCCCTGGAAGAGCGCCCCCCTGACGGTGCCGAGGGCCGTCGTCACCAGTTCGTTGCGATCGTAAAAGGGCACGATCTCGACATCCGGCGGCAGCGACTGGCGTGCCAGCTCGAGCTTCTCACGCACTCCTGCAACCACATCGCGGCCCGACCCGCCGCGCAACATGAGAACGATCCCAGCCACGGTTTCCCCGCGGCCGTCGCGGCTAATTGCTCCCTGACGGATCTCGGGGGCGAGTTCCACTGCCGCCACCTGACTCAAGAGAACCGGGACGTTGTTGCGGTAGGCGACCACGGTGTTCTCGAGGTCCTCGCTCCCCCTCACCCAGCCGTCCCCGCGTACCACAAACTGCTCGCCACCACGTTCGACGAAGGCTCCGCCGGCGACACCGTTGTTGGCCGCAACAGCCGCCGCAAGCTCCTCCAACGCAAGCTCGAACTGGCGCAACGCCATGGGGTCGGCTACGACGTGGAACTGCCGCACATTGCCGCCGAAACTGTCGACGCCGGCAACGCCCGGAACGGTCCGGAGGATGGGCCGCAGGACCCAGTCCTGGAGCGACCGCAGCTCCATCAGGTCGCGATCGGGGCTCTCCAGGGTGTACTGGTAAACCTCGCCGAGGCCGGTGGAGATCGGACCCAGTCCACTGCTGGCGCCCTCGGGGAGCTCGCCCTGGACCGAAAAGATCCGCTCCAGAACCAACTGGCGGGCAAAGTAGATGTCGGTCCCGTCTTCGAACACCACGGTCACCATCGACAGACCGAACTTTGAAAGGGAGCGCACCTCGGTCGAGTGCGGGAGACCGGTGCAGGCCTGTTCGATGGGGTAGGTCAGAAGCTGTTCGATCTCGAGAGGCGAAAGGGTGGCCGCCTGCGAGATCACGGTCACCTGAATATTGGTCACATCGGGGAAAGCGTCGATCGGTAGGCTGCGAAAGGACATCCACCCGGCGGCGATGAGGAGCACCGCCAGCAACACCACCACCAATCTATGGGCGAGGGAGAGCTCAACCAGTCGTTGCATCAGTCCTCCCCTCCTTCGGACTTCAGCAGCGCCGATTTGAGGAGAAACACCCCAGCCACCGCGATCTCGTCGCCCGCGGCCAGGCCCTGGGTGACCTCATAGGTCTGACCCTGTATCGGACCGAGAATGACCGGACGCACCGTGAACTCGTCCGCCCCGCTGGCCACGAAAACGACATCACCACCACCCAGGCTGATGACTGCCGACCGGGGAATCGCCAGAGACGTCCTCGCCGAACCGGTCTTCACCGTGGCCTCGACGAAGGCGCCGGGATAGAACGCGGTCGTGTCGCTGTCGATCTTCGCCCGGATGAGGACCGTCCTCGTCGCCGGGTCGATCTGCGGGACACGGGTGATGACCGTCGCCAGACCGCGCTCGTCGGGTCTGCCCACCGGCGAGAACTCGACCGGGTCGCCTGCGGTCACCGAGGCGGCCTGGTCGGGCGCCAGCTGGAGTTCGAGCTCGACTCGCGCGGGATCGCCCACCACCATGAGCGGTGCGAACGGCTGCACCCACTCCTGCTCCTGAACCGCAACCTCGAGCACGACGCCGTCGACAGGTGACGTCACGGGAAGGTGGGGATCGAGCTGTTGGGCCTCGAGAATGTGTTCCAGGCTGTGCTCTGGCAGACCGTGGTCGAGCAGTTCCTCGCGAAGGGTGCTGTAACGAAGCCTTGCCGACAATGTTTCCTGCTCGCGCCGTTCGAGCTCGATTCTGCTGATGCCGTCGAATGACAAAAGCTCGTTTCCGGCCTCGAGCCGCAGTTCCGCCATCCTGACCTGATCGAGCGCCAACAGAAGGTCGCCCTGCATCGACAGCATCTCGTGCGAGTGCAGGGTCGCCACGGTCTGCCCGCGAACGACGCGGTCGCCAGGCGCCACATCGAGCGTCTCCACGCGGCCGCCGGCAATGGTCTTGAGCACCAGGGTCGAACCCGGCGACCTCACCACCATCCCGACTGCGCGCAACCGGCTGGAAAATTCCTCCGTGGTCACGGTGGCAACCTCGATCCCGGCCCGAGACCGTTGTTCAGCGGAGAGGCGCACCACGTCGGAGGCGCCGGCGGTGAAGGCGGTCATTACGAGCATGCAGGTTCCGAGGTTCCGGATCATGAGTTCTCCTCCATCGAAAACACCGCGGTCGGAAAGACCGTCGGGTCATCCAGTAGATAGCTCAGGTGCAACCTCGCCGAAAGCAGGTCGGCGTGGGCCTCGATGGCGGTCAGCAAGAGCTCGTCGTGCCGCACCGTGCCATAGACGTATTCGAGATAGGAGAGCACCCCCAGCCGAAACTGGGCGGAAAGTGATTCTTCCAACCGGTGCAGAGACTTCATCGCCGGAGCGATCGTCACCAGGCGCGATTCGGCGCCACGAGCTACCGCCAGCGCGACCTCGGCCCGACTCAGCGTCTCCCGGACAGCGGCCTGGCGAGACGCCGACGCCAACGCTTCCCGCTCGCGTGCGGCAGCCCTGTGGCGGGCGCCGACGCTACCCAGCGGCAGCGGCACCGCGATGCGGAAGCCCCATGCGTCGTAGCCCGGCACCGGACCGAGGTCCGGGAAGTGCTCCCATTCCGCCTCGACCACCGGGCGTCCCCAGGCTGCAGCAGCGGCCATTTTCGCCCTCATCTCTTCGATGTCGGCCTCGGTGCCTGCGATCTGCATCGGCACACCAGCAGCCAGTGCCTGGTCGTGGAGAGCGCCCTCACCCGGGGATCGCGAGACCGCGGCCAGGGCCTCCAGATCACCCGGCCGTGGGTCCGGGTAGGAGGGCCCGCAGAGCTCCTCGACCGCCTGGCTCAGAACTTCGACCTCGGTCATCCCCACCGCAACCAGCGATGCCGCATCGGTGTGCTCGAGATCGAGCTGTACAACCTCTGTTCCAGCCACCTCACCCAGTTGGTGGCGCGCTTCGAGCAGGGCCAGGGCGGTGTCGAGCTTTTCCAGCCTCGCCTTTCGGACCTCGAGCCGTTCCACCGCAGCCGCCAGATCGAGCCAGCGCCGCGTCGCCTCGACGGCCGTCGACCGGGCGGCGGCGCTCTGAATCACCGCCACACCCTGCTCGGTTGTCTGCGCGAGCTCTCGGGCCGGGCCCATCTGTCCAAAAAAATTAAACGGCGTGCCGATACGGAGACTGTCCTGGGCGTTGAGGGTGCGCTCCGACCCCAG
>RCNF010000445.1_pt1 | contig 20950 bp, 24 predicted proteins | sample 2041311 | NCBI WGS metagenome assembly RCNF01 (sample SAMN09708228, study PRJNA481090) | Marine sediment metagenome, whole genome shotgun sequencing project. | biome: marine sediment; feature: ocean; material: sediment; isolation source: Sewage treatment plant 2 marine sediment (STP2) ... | reverse complement strand
GTGTGACGCCGGAGCACTAATTCCGTCAGGACTGGAAAGTAGCAGCGGTACGTTCCCTTCGACGTGTGCGCCGCCAGCCTGGCCCACCTTTATTTCCCGGCCCGGAGACTGGCCCGGACCGCCGGTCTTTTTGCCGCGAGAACATCATGAGTTCATCCTGAGCGGAGCAGCATGTCCTACCAAGCCCTCGCCCGCAAATACCGCCCCGAAACATTCGCCCAGGTCGTGGGCCAGACCCATGTGACCGGCACCCTCAGGGCCGCCCTGCGCAAGGAAAAACTCAGTCACGCCTACCTGTTTTCCGGTCCTCGGGGCTGCGGCAAGACCACCGTGGCCCGTCTGCTGGCCAAGGGTATCAATTGCCTGGAAAACCGTCAGGGCGATCCCTGCGGCGCCTGCGAGACCTGCCTGGCCATCGCTCGGGGCAATTACCTGGACGTGCTTGAAATCGACGCCGCCAGCAACACCGGTGTCGACAACATCCGGGAACTGCGGGACATGGCGCAGTACTCCCCGAGTGAAGGCAGCAGTCGGGTCTTCATCATCGACGAAGTGCACATGCTGTCCAAGGGGGCCTTCAACGCCCTGCTGAAAATTCTTGAGGAACCGCCAGCCCGAGTGTTTTTCTTCTTCGCCACCACCGAGCCCAACAAGATTCCCCGGACCATCCTGAGCCGATGCCAGCGTTTCGATTTCCGGTTGCTCAACCGGGACGAACTGGCCGGCCGGTTGAACGAGATCGCCGCGGCCGAAGGAGTGACCCTGGCTGACACCGGCCTGCGGCTGCTGGTGTCCCTGGCCGAAGGCAGCATGCGCGACGGCCTGAGCCTTCTTGACCAGGTGGTCGCCGGGGCGGACGGAGTCATTGACGAGACCGCCGTGGTGGAAGCTTTCGGTCTGGTGCGTTCGGAACTGTTCATCGAGTTGAACGAAGCCATTGCCGCCCGGGATTCCGCCCGGGCCCTGCGGCTGGTCGACGACCTGGCCGGCAGCGGCCATAGCTTGGACGCCTTCGCGCGCGGCGTGGTGGCCAATTTTCGCAACCTGATGATCCTGAAGATCGATCCGGACCTGGCGCCCATGGTGGATCTGCCGCCCGACCAGGTGGAAACGCTGGTCAAGCAGGCCGAGCACTTCCAGGAACAGGACCTGCTGGCCTTGATCGACCGGGCGAGCCGTCATTTCGAAACAATTCACCGCAGCACGCAGCCGCGAATCCTGCTGGAAGCTTCGCTCGTGGAATACTGCCGATTCGAATCCAGGGTGCTGCTGGCCGATCTGGCCCGGCGTCTGGAATCACTCTCAGTACCGGCCGGTGGTCAGGCCGGTGGCCGGCTGGCCGGTGGCGGCGTGGCCAGGGACGCCAAGGCTCCGGTGAACCGCAACAAGGCTCCGGTGAACCGCAATCAGGCTCCGGGTAAGCCCGCGAAAGGCGCGTCGGCTCGTCCGGCGCGGCAGACAGTGACCCCGGATATGACCGCCGCCGATGCGGCCGTGCCCGGGTGGACCGGACTGATCGAACAGTTGATGAAGCAAAACCCTCGCCTGGGTTCCTGCCTGATGAACGGCTTGCCCTGTCTGACCCCGGATGGAAACCGGCTGACCGTTTCCTTCGCCGAGGACAAAAAATTCCAGGTCACCAGCATCGCGGGCGAGTGCGCGACCATTGAAGCCCAGATCACCCAGCTGTGGGGACGCAAGATCAAGGTTGACCTTGTATTGGGCCAAAGGGGCCAGACGGACGCGGTCAAGGAGGAGATCCGCCAGGAAGTGGCGCCTACCTGCCGCGAGGAACTGGATCAGGCCTGCAAGCAGGACCAATCGTTGGGAGACCTGGTGGACATGATGGGCGGCAAGCCTCTGCCCGAAAGTGAACGTGAACGTTGGGACAAACCCGGCAAGTAGATTCCTTGGAGGAAAAATGGACCTCAATAAATTGATGAAACAGGCCCAGCAAATGCAGGCCAAGATGGCCAAGGCCCAGGAAGAGCTGGAAAGCAAGGAAGTCACCGCCGAGGTCGGCGGCGGGCAGATCAAGATCGTGATGAACGGCAAGCACCGCCTCAAGAGCATCACGATTGCTCCGGAGTCCCTCGACCCGGACGACATCGATTTCCTGCAGGATCTGATAGTCGCCGCGGTCAATGAGGGGGCCAAGAACGTCGATGCCCTGGTGGAACAGGAAATGGGCTCGGTCACCGGCGGCATGAATATTCCCGGCCTGGGCTGACCATGGCCCGGGATTACGGCAACGAAAAGGGCGATGGCGGGGAATTCCAGTCGCCGGCCCTGGAACGTCTGGTCAAGAGCCTGAGCCGCCTGCCGGGTCTGGGGCGCAAGTCGGCCACCCGCTTGGCCCTGCATCTGGTCGGGCCGGCCGAGGCGGCCGCCGCGGCCGAGGAACTGGTCTCCGCGGTCACCGAGGCCCGGGACCAGGTGACCAACTGTTCGTCCTGTGGGGCCATCACCGAGGCCGATCCGTGCCGGATTTGCTGTTCCGAGCGCCGGGACCCCAGTCAGATATGCATCGTGGCCTCTCCGATCGATATTCTCCCTTTCGAGAAGGCCGGGTTCTTCCGGGGACGGTATTTTGTCCTGGGAGGCCTTCTTTCGCCCCTGGACGGGGTTCGGGCTGAAGATCTGCCCTTTGACCGTCTGACCTGTCGGCTGGACGCCGACGGGGTGACCGAGGTGATCATGGCCCTGGACGCCAGTGTGGAGGGGGAGACCACCGCCCTGTATCTGCAGCGCCTGTTTTCCGACCGGGAGCTTCGTTTGACACGGCTGGCCACGGGAATTCCCGTCGGCGGCGCCCTGGCCTACATCGACGAAGTGACCCTCCAGCGGGCCTTCCAGTTTCGCCGTTCCTTCTGAAAAAGCCCCTCCATTTGCCGGGTGGGCCGCCTTTCCGTCCCTCTGGTGGCCGAATCTTCCCAAAATGATGAAATTCACGGTTAAGTGGGGTCCCCCCGTGACGATACCTTGGGGGAGACAGTATTGATTCGCTGAACGTTCAAAGCCGGCTTGGCTGGCAGGAGATCGTTTCATGGTCAGAGCCGAATGGGCCATCTTCGAAGAAGACTACTGGGCCATCAACAATGTCCTGGAGGATCTGCTCAAGAGCAGTCGTTCAGGATTTGTAATGCTGATCGACCGGACAGGACAGTTGATCAGCCAGCGCGGGCCTGACGTCGATTTCGACCTGACAAGTTTCGCCTCGCTCTGCGCGGCCGATTTCGAGGCCAATTACCAGCTCGCGAAATTGATCGGAGAAAAGGACTTCAGCACCCTGTTCCATCAGGGGGCCCAGGACAGCATGTACCTCGGCAAGATAGCCAAGGGCGTGGTCCTGGTGGTCCTGTTCAACAAGAGCACGACGCTGGGGTTGGTCCGGTTGCGGGTAAAAAGAGCGATGGAGGAGCTCGACAATATCCTCGAGAAGCTCTACGAGAAACTGGAGTACCGCAACGAGGAATACGATGCCATCGATGAATCGTTCACCGTCGAAGTGGAAGCAGAGATAGACAGTCTGTTCGCCGATTGAAGCTGGGGACCATTCCCCGCAACGGTAGGTCAAAAGGGGTAGCACCGTGTCGCTGATCAATTACTCTTCCCGGGAGATCAATTGCAAGGTCGTTTACTACGGCCCTGGTCTCGGAGGGAAAACGACCAACATCCAGTACGTCTACGAGAAGCTGGCTCCCGAGACCAAAGGGAAACTCGTGACGCTGGCCACGGAGATGGACCGGACCCTGTTTTTCGATTTCCTTCCCCTGGAACTGGGTGAAGTGAAGGGTTTCAAGACCCGCTTCCACCTGTACACGGTTCCCGGCCAGGTTTATTACAACGCCAGCCGCAAGCTGATCCTGCGCGGCGTAGACGGCATCGTCTTCGTGGCCGACAGCAGCGAGGCCCGCTTCGATGCCAACATCGAGGCCTTGTACAACCTGCATGACAACCTGAAGGAATACGATCTCAGCCTGGAAGAGATTCCCTTCGTGATGCAGTGGAACAAACGGGACATGCCCGACGCCCTGTCCGTGGACGAGCTCAACGCGGAGTTCAATCCCGAGGGCTATGAAAATTTCGAAGCCGTGGCCATCAACGGCGTGGGCGTTTTCGATACTCTCAAATGCGTGGCCAAACAGGTGCTGCGCCAGCTGCAAACCGCCTGACCCCGGCGGCCGGCAGCCGACTTGCCAACTACAGACACAGGGCGCGACTGAAAAGTCGCGCCCTTTCTGTTGCCCCGGAGCGGGCAAAAAGTTAGGTTCTTTTCCGCAGGTTCACTTTTCCGCAGGTTCAATTGGCCGCCGCGACCACGATCCTCCGAAAGGACACCCATGCCCCGTCCGCTTCTGTACACCATCGGAACGTTTTTCGGATCCGGTTTCGCACCCTTCGCCCCGGCCACGGTGGCGAGTTTCCTGTTCCTGGTCCTGTGGTGGCTGGCCTGGACTTTCCTCGGGCCCATCCCTCTGTGGCTGACGGTCGGGCTCCTGGTCGCCGTCACGGCGGTCGGCATCCCGGTGGCCGGACGGCTGGAAAAAATCCACGGGGAAGATCCTTCCCTGGTGGTGATCGACGAGGTGGCCGGTATGCTGGTCACCTACCTGGGACTCAACGCCGGCTTGCTGGGCTGGGTGGGGGGATTTTTCTGGTTCCGTTTTTTCGATATTTTAAAACCCTTCGGGGTGCGCAAGCTGGAAAAGCTCGGCGGCGGCGGTGGGTTGGGCATCATGGCCGATGATATCGGTGCGGGCGTTCTGGCCTGCCTGGCCACACACGGTTCGCTGTTGCTTTTGGCCAAACTGGGGTGGTGACCATGCCGGAAACCAAGGTCGGACCTTCGGTAAAAATCATCGCCATCGGGGACGAACTTCTGGAAGGGCGGACGGCCGACACCAACAGTCAGCGGATACAGCGGGCGATCGGAGGGCATGGGGTTCAGGTCGCCCTGATCCAGGTGGTGGCCGACAGTCCGGCCGATATTGTTCAGTCCCTCGATCGGACCGGACCGGGGGATCTGGTTTTTGTTTCCGGAGGATTGGGATCCACCCCCGACGACCTGACCCGCGACGTGGTGGCCGATTGGGGCGGTGTCCCTCTGGCCGAAGATCCTGCCGTAAGATCCCAACTCGAACAGCGGTGGAAAAAGCGGGGGCTCAAAACATCGTCCGGAGTCGACCGCCAGTCCCAGGTGCCACAGGGAATGACGCCCGTGACCAATCCCGTGGGTTCGGCGCCCGCGCTGGTGGGCCGCCTGCGGGATCGGATGCTGGTTTTGCTGCCCGGCGTTCCCCAGGAGTTGCAGGGCTTGCTGGAACCGGTGGTCCGGATGCTGGATGACCAGGGTGTGCTGCCGGAGCCAGGGCCGGCCCTGCTGTGGCGGACGGCCCAGGCGGCGGAACTGGCCCTGGTCAAGACCTGCGCGGATATACGCGCCCGATATTCCAGCTTGGACTGGTCCTGGTGGTTGACCGACTGGGGGGTCGACATCCGCCTGGCCTTGCGTTCGTCGGCCGGAGAAGCCAGTGACCTCGCCGCGGTGGAAAAGGAAGTGGACGCCGTGCTGGGCCGGCTGGTCTACAGCCGCCGCATGGAATCCCTACCCGAAGTGGTCCAAAGGCTGATGCTGGAACGCCACCGGACCCTGTCGGTGGCCGAGAGCTGCACGGCCGGGTTGATTGGCGGGCGCCTGACCGACGCGCCCGGGTCTTCGGGTTTTTTCCGGGGCGGCATCCTGGCCTATGCTGACGAGGTCAAGATGGAGCAGCTCGGTATTCCGAGTTCGGTTCTGCGTGAGAAGGGGGCCGTCAGCCGAGAAACGGTGGAGGCGATGGCCACCGGATGCCGCGGCCGGATCGGCACGGACTACGCCCTGGCCGTCAGCGGCATCTCCGGGCCAGGTGGCGGGACCCCGGACAAGCCCGTGGGAACGACCTGGGTGGCGGTCGCCACACCGGTGGCCGTCTTCAGCCGGAAATATCGGTTTCCCGCCGACCGCCAGCGCAACCGTTTGCTGACCGTTGCCGCGGCGGTCGATTCGCTGCGGCGGGTTCTCGAAAGCGGCGATGACCGGTCGCCCTGGCGGGTGGACGAATCCTGGTGCCGGCCCTCATGAGAGTGTTTCTGGCCGTACCCTGTGGGGAACAGTTGGCCGCCGCGGTGACCACCGCACTGGACGGCTGGCGCGCCGGCCCGGTGGGCGATCTGCCCGTGCGCTGGACCCTTCCGGAGACCTGGCACCTGACCCTGCAGTTCCTGGGAGATTGGCCCGCAGATCGTTTGGAGACCCTCCAAATCGCACTTTCCCAGATCCGGGACCAAGCGCCCTTTTCCCTGAATCCGCTCGGGCTGGGCGGCTTTCCCAACCTGAATTCGCCCCGGGTCCTGTTCCTGCATATGGTCGATGACGGTCAGACAGCCCTCCTGGCAGGTCGGGTCCGGGCCGTCGTCAACCAAACATGGCCTGAGGGGCCCCAGGACAACCGGCCCTTCCGCGGCCATTTGACCCTGGCCAGGATCAAGGCGAAATTGTCGCGGTCTGAAATCAACTTGTTGCAGAGTTGGGAGTTAGGGGGATTGCCGGCGGGTCCGGTCGCAGGTTTCAGCCTCATGGCCAGCGAACTTGAGCCCACCGGTCCCCGGTACACGGAACTGGCTTTTTATGCCCTGCGAAAATAAGGCGAAAAAACCAGTTGCACCCGGGTCCGGCGCCGTGTTATCTTGACCGCAAAATTGCTGCAGAATTCAATCACATGTCCGGACGGAACCGGGTAATCGGGTTTCGGGCGGGCCATCCGGGAGATGACAGGAATGGCTCAAAACAAGACAAGCAACCAGGCAGGCAAAAGCCAGGGCAGGACCAGTTTCGGCAGCGACAGCGACCGGGAAAAAGCCCTCGAGTTGACCCGCGCCCAGATTGAAAAGCAGTTCGGCAAGGGTTCGATCATGCTGCTGGGCGACACCAAGATCTACGACAACTTCGACGCCATTTCCACCGGGAGTCTGGCGCTGGACATCGCCCTGGGTATCGGCGGGTTGCCCAAGGGACGCGTGGTCGAGATCTATGGGCCCGAAGGAAGCGGCAAGACCACCGTGGCCCTGTCCGTCATCGCCAACTGCCAGAAGGAGGGCGGGACGGCGGCCTTCATCGACGCCGAACACGCCATGGATCCGGTCTACGCCCGCAAGCTGGGGGTGGACATCGACAACCTTCTGGTCAGCCAGCCGGACACAGGGGAGCAGGCCCTGGAGATCACCGAAATGCTGGTGCGTTCCGGTGCGGTGGACATCCTGGTGGTCGACTCGGTGGCCGCCCTGGTGCCGCGGGCAGAGATCGAGGGTGAGATGGGCGATCATCACGTGGGACTTCAGGCCCGGCTCATGTCCCAGGCCCTGCGCAAGCTGACCGGCACCATCGCCAAGACCAACACCCTGGTCATGTTCACCAATCAGATCCGTATGAAGATCGGTGTGATGTTCGGCAACCCCGAAACCACCACCGGCGGCAACGCCCTGAAGTTCTACAGCTCGGTTCGGCTGGACATCCGGCGGATTGGCGCCATCACCCAGGGTGAAGACGTGGTCGGCAACCAGGTCCGGGTCAAGGTGGTCAAGAACAAGGTGGCGCCGCCCTTCAAAAAGGCTGAATTCGACATTTTGTACGGCGAGGGCATCAGCAAGGAAGGCGATCTGATAGACCTCGGGGTGGCCGCCGACGTCATTCAGAAATCCGGCGCCTGGTACAGCTTCGGCGAAGAGCGTCTGGGGCAGGGGCGGGAAAATGTCCGGATCTTCCTCAAGGAAAACAAGGATCTGTATGAGACCATCAAGGATCTGGTCTTCACGCACTACGGAATCGGTGAAAATGGCGCCGAATCGGTTCCCGAAACAGGCGAGCAGCCGGCCGGCGAAAAACCGGCGGCCGCCACCGTGAGCGGGAAAAAGGCTTCCGCGGCCGCGGCCGGAGCGAATCCCGGATCCACGCCGGGTAAGGCCTGAGGTTTCGACCATGGGTAGCCGGTTCGGGCGGCCGGGCCGACGGCAAGGCCGTTCTGACGAGCAAAAACAACAGCCGGGTTTCCCCGAGGGGGAGGCCCGGCTGATTGACGTTCGGGAAACCGAAGGTTCGGTTGTCCTGGCCTTCGAAGGTGGCGCCACTCTCGAATTGGCGCCTGGTTCTGTCCCCCAAGGACTGCCGGGTGAGGGCCAAATGGTGTCCGAGGAGATGATGGCTGAATTGAAGTTGGCTGCCGAACGCAAACAGGTCGCCCGGCTGATCTTCGCCATGCTCGACCGGCGCCTGCAACCATTGGCCAGGATCCGGGACAAAGTCGCCGAAAAGGGTTACAGTAAGGCCGCGACCGAAGAGGTCCTGGACCAGATGGCCGCCAAGGGATTTTATTCGGACCGGAAATACGCCGAGGCATATTGCCGGGACTACCTGGCCACCCGACTGGTGGGCCGACGCTACCTGGTGTCCAAGCTGCGAAACCAGCGCGTGCCCGCGGGCCTGGCCAACGAGGTTGCGGCCGAGCTCCTCGATCGAGAAACCGAAGGGGAACTTGCCGACCGCGCCGCCGCGGCCAGGTGGGAACGCCTTCGCGGTCCGGTCGACATTAAGACACTGGCCAAGGTTGTGCGGCATCTGCAGAGCCGGGGCTTCGATGCCGGTACCGCCAACCGAGCCGCCAGAAAAATGCAACCGGACCGCCGGGACGACTGACGACCCTCAACCGAACGGGCCAACTTCAGCCATGAAAATTCTCGTCACAGGTTGTCAGGGAATGCTGGGACGCGCGGTGATGGCCAGGCTGGCCGGCGATCATCTCTTGACCGGGGTCGACCTGAAAGATGGCGATCTGACCGATCCCCGGGTGGTGAAAGATATCGTCACCGCCTGCGCCTGCGAATGGGTGATACATTGCGCGGCCTGGACCGATGTCGACGGGGCGGAGTCCGCCCGGGACCAGGCCATGGCGGTCAACGCGGGGGCCACTGAAAATCTGGCTCGCGAGTGTGGGCGGAGCGGGGCGGGCCTTTGCCTCATCAGCACGGACTATGTATTCGATGGAGTGGCCCGTGCCAAAGCAGAGGGATTCACTGAGGAGGACCAACCGAATCCCGTGAATCACTACGGCTTGACCAAAGCTCGGGGCGAAGAGATTGTCGCCGCGGGTCCGGCTCCCTGGCAGATCGTGCGTACAAGTTGGCTTTTCGGGGACGGCCCGGTGAATTTCGTCAAGACCATCCGGCATCTTCTGGAAACGAGGGACCGACTGCGGGTGGTCGACGACCAGCTCGGTTGTCCGACATACGCCGAGGATCTGGCCGATGTTATCGGATTCCTTGTATCCGGGCGCCACCGTGGTATCTTCCACGGAACAAACACCGGGGCCACCACCTGGTACGGCCTGGCCCGCCAGGTCGCCCTCGAATGCGAGGCGGATCCAGACAGGATCGATCCGTGTCCGAGCAGTGAGTTCCCGACCGCCGCGATGCGGCCTGCGTGTTCCATCCTGCACAGCAACCGCCTGGAAGAGGTGGGTTGCCCGGACCGGCCCGGCTGGCGCGATGCCGTGGGCCGTTATCTACGTTTTCTGGAATCCGGTCAGGCGGTTCATCCCTGACCCAGCCTGTGACCCGGCCCGGCCGAAAGGACGCCACCGCACATGCCATCCTCCCGGAACCACGACCGACATGCCGCCGCTGTCCCGCTGTTTCGACAGGCCGTGGACGATCTGGTGGCCACCCTCGGTCGACTGGATGACACCCATCTTGAAGCCGTGACGGCCCTGGCGGATGATGTTCACGCCGCCTGGCAAAACGGGGGCAAGCTGCTGGTGTGCGGCAACGGCGGCAGCGCCGCGGACAGCCAGCATATCGTCGCCGAACTGGTGGGCCGTTTCCTGGCCGAACGGCCCGGTTACCCGGCGTTGGCCCTGACCACCAACACCTCGACCTTGACCGCCGTGGGCAATGACTACGGATTTGATCATATTTTTTCCCGGCAGGTCCAGGCTTTGGGCGGACCGGCGGATGTCCTGCTGGTCATTTCCACTTCCGGCAATTCCGCCAACTGCGTGCTGGCGGTCACCGAGGCTCGGCGGCACCGGATGAAGGTCCACGGTTTTCTCGGCGGCGACGGGGGGCGGCTGTTGCCGCTTCTGGATGGGGCCCTGGTCGCACCCAGCGGGCACACGCCCAAGATCCAGGAAATTCATATCACCATGGGACATTTGCTGTGCATGATCCTGGAGCACTGGCATCAAGATGTCACCGAGTGAGCGGCGCGCGATGATCATCTTCAAGGCTTTCTTGGAAAACCTCAGACCACGCCAGTGGACCAAAAACCTCTTGCTCTTTGCGGGGGTCATCTTTGCCCAGAAGCTGGGGGAGAGCGCCTGCCTGACCCGGGCTTTCCTGGGGGCGGGGGTGTTCTGTCTGGCCTCGGGCGCGGTCTATGTCTACAACGATCTGGTCGACCGGGATCTGGATCGGCTTCATCCCTATAAAAAATTGCGACCCATCGCTTCGGGTAGGCTGCCGCTGGATTGGGCGGTGCGGGGATGTCTGGTTCTGATGACGGTTTGCCTGATCTGCGGGTGGCTGCTGGGTCCGGCCTTCCTGGGATCGGTCGCCGTGTTTTTCCTCTGGAACTGGTTGTATTCCCGGTGGCTCAAACAGGTGCCGGTCCTGGACGTGATGGGCATCGGCATGAGTTTTGTGATCCGGGCCACCGCCGGGGTGATGGTCATGCTGCCGGCGTGTCCGAACGTGGGCATTTCCTCCTGGTTGCTGTTGTGCACCTTTTTCCTGTCCTTGTTTCTGGGTTTCTGCAAGCGGCGTGATGAACTTCTCAGGCAGGACACCAGCAAGGGCACGACCCGACCCGTACTTCGCGCCTACACCGAACCCATGCTCAACGCCCTGATAGGCGGCAGTTTTGCCCTGACAACCATGATGTATGCCCTGTATACGATCTGGCCGTCCACGGTGGAACATTTCGGCACGGCCAACCTAATTTATACCCTGCCCTTCGTGCTGTTCGGCATGGGGCGATATCTGTATCTGGTATTCCTCGAGGACAAGGGAGGCAAACCCCACGAGATCCTGCTCAACGATGCCTTTATCCAGATCATCGTTGTGAGCTGGGTTGGGGTGGCCATCAAGATCATCGGTATCTGATTTGCGGACCGGTTCCAGGAACCGGCCTCGCGGAGGAAGCAATGCGAGCGGTTGTTGCGCTGGTGGAAGCCCGGCCTGAAACCATCATCGAGGATTACGACCGGGTTATCCGGTTGGCGGAGCTTGACCGGGTAGTGGCGGACGGTTCGGTGGCCCTGGCTGCCCAAGCGGTGACCGGTGGGTGGTTCCCCGGATCCGGCAGTCCGCCCTGGCAACTGGACGGCGTCTTGACTTGGCTGGGAAATCGTCCTTCTTCGACCCAGCATTCGGCCGGGGGCGGTGCACCCATCGTTGTGCCGACCTCGCCGGTGGACGGCCGCGTTCAAGCTTCGGGCTGGGCCTGGCAGGATGTCATGGCTCGTCACGGCGCCGAATTCGCCTCGGAGCATTTTCGGCATCCGCGTTCTTTTCGGGCGGAACCCGAGCTGCCCGCCCTGGCCGATGCGCTGCCGGGGACTTTGACCCTGCCGGCGGGCCTTCGTGACCGGCCCACCCTGCTGATGCCGGTGCCCGCGGTGGATCCGGTTCGTCCCATCATCGGGGCGGTGGCCCTTCTGCGGGCTCTTCTGGCCCCGGAACTGGGCAACGTCTCAGACGAGGCAGCGGGGGAAATTTTGGCCGATGTTATCCGGTTCGCCCGGCAGGCGGTTCCCGGTTTGGCTGTGGTGATGGACGGGGTCTGGTGGCAGGTAGGCCGTCGTCCCGGAACCACTCGGCCTGTGGCGCGCAATATCCTGCTGGCCGGCCGCGATCCGGTGGCCGTGGATGTGGTGGCCGCCCGTCTTGCCGGCCGGGACCCCGGCCGGGATCCCTGGTTCCGGCTGTGGCGGGATCTGGGTCTGGGGGCCGTGCGTCAGGAGGACATCCGTCTTGTCGGCCGAACGGACCTGCTGGAACTTGATTTTGGCGTACCGGAACCCGCCGTCGCCGGATCACCGTTGAGCTGGCAGAAGGTTCCATATTCGGACCGGGTTGAACGGAAATTCAAGCGGTCATCACTGATCAAGCAACTTGCGCCAACCCCTTGGGGCGAGTTGTTCGAAGCCTACAGGACCGGAAGGTCCGTCTGGGAGCGTGGATGATGGAAGCCGGTTACACCCATGGCCGCAAGGAAGTCGGCCGGACGGTTGCCGTCAGGGCACCGGCGAAAGTGAATCTCCATCTGGAAGTTCTGCGCCGACGCCATGATGGTTTCCATGATATCGAAACCATCCTGCAGGCTGTAGCCCTGTTCGATGAAATCAGGGTGACCCTCGTCGAACAGTATCGGGGCGGCACTCCGGACATCGATTTGAAGCTGGGTCGCGGTGCCGCTGGGATTCCCGGCGACGAGACCAATATGTGCTGGCGCGCGGCGCGGCTGTTTTGCAAGGAAACGGGCAGTTCGGGGCGGATCATAATCCATCTGGACAAGGAAATTCCCGCCGAAGCGGGGCTGGGCGGAGGCAGCAGCGACGCCGCTGCGGTCCTGGTCGCCTGCAACCATCTGTTCAAGGTCGGACTGGAAAAAGGGGACCTGGAAAAACTGGGAGCCCAGCTGGGCTCGGATGTACCTTTTTTCATTCGGGGCGGAACGGCCTTGGGGCGGGGGCGAGGAACGGACCTGACTTCGCTGCCCGCGGTCCGGTCCGGACATTTCCTTATTGTCAAACCCGCCTTGGACTTAAAGACTCCCCAGGTATACAACGACCTGAAAATGGGATTGACAGTAAACAGCGCCAAAGCTAACATCCAAATAATCAAGCCTCTACTGGTCAGGTTCCCGCAAAAAAGCTGGCCGGGATTCAATCGGCTTGAGGATGTCGTGCTGCCGTCCCAGCCGTCGCTGCAGCGGCTTGTGCTGGATCTGAGGCAAGATGCGCCGGTGGCCATGTTGTCGGGCAGCGGGTCGGCGGTCTTCGCGGTTTTTCCCGAAGGGTACGACCTTGACATCATTGTGGAGGAACTTGGGAAATCGGGATTGTATGTGAGAGTTGTCGGGCCGCACGCGGCGGGTGTTGAGATTACGGATGATTGAGGACCCTGCCGAGCCTTGCAGTACGAAGTTTGGGCTCGCTACGGAGAGGGAGAATCTTGGATATTTCCGAAATCAGGATCACTTTGCGCGATGACAACAAGCTAAAGGGATTCGCCAGCATCACCCTGGACAACGCCTTCGTCATCCGGGGTTTGAAGGTCATCGAAGGGGCGTCAGGTCTTTTTATTGCCATGCCCAGTCGCAAGCGCAAGGATGGGACCTTCCAGGATATTGCCCATCCCATCAACATGGCGACGCGTGAATGGATGGAGACCCAGGTCATCGCCGCCTACAGGCAGGAATTACAGCGCGTGGAAAATGGTGAAGTCCCCCCTCCGACACGTCATGGGACCTTTGAGGACGAAGACGACCATGGTTCCATGATGGAGGAGAGTTTTTGATCTCCTGGTCGTGACTGGGGCGTCGTCAAGTGGTAAGACACAAGGTTTTGGTCCTTGCATTCGCAGGTTCGAGTCCTGCCGCCCCAGCCAGCCATTCAGCCTTGCCTTTTACCCCTCGCTTTTCGCCTTTCCCCGCAATAGTATGTCGCGATAGATCCAGAATAGATCCAGAATAGATCCAGAATAGATCCGGAAAAGATCCGGAAAAGATCCGGAACTGTCACGGACGATCCCCGTTCCCTGCGGAGGAATTAATCCATGGCCAATGAACTAGTCCTCATCGCCGGCAGCGCCCACCCCACCATGGGTGCGCGCATTGCGGAATGCCTTTCCACCAAGGTTCTGGATGTGAAGATCGATCGTTTCTCCGACGGTGAAATCGACATCAGGATTCTGGAGAACATCCGGGGAACCGATGTTTTCATCATCCAGCCGACCATGCCGCCGGCCGAGAACATGATGGAATTGCTGCTGATGATCGACGCCGTACGCCGCGCCTCCTGCCGCCGGGTCACCGCGGTCATTCCCTACTTCGGTTACGCGCGTCAGGACCGCAAGGATCAGCCCCGCGTCCCCATCGGCGCCAAGCTGATGGCCGACCTGATTTCCGGTGCGGGCGCCAACCGAGTCTTGACCATCGACCTGCACGCGCCGCAGATCCAGGGCTTTTTCAACATCCCCTTGGATCACCTGTACTCGGCCCCGGTCCTGCTGAAATATTTCTGGGAGCATCCGCGGGACAACATGGCCGTGGTTGCCCCGGACGTTGGCTCGATCAAGATGACCCGTGCGTTCGCCAAGCGCCTGGAGGTGGGGCTGGCCATCATCGACAAGCGGCGTCCCCGGCCCAATGAGGCGGTCGTCATGAATTTCATCGGGGAAGTGGCCGGTAAGGATGTCATCATCTTTGACGACATGATCGATACCGCCGGCACCCTGACCGATGCCGCGCGGGTGATCATCGAGGAAGAGAAAGCCGCCTCGGTGACGGCCTGTTGCACTCACCCGCTGCTGTCGGGCCGTGCCCTGGAAAGGCTCAACGATTCGCCCATCAAGGAAGTCGTGGTCAGCAACACCATTCCCTTCGACCGGTTCGATATCTGCCCCAAGATTCGGGTTCTGGACATGGCGCCTTTGCTTGCCAAGGCCATACAAAGGATCCATCTGGAAAAAACGGTCAGCGCCCTGTTTGTCTGATCTACCGGCCCGGCGACGGCGCCGGGCTTGACAGGAACCGAATCAGGTGCTTTTTTAAGCCTCCATTTTCCGGAATCGCCGTTTCCCGCCCGGAGTAGCTTTCCCTTGTGGTTGGCGGAGCGGTGTGTTCCATATAGGCCTTCGGGCCAGAAGGTTCCTTGTCGCCCTTGGCGACGAGCCCTTTTCCCGGTTCCCGGTCATCATTCCGGGACCAGAATTACGCGGAGGAGACACCATGGGTCTCATTAATCTCGATATCTTCCCCCGGTCCACCACCGGCAAGAATGCCAACCGGCGCACCCGGGCCGCTGGTCGGGTTCCGGCTATCATCTACGGCAAGGACAGGGAATCGGCCAACATGGAGCTGGACGCCCACGACTTCAACGTGATCCTGTCCCACCTGGCCGGTACCAGTGCCATTTTTCGTCTCAACCAGGAGGGTTCGGACGAAGAGGCCATCGCCCTTCTGCGTGAGATCCAGAAGAATCCCGTGACCGACCAGATTCTCCATATCGATTTGATGGAGATTCCCCGCGGCGTGCCCGTGACCGTGGCCGTGACCATTCAGGTCATCGGCTCCAACGCCACCATTAGGATGGGCGAAGGCTCCGTGGCCATGGCGATCAACGAGGTCGACATCAGCTGCCTGCCGAGCCAGCTGCCCGACTTTCTCGAAGTCGACGTCACCGACATGGAGCTCAACGACAAGATCCTCGTCGGAGACCTGACCACTCCGGTTGGTGAAATCCTCACCGATCCCGAGACCATGGTCCTGAACATCAAGGCCGCCGCGGTGTTCGTCGAAGAGGAAGAGGAGCTTGAAGAGGGCGCTGAAGGTGAAGAGGGTGAAGAGGGTGAAGATGGTGCCGACGGCGAATCCGCCGACGGCGGCGACGAGAAAAAGAGCAAGGATAAGAAGGACGACTGATTTTCCGCTTTGGCTAAGTCCCGAGCGATGGTCTTCCCGCAGCCGGCCCGGTTTCCTGGCCGGCTGTTTTTTGGAGCGATTCCGGTCCTGAGGTGATGGCCTTGGAGCATACATCCCTGCGATTGATCATCGGTCTCGGCAATCCCGGCCGCGGTTACCGGCACAACCGGCACAACCTGGGCTTCATGGTGGTCGAGGTGATGGCGCGGCGCCTGGGCCTGGAATTCAGGTCCACCGGATCCACCTTTGCTGTGGCGGTCGATGCGCCACAGGACCCCGGAATCGTTCTGCTGAAACCCATGTCCTACATGAATCGCAGTGGTCAGGCGGTCAGGGATTGGTCCCACCAGGCCGGTGTGGCGGTGACCGGCTCGTTGCCTGAGATTGGGGTCGCAGCTGACAATGATGCCGCCGAGGCAGTGGCCGGCCAAGAGCCGATGGTCGGGGTACGGCCCCTGGTGGTCTGCGACGATCTGAACCTGCCCCTGGGTTCGGTCCGCCTGAGACCCAATGGCTCCAGCGGTGGCCAGAACGGTCTGGCATCGATTATCGAGCATCTGGGCGGGGAGGAAATCCCCCGTATGCGGCTGGGGATCGCCCCTTTTGAGGGGGTAATCGATCCGGAGGCCTGGCCCGACTTCGTAACCTCCGATTTTGAGCATGAAGAGAACCCCGCAGCCCTGGATCTGGTGGATCACGCGGCGACGGCCCTGATGTTCTGGCTGGATCACGACCTGGACGCTACCATTTCCCGGTTCAACCGGCGGATTAGGCCCGCCCCCGAATAACGGGGTTCGTGTTTCTTTCTTGCGGGATGCCGCGGTGGTGGATATATTGCCACCCTGCCGCCAAGGGCGGTTATGGCCCTCAGGGCCCACATTATAATTGATTCCAGCTGTAAAGCTGTGTAATCACATCCCTACCCGGGCTGACACGGGGACGGTCACAAGCTGGCCCACCTCCGTGAATAAAGACTCGGGTCGACCTGTCCGAAGGGAGGTGTAACCAGTGAAAAAGTACGAGCTTATTTTCATCCTCAGGGCGGAACTGCCTGAGTCTGAAATGGAAGCGCGTGTCGAACGCGTCCGGGAAATCCTTGGCGCGCACAACGGCGAAATCACCCAGGCAAACCACTGGGGAGTGCGGCGTCTTGCCTACGAGATCGAATATGAATCCCGTGGCAACTACATGTTCCTCAAATTCAAGAGTGAGGGTACGGCCGTGGCTGACCTCGACAAGTTCCTGCGTCTGGACGATCAGGTGCTCAGGCATCTTGTGGTTGTCGATGAGGAATGGGACGAACGGAACCGGGCGGCCATTGCCAAACGGCGCAAGAACCAGTCGCGTGAAGCTGCCGGAGCCCCCGAGTAGACTATCGCTGCGCCCATGATCAGGCCCGCCGGCCGTATCCCGTCTTTGGTCGGGAACCGCCGGGGCCGGACATTCAAAAAAGGAGAATCCGATGGCGCGTAAAAACCTTCGGATCAAGAAGAAGAAAAAGAAAAGAAGGCATGGCAAGCAGAAGGTCTGCTTCTTCAGCAAGACCGGCATGGTCGCCATCGATTACAAGGACGATGAATTCCTGCGCCGTTTCGTGACCGAGCGAGGCAAGATCGCCCCACGTCGCAACACGGGAACCACGCCCAAGTATCAGCGCCCGCTGGCTGTCGCCATCAAGCGGGCCCGGCACCTGGCTCTGTTGCCCTTCGTGAAGGAATACTACCGGTAGCTGAGGCTGCTGTAAGGCGGAGCCCGCATGGACAGGTCCTGGCCCGGATATCTACCGCCCCTCGTGGCGGCGGTTGTGACCCTGGTGCTGACCGCTGTATACGCTGCGGCGGTCGGTGGTTCGGAACCGGCGGGTCCTTTGCGGGGTATGGTTCTGCTCCTGTTGATTCCGGTCCCGCTGGGGATCGCGGTGGTCTGGGGCGGTGCGCTTCTGGCCAGCCGGCCCTTCCTGGCGGTGATCGCCGGGGCTGTCGGTTGGTTGGCATTGAGTTATTTCCTGCTGCCACGGGAAGTCGTCTGGCAACTGGCCGGCAACGTGGCCGCGGGATTGGCCGCGGGTTTGGCCCTGGGCCTGCGTTGGCGTTTGGATACGGCGTTGGTCGTAGTGGCGGCGGCCCTGCTGCCGGTGATCATTTGGGCGGTTATGGAAGTTCCAATCGCCGAACAGCTTCAGATGATCAGCCAGGAAATGCTGAACGTGCTGGAGGACAATCTTCCCTCAGGCGCCACCGAGGAGCAAAAGCTCCGGGTCCTCGAGGAAGAGACACGCAATCTGGACAGGATGTCCAACCTGGCGACCAGGATCTATCCCTTCGTTATCGGGGTGGGTCTGCTGGGTCAGGCAGGTATCATTCTGGCGCTGGTCTGGTTTTCGGTCAGGCGCCTGAATATTTCCCTGCCGGGCTGGAAATGGCCTCCCTTTTCCCATTGGAGGGTGCCCTTTTACCTGGTCTGGTTGCTGGTGGCGGGTCTGGGTTTGATGTTGACGCGGGCGCCGTACCTGGCCACCGCGGGATTGAATCTGGCCTTGCTCGCCGCCTGTGTTCTGAGTGTGCAGGGCATCGCGGTTCAGTTCCACGTGACGAGCCGGTTGCTGTCGAAAATGGGAAGGGTGCTCTACTGGCTGGTGATGGGGGTCTTTTTCGCTCCCCTGATCCTGGTCAGCGGGGCGGTAATCGGATTGGTTGACCAGTGGGTGGATCTGAGACGCCTGCAAGTTAACCCGGATGACGAAAACCTGGATGTCGGGCCGCCCGACGACACTGAATAGAGCTGCGCAATATAGCTGCGGAATTGACAAAGGTGGTTTGAGATGGAAGTGATCCTGATGCAAAACGTGGACAACCTCGGCGAGATGGGGGACACCGTCTCGGTCGCCCGGGGTTTTGCGCGGAATTTCCTGGTCCCCAAGGGCCTGGCCGTATTGGCCACCGAGGGGCACCGGAAGCTGGTCGCCGAGCACATGAAACTGGAGGCCAAGCGGGATGACCTGCGCAAGGCCAGCGCAGAGGAATTGGCGGCCAAGCTGGGCGAACTGTCCTGCACCATCACCGTGCAGGCGGGCGATGACGACAAGCTCTTCGGTTCGGTCGGTCCCAGGGATATCGCTGATGCCCTCAAGACCGACAACAGCGACTTCGATCACAAGCAAATCGTGCTGGACGAGGCCATCAAGCAGCTTGGGGTCTACTCGGTTCCGGTGAAGCTTCATTCCGAGGTTGAAGTGACCGCCAAAGTCTGGGTCGTCAAGGCCGATTAGGTCTACCGAACCCATGACTTCCACGCGGACCACCTCTTCCCGTTCGGACCGGCGGGGAATCTGCGTCATCATGGCGGGGGGCCGAGGCACGCGCTTCTGGCCGGTGAGCCGCACCGATCGTCCCAAGCAGCTTCTGGCCCTGGCCTCGGGCCACAGCCTCCTGCGCGATACCTTTGATCGGGTCGTACCCGTGGTGGGTGCCGACCGCATCCTGGTTGTCACCAGCGGCAATCTGACCGCCGCCACGAGGGCCGAGTTGCCCGAACTTGACCCCGCTCACATCATCACCGAACCGCAGGGGCGCAACACGGCTCCCTGTGCGGTCCTGGGTATGGGGTTGGCCGGGCGTCTTGATCCTACCGCCCCGGTGGCCCTGCTTCCGGCCGATCATTTCATCCCCGATGATGACGCCTTCGTTGATCAGCTGGCTGCCGCTTTCGCTCAGGCCGCCGCTACCGAAACGGTGGTGACCATTGGTATTCCGCCCACCCGGCCGGAAACGGGTTTCGGATATCTGGAAACCGGCCAGAATAGTGGGTCCGGTCCCTTTGTCCAGGGGCGCACCTTTCACGAAAAGCCTGACCCGGTGACCGCCGAAAAATATGTCCGCAGTGGCCAGCATTTCTGGAACAGCGGTATATTTATCTGGAATCCTATCCGGTTCGCCTCGGTGGCGACCGAACTCCTGGCCGACGTGGTCTCATTGATGGCCGCTCCGGTGGACTCCTTTGGAACCGAGGCCTTTGGCGAGGCGTTGGAAGAGGCCTATCGTGAATGCCCGTCGGAATCTCTTGATTTCGCGGTCATGGAAAAGCTGGCGGACTTCCTGGTCCTGCCCGCGGTTTTCCGCTGGTCGGATCTGGGCAGCTGGGTTGCCTGGGGTGAATTGGCTCCGGGTTTGCCGGGTAACAACTGCGGCCGCGCCGACCTGGTGGCCGTGGACAGCCAGGGAAATATCCTGATGGCACCCGATCGTCTGGTGGCCCTGGTGGGAGTCCAGGACCTGGTCGTGGTGGACACCCCGGACGCCCTGCTGGTCTGCCGCAAGTCCGAGGCCCAGAAAATCAAAGAGATCATTTCCAGGTTGGAGACTCAAGGTCGCTCCGACCTGCTTTAAATCGCCTCCCCGCTCAGCTGAGCAGGGGGCCCCAGCAAGGAGATCCGCTCATGTTCCCCGTTCGCAATCTGTTTGTTATTCTCATCGTCATTTCCTCGCTTACTCTGGTGGCCGGCTGTCAGGAGGGTTCCTCTTCGAACGCCGCGGCCGGATCCCGAACCTCAGCCCGGGATTTCCAGTGGCAGCCCCTGTTCGGCGACAGTGCCAAGGACATTTCCGAAGTTATCGCCAAGGTGGGAGACATTGAGATCACCTCGCGGAATCTCGACCTGTATTTCGACGAATTGACCCCGGCCGAGCAAAATAAATACGCGGGCCCGGACGGGAAGCGCCTGCTGCTGAAACGCATGGTCGATTCCGTACTTCTTGTTCAGGGGGCGGTGGACAAGGAATTGTATAACGACCAGGATGTGGCCAGGACACTCATAGCCCAGCGGCGCGTCATTCTCGAATCGGCCATGATCAATTACGGTCTGCTCAGGGACAACAAGCCTTCCGAAAAGCAGGTCCGCGAGTTTTTCATGAACAACCGGGAGCATTATCGTCAGGCGGGAATCGTCGAGGCGCGTCACATTGAATGCCGGACCAAAGAACAGGCGGAAAAAGCCCACAAGCGCCTGCTCAAGGGCGGCCGTGGCAATGACTGGATGTCCGTCATGGTGGAATTTACCGTCAACGAGGAATCCAAGGACCTGAAAGGCAATGTGGGTTGGTTCAACCAGGGGGGAGTTATTCCCTTCATCAAAGGGTCGCAAGCGTTCACGACACAGGCCTACGGGCTGGAAAATGGTGTGCATCCTCCCTTCATGATCGCCAACCGGTGGCACGT
>RCNF010000444.1_pt1 | contig 20999 bp, 19 predicted proteins | sample 2041311 | NCBI WGS metagenome assembly RCNF01 (sample SAMN09708228, study PRJNA481090) | Marine sediment metagenome, whole genome shotgun sequencing project. | biome: marine sediment; feature: ocean; material: sediment; isolation source: Sewage treatment plant 2 marine sediment (STP2) ... | reverse complement strand
CGGCCTGATCAGGGCTGGTATAAAGCGGCTTTTCCACCAGCAAAGGCAGCGGGCGCATCGCTCCAATCATTTCAATCTGCTCGAGGTGCAAGTGGTTTGGCGATACAATGAGTAGGGCGTTGACCTCAGACATCTGAACCAGCGCCGCAATGCTATCAGGAAACGCGGCTTCCGGCGCCAGCACCTTGGCGGCCTGCCGCATTTCTTGATCCGGCTCGAAGATCGCGACGATCCGCGCATTCTCTAGCAGATGAATATTGCGGATGTGCTCCTGCCCCATCATTCCGCAGCCAATGATGCCGTAACAAACTGTGTCGTTCATCTTGTTTCCTAGCGTATGCGTGCCACATAGCGCGCTTTTGTTGTGTCGATCCAAGTGCGTGAAAATTCGGCGGGTCGATTGTCTTGGTCCCAACTGATCCGTTCCACGTATCCGCAGGTTTCACCCGGCAGGAGTCCGAATTTTGCAGGGGCCCAGTCGGGGGCCTGATCGATACTGACGTGATCTTCGGCCCGGGTGATCCAGAGGCCAAGTCGCGATTTGTAATAGAGATACAGAGAGTCCGACAAATCACTGATTGAAATTTTGTCGACATATCCAGCATCCAGCCAGATTTCCTCTACAGCCACGGGGAACTCATTGAGATACCGAAGCCTGCGGATACGGTGACCATCGGGAGACGTCCCAAATGGCGGAGCCTCGGTAGGCTTTTTAAACCGCTCAATCGACAAGACATCCGCCGACGGCAGCCCGCCACCTTTGTGCAATTCGATCCGAAAGAATGCATAAACGCTTGCTGCATCGCTTTTTGCTTTCACGTAATTTCCAGAACCATGCCGCCGTTCCAGCAAACCAACTTTTTCAAGTTCAGCCAGCGATTTGCGCAATGTACCAACCGAAATTCCCATCTCCGCAGCCATCGCTCGTTCCGGCGGCAGGCGTTCGCCATCCAGCAAATGCCCAGCACTGATTTCGCGGATCAGCAATTCGCTGATCTGAACAAAAACCGGGAGAGAGCTTTGGTTTTTCAAAGAAAACAGTTCCGAGTCAAAAAATTGATACACTATTGATCTACATCATGGCGAATGCTACGCAAGTCTAAATTCGTCTTCAGGAGAGAGAATCGATGACCATTGTTCCAGTCACATCAGCTGCTCTTGATGCCATCGAAGTTTCCTGGTTTTCGGCACTCTGCTCGGACGACTATCAATATCTCGGTGTGCCTGACGGCACGCTCCGATCAAGCTGGGAACACTGCTCAGCGATCGTACAACTGGCCGAACGTCAGGGATTTCGCAATATCCTGTGCCCGTCGTCTTATCAGGTTGGTCAGGATACACTTTCGTTTGTTGCTGGCTGTGCGCCGATAACCAAAGACATCAACATGCTGGCGGCGGTTCGCTGCGGCGAGATGCAGCCCATCATGCTGGCGCGGACAATCGCGACGCTTGATCACATGATGAAAGGTCGCCTGACGATCAACATCATCTCGTCCGATTTCCCCGGTGAAAAAGCCGATAGTGCATTCCGCTACCAGCGTTCGCGCGAGGTTGTGGAGATTCTGCGTCAGGCGTGGACCCAGGATGAAATCAACTATGACGGCGAAATTTACTCGTTCAAAGGGGTCAGCACGGAGCCGGCGAGACCGTACCAACAGAACGGCGGTCCGCTCATGTATTTTGGCGGTTATTCCCCGGCGGCGCTCGATCTGTGCGGCCAACATTGCGACGTCTATCTTATGTGGCCGGAATCCAAAGAGGATCTGGCAGGTCGAATGAAAGCGGTTCATGCACGGGCTGATCATTACGGGCGCACGTTGGATTATGGTTTGCGCGTCCACATGATCGTGCGCGACACCGAGGCGGAGGCCAAGGAATACGCCGAACATCTGGCATCAAAACTGGATGACGAATATGGGCGCCTGATCCGTGAACGGGCGCATGACAGTGGATCGCTTGGTGTCAGTCATCAGACCCGAGCGCGGGAACTCGCGGATCAATACGGCTATGTCGAACCAAACCTGTGGACAGGAATCGGTCGGGCGCGCTCAGGATGTGGTGCGGCCCTGGTCGGATCAACAGATCAGATTATGTCCAAGATTGAGGAATATCAAAAAATGGGCATCCGAGCTTTCATTTTCTCCGGATACCCTCATCTGGACGAATGTGTACATTTTGGAGAACGTGTAATGCCCCACCTCAAGACCTGTTCGCTGCCACAGGAACATGGTCGTGTGCCATCGGATACGCCGATGACGCCGCTTGGCGCCGGAGAACGGCGCTGATGGAGCGCGTTTCGCTCCAGAATGATCTGGACCTGTCCCGCCTCGTGTACGGGATGTGGCGCGTATCCGACGACAAAGATACCTCACCCGCGCATGTTCAGGCCAAAATCGAGGCCTGTCTGGAGCAAGGCATTACAACGATCGATCAAGCTGATATCTACGGCGGCTATGCAGCCGAAGCCGTGATGGGGAACTGTCTGAAGTCTGCCCCTGCACTGCGCGATCAAATCGAGATTATCACCAAGTGCGATATCGTCGCTCCGGTCGGGAAATACGCCGATCGGCGTGTGAAGCACTACGACACCAGCCGTGGCCACATACTTGAGTCCGTCGATAGCTCGCTGATCAACATGAACATCGATCATATTGATGTTTTGCTGATTCACCGGCCAGACCCGATGATGGACCATCACGAAACAGGCGCCGCGCTGGACGAGGTGATTGCAAGTGGCAAGGTGCGTGCAGCCGGGGTTTCCAATTTCAAGCTGCATGACTGGACGTTGTTACAATCGGCGATGCAATCAAAGCTAGTGACCAACCAAATCGAAATTAGCGTCCTGTGTCACGACCCATTCACCAACGGCGATATCGCCTATCTTCAGGAACGTAGCATTTCGCCAATGGCATGGTCACCACTGGGCGGCGGCGAATTGTTCGACGCCAAGAACATGACTTTGCTTGCGGTTCTGAAGTCCGTCGCGGAGCAAAACGCAGTCGATGCGGCGGCGGTGGCGGTGGCATGGCTTCTGGCGCATCCAGCCGGAATTCTGCCCGTTCTGGGAACCAACAACCTGGACCGGATCAAAAACATCGGCGACGCCGCCAAGGTCAAAATCGATCGGCAAACCTGGTTTGAAATTTATACCGCCGCACGCGGCAGCGAAGTCGCTTAACGGGTGCTCTCATGATGTCAAATAAGCCTCACCACTTCCAGCCGGGCCCAGAAACCCATCGTGAGTATCGCGATGCGCTTGGCCAGTTTGGCACTGGTGTGACAATTGTCACCACCGGATCCCCGGTTGGGCCAATTGGGATTACAGCGAATAGCTTCTCGTCAGTCTCAATGGATCCACCGCTGGTTTTGTGGTCCCAGTCCAAAAAATCAAAACGGTTTCCCCATTTCGCTGAGGCCGACAAGATTGCAATCCACGTCCTAAGCGAGGATCAGACCCACCTTTGCCATAAATTTGCAAAGCCGGGGTTCACCTTCGACGATCTGGACTGGACACAGAACCCAGACGGCACGCCGTTGATTGAGGGATGTCTGGCCCGGTTTGAATGCCAACGCTATGCCATGCACGATGGTGGTGATCATGTGATCATTGTCGCGCGTGTCCTGCGTGCAACCATACAAGACGGGGCACCCTTGCTGGTTTACGGTGGCACCCTGGGAGGATTCGCAGATATCGCCACGTCGACAGAATAGAAAAATGACTGATTAAAGAGCCCGTGCCAATCGGGACACATGGGAGGATGCGCAATGGTGCCACTGTTTGGGGTTCTCAAACCCCTTCAGTTCTTGAATGACCACATCTTGCGGTTTGGCCGTGCCGTTGCCATTGCTGCGATGGCACTCATGGTGTTCGTTATCCTGATCCAAGTGTTCTTTCGATATGTTCTGAATAATGCTTTGCCCTGGCCAGACGAAGCCGCGCGTTTTCTAATGCTCTGGATGACCGGATTGATTGCCGCATCAGCCTATCGCAAAGGCGGCTTCGTTGCCATTGATATGCTGGAACAAGCCATGCCGCGCCGTGCCGCAGCGGTGCTTTCACTGGCGCTGCTGGTCTTGTCCTTGGTGGTTTTGGTTGTCGGGCTTGGCCTCGGCTGGAACCATGTGAACTCCGGTTGGCTGTTTGCCTCTTCATCTCTTAAGATCCCCTTGGCATTGATCGGCATGAAAACTATCAAAATCAAGCTGGCGTGGATGTATATGTCGGTCTTTGTCGGGCTGGTTCTTTTGACGGCAGTGAATATCGAGCTGATCCTAAGGTCGCTGATCACCCTTGGCGGACAGGGCGACGATCTGAGACAATTACATGACGATAATATGGCGGGAGCAGAATAATGCTGGTGTGGTTCCTACCGCTTTTCCTTGTATTCCTGATGATTGGTCTGCCGGTGTTCTTCGGCTTGCTGGCCGCGCCGGGCATATTGTTATGGATGAACGGGCAAGAACGCGATCTCGCCTTGCTTTATCGCAATGTTTACAACGGCATGGACAGCTTTCCCTTGATGGCGATTCCGTTTTTCATGCTGGCTGGCGAAATGATGAATCGCGGCGGAATAACCATGCGACTGGTAGAATTCAGTCAGGCGCTCATGGGCCATCTTCGGGGCGGACTTGCGCAGGTCAATATCCTTAGCTCGATCTTATTCGCCGGGCTTTCAGGCTCTGCAGTGGCAGATACATCCGCCCTTGGTTCAATGTTGATCCCGGCAATGGAGCGCGAGGGATATTCACGCCGTTTTGCCGCTGCGATCACTGCCGCCTCTTCGGTGATTGGGCCGATCATCCCACCTTCGGGCATCATGATCATCTATGCATACGTGATGGGCGAAAGCGTGGCGGCGCTGTTTCTGGCCGGGATTGTGCCGGGCGTCTTGGTCGGCGTCGGTTTGATGATTATGGTGCGTCTTTTGGCTGACAAATACGATCTGCCCGAAGCCAAACGTGTCGTTCTCACCAATCAGACAATCACAAACCGCGAAAAAGTTTTTTCGTTCGTACTGGTGCGCGCCAATCTTGCCGGCCTGATCCTGTTAGTCGCCCCATTGGGCGAGGAACCGTCAGCGACCGCAAAGTTTGTCGTGTTTGGCATTGGCCTGCTTATCGCTCACGCGTTGATGCTGGCTGTGCGACGCATGGTGAGCGGAGATTTCCGATTGACTTGCAAACGTGCAGTTGTCCCTCTGCAAACGCCCGTGTTGATTTTGGGCGGAATTCTGATCGGCATTTTTACCCCGACCGAAGCGGCGGCTGTGGCTGTGGCATATGCGGTTGTGGTGGCATTTTTTGTGCTCAATACGATGAGCGTTTCCGACATGCCCGCGGTTCTGTCCCGGGCGGCAATGACCTCTGCGGTGGTGTTGCTGTTGGTAGGGGCTGCGATGGCGTTCAAAACCGTTGTCAGCTTGTCTCATGCGCCTGAAGTTTTGGCAGAATTCATCCTGTCTCTTAGTGAAAATCCGCTGATCTTACTGTTTCTGATCAACATCCTGTTGTTCGTAGTTGGCATGTTTCTGGATGCCGGACCCGCGATCATCATTCTGGGACCGATCCTGGGCCCGATTTTCGTCGATCTGGGGGTTCACCCGGTGCATTTCGCAATCATTATGTCAGTTAATCTGACTGTGGGCCTTGCAACTCCGCCGATGGGCCTTGTCCTGTTTGTCGCCTCGTCCGTTTCAGGTGAACGGGTCGAAACCATCGCCAAGGCTATTCTGCCTTTTCTTGCTGTGGAGGTGGTCGTGATTTTCCTGATTACCTACATCCCGGCGATCTCGATGACGATTCCACGCTTGACGGGCTTCGTGAATTAAATCTCAAATGAAAAATAAACCAAGGGAGGTATCTATGCTCAAAGGAACATTCAAGTTGCTGATGACAGCAACGTTGTTGACGGGGGTTGCGTTTGCTGCATCCGCCGCTGACTTCAAAATCCGCGCTACAGCCAATTCGAACGAGAATGACGAGGACTACGACGGTCTGGTGGTCTTCAAGAACTACGTCGAAGCGGCCTCGAATGGCGCAATCGAAGTCGAACTGTTTATCGGCACCCAGTTGTGCGCGAACGGCGCAGAGTGTCTTCAGGGCATCGCCGACGGAACCATTGACATCTACATTTCCACGTCAGGCGGTGCGGCAGGAATCTTCCCTTATGTGCAGGTGCTTGACCTGCCCTATCTGATGGCAGACGACCGCATTGCGGAACATGTTTTGTCGGGCGATTTCACCCGCACCATGCGCAGCATGGCACTGGAAAGCTCAGGCGACAAAATCCGTCTGATGACCGTCGGCAACACAGGTGGTTGGCGCAATTTTGCCAACACAAAGCGCCGGGTTCAATCACCCGCAGACATGGAAGGGCTGAAGATCCGAACTGTGGTTGCTGATCTGCCTCAGGAACTGGTGAAGTCTTTGGGGGCTTCCCCGACGCCAATCCCATGGCCCGAACTGTTCACCTCGTTTCAGACAGGTGTTGTTGAAGGCTCCAAAAACGGCATCACTGACATCATGGGGATGAAATTTCCGGATGCGGGCCTGCAATATGTCACGCTTGATGGGCACGCCTATATGGGCGCGCTGTGGTGGATGTCCAATGACAGCTTTATGGCCATGCCAGAAGACATGCGGCGGGTTATCGTCGACGGGTTCTATCAGCTTCAGCAAGCCACGTTTGCTTCGCCCAAGCGCAAGTCGATCCAGGCCTATGAGGATTTTGTCGCCGGTGGCGGTGATCTTTATGTGCTAAGTCCGGACGAGAAAGCAGTGTTCAAAGATGCTGCTGCGCCGGTTTATGATTGGTTCAAAAGCAACATCGACGGCGGCCCTGCCATCTTCGAGGCTCTGACCTCTGCCGTTGCTGCAGCTGAAGCCGATATCGAAGCGGCGCGCAGTTCCGACGTGAACTAACAAATTGGGGCATCCCTTGTCGGGGTGCCCCATATTCTGCCCGCCGGAAAGGCGGATCCCTATCTGAACGGGTAAAGCCAGATCCGATAGTCATCGATGAGAACATGAGCTTTTTCAATTTCCTCCGGCGTCATCTTCTTGATCACTTCTTCCTGACTGATGGCCGCATCAGGGTCGCCGCCAATGGCGCTCAGCACGTACCACATATAGGCGCGCACCAGATCAGGGGCGGCGATGCCGCGACCAACCTCGTAATACCATCCAACACCAGATTGCGCGCCGGGATGTCCCTTCATCGACGCCCGCAAATACCATTCAAACGCGCGCTGATCATCCTGTTCAACCCCCAGCCCAAGCGCGTACATCACCCCAATCAACTCTTCCGCCTCAGCGTTGCCCGATCGGGCGGCGGGCCAAAGCGCGTCACGCGCCTCGGTGAACTTTCCGGCCTCCATCAAATCACGGGCCGCTTCAATTTCACCAAAGGCGGGAGAGGCCAAAAGAAAAAGAAACATAAGAGCTGCGCGCATTTCATTGTCCTGTTTTTTCTGGGGCTGGCATGCCCTGCAAACGCAGAAAAGCCAGCGCCAATAACTGCCGCTGATTTTCACTCCTTTGATCCGCAAAAGGCAAGGATCGGGCAGCTTTTGTTTTACGACAAGATCCTTTCTGGCAACCGAAACATTTCATGCGGCACCTGCCACCACCATGATCTGGGCGGCTCGGATGGCCTGGCGCTTGGGATCGGTGAAGGCGGCAGCGGCGTCGGCCTGGAACGTTCTGCGGGATCCGGAGCGGATCGCATCAAAAAACGTATTCCACGCAACGCGCCGGGTCTTTGGAACCTGGGCCACAAAGATATCCGGGTCTTGTTTCATGACGGACGACTTGAAGTGTCGAACATCTATGGCAATGGGTTCAATTCGCCAGCCGAAGAATGGCTGCCGTCGGGGCTGGAAACGATCTTGGCCGCACAGGCCGTGTTTCCACTGGTGGCTCAGTTTGAGATGGCGGGAAATCCAAAAGAAAACGAGATTGCCGGGGCGGCGCATGAAAGGATTGATGCGCCGTGGCCGATCCTCGCCAAGCGGGTCCGAACTATTCCCCAGTATGGCCAGATGTTTGTAGCAGCATTTGATCATGTCGCGACACCTGAACAGATTACCATCGTCGAAATAGCAAACTCATTGGCGGCGTTTATGGGAACAGAGTGGCAAAGCCATGACAGCCCCTATGACGATTGGCTATCCGGTCAGAGCAGTTTGCCTGACACAGCACAGCGTGGCGCTGATCTATTCTATGGCGCTGCAGGATGTGCAAATTGCCATTCTGGTCCGCTTTTAACGGATCAGTCATTTTATGCCTTGGCCTTGCCCGCATTTGGCCCGGGGCGAACGCGCCGCTTCGACCCGATCGCCCGAGACGTGGGCAGGATGGCTGAAACTGATCATCTGGAAGACGCCTATAGATTTCGCACGCCATCGCTCAGAAATGTGGAGCTGACGGCACCTTATGGTCACAACGGCGCGTTTTCTACACTCTCCGATGTCATTCAGCAGCATCTGGATCCCGAATTTGGTCATCAGGATAAGATCAAAGAAAACCTTTTGCTGCCGGAAGTTCCATGGCTGAAGGACATTGATTTTGTCGTTCAAAGCGACAGCCGGGAAATGGCGCGCCAACGTATGCATCTGGACATTCGTCCTGGCAGCCTGTCGGCCACTGAAATTTCAGAGTTGGTTGCATTCTTGAAAACGCTGACTGGACGCTCAGCCCGGGCCTTGCCCTTGGGCCGCCCTTCCCAGGTTCCAAGTGGGCTGGCTGTGGATTAAGCGGCAGGTACGCCTAGGCACCATATTAATGGTAAGGTGCCGACAAGTAGGCGTTACGGCTCGTCCGGAATCGGACCCGGAAGCAGCGGCTTTTGAATAGCATCCTGTGCGGCGGCTCCGATGGCTTTTTTCTCCTCTTCCGACATGTGCTCAGCGCCTGCCACTTCGACTTTGACATTGCGTTCAGCCATCCGAATTCCACGTTTATCAAATGCATCGCGCACCATCTGATAGGCGTCCCGGCGCACCAACCACTGTTCACCGGGCCGGGTCATGAATTTAACTCCGATGACCATGTTGAATTCTTCCATGCGCCGAACGCCCTGTGATTTCAGGGTTTCTAGGATGGAGTCGCCATATTCTTCATTGGCTTTCAACTCCGCCCCGATTTCTTTGACGATCTTTTTGACCAGCTTCATGTCAGTTTCAAACGGAACCCGGAATTCAAGCTTCATGATCACCCAGTCACGAGAATAGTTGGTCAGGGACTTCAACTCTCCAAAGGGCAGCGTATGGACCGCCCCACGGTGGTGCCGGATCTGCAATGACCGTATCGAGATTCTCTCAACCGTGCCACGGAGCTGATCAATTTCGACATACTCGCCAACGCGGAACGCATCATCAACCAAGAAGAATATGCCGGATACGACATCTTTGACCAAAGACTGCGCACCAAAACCGATTGCAATGCCCAGCACGCCGGCCCCGGCCAGTATCGGCGCGATGTTGACACCCAGTGACGTCAGGATCGAGAGCGACACCATAACCATTAGCGTAACCATCAAAACAATCCGCAACAGCGGCAACAGCGTTGCCATGCGGGCTTCTGGCCCGGGTGCCTGCCCCTGTGGCGGTGGTACGTAGGCGGCAAGGCGTCGATCAATGGCCGTTTTGGCCCAGACCCAGACAAGATCTGCAATCAAGAGGGCCACGGCACTGTCAATGAGCACCGAAATGATGCGCCCGGTAAAGGTTGGAGACTCAGACGGCTCAAAGAGCCCGAGATTCCAGATAAGCGCGATGGCGATGCCGACGGCGATCACTGCTACAAACCGGGCCAGTCGCTGGGCAATCGGTCGATAGGTATCATAAGGGCTGAGTAGTTCGGCGGTTTCTTCGGCCTGGTCTTGAGCTTCAGGCACTTCATCAAGTGGCATTTCCGGCATAGCAAGGGCCGCCGCAGCTGCTGCTTTCCTTGCTCGGGATAAGTAATCCTCATTGGCGTCGTCAAAGGTGCAATTGACCCACGCCTTTATCAGCATCAAAGAGGGCACCAAGAGCCCAACCAATGCAATCGACCACATGACTTCTCTCATGTCCAACAGCAGGGCTACAAAAACCAATAGAATCAAAACAATCAGATAAAGCCGCCACATGCGTTGCATCTTGGACAGCCGCGCGCCCTGTAGGTTTGCCCCTTTGCGAAAGCCCAGAAAAACGCAAAGCATCGTTGCAACAACGCTGAGCGCGGCCAGAACGACCACAACGGCCAATGTCTCGGGGGTCTGACCATCGCCTGCTGGGCTGACCACAACCTGGCCATACATATCCATCAATGAGGCCGCCAGAATCAAAAATGCAGATAGAAAGAGCAGTACTTGTGATAAATATTTAGCCATTGCGTTGCTGATTGGTAGCAATCGCAATTCTGGCACTCTGGGCGCAAGAAACAGAACCACAATGGTCCAAACCGCGCGCACAGCGAAAATGACCACCAACTGGTTCAGCACGATAACCGCCGCCAGCGGCGGCCAACTGAAAGATGCGTAGGCGCCGATGCTGCCGACTGCAAAGATCACCAGACCCGCTATTGTGATCAATGACCGAACCCCGGCGGCATATACTCTTTGGGTCACGCTATCGAACGATTGCATTTCGATGCGCAGGCGGGCTGCGTCTGTGTATTGGCGAAACAACCATTCCAAGCCGGCGCCGAGAAACAGAAAAATCATGATAAAAGTCAATCCGCGCACCTGAGCGTGAGATTTGGCGGGGACTTCTTCCTCCCAACGCAAACGGAAAAGGTCTCCCGCAGCAGGGGCCGCCTGCCATGCCAAGCCCAGATTGGTAACCCGCCCTCGAATATCGGCAAGAGCGCCAACCAGTTCTTCGCGCGCAGAGATTTCGATGTCTTCATCTTCCAGATCGGCAACCGCCGCCTGTTCCACGATCCAGTTTTGAATTCGTTCATCCGACAGAAGGCGGGTAAATTCAGAAAGATCGTTGGCGGACGGTGCAGCCGGCACGATTGCCTCCTGGGCCAAAAGCACCGTCGGCACGACAGTCATAAGAAAAACCAGTATAGCAACAAGACGGTTGTTGAGGAGTCGGTTGATAAGCACCCTCATAGCGTTGCCCCGACGATTGTGTCCGTTTCGTCAGCGTCCGGTTGTACTTCGCCAAAGGCGTAATCCGCCGGATAAAGCGCGTCGACGTTTATTGCCCCGCCACCCGTCAATCGAAGTTGACATGCAAGTCGGGTGTCAGGCCCCCCCCCGATCCTGTCCAAGGTTGCGCGTTCCAAAGCAGTTGGTTCAGTCAATGAAAAGTCCGAGGAGACAACCCTGACAGCGCAGGTACCACATCGACCGCGACCAGAGCACAAGCTTGCATGCGGTTGGTCACTGGCGCGCAATGCATCAAGCAGGGTGGCACCGTTCAAAGCTTCAACGGCGGCGGCGTCGCCTCTGGTTATAAGTATCCTAGAGTGACGTGCGAGCCACTGGCGAAGACCACGCGCGGCAAATACAATCGCCGCCAAACCAAGCGACCACCAGATCGTCAGAGACGTCACCTTCTTGATCAGCGCAAATGGGATCTCGGGCGCAGGTTCCGCGGCTTGGACCGGCTCCACCTGAGGCTCGGCTGCATCTGTGGTGTAACTGTCCGCTCGGCTTGAGTCAGTAGATTGCGTGCTTGTTTCAGCAGAAATCTGCTGTGTTTGCGCCTCGAGCAACACGGAACGACCGGCCTGCACAAATCCCAGCAACGCAAAAACAGGAACGGCCACGGCCAGCGGATACAGCCACGGCAGGATATTCACCGCCTGAGATTTCGACCGAAGCCAGGTGAACAGCCCGGCGCAGCCATGAACCCATACCACAGACACGAGGACCACCTGCAGCAATCCGATTTCCGGATTGGAAACCCAAAAAAGCCGATTAATCGCGAGATAGTCAAGATCCACACCCACATCACCCAGCATTGACACGCCAATGACATGGGTCGCCAGCAGTGGAATGACAAACACACCCGTCAGGACCTGAAGCATGTCCTGGGTCGTTCCATTCAGAACCGGTTTCCTAAATATCGTCCAAAGCCCGATCAGATAATGTACAAGCAACATCAAGCCCAGAAAGGGGCCGCTAAAATCACCGGTCCAGAAGCCCGACAGATACGGGCGCGCCACATCCATTGCCTGAATTGAGATCAATCCAAGGCTAAGATTCAACAGGTGGCTTGTGACATATGCCAGTAGATATAAACCGGACACAATTCTTGCAGTCCGCATCGCGGTGCCTTGCGCCATAAGCTTTGATAAGTAGGTCAAGTTGGTTTCCTTGGAGCAAGTTCGATCGATACCGTTTCTCTATTGCACATCCACTATTAGGTCCGCTGAATAGTAGGCCTGCACCTGTCCTTAGCACGCATTGCCATCACTGTTCGCTCCCGGTCGCTTACGGGGGGCAGACCAATTTGTCGATGTAATACATGTTGCCCAAATCTGCTTCACAGCAGCAGCATCGTTCATGACAAGACCGCAAAGCCTTCTGCAAAACGCCATAAAGAAACCATGCGCATGTACGACAGTGGGTGACTGTATAGTGAGTTTATCCGTTAGGATTTTGAGTATGACAAGTACCCGTAGGCCCTTTGTTTCGGGGCAAAGTAAGACACCGCCAACCCCCCGTCCACAACCGTGGATGGCGGGTTTGGTCTTTCTCGAATGTGTAGCGTTTTTCTGCGCTATTTTGACAGTTCTCATGGTTATTGTGACCTCCTGAACACGTCAAGCTGCACAACGGGATGCCTGCACTACGACCAGTTCCCGTGATGTTTGCCGTCACGATCCAACCGCTCAAACCCATGTGCACCGAAGAAATCGCGCTGCGCTTGGATAAGATTGGTGCTGCCGCGTGCGCGTCCTAGACTATCGTACCAGCTCAGCGCGCCGCTGAGGGCCGGCACCGGGATACCTTTGAGCACCGCAGCCGCGACAACCCGGCGTAGCGGGCCAATTGATCGGGCCAGGATATCGCGCATTTCAGAAGACAGGATCATGTGCCCAAACGGCATGTCGCTTCGCAAAGCGGTGGCAAAATCGTCAAGCAGTCCAGACCGTATGATACACCCCGCCCGCCAGATCTCGGCAATGCGACCAAGATCGAGCGCCCAGTTGAATTCATCTGACGCCGCGCGCAATAGTCGAAAGCCCTGAGCATGCGACAAAACCCGTCCTGCAAGCATTGCCTGCTCCAGGTCCGTCTCTGAGGGGAACTGCACTGGCTGCGGGTCATGCGTCAGCAACGTTTGTGCGGCGTGTCGCGCGTCTTTTTCTGACGACCATGCCCGCGCGGCGATGGCAGCTTCGATGGCGCTGGCGGATTGGCCAAGTTTCAGCGCTTCTATCACTGTCCAGCGCCCGGTGCCCTTTTGACCCGCTTTGTCGAGGATCACATCCACCACCGGGTGACCGGTTTCGAGGTCGGTAGTTTGCAGCACGCGCGCTGAAATTTCGATTAGGTAAGACTGCAGTTGACCGGCGTTCCACCCTTGCAGCAGCGCGCCTATCTCTGGCGCGTTCCAACCGGCACCATCGCGCAGAACGCCGTATATTTCCGCAATCATCTGCATGTCCGCATATTCGATGCCGTTATGGACAGTTTTCACAAAATGCCCGGCGCCGTCGGGACCTACGTGTGCCACACACGGTTCTCCCTGATATTTCGCAGCAATCGCTTCTGCCATGGGCTTCAACTGAGACCAGCTGTGATCGCTTCCGCCAACCATCATCGAGGGTCCGTTGCGTGCGCCCTCTTCGCCACCTGACACACCCATGCCGACAAAATGCAGACCTGTTCCCGCCAGTGCTCTTGAACGATCGCGTGTATCGTTGAAGTCGGCGTTGCCGCCGTCGATGATGGTATCACCTTGCGCCAGCAACGGTGTGATCTCTGCAATCATCGCATCAATTGGCGCACCAGAAGGTATCATGAACAGGATCGTGCGCGGCGATTTGAGACTTGCCACAAAGTCTTGCAGGCTATCAGCGGGTATCAAACGCGGGGCAAGCGGCCCGGCTTGGGCTACAAATGCGTTGATCCAATTGGTTTCCCGGTTGGTGACGGCCACGGTAAAGCCGTGATCTGCCAGGTTAAGCGCCAATGCGCTGCCCATAGTGCCCAATCCGTAGACCCCGATATCCGCCTGCGCCATTTGGCTGCCTCCGCCGGTTTCTGTTGGCGTCAGCTTTAACGCGGCACAGGACAGGTGCAAGCCGGGCGTTCTTAGACGACCTTAGACAACACGAAGATCGTCATAAGAAATCATCACATGGTTTTGGTAGTGCGGTCTGGCTGTCAATCTGTCGTAATAGGCGCGGATGGCCGGCAATTCGCACCGTTTGATATCGATATCATAGTAGCGAAACAGCAAGTGCCCAAACTGGATGTCAGCGAGGGTCAGGACGTCACCGGCCAGAAAGTTGCTGGTTTTCAGTCTTTGCTCCGCGATCCGCATTTTGCGTTCCAGTGCCAAGACTGCACGATCAATAGCAGCCGGGTCCCGGTCCTTTGGCGCGGTTCTTACAACGGCCCAGAACACGGGGACAGTGAAGCCAACCGCGATACTTATTTTGGACCATTCTGCCCATTTGTCGACCTGAGCACGCGCAGCGACGTCGCGCGGCCAGAATTCTTCATCTGCGTATTTACTGGCCACATAACGAAGTATGGCGCCAGTTTCCCAAAGCGTTTCATTGGTCCCGTCCTGCAGAACCGGGACGGTCCGGTTTGGGTTCATCGCTTTGAATTCGTCTGTGTCCGTGCCGCCAAAACGATGCCCAACATCGTAGCGAACGTGCTCTAGTCCCAACTCGGCGATGCACCACATCAGCGCCTGAACATTAGACGATGTCTTTCGCCCCCAAACTTTAAGCATATACGTTCCTTGCAATGATTTCACAGCAGCTTGGAGTCAAACTGAACTAAACACAACGGCGCCGCTTAGATAGAGTGGCACCACCTCGCGCAGATCTTGAAACGATCATGTTCAAGTTTGTCCGCTCTTGCACCTTTGATCGAAACGCCCATAGTGTTCCTGCAACAAGGTCTCAGATCGGACCGCTGTCATGTCTCAATCTTCTGCACCAAAAACACTGCTGCTAACCGGTGCAAGCCGCGGTATTGGCCATGCCACAGTCAAGAGATTCGATGCGGAAGGCTGGCGAGTCATCAGTTGTTCGCGGCAGGCGTTTTCCGAGCACTGCCCTTGGCCGGGCGGAGAAGCCAATCATGTTCAGGTTGATCTGAGCGATCCCAACCAGACGATGCAGGCGGTTGAAGACATCCGGTCGCGTCTGCAAGGCGGTATGTTACATGCGCTGGTTAACAATGCCGGCATTTCGCCAAAGGCAGAGGATGGCAAGCGGCTCAACACGCTCGACACCGACCTGAGGACGTGGGGGCAGGTCTTTCATGTCAATTTTTTTGCTTCCGTCATTTTGGCACGTGGGCTGAAAGAAGAACTGTCCGCAGCAAAAGGAGCGATTGTAAACGTCACATCGATTGCCGGGGTTAGGGTGCATCCTTTTGCCGGGGCAGCCTATTCGACTTCAAAGGCTGCGTTGGCCGCCCTGACCCGCGAGATGGCCCATGACTTCGGGCCATTGGGCGTGCGGGTAAACGCAATTGCACCGGGTGAAGTGGAAACCAGTATCCTCAGCCCCGGCACTGAAGAAATTGTCGAGAAGCTGCCACTGCGTCGACTTGGTCAACCCTCAGAAGTGGCCGACGCCATTTATTATCTATGCTCAGATCAAAGCTCTTACGTGTCGGGCAGCGAAATCCACGTCAACGGGGCCCAACACGTCTGAAACTATGCCTTCCGGGGTTTAGACCTGCACTGTTCGCAAAGTGCGTGGGGCTGCTGTGCGGGACAAAGCTGCCGCGCAGTGCAAGTGCCATTTCTCACAAGACTAGCTCGTTGAGTGTTAGTAGGCAGCCTCCAGCATCGCTGAAAATTCAGCGAAGTTGTGACGCCACATTATCGGGCGCCCAGCAAAAAGGTATTCTCTGTGATCGTACTTGTCATTGGCGCTGGCCCGGTTGGATTAAGCGCTGCTCTTGCCCTTGCTGCCGAAGGAATCGCGTGCCGGATCGTTGAAAAGCGAGAAACGCCATCTGAGCTATCACGCGCCGTTGGAATCATGCCTGAAACCGTCCGTTTACTTGCGCCTCTGGGGGCAGGAGATGCCATTCGCTCTGAAGGTATGTCAATCAATCGAATGACAATAAAACGACGGTCGAAGACCCTCATGAGCCTGGATGTGACAAAAGGTGGATTGGGCAGCGATGTTATGATCGGGCTGCCGCAGAACAGAACAGAAGAAATCATGCGGGATGCACTTCGTGCTCAGGGCATTCACCCAGAATACGGCGTCGCGGTAACAGATGTCTCGACAACTGAAGAAACTTCAAGTGTAGCATTTTCTGATGGCTCAGAGCACAATTTTGATTGGGTGATAGCAGCGGATGGTATCAACTCAACTGCCCGCAAATGTCTGGGAATCAGCTATTCTGGAATTGATTTGCCCGGTAAATGGTCAATTGCCGACGTGGATGTCTCCGGCCCCTTCGATGAAAACGGAGTAACTGTTTATGTGCAAGGCGAAGGCAATGCCTTTGTGATGGTCTTACCCATCGAACGCAGACGGGTCAGAATTGTGTCTTCGACTGAAGATGCACTCGCCGAGTTGCCAGAGCCATTGAACTTCAGAGGTATTCGCCGAACAGGAGTTTTCGATATCTCCATTCGGCAAGCCGACACCTATAAAAAGGGGCGCGTGCTTCTTGCTGGCGACGCCGCACATTGTCACTCACCTGTCGGCGGAAAGGGAATGAACTTGGGCATCGCTGATGGAATCGCGGCTGCACGGGCAATCGCTTCGGGAGAAACAGACGGTTATACAGAAGCCAGGCACGCGATAGGTGCACGTGTCATGGCAGCCTCAGAAGCGGGGCGAAAAGCGATAATCTCCAACAATTTAGGGATACAACTCGCTACGACTGCGGTCACGTTTCTGGCGACGCAGCTGCCATTGGTTGGGCGGATGTTCATGCGGAATTTGACCCGTCTGTGAATTTGATAAGCCGAGAAGAACCTGTTTCAGTCTGGGTGTGCTACAAAGTTTAAAGCCCGCTCTACGCGGTCATTCGACCCTTTTCGCCCAATAATTGAGTTCAGCCCCTAAACACCCAGACACCAACGCAAAATTGCTTTTTGCGCATGAAGCCGGTTTTCGGCCTCGTCAAAAATAACCGAATTTGGGCCGTCCATCACAGCACTTGTGGCCTCGTCCTCGCGATGGGCGGGCAGGCAATGCATGAACAGGGCGTCCGGTTTGGCGTGGCTCATCAGGTGTTCATTGACCTGATAGGGCCGCAGTTGATTGTGCCGACGCTCACGCGCAGATTGCGCGTCGTGCATCGAGACCCAGGTATCGGCGACCACTAGATCAGCCCCGGTGACGGCCAGCTCGGGGTTGCGTTCAATGGTGATATTCGCGCCTTTAGCGCGGGCCTCAGCCATGAACTCCTGCTCCGGGTCAAGGGTCGGAGGGCCGCTGAAAGTCAGGTCGAACCCGAACTGACCGGCTGCGTGGATGAAAGACGCACAGACATTGTTGCCGTCACCGGTCCAGACCACTTTCTTGCCTTTGATCGGGCCGCGGTGCTCCTCGAATGTCAGGATATCGGCCATGATTTGGCAAGGATGCGTGCGATCTGTCAGGCCGTTAATCACTGGCACCGAGGCATATTCAGCCATTTCGGTCAGCACGGCCTCGTCAAAGGTTCGGATCATGATCAAATCGACATACCGACTCAGCACGCGGGCTGTGTCAGCGATGGTTTCTCCATGTCCCAGTTGCATGTCATTACCCGACAAAACCATCGTCGTCCCGCCCATCTGTCGCACGCCGACATCAAAGGATACCCGCGTCCGGGTCGACGGTTTTTCGAAGATCAGCGCCACGATATGACCCGCCAGCGGCTGATCATCATCGGTGGCACCTTTGGGGCGACCACCACGCGCCGATTTCATCACCGCAGCGGTGTCGATCATGGTGCGTAACGCTGTTGGATCGGTTTTATTGATATCTAGGAAATGGTTCATATCAGTTCGCTTATTGTCCAAAGGGAGTTTCTGAGCCAGCGGCGCGGACCCGTTAGGCGGCACCCGTTACGTGTGTGGCGGCCTTGTTCAGGCGATCAACGGCCTCACTCATATCATCCTCTGATATGTTGAGGGCGGGCAGCAATCGGATCACATTGTCGGCGGCGGGGACGGTCAGCACCTGCTGGGCATATGCCGCCTGAATGACGTCCGCATTTGGTGCTTTGCATTTCAAGCCCAACATCAGACCTGATCCGCGCACAGAGTCGAAAACATCGGGATGCGCAGCCACCAGTCCTTCCAGTTTCTGACGCAGAAAGCCAGCCTTGCGGTTCACGTCAGCCAGGAATTCCGGATCTGAGATAATATCGATAACAGCGCAACCCACCGCGCAGGCCAGTGGGTTGCCGCCGTATGTCGAGCCGTGACTCCCCGCTGTCATGCCAGAGGCAGCATTCTCGGTGGCAAGCAGTGCGCCCAACGGAAACCCCCCGCCAATGCCCTTGGCAGCCATCATGATGTCGGGCTCGATTCCGGCCCATTCATGCGCGAAAAGCTTGCCCGTTCGCCCTGCCCCGCATTGCACTTCGTCAAGGATGAGTAATATCCCGTGCTCGTCACAGAGATCACGCAGGCCCTTGAGGCACTGATCCGGCAGCGGGCGAATGCCACCCTCGCCCTGAACCGGCTCGACCAGAATGGCCGCTGTGGTATCGGTAACGGCAGAAGTAAGCGCGTCGTGATCCCCCCAATCCAAATGGATGAAACCGGGGAGCAGCGGTCCAAAGCCTTTGGTCATTTTCTCGGATCCTGCTGCTGCGATACCTGCGGCAGAGCGCCCGTGAAAAGACCCTTCAAAAGTGATGATATCAACCCGCTCCGGATGGCCCTTTTCAGACCAGAACTTACGGGCCATCTTAACGGCCAGTTCGCAGGCTTCGGTGCCCGAGTTAGTAAAAAAAACGCTGTCAGCAAAAGTATGGGCCACCAGTTTGTCAGCCAGCGCCTGCTGATTGGGAATCTCATAAAGATTCGCCGTATGCCACAGCTTTTGCGCCTGATCTGTCAGCGCCTGCACCAAAGCGGGATGAGCATGGCCCAGCGCATTCACTGCTATCCCTGCGCCCATATCCAGGAAACGTCGACCATCGGCCTCGACCAGCCACGAGCCAGAGCCGTGCGTGAATGTCAAAGGGGCGCGGTTATAGGTCGGCAGGATCGAGGGGATCATTGGTGATCTTCCTATGAGAGTCGGGCCCAAGACAAGTTGCAGGGCGGTTTCGTTAATATTTAGGGAAAAGAATGCGCTGGCAAGCAGACACAGGTGATCAGGCGCTGATTAGGCGCGGGTGCTTCGACGTCGCAGACGCAAGATATGGAGGCATATGATCATGATCGCACGTGTAGCGCAGTGGCCCGGGTCTGCAAAGCAGTTATTTGCACCCGCATCCTCAATTAAAAGACGCAACGCCACCTGATGTGACATTATGATCAAGTACCATCCATCTAGTTTGATCGCGATGCGCGTCGTACCTTGTAACTCGCGGGGCAGTGATTAGAATAGGGCGCTGACACGAATTATAGGGGCGGCCCAAACGGGGGCCGCTTTTTAACTAAGGAAAACCCATGTCCTGGACCGATGACCGCGTTGAGATACTGAAAAAGATGTGGGGCGAAGGCCAGTCGGCCAGCCAGATCGCAAAAGAGCTTGGCGGCGTAACCCGCAATGCGGTGATCGGCAAGGTGCACCGTCTCGGTCTTTCAAATCGCGCGGGCAGTGGCGGCAATGCTAAGACAGAAGCCAAAGCCAAACCTGCTGCTAAAACCGAGGCCAAGGCCGCGCCCAAACCAGAAGCGGCCACCGAGGCGGAACCAGAAGCTGAATACAAGCCGGTTCTTCCGGTCCGCAAACAGATCATCCCGGCTGGACAACCGCTGCCACCGCAACCTTCGGCCAATGAAATCAGCCCAGAAGCGCTGGCCAAAGTCTCTGAAATCGAGAAAAAGGCAAAACGGCTGACACTCATGGAATTGACCGAACGGACTTGCAAATGGCCGGTGGGTGATCCTGCCACCGACGATTTCTGGTTTTGCGGTCTCCCGGTCAAAACCGGCAAACCTTATTGCGAGGCACATGTCGGCGTCGCGTTTCAGCCGATGAGCGCCCGGCGCGACCGGAAACGGTAGCCTGTCCGATTGCAGGCAGCGTCCCGCGCTTTTTAAAATTCCTCCATCCGCGGCCGTGGTGGGCGTCAGGCGCGATCTTGTCGGGTGCATAACCGCGTTCTAGGACTGTGCACCCAATCGATCCACATTCTGGCCTCCGCCCCCGCTGCAGCCTCCACTTGTCAGGCAGGAGTGGGGCATTCTCTGCCCTTCCTTCTTCAGCGGGCGACGAGTTTGAAACATTTCATACGTGAATTTGAGTTGCACATTCCCATGCCAACATGGGAAATGACGCGATGACAGCCATGATGATGCGAGACAAGAAGTGAGCAATCCTCCAACCATCCGCGCGGCAGATGCGCTTGCGCGGCGGCTCTACGACGCTGGATGTCGTTTTGCTTTTGGTATGCCGGGCGGCGAAGTTTTGACGTTAGTCGATGCCTTGGAAAAGGCTGGCATCAGGTTCATTCTGGCGAAACATGAAAATGCCGCAGGATTTATGGCCGAAGGGGTACATCACCGCTCGGGTGCACCGGCGATTCTGGTCGCAACAATCGGCCCCGGTGCGTTGAATGGAATCAACGTGGTAGCTAATGCGCTGCAGGATCGGGTGCCGATGATTGTGGTGACGGGTGCTGTCGATGGGGACGAAGCGCAGACCTATACCCATCAGGTTCTGGACCAACC
>RCNF010000443.1_pt1 | contig 21002 bp, 15 predicted proteins | sample 2041311 | NCBI WGS metagenome assembly RCNF01 (sample SAMN09708228, study PRJNA481090) | Marine sediment metagenome, whole genome shotgun sequencing project. | biome: marine sediment; feature: ocean; material: sediment; isolation source: Sewage treatment plant 2 marine sediment (STP2) ... | reverse complement strand
AGAGCTGTGCCGAAAGCCTCACCTATCGAAGTGGTCCCCTCGATCTCATCGAACCTCCGCTCGGCGGCCTGCAGATCGACGATGGCCGAATCGTACATCCCGCAGGCGAGCCGCACCTTGCCCCGCTCGAGCAGGAGAAGGAAGATGTCCTCATTGGAAGCTGATTCGACAAGCTCATCGAGCTCGTCGCTCGCACTGTCGTACTCTCCGTTATAGTAGCAGGCGCCCGCATCATTCATACGGGCGGTATATGTAGTGCAGCCCAGCGTGGCGGCGAGGACCACGAGGACCGTCAAGACAGCAGTCTTCTTTATCATGTCTGATCCCATGGACTACCAGCGAGTCGAACCCTTCGTGCTCTTGCGCTTCCATTCGACTTCGTCGATCCAGGTTATAAGCAGGGTCTCGACATCTACGATAGTCATAGTGATGAGGAAGTAGTTCCTCGTCTCCCTGCCGTCTGTCTTCCGGATGTTGCCGATCGATCCACGCATGATGTAATGCGCCCCGACGAACCGGCCGAGCTTTGCGGCCTTGGTATCGTCGTAGAGATCGGTCGCCTGCATGTTGAGCTGATCGAGAGCCTGGTCGAAGGCCTGGTCGTCGACGAACTGCGCCACACCGGTCTTGATCAGGCTGGTACGGACCTTGTCGAGGATCATCCTCGTGTCGATATGCTCGTCGGTGTTGTTCTCGAGCGCGCGCGCGAGAATCATGACCGGTTTCTGGCCGTTGTTGGCCGCGGCGTACTGGATATGGAACCCGCTCGCCTGTATCGAGGCGACCATCTCGTCGGAGATGAGCAGGAGATCGGAACTCGTATAATCGGCGTCTTCGGCCGTATCGGTCGCGAGATCGATCTCGGACGTCTGCTCCGGCGCGCAACCGGCAAGGAGCAGCACACACAGGAGCGCTGCGGACAATCTCAACATCTTTTCCTCCTTATTAGGAACCGCTGACTTGATAACTGGCAAAATGCTACGTTATAATGCCCCGATGTGCAAGAAACTATGCCATAACGGCGGTCTTGACAAACTATCCGGCTTTAACTATTGTACTTACCTGCAAAGAGAGTGCCTGAGTGGCGGAACTGGTAGACGCGCTGCGTTCAGGGCGCAGTGAGGGCAACCTTGTGGGGGTTCGACTCCCCCCTCAGGCATTTTTCTTTTCTGTTGGAATACACCACGACAGGGAGAAGAATATGGAGATCACAGTAACTTTTCCAGGTAACAAACAGACGAGCGCCCAGGTGGGCCAGCACACAGTCCTCACCGACCAGTCCGTGAAGGCGGGCGGCGATGAATCGGCCCCCGCGCCATTCTCACTCTTTCTCGCATCCCTCGCCTCATGCGCGGGTATCTATGTCGTCTACTTCTGCGAGAAGAGAGGGCTCGCCCTCGAGGACATCAAAGTCATCCAGCGCGACGAGCGTGATCCGGAAACGCACAAGGTCACGAAGATCGCACTTGAACTGGTACTGCCGGCTGACTTCCCCGAGAAGTACAAGAAGGCCCTTCTCCATACGGTCGACCTCTGTACCGTCAAGAAGACGATACTCGATCCGCCGGAGTTCGAACTTACGACAGTGACGGCAGGCTGAGAGACCGGCATGCAGACAAGATTATTCATAACAGGCGCGTCGGGGAACACCGGGCGTGTCTTTCTCGATGATTTCTTCCGATCCACACTTGCCCGGGATGCCGATGTCGTCTGCCTTATACATCCGAAGGATACCCGCAGCGACCTCTCAGACTGGCCCGTCAGGACCGTCGAGGGAGAGGCGCGCGACCCGGAATCAATCGCCGCGGCGTGGGACGGCGACAGGTCGATCGTACACATCTCGTCGATAAATCATTCGGAAGCGGTCCTGAAGGGATGTCCCGGCGCGAAAAGTATCGTGGCGGTCAGCTCTACCGGCCTCTTTTCGCGCTTCCGCGAGGAGTCTACCCATATCGAGGAATCGGAGAGGGTCATCACCTCGTCAGGTGTGCCCTGGACAATACTCCGGCCAACAATGATATACGGCACGCCGACCGACCGGAACATGTCAAAGCTGATCAGATTTATCTCGCGCAGGAAGATGATCCTGCTTCCGGGAGGCGGGAAATCGCTCTTCCAGCCCGTTTCAGCCTTCGACCTCGGTCCGTGCATCACGGCATCGCTGCTCTCCCCCGTCGCTTCGGGAAAGAGCTACGAGATCTCCGGAGGAAGCGTCCATTCCCTCAGGGAGATAGTCATGATGATAGCGGGGATCCTTGGAAAACGGGTCACAATCATCCCGGTCCCTATCGGCGCAACCATAGCCGCGCTGAAGATACTGCCCTCATCAGCCGTAAAAAGCGCACAGGTCAAGCGCCTTCTCGAGGACAAGGTCTTCGACCATTCCGCCGCCTCTTCCGACCTCGGATTCTCGCCCGTTTCCCTCAAGAAGGGTCTGAAGCGACAGATCGAACTGATGGGCCTTTCCCGCTAAACCCTCCGTGCCGGCTACTCTATCTCCGAGATCGAGATAACCTCTATTTCGCCGAGGCCCTCGAGCTGGTCCTTCGTCTCGTCGTAGTTCGTCATCACGACTATGATGTTATCGTCGTAGCCGAAGTTCTCATTCGCGACGCGAATAACGTCTGCGGATGATACCGCGCCTATCCTGCTTCGGTACTTCTCTACGAAATCCCCGCCCAGCTGATAGAACTCCAGATCGGTCATCCATTGCGCGATGTCCGAGTTCGTCTCGATGTCGAAGGGAAAGAGGCCCGAGATGTAACGCCTGCTCCCGTCGAGTTCCTCGTCACCGACATTCACGTCGCGCATCAGCCTGACCTGCTCGAGGGCGACATCGATCGCCTCACGCAGGGTGGCGTTCTTCGTATTTGTCATGACGCCGAAGAAACCGCCGTAGCGGTACTGTCCCAGTGTGCTTCTCGCGCCGTACGACAGCCCCCTGTTGACTCGGATCTCGTTCATCAGCCTCGAGGTGAATCCTCCGCCGAGGATGCTATTCGCCACTTTCATCTCGAAAAAGTCGGGCGTGTCCCTGCCGACTGCGATATTGCCTATCCTGATCTGGCTCTGTGTCAGGTCGGGCTTGTCTATGACGATTACCCTGCGGCCTTTCACCGGCCGCGCCTCAAGCGCGGCGATGCGGCTTTCATCCGGGGCACGGCCCTTCCAGCCGCCGAGCTTCTTGTTTATCAGATCCCTCACTTTGCCGGCATCGACGTCGCCGACTATGGCCAGAACGGCGCCGGCAGGCACGTAGAATTTCCCGTGGTAAGCCACGACGTCATCGCGATTCAACGCGCTGACACTCGCAGGATAGCCATCGACCGGATTGCCGTACGGATGCGGCGCCATCAGGAGCCTGAGGAACTCCCTGTTCGCCAGCGAGGAGGGGTTCTCCTTTACGCTCATCGCCTCGGCGAGAACGGTCGACTTCTCACGGTCGAACTCCGCCGCGGGAAAATCGGGCTTTATCACTACGCGGGAGAGATGTTCGAGGCCGAGTTCGAAGTCCCGGGAGAGAAAATCGCCGGTTACCACGGCGTAATCACGTCCGGCCCAGGCGTTCAGCCTGCCTCCGACTCCCTCGATCGACGCCGATATCTCTTCGGCGCCCATACCGCCGGCTCCCTTGAGCAGGAGCCTCGCGGTCAGGCCTGCCAGCCCCTCGCTGCCGGCGGCATCGGTGCACGAGCCTGCCGGGAGTACGAGCCTCATCGTCACGAGAGGAACCTCGCTCGCGGGAACGATAAAGACCTTCAGTCCGTTCTTCAGGACATACTCCTCGTAGTCGGGGAGTTTGACGTCCTTCGTGCCCGCGAAGGCGGGCATGGCAGCGGCGACAAGGAGCGCCGCGACAATTATTGATAATATCCTTCTCATCGTTTGACCCTCCTATGCCTCGGGCACCAGTGTTACGACTGTCCTGTTATTCTTCGCGAAATATTTTCCGGCTGCCTCGCGGATCTGCTCGTCGGTCACTGCCCGGTAGCGGCCCGGCACATTCATGATCTCGGTGTAGTCGCCGAAGAGGATCTCGTATCTTCCGATCTTGCTGGCCCTGCCGTTGACCGTCTGCATCGACCTTACGAAATCGGCCTCGAGGACGTTCTTCGCACGCGCGAGTTCCTCTTCCAGCACGCCGTTCTCGATGATATCGGCGAGCTCGGCATATATCGCTTCCTCGGCCTCGAGCGTCTCGTGACCCGGCTTCATCTTGACGTTGAACTCGAAGAGGTAGGGATCGATCCTCCAGGGGAAGGACGCTGTCACCGACATCGCGGCCTGCGCCTCCCTGACGAGCTTGCGGTAGAGCCTCGAGCTCTCGCCGCCGGTGAGGACCTGCTGAAGTACGTCGAGCGTATAGATGTCATCGCTTTTAATATCAGGCGTGTGATAGGCGATAAAGACGGCGGGAAGTTCGGCCTTCTTGTGGACCTCTCCTCGGCGTTCGCCAAGCTGCTCCGGCTCCACGGTGCGTACGGCTGCGGGGGGCGTCTGCGCGGGGATGCCGTCATAGTACTTGTGTATCAGCTTCATCGCTTTCTTCGTGTCGAAGTCACCGGCGACGATGAGGATCGCGTTGTTAGGCGCGTAGTACGTCTTGAAATACTCGACGCAGTCATCACGGTCGATCGCTTCGAGATCGGACATCCATCCGATGACGGGCCACTTGTAGGGATGAGCCTTGAACGCCAGGGCGTCAAGATCCTCCCACATCTGGCCCCGCACCGAGTTGTCGATACGCAGCATGCGCTCCTCCATGACGACGCCCATCTCGCTTTCGATGAACTTCGGATCGAGTGTCAGCGACTGGATCCTGTCCGAGTCGAGATCGACGCAGAGCTCGAGTCCGTCGCTCGAGATGTCCTCGTAGTACGCGGTCATGTCGTCCGAGGTGAAGGCGTTCGAGTACCCGCCGTTCGCCTCGAGGACGGCGTCGAACTCCTTCGGGCCGTACTTGTCGGCCCCGTTGAACATCATATGTTCCATGAAATGCGATATCCCCGTGATACCGGCACGCTCATTGCGGGCCCCCACGCGGAAGAATGTCTGGTAACTGATGACCGGCACCGAGTGGTCCTCGACGAGGATCACCTTCAGGCCGTTGTCGAGTGTCTCCACGGTGGCGTCGATTGCCACCGAGATCTTTTCGCCGGCGAAGGCGGGAGCCGCCCCGGCGGAAAGGACGAGCAGTACGGCAGCCATGACGGCCGCCGGCATGATTCTCCTCATCTCTCCTCCATTGTAATGAAACACACACTCCCGGCGAGCCGGTGCGGCCGCCGGGATGTAGAAAGATAACCTAAAAAAGCTCGTCAGGCTACATTTCGCCTGATCTGCTTCCTTGTTTTCTTACGATGATAATTGCGGACAAGTTCCATGAAAATCCCGAGATCGTTCTCGAGATCGGTCTGGGTACCGTCGAAGTAGAAGTTCCTGATCGGTATATTCTCATGATCGGTGCTTACCCTCGGGTAGACCGCCTCGGAGACGATACCGTTCATGCAGGTAAAGGGGCTGATATCGATGACGCCGTCCGCGCCCTTCTCGTACATGTAGATCGACTTGCCGACGCTCAGGACCATCTCGCCGTGAGAGCCCTCGACGGGAAGATAGGGCGCCGCGAGGTCGAGGACCTCCTGTACGTCGTGCGGCTCCTCGACGCCGACGAATTCGTTCTGAAGGGGGGCGAGAAGCTTCCTCTCGTACCCGTGCTGCACGCGGTTCTTTATGAGCGCGCCGAGCATACTCATCGAGAAGGTCTTGCCGAGCCTCTTGAGGTTCCTGACATTGTCGCTGTCGGTATAGTGGACCCACTCGGTGATGTCGGAGAGCCACGCCTGGGCGCCGAAAGGCTCGAGGCGCCTGATAAGGTCCTCGTTGCTGAATGTGCTGAGGCGGCAGAAGATCTCGCCGACCACTCCGACGAGCATCATGTCGCGACTCCAGTCAGCCGGGACGGCGCGGAAGATATCGCGCGCGCCCTCCATCGCTCCGGCGAGCGAACCGAGCTTCTTGCCGAGGGATTCGGAACTGTCGGACAGGACGTCGCAGAAAAGCTTTAGTGATTTCGCGTGCGCCTCGTCAGCTGCTCCCGCCACTGTCTCATACGGCCTGTATATGTGGAGCATCTTGCGGAAGGCGTCGCTCGCGACGAGTCCCCACCAGCACAGCTTGAGGGCGGCCTGAGCGTTCTCGCCGAGGCTAGCGTAGCCGTCAGCACTCGTCGGCGATACGATCATGACCTCGCCGTGACCCATCTCTTCCATCACCTGCTGAGTAAATGGCGAGTACTGCCCGAAGCGGCAGGGTCCGCCGGCCGTCGGCATGAAGAAGGCGATCTTCGACGGATCGAATCCCGGCTGCTCGATGACGCGCAGAAGGTTGCCGATCGTTACGCGCGCGGGAAGGCACTCGTCACCCGAGGTGCACTTGCCGGCCAGTTCGTATGTCCTCTCGTCACCCTCCGGTGTCGGATGCGAATCTATCCCGAGGTACCTGAAGGCCGCAGCGAAGGCTTCTGATCCGCCGGAAGACATTCTTGGGATATAGAGGGTTCTTCCTTCGAGGGGGTTTCCCTTGTTTTCCACCATCTGAGGACTCCTTTGCTGTCGAGGTATGCCTCGCAGCGTGTCATGATGCCGGCGTCATTGCCGTGCGCGTCAAACTGAAGTGTAAGATAGGGGCGTACCGCAGCCTTGCCCGTGAAATGCTTCACGTACGAGTCGGGGCCGCACTTGAAATTCGTAATGTATATCAGGTGCAGGTTCTCTCTCTGGGCCGCGTAGCGCGCCGCCTGGAGGATCTTCCTGCCGTAGTTCCAGAACATGTTCGGGCCAAGGTCACGAATACCGATCCCTTCGAGGTCGAGGAAGAAGATAGGGATCACGTTGGCGCCGTAGTAGTCGCGAAGTTTGCCGGGGACGTTGAGGTTGACCTCGCGATCGACGATGTTGTAGGGACGGCCGACAAGGATGATCCCCTGCTCGCCCGTCTCGTCCAGGATCTTCAAAGCCTTGGCGCCCTCCGCGCGTACCGCGTCGCGGAACATATTCTGCGCGATGTAGGCGGTCTTCACTGCTTTCTTGTGAGCCTTTTTGCCGATACCGAACCCGGCGGCGAAAGATCGCAGCTCCTTTTCCACGTATTTCTCGCCCTCCCTGAAGTGGACGAGCGGCGCCGAGATGAAATCCTCCCGGCCGCGCAGCGAAGGCATGCTCCTTATGACGAAGGGCAGGGTCTGTCCCCACGGACAGACGTACGAGTTGATCTCGGGGATGTCTGTCTCGGCGTCGATCACGTTCGGGACGAGGATGCTGTCGAGCCCCTCATCCTCGAGAAGCGATTCGACGTGGCCATGCGCCACCTGTATCGGGAAGCACGGCTCGGAGACGACACCCTCTACGCCCTGGTGGACAATCTTCTTGTTCGTCGCCTTCGAGGTGACGACCTCGATACCCATCGCTCTCAGGTATGTGCCCCAGAAGGGGTAACGGTCGAAGAAGTACATCGCCCTGGGATAGCCGATACGGTATTTGCCTGTCTCGGCAGGGATATCAAGCCCGGAAGCGGCGGCCGCCTCGGGCAGCCAGTCACGCTCGAGAAGCTCGTCGTATACCGCCATGAGGTCCGGGATGGCCGGCTTCTTCGGCACCTTTGCCCGCTTGCGGTATTTGTCGCTGCACTTGTCGCCCCAGTAGGTGCGCTCGCCCTCTACTGTGAACTCCTGAATGTCGCAGAAGTTCGTACAGCCCTTGCAGGTAAATTCGCGGATGCTGTAGTTGATGTTCTCAATCTCATAACCGCGGAAAGTCGTCTGCAGGTCGAGAGAAACGACCTTGTCCTTTGCCAGCAGCGCGGCGCCGACAGCGCCGATGACGCCGTTGTGCGGCGGAACGATGATCTCTCGCCCGACTACCTCGCTGAAGGCGGCGGCGACGGCGTCGTTATATGCCGTTCCGCCCTGGAAGAAGATCACGTTCCCGATCCGTCTGCCGCGAACGACCCTGTTGAGATAGTTCTGGACCACCGAGTAGGCCAGGCCCGCGATGATGTCGTCCTTCTCCGCCCCGCGCTTCATGTAAGCCGAGACGTCCTGCTCCATATATACGGTGCACCGCTCACCGAGACGGAGCGGCTTCTTCGAGGCGAATGCCATGTCGGCGAACTCGCCGATGATGCTGATGTCGAGTTTCTCGGCCTGCTCCTCGAGGAACGAACCTGTCCCGGCGGCGCAGGCCTCGTTCATCGTGAAGTCGGTGACGATCCCGTCGTCTATCCTGATATATTTCGAATCCTGTCCGCCGATCTCGAATATCGTGTCGACCTTCTTGTGAAGGAGCCGGTCGCTGATGAATGTAGCGCCGGTCTTGTGGGCGGTGATCTCATCGTTGATCGTGTCGGCGCCTATCAGCTCACCAACAAGCTCTCTTCCCGAGCCGGTCGTGCCGACGCCCCTGATGGTGATCCTGTCGCCGAGCTCGTCGCGGAGCGCATGGAGACCGTTGCTTACGACCTCTATCGGGCGGGCCTGCGTCCGCAGGTAGATCTCCTTGATCATATCGCCGTTATCGTCGACGAGGACGAAGTTGGTGCTCACGGAGCCGATATCGACGCCGAGGTATGCGTTGATCGGAAGCGTTCTGCCTTCGAAAGAGTATTCCTTGATATGGTCGCGCAGGAAACTGACCTTGTCACGGGTCAGGACATTCCATGAAGGGAACGACTTGCCCGATGCCTCCCCGCCGCTTTCGAGCAAGCGGAGGAACTCTCTCTCGTCGAAGCCGTTGCCGTTACCCGCGGCGATGATCGACGCGCCGATCGCACCGGCGAAGACACCTTCCTCGGGGACGAAGAAATCTTCCTCACTGAGCTCGAAGACTTCCCGCACCGCGCTCGCGACGCCCTTGTTCAAAGCGACACCGCCGATAAAGGCGGTCCGGCCATGTACATCCTTGCCCTTTACGATATTGCTCTTGAAGTTCCTCGCCACAGCCTCGCAAAGTCCCTTGAGAACCTCTTCGGGCTTGTAACCCTTCTGCTGTGCGTGGATCATGTCCGTCTTGGCGAACACGCTGCATCGGCCGGCGATCTTCGGCGAGCGGTCGGTGCCGAGGACAAGATCCCCGACCTCTTCGATACCGAACTGCAGCCTGCTCGACTGCTGGTCCATGAACGATCCGGTGCCCGCGGCGCAGTCGCCGTTTGTCTCATAGTCTACGATCCCTGTCAGGCCCTCTTCGCATGCGACGCGGATGAACTTCGAGTTCTCGCCGCCCATCTCGAATATGTTCTGAACATCGGGATATATCCGGCCGATCCCCGTGGCCGCTGCCTTGAATTCGTTCTCTACCGGAATGCCGAGCATCTCACCGACGAGCTTGCCCGATGACCCGGTTATGACGACGCTCTTCAGTTCGCCCGGTTCGAGCAGGCCGGTCAGCTCCTGCAGCTGGTCGACGACAGCGTCGATCGGCTTGCCCTGGATCCGACGGTAACCGGAAACGGCCACGGCCTTGTCAGGCTCGGGCGCGTAGTCGAAGACGCTGCAGATAGCGTCGCCCGAGGCGGCGATCTGTTTCAGCCGCTCGGCCGCTCCGAAGAGAGCGCACTTCGTGCTGACTGTTCCAACGTCAATTCCGATTGTGATTCCCATTCAATATTCCTTCCGTGCATTCAGCAACCCACCACGGGCCGCGCCATATGTGAAAATGCAAAGATGTCTTATTCGTTTATTGGCCCCGCTATCAGATAGGGTAAATTGTACGTAGATAGGGGGTTGCCACAACCTCAAAACAGTGAACGGTCGAATTTTATGGGTGAAACGCACTATATCGGGGCCGAACGGCAGGGGGTTTTTGCACCCAGACCGGATCTCTCAGTACGTGCCCATTGACAACATCCGGGCTTATGATATAATTACCTATAGTTATATATATGCATATGGAGTTTTATCATGGGCGGAAACCGGAGAAAAAACAGTAATTCGAGATTCATACGGGCCGAGGATGTCTTCAGAAAACATGGCGGCCTTCTTCGTACGAGTCAGATCCTTCGCGAGGGCATTCATCCTGACACCCTCTACACGATGCGCGATTCGGGAACTATCGTGACTGTGAGCCGCGGAGTCTATCGCCTTTCTGACAACCCTCCCCTGAGCAATCCCGACCTGGTAACAGTCTCCATGCGGATACCAGCCGGAGTGATATGCCTCATCTCGTCTCTATCGTTCCATGACCTCACGACCCAGATACCACACGAAGTCCACGTAGCGCTCCCTAAAGGAGCCGAGGAACCGAGGCTTAATCATCCACCAGTCAGAGCCTACCGTTTTTCAGCAGAATCCTTCAGAGAGGGCGTGGACACTCATGAACTCGACGGCACGGATGTGCGGATATACAATCCGGAGAAGACACTCGCCGACTGCTTCAAATTTCGCAACAGGATCGGCCTCGACACTGCGATAGAGGCTCTTCGTCTCTATCGTGATAAAGGAGACCTGAGAGTGGACAGTATCATGCGCTATGCATCGATATGCAGGGTAGAGAAGATCATCAGGCCATATCTTGAGGCGATCCTCTGATGCCGCGGGAGGTCAGGGGGCTCGCCGCTTCAGTGCATCAACGGCTTCTCGATAAAGCCAGAGAGACTGACCGCCCCTTTAACGAGCTTCTGCAATATTTCGCAATAGAAAGATTCATCTACAGGCTTTCACGAAGCGCCCACGCGAAAAGATTCATCCTGAAGGGAGCACTGATGCTCCCTGTCTGGAGCGGGACTGCATCGCGTCCGACCAGGGATATTGACTGCCTTGGAAGTATGGACAACGACCTCGATGCTATCGCATCAAAAGTGCGGAAGATATGCCGCGTGTCTACGACCCCGGATGGAATGGCATTCGACGCGGAGTCAGTAACAGTGAACCGAATTACAGAAGATGCCGGATATGGGGGAGCCCGGGTCAAGCTCCAGAGCAACCTGGGAAATGCTCGCGTTTCCATCCAGATGGATATCGGGTTCGGGGATATGATCATTCCCGGGCCAGAATCCCTGGTTTATCCCGGCCTCCTGGATTTTCCCCGAGCGAAGCTGAGGGGATATTCAAAGGAGAGCGTTATTGCCGAGAAATACCACGCGATGGTCAAACTGGGCGTCCTGAACAGCAGAATGAAGGATTTTTACGATATCTGGCTGCTTTCGAATACATATGATTTCAGAGGCGATATCCTGGCAAAAGCTGTTACGAAAACATTCAGCAACCGGAATATGTCCATCACTTCGAATCCGACTGTCTTCGAGTCATCATTCGGGAAAGACAACGCCAGGAATACTCAATGGATGGGGTTCATCGGCAGGACCAGGCTGAACGATGTGCCGAAAACATTCAGTGAAGTTTCATCCTCGACCAGAAGATTTCTCCGACCGGTCGTATTGGCAATCGCCAATGACAAACTATTTAAAAAAAGATGGAAGGCTGCCGGCCCGTGGCGATAATTCGCTTTCCCCCGGGTTCTACTTGCCCCTGCCCGCAAGATCGAAGTGGAGCTCTCCCCCTGCGACCAGTTCGCTGTGGAGCAGGTAGTTCCGGTCGAGCTTTTTCCCGTTCAATTTGACATTGCGGACATACCAGTTGTCCTTCTTCTGATCGGACGTCCGTATCCTCAGGATCTTCCCGTTACCGAGCTTCACATCAGCGCTGATGACGGAGGGACTGCCGATCTCGTACCGGTCGGACCCCGGGCAGACCGGGTAGAATCCGAGGGCGCTGAAGATGTACCACGCCGACATCTGCCCCGCATCATCGTTGCCGCAGAGGCCGTCCTCGCCGGGGCCGTACATCTCGTCGAGGATCTTTCGCACCCTCTCCTGGGTCCTCCACGGACTGGAGCTCCAGTTGTAGAGGTACGGGATGTGGTGGCCAGGCTCATTGCCGTGTACATAATTACCGATGATCCCGTCACGGGTGATATCCTCGGTATTCTCAATGTATGCGTCGTCGAGCTCCATCGTGAACAGATAATCGAGGCGCTTGGTGATCCTTTTCTTTCCGCCCATCATGGCGATCATTCCTTCGATGTCATGCGGAACGAAAAGGCTGTAGGTCCAGGAGTTCCCCTCTATGAATCCATGTCCGTGGGTATCGAGGGGGTCGAACTCTTCCTTCCATCTCCCGTCCGCGTACTTCGGGCGCATGAATCCTGTCGCCTCGTCGAAGAGATACGAGAATCCCATCGAGCGTTTGATGTACTCATCGTACCGGGCGTCGTCGCCGGCGATCCGGGCTATCTGCGCTATGCACCAGTCGTCATATGCGAACTCGAGGGTCTTCGAGACAGAGTTCGAGGATTCATCCTCGGGGATGAATCCATGTTCCATGTAACTGTCGAGCGCGTCGAAGTACGGCACGGTCGAAGTGCTGACGCAGGCGGCCAGGGCCTCGGCCGGATCGATATCGGTCGTACCCTTGACGAGCGCGTCAGCGATGACGGAGACGGCGTGATAGCCGATCATGCACCAGTTCTCGTTGGCGTAGTGGCTCCATACCGGGAGCATTCCGTGAACGCTCTGGTCGTGGTGAGCCATCATCGATCTGACCATATCGTCTGTACGTTCGGTCTGGATGATGTTGAAGAGGGGATGCAGCGCCCTGAATGTATCCCAGAGAGAGAATATCGTGTAGTTGGTGAACCCGTCAGACGTATGCACGTTCCTGTCGAGGCCCATGTAGCGCCCGTCGACATCCTCGTAGATGACAGGGCCGAGCATCGTGTGATAGAGGGCCGTGTAGAAGGTGATCATCTCTTCCGGGGTCATCATCTCGACGGTGATCTTCGAGAGCTCGGCGTTCCATTTCTCCTTCGCCTCGCGCCTCACCCTGTCGAAATCCCAGTGGGGGATCTCAGCCTCGAGGTTTTTCATGGCGCCCTCTGTGCTGACAGACGACAGTGCGAACTTGATCTCGATCTGCTCCCCTTCGCCCGTCTCGAAATCGAACCAGGCGCGGATCTCTCTGCCCGCCATCTCGGGGAAATCTCTCGTCTCCTCGAATCTCCTGTAGAAGCCGTTATAGATCACTTCCTCGTACTTCCTGTGCCCGTAGCCGAGGAACGGCCTCGAGAACTTCATCGCGAAATAGACGACCCTCGTCCTCGCCCACCCATTCGTCTGCCTGTAGCCGGTGACCAGTGAGTCGTTCTCGACGCGGACGAACGTCCAGACGTTCTTGTTATCGTGGTGATAGATGTTGTGTGTCAGATCGAGGAGGATCCGGGACCTGTCGGCCTCGGGGAATGTATAGCGATGGTATCCGACCCTGTCCGAGGCGGTAAGCTCGGCCAGTATCATTGGATCCTCGAGAAGGACCCTGTAATACCCCGGTTCGGCGTGCTCGGGGCCGTGAGAGAATGACGAATGGTACCCGGTGTCCGGACCGGCCCCGTCATCGACGATCGCCGGCATGACGAGGAAATCCCCGAGGTCGGAGTGGCCCGTCCCACTGAAATGCGTGTGGCTGAACCCGATGATCGTACTGTCGCCGTACTGGTACCCCGAGCAGTACCTGTAGGTGTCCTTGTTGTAACTTCCGTCCTCAGCGAACATCGGCTGGGCGTCGGTCTCGGGGCTGAGCTGGACCATCCCGAACGGCGTCGTCGCGCCGGGGTAGGTGTGGCCCATGTTCTTCGTGCCGACGAATGGGTTTACGTATTGAGCGAGGTCGGGGATGTCGTTAACGGGGTCAACACCCTGCTGCCCACACGACAGAAGGGAGATAAGCAATATCAGCGATCCGGCCAGTCTGTATCTTTTCATTAGTATATCCTTTTACCAGGTAGTTGACGTTCAGCGGATTCTACCTGATTACAGGCAGGAATCAAAGAATACATGTCCCTTGATTCCGACGGGCCTGATGGGTCACAATGAGATTCTACTGATATTCTGCACACTGTTTCCGGGAGCCGCATGATGGACAGGATCAGACTTCACGAGAACGGGCCGGAGGTTTCCCGCATCGCCGCGGGCCTCTGGAGACTGGACGGCTGGGGCCTGTCTGCATCCGGTCTCCGCGACTGGATCGAGGGTGCGATAGACCTCGGCGTTACGACCTTCGACCACGCCGACATCTACGGGAATTACACATGCGAGAAGATCTTCGGCGAAGCGCTGGCGGAGACCCACTCCATCCGGCCGAAGATACAGCTCATCACAAAGTGCGGGATCCAGCTGGTTTCGGAGAACAATCCGGGTTGCACGATAAAACATTACGACACATCGCGTGAACATATCCTGAAATCTGCCGAGAACTCGCTTCAGCGGCTGCGGACCGACTACATCGATCTTCTGCTTATACACCGCCCCGATCCTCTGATGAACGCGGACGAGGTCGCCGGAACATTCACAGAACTGAAGGAATCGGGGAAGGTGCTTTTCTTCGGTGTTTCGAATTTCAACACATCACAGTTCGAGACTCTTCAGTCGAGGCTCTCCTTTCCGCTGGCAACGAACAAGATCGAATGTTCCGTATTGCACACGGAGCCGTTCGATGATGGGTCACTCGAAACCTGTGCCAGGAACGGGATGTCTCCGATGGTATGGAGCCCCCTCGGCGGCGGCGAACTGTTTACCGGAGAGACCGATCAGATTATAAGGGTCCGCAAAGAGCTCGAGGAGATCAGCGAAAGACTCGGGATCGAATCGATCGACATACTGGCGCTGGCCTGGCTCCTCCGTCATCCTGCGGGCATAGTCCCCGTTATCGGGACACACTGCCTGGACAGGATGAAGCGCGCCGTCGAGGCGGCTGATATCGAACTCCCGCGCGAGGACTGGTTCAGGATCCTGAGAGCTTCGAAGGGAACGGACGTTCCCTGACCGGGGATTATCATGCAAGAAAAGATCAGATGGGGGATCCTCGGGCCCGGCCGCATCTCGGGGAAATTCGCAGCGTGCCTCACGGAGGCAGAAGGGGCCGAGCTGGCCGCTGTCGGATCTAGAAGCCTCGAACGGGCTGAAAAATTCGCATCCGAGTTCGGATTCGCCAGGGCACACGGCAGTTATGAAGCGCTTGCCGCCGACAACGGCATCGATGCCGTATATATAGGAACGCCTCATTCATTCCACAGGGAACATACGATACTCTGCCTCAAGGCCGGCCGGCACGTCCTCGTCGAGAAGCCTTTCGCAATAAACGCCTCAGAGGCGGCAGATATGATCGCCGCGGCGCGCGATGAGAAGCGGGCGCTGATGGAGGCGATGTGGATGCGCTTCATGCCGTCGATCGTAAAGGTACGCGAGCTGATCGCAGAAGGCGCGATCGGAGATGTACGAACAGTCACGGCCGATTTCGGATTCCATGCGGAATTCGACCCGGAAAACCGCGTCTTCGACCCTGCCCTCGGCGGCGGGGCCCTGCTCGATGTCGGGATATACCCCCTCTCCCTTGCCCACATGCTCCTCGGGGAGCCGGAGACCGTCGAGGGAACGGCGCATATAGGTGAAACCGGGATAGACGAAGAGTCTACCGCGATACTCAGATACGATGGAGGCCGGCAGGCTGTCCTCACAATGGCCGTACGCCTCGAGACTCCGTGCGAGGCCACCATCATCGGGACGGAAGGATCGATCAGGATCCCGGCGAAGTGGTGGAGGTCTGATCGCATCTATGTAAGTCAGGAAGGCCGCGGCGAAAGGACGATCGACCTCCCGACCACGGAGAACGGGTTTATATATCAAGCTGAGGAGTTCATGGTGATCATCCGCGGAGGAAGACTCGAATCGGAGATCATCTCTCTCGACGAGAGCCTTTCCATCATGCGGACGATGGACAGGATCAGGGAGAGCTGGGGACTGAAATACCCGATGGAGCAGTGATCATGAATAAAAGAAGACTGGGAAAGACGGGCCTGTCTGTATCGGAGATATCGTTCGGAGGATGGCAGCTCGGCAACGACGACTGCTGGGAGGGGATGGACAAAAAGACCGCGCACGGGCTCGTCCACGCTGCCCTCGACGCGGGGATCAACCTTTTCGATACGGCCCCCAACTACGGAGGCGGTGAAAGCGAGAGGGTCCTTGGAGAGGCCCTGAAGGGGCGGCGCGACGATGTCGTTCTCGTCAGCAAGTTCGGCCGCAGACCGGACGGACCGAAGGATTTTTCGGTTTCCGGGTTCCGGGACAGCCTCGACGCGAGCCTCGAGAGGCTCCAGACCGACCATCTCGATGTCCTGCTCCTCCACAATCCACCGGCGGAGATGTACGAGGGCACCGATCCGCTGTGGGAGGCACTGGAAGCCGCCCGAACCGAAGGTAAAATAAGACATTACGGCGCCAGCCTTGATTTCGCCTCCGAGATAGAGGCCTGCCTGAGGAATACCGGCTCAGAGGTCCTCGAAGTCTTCTTCAATATCCTCCACCAGGATGTCAGGAGGGCTTTTCCTCTCGTCCGGGAAAAGGACGCCGGAATCATCGTGAAGATCCCCTTCGACAGCGGCTGGCTGACAGGTAAATATAATAAAGACAGCCGGTTCGAGGGCATCAGGGGACGCTGGAGCGAGGAGGATATCGCCAGGCGGGCCGGACTGGTCTCCCGGCTGAGCTGGCTCACCGCGGACGGGTCGGACCCGGCACACAAGGCGATCGCCTATCTGCTGTCATATGAAGAAGTAAGCTGCGTAATACCTGGTATAAGGAAGATGGAGCACCTTCAGGGCAATATCGAGGCTGGCGGCAAATCGCTCAGCATGGGCGATAGAGAAAAACTCGAGTATTTCTGGGATGAATTCACAGAAAACGGCAGGAATCTGTTAAACTGGTAGGCGCCTACAGGAATATATAGGGGAAACCCCGCATTGACCTAAGGGGGTTGAATTCCTTATATTTCGATGAAATCAATGTGTAATTAAGAGTGATTCCGTTGAAGCAATGACATCCCCTGTCCCGTGGCGGGCAAGTACCGGAGTGTCCGGTCCGGCGGGATCCGCAGATCTGGAATCCCTGATATCGATGGAGGGTTGAGATGAATTCGAAAAAGATCCTGTACGCGGCAATAGCCGTCATGACTGCCCTGAGTCTTTTCGGCTGCGACCGTGACGACAGCACACTCGAGCCGGCTCCGATCAACACTGACCCGGTTGTCTTTATCGACACCTTCGGAGACAATATCGACTACCAGGCATTCCTCAATACCAAGGTCGACGCGGTCCAGATCGATACGGAGGTCAAGCACGCCGGGACGGCCTCCCTCAGGGTGACGATCCCCGGACCGGACGATCCCTCCGGATGGTTTGCCGGCGGCGCCTTTGTCGAAGCTATCGGGCGCGATCTTACTGGCTACGACGCAATCGCCTTCTGGGCGAGGTCGAGCAAGCCCTCCTCGACTATCGATGTCGTCGGGATGGCAAACGACAATACGGGCAACTCACTATACGAAGCACAGACCACCCATATCGAGCTGACGACTGCCTGGCAGAAATATATCGTTCCCATCCCCCTGCCGGGAAAACTCGGCCTCGAGAAAGGGATGTTCTTCTTCGCCGAAGGATACGAAGAGGACAATATTGCCTATACGATATGGTTCGATGACATCATCTTCGAAAAGACCGGCCTCGTGACGAATCCCAGGCCCTCTCTCGATGTAGCGGATTTCAGCGCCTTCCTCGGAACAAGCGTGGACATCCCGGGCACGACCACAATTTTCGATGTCGACGGAACGGACATGCTCATCGAACATAAACCCGCCTGTTTTACCTTCATCTCGTCTGACGAGGATGTCGCGAAGGTAGTCGACGGAAAGATCCAGTCACTGAGCGTAGGGAACGCCACGATAACCGCCGCGCTCGGAACGACTCCGGCCGAGGGAGAGATAGCGTTCACCGCTCTTGCGGCGCCTGTCGTACCGGCTCCGACACCGACTCAGCCGGCGGGCAGTGTGATATCGATCTTCAGCGACTCGTACAACGATGTATTGGTCGATTCATATTCTCCTGACTGGGACCGTGCCGACCTTGCCGAATTCTCGATCGACGGTGACAACATACTGCTCTATACGAACATCAATACATACGCCGGTATCGTTTTCAACGCGGTGATAAACGCGACGGGCTTGGATTACCTGCATGTCGATTTCTGGCTGCCCGAGGGCGTCATCTTCGTCGGCGTGAAGCTTGTCGATTACGGAGAGGACGGCGAGTTCGGGGGGGCCCCCGATTCCGAGAAAGAGCTGATCTTCACTGCCGCAACGACACCCTCTATCACCCCGGGGACATGGTCCAGCCTGGACATTCCCATGGCTGATTTCATGGTACCGGGCGGACTGGTCCAGAGAGCCGCTCTCGCGCAGATGTTCATAACGGGCTCCAACATCACGGCCTTTACAGATAACATCTATTTCTACAGTGTTCCCGAAACAACCCGATAGATGGACGGAAGAATACAAAATCGATGATGCGAAACATGATAGAACGATACATACATACAAGGCTGCCGGGCGGACTGATCGTCTGCCTGGCGGCTTTCGTCCTGGCCCTTGCCGTCCTGCCCGGATGCAGCGACGACGAGGAAATGTGGGAATATGAACTGATATGGGAAAACGAGTTCGAGGGACCGGCAGGACAGCTGCCTGACGCGGAAAACTGGACATACGATATCGGCAACGGCCGCGGAGGCTGGGGAAACGCCCAGCTCGAATACGACACTGACAAGCCCGAGAACGTCTCCCTCGACGGGAACGGCAACCTCGCCATTACAGCGCGCGAGGAAAGTTATGAAGATTTCGATTACACGTCAGGGCGCATAAAAACACAGGGCCTGTTCGAATACGCGAGGGGGCGTTTCGAGGCAAGCATCAAGCTTCCCATCGGGCAGGGTATCTGGCCCGCCTTCTGGCTCCTCGGCACCGACATCAACACGGTCGGCTGGCCCGAGTGCGGCGAGATCGATATCATGGAGTACCGCGGGCAGGCGCCCAGCATTGCGCAGGGCGCGGTCCATGGACCTGGCTACTCCGGGGGCGGCGCGATATGGCGCGCATTCGCGCTTACCGGCGCCGGATTCAACGAGGATTTCCACGTTTTCGGTGTCGAGTGGACCAAGGACCGGATCGTCTTTTATATCGATGACAAGCAGTATTTTTCAGTTACCCAGGCAGACGTAGCCAACAAAGGTGACTGGGTCTTTGATCACAACTTCTTCATCATTCTCAATGTCGCTGTAGGAGGAAACTTCGTCGGGGATCCCGATGATACGACAGTCTTCCCGCAGACGATGCTCGTCGACTGGGTCCGCGTCTACAAAGGCGAGTAAATCGCCCCCCTCTATGCCTGGCTTGCCTTCCGCTCAGCGAGTTCCTTCTCGATCTTTTCCATGGTCTTGTCGTCCAGCTCATAGAAGATAGCCGCAACGACCGCGATGGCCGATCCCGCAACAGGGATGTAACTCATCATCAGCCGTATTCCCGCCAGTGTCTCGGGGCTCTGTGTCACATTCGGCTGGAACCCGAACTCAGCCAGCAGCCAGCCTGCCAGTCCGCCGCCGAGGGCCATCCCGAACTTCTGCGAGAAGGTCGCCGCGGAGAAGATCAGGCCCGTGGCCCTTCGCCCGAACTTCCATTCCGAATAATCGACGGTGTCGGCATACATCGCCCACAGGAGAGGCGCCTGCGGGGCCATCACGAAAGAGATGATTATATTGACCACGAACATCAGGACTATCTGATCCTTCGGTACGTAATAGAAGACTATCGTAAAGACGCTGGCCAGACCCATGACGATCAGATACAGCCTCTTCTTGCCCAGCCTCCTGGAGAGAAAATCGGTGCAGGCTACACCGGCGATGATGGCGACGGTCCCCGTAACCATGAACAGGGAAGCGAGCAGTTCGTTTTCGATGTAGTACTTGAAGTAATACATTATCGTGCCCATACGAATTATTATGTAACCGAGAGTGAATATGCTCATCACGAGAAGGATCATCCAGGGCCTGTTCCGCACGAGATTTCCCAGGTCCTCCTTGAGGTTTGTCTGCTGATCCTTCGATGGCTGTACCCGTTCCTTCGTGAGAGCGAATGTCAGGTAGAAGAGGATGCAGGCCAGCACTCCGTATATGACGAGCGTATACTGGAAACCTTTCGCCACATCCACTTTCCTCACGGAGAATGTCAGGTCCTCTCCTTCTGGATCGATAAACGCTTCCGAGACATCCAGCACGTACTCGCCGAATCCCTCGTTCAACTCAATATTGTCGAATGAACTGATGATCATCGGGGGATCGTTCTCCCCTGATTCGACCTTGACGGAGAAAGAAACCGTCGCTGAGCCTCCCCTGCCGTCGGTCGCTGTTACGACTATTTCCGAGATGCCGGTTCCCCTGACCTCGAGAGCAGCCTCGTTTCCGGCGATGTCTGCCGAAGCCACTGCATTGTCCCCGGTTGACACACTGAAGGCGAGCTGGTCTCCGTCCTGATCGGTGAAGTGTTTCGAGAGATCGACTGAATGCCTTCCGGATTCCAGATCGTACGTCCCGTCGGGAATACCATCTGTCAGGACCGGCGGATTGTTCCCCGTCTCATTGATCCTGACTACGAATACGTAATCCTTCCTTCCATGGTGTTCATCGAATGCCGTCAGGGTGATCCTCGATATCCCCGGTCCCTTCTCCCTGAGGACCAGCACGGAATCTGATTCTACTGCCGTCTCAACGACACCGGTCTCGCTGCTTGCCGCTTCATAGCGCAATCTGTCTCCGAAAGCACTGTGGAATATGTCGCCCAGAGCGATCCGCCTCGTTCCGAATCCCTGCTCCACGGCCAGGTCGGCTACCAGCAGGTTGAATCCAATGCGCAAGGGCGTATTCTGCACGTGCTTGAGCGCACCCTGCCCACGCCGGGGCAGAACCTGTTTCTGAATCTGGATGTGCGGCTGCAGCGCGTGGCGGAAGGCGCCATGGGTGAGAATAGTGGTGCGCTGGTAGCACTCGACCCTTGCACTGGCGCCGTGCTGGCCCTGCTG
>RCNF010000442.1_pt1 | contig 21009 bp, 16 predicted proteins | sample 2041311 | NCBI WGS metagenome assembly RCNF01 (sample SAMN09708228, study PRJNA481090) | Marine sediment metagenome, whole genome shotgun sequencing project. | biome: marine sediment; feature: ocean; material: sediment; isolation source: Sewage treatment plant 2 marine sediment (STP2) ... | reverse complement strand
TAGCTCGAGATACCGAGACCCAGGGCGATGGCTTGGAGGGCTGCCCAGGGTCGTGGATCGATCAGCAGGACGGTCAGTGCAGTGGTCGCATTGAGAGCCACCGCCGCCTGTAGAAAGAATCCTTTCGAGCGCGAGCTACTCCACGCGAATGCAAGCAGCGGGATGGACGACAGGAGACCATAGGCTAGCCAAACGCTCGAGGCAGATACGTCTGGCCACCAGAGCTCCGTCGCAAGGACAAACGCGGCGACCGAAAGAAGCGTTGGAACGATTGCGAATCGTTCGATGGTGGCGTCGCCGCTTTTCTTGCCGAGCGCGAAGAGAGCCAATGCGCCGGTTCCGAGGATGGTTCCCCAGAACGCGGTCAAGACGTCATAGAACAGAAGCTGACGCGCTGCGATGACCGTGGCCGGCGCGAGGAGGGAGGCAACGGCGAGCCTCGACTCCAAGGTTTGTGGCTTGATCCGCGCCGCACAGTAGGCGGTGAAACCCAGAATGGGAGCGACGGTCAGGGTTGCGGCTAGCGAGCTTCGATCGGGGACGAGCAAGAGCGCGTGACTTGCGACGCTTGTCGCGGTCAGCAGGCGTGCGTGCGGTCGCGCGAGCACGCGAAAGGCCGCCCAAATCAAGGGAATCAGCGCAAGGCCGGCGCCCGCAACGAGCAGGACTGCTGCCAAGCGGCTGGGCGCGACCCATTGCGCGACCGGCCCAAGGCTGCTGGTGCCCGTTCCAAACTGCGACAAGACGAACCCGCCAAGCACGCCCCCGTGAATCGGGATGAGTGCGAGCAGGGTGAGCATCAGGACGCGCGCGCTCCGGCCCTCCTGCATGCGAATGCCGCAGGCGTAGGCCAGGGCCGGCAGAAGCGCGGTCATTCCGAGCAGCGTGAGATAGCGGGACACGTCCCCGTCCTGATCCCAACCCTGAACGAGGAACGTGCCCGCGGCAGCCACGATCATGGCGGCGCCGCACCAGCGCAGCATTTGAAACAGTTGTTGAAGTCGCGTTTCCATCTGGCCTCCTAGGATTCCTCGGCGCGCAGTGCTTCGAGCTCGAGCCTAAGATCGGCGGTTTCGTCGACGGCTTCGAGCTCGGTTTCGAACGCGTCGAGGGGTTCGGCGCATTCCGATGCGATTTCGATTTCCCCGACCCGCGTCTCCCATCGATCGAACACCTCTTCTAGGTCACCGATCGGTCCGGTCGTGCTAGCCATTCCATGGGCGGCCTCCGCGCGGAACTGGCGTGTGCGCATCAAGTTCTTGCGTTCGTTGAGCCCGCCCAAACGCGCGTTCAACATACGGATGCCTTGACTGAGCTCTTTGTGCGATCGCTCGTGCTCGGCCAAACGCTGGCGCAGCTGCTGCAGCCGACGCTCCGACGCTTTGAGGCGGCGCATGCACTCGAGGGCAACCGTTTCGTCCTCGGCAGCCTTCGCACGCCGACGCCAGACTTCGACGGCGCGCTCTTCCTGAGCGAGGCTGTCCCGCAGGGATTGCTGGTCGCGCTCGACCCGCTTGAGCTGGACGCGCGCTCGGGCCGTGGATTGGCGAACCCGGCCGATCGCGGCGCTGACGGCCGCCTCGTGGTTTTCGACCTGTGCCAGGACGCCGTCGACCCAGCTCGTCACACTCATGGTCCATCGCTTCATTCGATTCATCAAAACCTCCTGTGCCCGATAGAGCAGGGAGCGTGCCAGGACGAATCGCATCGAAATCATTAGGAAATTTGACTAGGCCGCCTCGGCTTTGTACATAAAATGCCTATGCTGTGTACAATATTTGTACATGTTGGATCCACAGACCGCCTCCAGGCTCGATGCGATCGGAAAGCTTGGATTCACCAACCCGTTTGGTCCCGAGCGACCTCGGCTCGAGGCGGTCATCGTGGGCGAGCAGGTGGCGCGCACTTCGCCGTGGAGCCGCTCGTTGGACTGGCCCCTCGAAGACCCGGCGCTCCCCGCGATTCAAGAAGAAGCTGAACGGCAAATGGCCGCAGCGCACAAGGGCTTCGAGCGCGGCGCCGCCTACAGCGAGCACGAATGCGAGCTCATCCGGGGCGCTGCCTTGTACGTGCTCTACTATCGCTACGACTCCGCCATGTACGAGTCGATCATCGCCCGGTCGGGCACAGAGACGGTCGATTTTTACGACGCGTTTCGACAGGATTTTAACGAGCTGTTTCGGCATGTGGGTCCGCCCCACTGGGCAAGCGAACCTGCCGACCTGTTCGCGCTCTTCTTTCAAACGCGGCGCGCCTTTCATTTCGTCTTTCATCAAATCCTCGGCAACTCGATCGCGGCTGCGAAGCTGCGCGCGAGCGTCTGGGAGTCCTTGTTCACGCACGACCCCTGGCGTTATCTGCATCATCTCCAAGGTCGCATGCACGAAGCGAGCACCTTGATTCTGGGTCCCTCAGGCACCGGCAAGGAGCTCGTTGCAAGCGCGATCGGCCTCTCCTCGTACATTCCATTCGACGGGGGTCGGCGTCGCTTCGCCCGCGATTTCCGGACCGCGTTTCATCCGATGAATTTGGCGGCGATGTCGAATCCGCTCATCGAATCGGAGCTCTTCGGGCACAAGAAGGGCGCGTTTACCGGCGCGATTGCCGACCGGATGGGCCACCTGGAAGGACGCACGCCGAGCGAGACGATCTTCATGGACGAGATCGGAGAGCTCGATCCGGAAGTGCAGGTGAAGCTTCTGAGGGTGCTGCAGTCGCGGACGTTTCACCGCTTGGGGGACAGTGAGCCAAGAAGCTTTGGAGGCAAAGTGGTCGCGGCGACGAACCGGGACCTAGCGCGCGAAATGCAAGCAGGGCGCTTTCGCGAGGACCTGTACTATCGCCTCTGTTCGGACGTCATTCGGACCCCTTCTCTCAAAGAGCAGCTTGCGGGCGACCGTGACGAGCTCGCGCATCTGGTCGGAGTGTTGATTCAGCGCACCCTCGGCACCGCCGATCCCGCGAGCTTTGACGAGGTCATGTCTGGAATCGACCGTGGCGTCGGCTTCGACTACCCGTGGCCCGGCAACATGCGCGAGCTCGAGCAGTGCGTCCGCAACCTCTTGATACACGGCCGCTACCTTCCCGCGACAGCAGCTCCCGCAAGCGGCGCCCTCGATACGCTCGTAGAGCAAATGCAAAACGCAAACGCCACCCTCGACCAGGTCATCTCCACCTACACCAAGTGGGTCTACCGACGGGAAGGCAACTACACCCGCGCCGGCCAAATCCTCGGCGTCGACCGCCGCACCGTAGCCAAGCACACAGGGGACACTCTCCACCCCAGTAAGCATCCGAAATAACACGCTTTCTCCGGCAAAGATCGCAGCGACACCTTCCGATGCAGCGGCCCTGTCTGTGAAATCCAAACTGAGTTGCCGCTGCGATCTTTCTCCCAAAACCCACCCAATATCGTGTACTTAGAACCCCAGAGAGTGTCCCCTTCTGTTGCGACGGTGCGGATGTTTACGCCTGCGGGTTGGGTGATTGGAACGTTGCATGTTCCGGCGGGGGTGGGGTTGTTGCCGTTTCTGAATGGGGAGGAAGCGTTTTTTCGGATGACGAACGTGAGCATGCCGGCGCAGCCCGAGACGATTCCGTTTCTGGCCGTGCAGCGCAAGGCGGTTTTGATTGTGGTGCCGGGAGAAGACGTCGCGCTCGGCCTCGACGAAGACGATGGCCGCACGCGCCACGAAGTGGCTTGCATGTTTTCCGGCGGCCTGGTGATGGGAACGCTGTCCTTGCCAAAAGGCGTGCGGGTCTCGGACGAGCTCATGGAGTCCGAGCAGTTCTTCGCGATCGACGATTGCACCGTGGGCATCGATGCATCGCCCGACCCGGTCATGGAAGCTGAGAAGCTGGTGTTCGTGCACGCAGCAGAGATCTTCGGAGTTGCGGAGCTCGACGGCGAATGAACTTCGTAGAACGCACCCCGTCGCCCATGGAGCCGGCGGACCGCGCTTTGCTGTGCGCGATCAGTCGCTCAGCGCCGAACGCATGACGTCGAGGGACGGCGCGAAACCGGTCCACATTTCGAAGGCGATCGCGCCCTGATGGAGCAGCATCCCGAGGCCATCGATGGTCGGTAAACCGCGGGCGTTCGCGCGCGCAAGCAGGGTCGTCTCGAGCGGCTTGTAGACCATGTCGACGACCGCGGCTCCCTCCGGGAGGGCTTCGATTGGGAGAGAATCGGCAAACGCCTGGGCGCCCGGGTTCGACTCGAGGGTTGCGCTCGTAGCCTGAACGAGCAAGCTGGCACCCCCGAAATGGTGGCCCGCTTCGCCAAGTGGTGCCGCCTGCAAACCGCAGTGGACCGCGCTAGCCAACGATTGACACAGCGCTTCGCTCTGCGCGGGCCTTCGAGAGAGCACGCGGATCTCCGCCGCGCCGGCGTCCGCCAGGCCTACGACCGCGGCACGCGCTGCGCCCCCTGCGCCGAGCACGACCACGTTAGCCCCGCTGAGCTCCACGCCAGCGTCCTCGAGCGAACGCACAAAGCCACGGGCGTCCGTGTTGTCGCCGAGGTACCGCCCGCCCCGCCGCACGACTGTGTTGACGGCACCGATCGCCCGCGCCGCCGGTGCGACTTCGTCGACGAGCGACATAATCGCCACTTTGTGCGGCACGGTGAGGTTGTAGCCATCGATGCCCGCTGCGTGCTTTGCTCGAACCGCCTCGAAAAAATCCTCTGGCGCGACTTCAAATCGCTCGTACCGAAGCGCGATCCCGAGCGCCCTCGCGGCGGCCTCGTGCATCTGCGGCGACTTCGAATGGGCAACCGGCCAACCGAAAATCCCCAGACGAATCGGATTAGTCATCGCTTTCGACCTTTGCGCCAAACTCTCCATCGGACACCCGGACGCGCAGCCGGTCGCCTTGCTTCACCTCCGATTTGCTCCGCACCGCGCGACCGCTCGACTCGTGAAGCGCAATCGCGTACCCGCGCTCGAGCACCCGCAGTGGCGAAAGCGCGTCTAAGTGCGCACAAAGCTCTGCATGCGCCGCGCGCGCCTCCCGCACCATCGGCCGCCCACGGCCCTGTAACCGAAACGCGAACGACTGCAGGCGGTCGCGGCGCCGCCGAACCGGGAGGCGGCCCGCATCCCTGAGCCTGGCGGTCACCAGAGCGAGCTCGCGCTGATCGCCACGGAGCACAGAGCGCGGATCCAAGCGCATCAGCCGCCGATGGAGCTCCGCAAGCCGGTCCTGCCTTTCACGGAGATTGGACCGCTGCATCTGCTGCATCTGCTCCTGCAGGCCCCGGAGCTCTCGACGAATCGGGCTGATGACTCTGCGGGCGCCGTAGAGCGGGCGCAGTTGCCGTTCGAGCCGAAGGCGAAGACCACCGATCCGGTTGTCTAAAGCCTGGTTCAATCGCCGTTCCCAAGATCGCAGGTCGCGAAGCAGCGCGTCGCGCTCGGGTACGACGATCTCGGCTGCATTGGAGGGCGTGGCGGCTCGCACATCGGCAACCAGATCGGCGATTGTCATGTCGACCTCGTGACCGATGCCGCTCACGACGGGCACGCGGCAGGCTGCAATGGCGCGCGCCACCTCTTCGTCGTTGAACGCCCAGAGGTCTTCCGCCGAACCGCCGCCGCGCGAGACGATCACCACGTCCAAGTCCTCGACCCGCTGAATCAGCTCGAGCGCCGAGACGATGCTGGACGGTGCGTCCTCGCCCTGAACTCGGCAGTCGGCGACGAGAATCTGCACGGGGCAGCGCTCCGACGCCACGCGAATGATGTCCCTCACGGCCGCTCCCGTTCGGCTCGTGACCACGCCGACCAGACGAGGCAGCACGGGCAGAGGGCGTTTTCGCTCGGGGTCGAGCAGGCCTTCGGCTTCTAGCTTCGCGCGGAGCCTCCGGAACTGAGCCGCGAGGTCGCCTTCACCCGCGAGCTGCGCCGAGCGAGCGATCAGCTGGAACTGTCCCCGCGCCGTGTAGAGGGAAAGCGTCCCGCGAAAGCGAATGCGGGCACCGTTTTCGAGCGGCGCCTTGGTCCGGCGCACGTCGGATTGAAACATCACCCCTCGCAGCTGCGCGGGGTCCTCCTCGTCGTTGAGCGTGAAATAGACATGCCCCTTCGCGCGCCGCACGTCGGACAGCTCGCCCTCGACGAGCACCTTTCCCCAGTTGTCCTCGAGGGTGAGGCGAACCGCACGGTTGACTTCGCTGACGCGGAAGACACGTTCATCGCCATCATGGCCTTGGCTTTGAAGACGCTCGAAAAGTGGCATCTCCGACATGCGCCGAACCTAGCCGCAATCGATCCTATGAAAAAGGGGACTGCCCCCTTTTTATGAAAGTGAGAGCGATGCGTGCGGTTGTCGTTGGGGTGGGGTCGAATCTCGGAGCGCGAGAGGCCGCGATCCGTGCGGCGCACGCCCTGCTGCACGCGCGCGACGGGATCCAGGTGACCGCGGTTTCGCCGATCTACGAAACGGAGCCTCTCGGACCACCCCAGCCGCGGTATCTCAACGCCGCGTTTCGGTTGGAAACGGAGCGTTCGCCGACCGAGCTTTTGTCGTTGTTGCTGCGAACCGAACGTCGTCTCGGCCGCCGTCGCGATGCCGACCAACGTTGGGGTCCGAGGAGCATCGACCTCGACCTGCTTTGGGACGAGCGGGGCCCACACGATTCGCCCGGACTTCGAGTGCCTCACCGCGAGCTCCAGAAGCGTGATTTCGCGCTCGCGCCCCTGCTCGATGTCGCGCCGGAGCTCGCCGAAGCGTTTGGCCGGTCGCTGGAGCAGCTGGGAGGCGCGCCACCTTCGTGGGCTCGCTACGCGCGGGTCTCCGTGGAGACATCTCCGCGAGGTTTCGAGGTCGAGGTCGAAGCGGACTCCCTCGCCGATGCCTGCGCCCTGAGCATTGGACACCGGGTCCGTGCAGGGCGCCCCTGGTCCAGCCTCCACCTGAGCATCGAACCCGGCGTCGAAGAATTCTCTAACGCGGTCCACGACGTGCTACGGACGGGTTTCTCGATTCACCGGGCGACGATCGGTCACTGCTCGAAATCCCAGTGGGCCTTGGAATTTCATGGCGCTCGCGTTGGAAACTCGGCCCCTGCCGATGTGCGCTTTTGGACTACCCCGGGAACGCATCGCGCGATTCGCGTCCAACTGGCGGCATTTCATGGAACACGGTAGGGGTCGTTTTCTCACCGAATCGTTTGTTGCTTCACGAATCGCTAGCTACTCTTAATCGGGGGTTCCAGACAAAAGAACATGGCAGACGCACGCAAGGACAAGCGCACGCTGCTTTCGTTGAAGATCCGCTACAAGAGCGCCACGCTCGAGGACTTCATCGAACGCTACAGCAGCGACATTTCGCGGGGGGGCGTATTCATCAAGGCCAGGAAGCCGTTGGCCGTGGGTACGCTTCTGAAGTTCGAGTTCATGCTCCAGGACGAGTCGACCCTCATCCATGGCGTGGGCCGCGTGGTGTGGAGGCGTGAAGAAGCCGACGCGAACCCGCAGGACCCTACCGGAATGGGCATCAAGTTCATCAAGATGGATGCGAGTTCTCGTGCCGTCGTACAAAAGATCGCGGACGAACGTGCGCACCCCGGTGTCTTCGATCACGGCAAAGAAGGCGGCGGCCATCTACAGGTTTCAGATTCTGACCAGCCGGCGGGTGAGGATCAAACCAAGGTCCGGCATGTCAGCGAATTTCTGGCGTCCGCGCTCGAGGATGGCGGGGCCGGCGAAGCCGCACGTCGCGAAGCGCAGGCCGGAGCGGCGCGCGCACGCCATCGCGGCGACGACAAGAGCAACGCTGCGGCCTATGGCGCGTTTGCGGCGCAAGACACCCCTGCTTCCCAGCAAAGTCAATCCGTGCCGGAAGCACAGGCGCGCGGCGCGATGTCCGCGTTTGGCGGCTCCGGTGGCAGCTCTGCAGCGCGCATCAGCAGCGCTGTGGCGCCGGCGTTCGACGAGATCAATCCAGAAGACGACTTTCTCGAAGATGAAACCACCAAGGTCCACGACTACCCGCTCGACAGCTATCGCCCTGAAGCCGCCGCCACGGTGATCGCCAAGGACGCCTCGGCGCTGCTCGACTCCGAGCGGCGACCGATGCCCAGAGCGACGCCCAAAGTGCGGTCGGATGAGACGACGGGCGAATCCTTTGAAGGTGGCGTTCAAGACCTTTTCGGTTCCGGGGACGTCGACTCGTTCGGCCCTGCGCCGGGAGAGGTCATCGACGCACACTTCTTCGATTCCGGCGATCAGCAAATGGGACGGCCCGTTCCAGAGGCCCCGGGGATTCCATCCGAGGCCTTCAAGGTTCCGCAGTCGTCCGAGCCCGTTTGGACGACGAGACCAACCCCGCCGAAGCAGGCGCGACCCGGCTTCGTCTATCTGCTCATCACCGTGCTGGTCGTTGCCGGCGCGGCGGTCGCGGCATGGCAGCTTGGTCTGCTCGACGATATGATCGATTCGCTCACGGTCCGCTTGGCTGAACCTGCCGAGCCCGATCGCGCTGCGGTGCCTGTCGCCGCTCCTGCGGTGACCGAGCCCAAAGCGGCTGTCCCCAATGAGGATGCCAAAGAGGCGACCGCTGCCGTAGACGCCGCCGCTACCCAAGCTTCCGAGCAGAGCGGAGAAGGCCAGGGTAACGCTGCGGCTTCGGCCGAACCAGCGGCGGCCAACGCGGTGCCTTCCGAGCGCGTCGATGCTGGTGTCATCAAGTTCGAGGTCACATCGGAGCCAGCTGGGGCATTCGTCACGGTCAATCGCAAACGCGTGGGGCGGACGCCGATCGTGGTCGAGCACGAGGTGGGGACGAAGCTTTCGATCTACTCGAAGCTTCGCGGCTACTTGGGTCAGAGGCAGCGCATCGAGGTTGCCGCCGGCCAGGAGTCGCTGACGATGCGGCTCGTGCCGCTGCCCTACGTGGTGCAGGTCGTGACCGAACCGGCAGGCGCAATGGCGAGCGCGGTCGGTGGCGGGGTGGTCGTCACGCCTGGCGAGCTCCAGTTCAAGTCGATGCCGAGGTCTCGGAGGATCGTGTTCTCCATGAACGGCTACGAGACCGCGAACAAATTCGTGACCCGCGCTTCGTTCACCGAAGAGACGCGCCGCATGTTCACGACCGTCGAAGTGACCCTTCGGGAAGAAGGGGCCGGTGCTGCGGCGCCTAGCGACGAGAACGCCGAGCCAACGGCCTCGCCTAGCGAAGAGACGGCCGAACCAGAGGCTGCGCCTGCGCCAAGCGAGGTGAAAGCCGAGGCGGCGCCGACGGCCGAGCCAGCGCCGGTCGAAGAGCCCTCCGCGCCTAGCGAAACGGAAGCTGCCGACGCGCCTTAGGCCTTCGGTACAACAGGCGAATCCAGAGCAGGCCGGCGAGAAAGCCGCCGATGTGCGCGAACCAGGCGACGCCGCCTCCGCCTTCGCCGATCATGCCGAGGGACATGTAGCCCAGCACGAGTTGCAGCACGAACCAGAGCACGATGAAAACCGCAGCGGGCACTTCCATGAAGTGAATGAAGATGAAGATTGGGATGAGCGTGACGACGCGCGCATGCGGAAAGAGCGTCAGGTAGCCGGCTAGGACACCCGAGATCGCGCCCGACGCGCCGATCATCGGTACCATGCTGTCGGGGTCGACGAGAACGTGCCCCAGGGCAGCGCCGAGCCCGCACAGAACGTAGAACAAGAGATAGCGAGCGCGCCCCAGCACGTCTTCGACGTTGTCGCCAAAGACGTGCAGGAAGAGCATGTTGCTCGCGAGGTGAAGGAGCCCGCCGTGCAGGAACATGCTCGTATACGGTGTCACCCAGCTTCCGATTGCGCCTCCATCCACCCGCGGGGAAGCCCAATTGCCGTGCACGATGACGTCGGGGATCACACCGAAGCGCATGACGATGGCTTCGGCCTCGCCCTTCTCGAGGCTCAAGCTGGCCATGAAGACCAGCAAGTTCGCGCCGATGATGGCCCAGGTGACGATGGGTGTGCGGCGCGTCTGGTTGATGTCGCGGATGGGAATGACCACCGAGCACTCTATAGCGCGTCAGCAAGGCAGCCGCAGTGCCTCGTGCTAGAGCAGGCAAATGGATGCGGGCCATCTGCTTGGACCGAACGGACCGCTGGCCCGTGGCATTCCGAGCTACGAGCATCGCCCCGGGCAGATTCGAATGGCCCGCGCGGTGCAGGATGTGTTGCGCCACGACGGGGTTCTGCTGATCGAGGCGGGAACCGGCACGGGAAAAACCTGGGCCTATTTGATCCCCGCGGCCCTGAGCGGGCGCCGCGTGCTGGTGTCGACCGGCACCCGCGCGTTGCAGGACCAAATCATGGAAAGGGACCTTCCTGCCTTGAAAAGCCACCTGGGCATCGACATCGACGCGGCGTGCGTGAAGGGCCTGAGCAACTACCTCTGCCGCCGAAGGTTTCAGGAGCTTTCGAGCAGCGCCGACGCGACGCAGCCCCGCTTTGCCCGTTCGCTGCCCGCGCTTCGCAATTGGATGGAGAGCACCACATCCGGCGATCGCGCCGACCTGGCGTCGATTGCAGAGGAAGACCCGATCTGGTCGCGCGTGGTGAGCGGGTCTGACACGCGGATCGGTTCCCGCTGCGACTTCTACGAGGACTGCTTCGTGACCCGGGTCCGCCGACGCGCAGACGACGCTCAGCTCGTGATCGTCAACCATCACCTGTTCTTCGCTGACCTGGCGCTTCGTGACACCGGTTTTGCCTCGGTCTTGCCCGACTACGACGCGGTCATCTTCGATGAAGCCCATCAGATAGAGGACACGGCGACGCTCTTCTTCGGTTCGCGGGTCTCGACGGCGATGCTGGACAAGCTGGTCCGGGACGCCCGTGCGGCGTTGCGCAGCGAGCGAGGTGAAAAGAAGCAGGCGACGCGACTGCTCGACGCGGTGCTCCAGCGCGCTTCCAATTTCTTCAGCGCCCTCCCCGGCAGCACCAGCGGCGGCCGAGTCCCGCTGCCCGCAGAATCGATCCCGGAAGGCGCCCTGTTCGCCTTGGACAACGCGCTCGCCGAGCTCGCGGCCTCATGCCGAAACTTACGGCCCCCGCGAGAGAACGCCCTGCAAATCGCAAGGCGTGCAGACCAACTTCGCGATGCGCTGGGCTCTCTCGAAGCGCCGGGCCAGGTGAGCTGGGCGCAGGCGACCGGACGCAGCCCCGCCGTCGGCTCGAGCCCCATCGACGTCGGCCCGCTGCTGCGCGAACGGCTGCATGAACGGGTTCCCTGCGTGGTGTTCACCAGCGCGACGCTGACCACCGGCGGGGACTTCCGTTTCGTCAAGCAACGCCTCGGCATCGATCGCGAAGTCAGCGAAGAGCTCGTCGAGTCGCCTTTCCGATATGAAGAGCAAGCGGCGCTCTATGCGCCCGAGCATCTTCCCGACCCACGCGCGTCGGACTTCCCAGACGCTGCGGTGAAAGAGATCCTGGAGCTCATCCGAATGTCGAAAGGCGGCGCGTTCGTTCTTTCCACCTCGCTACGGATGATGCGGATTCTCGCCGAGCGCGTCGGAGAACAACTCGACTACGAGTGGTTCGTCCAAGGCGACGCACCGAAACAAACCCTGCTCGATCGATTTCGCGATCGGGGCAACGCCGTGTTGTTCGCGACCGCGAGCTTCTGGGAGGGGGTCGACGTCCCCGGTTCGGCGCTGCGGCTCGTCATCATCGACAAGCTCCCCTTCGACGTTCCAAGCGATCCGGTGATTGCCGCTCGCTGCGAACGCCTCGATGAGGCCGGAGACTCCTCGTTCATGCGCTACCTCGTACCGGCGGCCGCGCTTTCGCTGAAACAGGGCTTTGGACGCCTGATCCGCACGAGACAAGACCGCGGCGTCGTCGCGATTCTCGATTCGAGAATCCGCCGTAAAGGCTATGGAAAAGTGTTTCTTCGAAGCCTTCCGCCGGCGCGCGTCTGCGACAGTCTCGACGAGGTTAGGGGGCTCTTGATCTCCGCGAGCCAACACCCCAACATGTCGTCGGTATCTGCGTCTTGAAGGAGGCACCTTGACTCAAGCCGTCGCCCAGAAGCAAGGCTCTGCCGCCATCCCCGAAGCCGAGCATCGGATCGAGCCGACCTCGAAATCCAAGCTCGACGAGGCGCTCGCGATCCTAGAGGACCACAAAAACGAATGGGTCGCGCTCGACATCGATGAACGCATCGCGCTGCTGGAGCACGTGCGAGAGCGCGCGGTCGAGGTTGCCGAGCGCTGGGTCACCGCATCGGTGGAAGCGAAGGGCATGACCTTTGGTGGAGCCGAAGAGGGCGAGGAGTGGCTGGTCGGCCCTTCGCCCGTCGTCAAGAACATCACTCTCCTGATTGGATCACTCCGCGACATTCAGGACCACGGCGTTCCCCAGCTCCCAGCCGCCGCGTTTGTCCGACCAGATGGCCAAGTGGTGGCTCCGGTGTTCCCGGCCGATGGATTCGATGGTCTGCTCTTTCAAGGGTTCACCGGCGAAGTCTGGATGCAGCCCGAGGTCCGCCTCGAAGAACTGAGCGAGAACCAGGCCGAATTCTACCGGGAGAAGTCACCCAACGGGAAGCTGGCCCTGGTGCTCGGTGCGGGCAACGTCTCGTCGATCGGTCCGATGGATGCGCTCTACAAGCTCTTCGTCGAGGGTCAGGTCGTCCTGTTGAAGATGAATCCGGTCAACGAGTACCTCGGCCCGCTCATCGACGAAATGTTCGAGCCGCTCCGCGAGCGAGGCTTTTTTCGCGTCGTCTATGGGGGCGCGGCCGAGGGCGATTACCTCTGCCAGCACCGTCTGGTCGCAGACATCCACGTCACCGGTTCGGACAAGACCCACGACGCGATTGTCTTTGGCGTCGGCGAAGAAGGCGCTCGCAGAAAAGCCGCCGACGAAGCCCGCAATCCGAAGCGACTCAGCTGTGAGCTGGGCAATGTGAGCCCGGTCATTGTCGTCCCGGGCCCCTGGTCGCAGAAGGACCTCGACTTCCATGGCGTGAACATCGCATCGACCATAGTCGACAACGCAGGCTTCAATTGTTCTGCGACGCGCGTGATCGTTCAGCACGAGCAATGGAACAAACGTGAAGCGCTGCTCGACTCGCTTCGCAAAGCGTTCAGAAGCGCTGCCGATCGGAAGCCCTACTACCCCGGCGCCAAAGAGCGTCAAGCGATGTTCGTCGAGCATCACCCGGACGCCGAGCTGTTCGGCGCCAAGGGTGGGGGCCAGGTACCCTGGACGCTAATCCATCATCTCGACCCGAGCCAAATCGACGACATCTGCTTCAACACCGAGTCTTGGTGCGGACAGACCAGCGAGGTTGCGCTCCCGGCCTCGTCGATCGTCGAGTACATCGACTCGGCGGTGAAGTTTTGCAACGAGCGGGTCTGGGGCACGCTCGCCTGCAGCATCCTCGTCCATCCGAAGTCGCTCAAGGACCCAGCGGTTGCCGAGGCGGTCGAACGCGCGATTGCCGACCTTCGCTACGGCGCCATCGCCGTCAACCTTTGGTCCGGCCTCGTCTTCGGCTTGGCGACCCACACCTGGGGCGCGTTCCCGGGGCACGAACGCAGAGACATTCGTTCTGGACAAGGAGTCGTGCATAACACCTTCATGTTCGACCGGCCGCAGAAGTCGGTGCTACGCGGCCCGTTCCGAGTGTTCCCCAGGCCCGCCTGGTTCGTCGACAACGACAGAGCGCTCTCGGTCGGCCCGAAGCTCACGTATTTCAACGCCGACCCGTCTTTGGCGAGGCTTCCGGGCCTCATCTGGGCGAGCATGTTCGGCTAGCCGTCGCGGCGTGCGAGCAGCGCCTTATAGCTTCGCTCCGGCTCGGCCTCGCGTGCGACCTCGAGGCCGGCGGCGTGCCAGCCCGGCTCCTGGAGCTGCCCGAACGCATCGCGCGCGCCCTCGTGCCCGGCCCGCTGGTCCACGACGTTCGCGAAGCCGGCGGCGAGCAAGGCTTCGGCTGCCCGCAGCGAGCGGTTGCCCGACCGACAGCCGACCACCAGCTTGCTCTCTTTCGGAAACACCGCCTCAACCACCGACATGAAGTCTCCGTTGGGGCGCATGCCCGAAGGCGTCGCGTGCAGCAGAGGGATGTTGTACGCGCCACCTGCATGCCCTTCGTCGAACTCCGAGATCGAGCGCACGTCGAGGTACGCGTAGCCTTCGTCTTCGAGGAGCGCGGCGGCCTCCAGCGGTGAAACCCTTTTGACGGTCATGTCTTTCCTTTAGGGACCATCGACTTCGGAGCAAGTGGGCCCCTCAGCGGGCCGCGCTTTTCAGGAACAGGTTCTCCAGTGACTCTCGCTCTGGGATCATCGCGTCGAGCCGCGCGCCGGCCGCGCTCGAGATGCGAAGCACCTCGTCGACCGCCTGCTGGCCCTCGACCTGCAGCGTGAGATGGCCGGCCCCGCCGTCGACAATCGACCCCCGCGACGCGAGCGAATCTCTGAGCTTCTTTGAAGCGCTGCTCAGTCGGATCTCGACGCGCCGACCTGCGGACTCCAGGAGGTCGTGCACCTGGCCCTCCGAGGTGATTTCGCCCTGCTGCATGATAACGACGCGGTCGCAGAGGAGCTCGACGTCGTGCAGGATGTGGCTGGTGAACAGGAGCGTTTTTCCGCGCTCCCGCTGTTCGAGCAAGAGGTCGCGCACCTCCTTGCGGCCGATGGGGTCGAGCCCGCTCATCGGCTCGTCGAGCACCAGGAGCTCCGGGTCGTGCAGGAGCGCCTGCGCGAGCCCAATGCGCTGCATCATGCCCTTGGAGAACTTGCCAATCGGTCGATCCGCGGCGTCCCTGAGGCCGACCCTGTCGATCATCTCCTCGGAGCGCGCGCGGCGTTCGTGCTTTTTGAGGCCGACGAGCCGACCGCACAGGTCCAGGAACTCGATGGGCTTGAGGTATTGGTAGACGTATGGGTTCTCCGGCATATAGCCTACGCGCTTCGCGGCTTCACGGTCGCCGGACGGGCGCCCGAAAATTCGAATCTCGCCTTTGGTAGGAAAAATGAGCCGGAGAATCGACTTGATGGTGGTCGTCTTGCCCGCGCCATTTGGCCCGAGCAGGCCAAAGATCTCGCCGCGCTTGACCGAGAAGCTCGTCCCGCGCACGGCGTCCACGCGCTTGCGGAAAAAGCCGATGTGAAAGGTCTTGTAAAGGCCATGGACCTCGAGCACCAAGTCGTCAGTCATCGAGCACTCCGAGAAGGGCGCGGACGACTTCCTCGACGTCGGCGTTTCGCATCTGTGGATAGAGAGGAAGCGCAATGCCGCGCGTGGCGATGTGTTCGGCGATAGGCAGGGAAGCGTCGCTTCCGGCAAAGCTGCCGAGCTTGTGAATCGCAAAAGAAAGAACGCCGGCTTCGACGCCCCGATCGTGGAGCTTTTCGCAGACGGACTTGCGGGCGAAGCCATGCGGAAGAATGGCTCCGAAGGTCTGGTAGTTGGACTCCGCGCCCTCCGGGGTGCTTTGAACGTCAAGCGCCCCATCGAGCGCCTTCGCATAGAGCGCGGCCAGCTCACGCCTTCTTGCAAGAATTTCATTGAGCCGCTGAAGCTGCGCGAGCCCCAGCGCTGCGGCGATCTCGGTCATGCGCGAGTTCCCTGCAGCGACGACGAACTCTCCGCCGAGCTGCCCGTGGTTGCGCAGTGTTCGCAGTTTGTCGGCGATGTCGTCGTCGTCGGTGAGACACATTCCACCTTCGCCTGTAGTCAAGACCTTTCGCGGATGAAAGCTCAGGCAAGACACGATGCCGAGGCTGCCGCAGGGACCGTTGGCAAAGCGGCTCCCGAGCGCGCACGCCGCGTCTTCGATGATCGGCAGTGACCCCAGAGCCTCCCGAATGGCCTGTGCGCGTGCCGGGTTGCCGAACTGATCGATGACGATGGCCGCCTTGGTGCTGCCGCTTCGTGCTTCGCGGAAAGCCTCTGCGGTGCTGTTCCACTCGCCCTGATCGACATCGATGAAGCGCACTTTCGCCCCGGCCACCCGAATTGCATGCGCCGGGCTCGGCCAGCTGAGCGCCGGGCAAAGCGCCTCGTCTCCCGGGCCGACTTTCAGGGCCTTGAGCGCGAGCTGGAGCGCGGAGGTGCCACTCGACACGGCGACCCCGTGCCGACGGCCGAGCAGCGCGGCAACGGCCTGCTCGAATCGCTCGACCAAGGCGCCCTGGACGAGCTGCCCGGACTCCAACACGGCGGCGACGGCGCGGCGTTCGTCCTCGCCGATCCATGGTTTTGCCAGGCGAATCAAGGTTCTGGCATCTTACCAAATCGTTTGCCCAAACGACCAGATTGCGGGGCTCGGCTGCCGGCCGCACCCTCGACGCGTGGAACTCGCGCTTCAGCTCGATGCCCTGGAGCGAGCGTTGACGCGCTTGGGGATACGCTTCCTCGAGGAAGAGCTCCCCGAGGAGGCCCATCTCGACGGAGGGCTCTGCCGGGTCCAGGGCGAAATGCTGCTCTACGTGTCTCCGAGCGCTCCACCCTGGCGCCGGGCCGAGGTGCTGCTCGATGCGCTCCGCCGCCTGCCCCATCAGGAGATCTGGCTCCCTCCCGAGATTCGCCGGTTACTTTCGAGCCATGATTTCTGCGGCGAGCCGCCTCGGCTGTTACGCTTGAAGGACGAGGAAACGTAGTGGGTGGTCTTGGCTTGATACTTTCGGGGGGCGGTGCGCGGGGAGCGTACGAGGTTGGGGTTCTCCAATACATCTTCAGCGAATTCCTCGACACCAACGGGAAAGGGCCAAAGGTCGACCTGATCTCCGGTACCAGCGTCGGCGCCGTCAACGGCGCTTTCGTCGCCTCTGCCATCGGCGACGTGCCGGCCGGGGTGAAGCAGCTCGTCGCCCTTTGGACCGGTCTCGAGCTGCCTCACGTGCTTGGTTTTGGGCTGCGTCAGGCCGCAGGCCTCTATCGCGTGCTCCTCGGCGGCTCCGGGCAGGCGCGCGGCGTCTTCGACCCGGCCCCGCTCTCTGCGCTGGTGGGCCGGAACGTTCGCTGGCGTCGGCTGAGGCAGAACATTCGGAGCGGCGCCCTTCGAGCGCTCACGGTGAGCACCACACACGTTGGCACCGGGCAACCGGTGATTTTCGTCGATGCGGCTCCGGGCATTGGGATTCCCGAGAGCTTGGGACTTCATGCGCTCGTTCGCCGCGCTCGGATCGGCCAGCATCACGTGCTCGCTTCCGCAGCGATTCCGCTCATTTTTCCGCCGGTCGAGATCGGCGACGAGATCCATTGCGACGGCGGCCTTCGTCTCAACACGCCGATGGGCCCGTCGGTGCATCTCGGCATGAACCGCTTGCTCGTCATTGGGCTCTCGACACCGCACTCGCCCGACCGGCGTGCCGTAAAAGACGGCAAGTACCCGGGCGCAACGTTCATGCTTGGAAAGGTGCTCAACGCCTTCCTTCTCGACCACGTGAACACCGACCTTCTCGAAGTGCAGCGTATCAACGACTTCCTTCGCGACGGCGTGCGTGCTTACGGCCCGGAGTTCGTCGATCGCATCAACGAAGCCGCTCAAGCGCGAGGCGCTCTGGCGAAGCGCCGTCTGCTCAGCTCCTTGGTTCTTCGACCGACCGTCGACATTGGACAAGTCGCTGCGGATTACCTCGCCTCCAACCGAGTGCGCTTTGGCAAGAGCCTCGGGCGCGCGTTCATCAGCATGCTCGATGTTGGCGCCGGCGCCGAAGCGGACTTGGCCAGCTACCTCCTATTCGACGGGGGTTTCGCGGAGACCCTGATCGAGATGGGCCGGCGCGATGCACACGCCAAGCGAGCCGAAATCGAGTCCTTTCTCTTCGAGGACCCCGATTCGATCCTGCACCCGGCGCTGACTGTGGGGTCGAAGGCACGTTCAGCTTCCAAGCCCCCGGAATAGCGGGTGGTTTGACCGATAGGAGCACTGTGGACAAAGAGTGGAACGCTGACGCAAAGGTCAGTGATATTGTAATATTTTACCCACAACGTTGGGTGTGGTAGGCTCGATAAGTGGCTCAACCAAGCGTCGCGCACATCTCGGAAAACGCGACCCAACTGTCTCGGCGTCTCGTTCAGAACATCGCGCAGGTCGTTCGGGGCAAAGAAGAGGTCATCAAGCTGGCGGTCGTCTCGCTTCTGGCTCGCGGGCACCTGCTGCTCGAGGACGTCCCAGGGGTCGGCAAGACGACCTTAGCGCGCGCCCTCGCGGCGTCAGTTGGGGTGACGTTTCGACGCCTTCAATGCACCTCCGACCTCATGCCGACCGATGTCCTCGGCGGCAACGTGTTCAACCAAACCAAGAGCACCTTCGAGTTTCGACCCGGCCCGATTTTCACGCAGGTTCTGCTCGCCGACGAAGTGAACCGGACGACGCCCAAGACGCAAAGCGCGCTTCTCGAAGCGATGGACGAACGGCAGGTCTCGATCGACGGAGAGACCCACAGCCTCGAAGAGCCATTCTTCGTGGTCGCGACGCAAAACCCACAAGAGTTCTATGGAACGTACCCGCTGCCCGAGTCACAGCTCGACCGATTTCTCGTGCGGCTCAGTGTCGGCTATCCGCCGCCTAGCGTCGAACGAGAGGTGCTCAATCGTCGTGGCGCGGACCCGGTCGGACAACTCAACGCGACGATGAGCGCAAACGAGCTTCGGCACGTTCAGCAGGCGGTCGACTCCGTCCGCGTCGACGACGCTGTCCTCGATTACCTACATCGAATCGTCATCGCGACGCGAAATACGCCGCTCTTGTCGGTAGGCGTGTCCACCCGAGGGGCGCTCGGCTTCGAACGTGCAGCGCGGGCGAGGGCGCTGGTCGAAGGGCGCTCCTTCGTGCTTCCCGACGACGTCAAGGCGCTTGCGGGCCCCGTCCTGGCGCACCGTGTGAAGGTGAGCGGGGGCATGGGAGGCGCCGCGGTTCGTGACGACGCGCAGCGTGTCATTCGCGAGCTTCTCACCGTCGTCTCTGTCCCTCTCTGATCGGGCCGGTCGATGCGAATCTTTCGGCGAAAGCGGAGCAGGCGGAAGTTTCGACTGACGCGGGAGGGGCGCGCGTTCCTCTTTGTCACCGTCGGTGTCGGTCTCGCGGCGGTGAACACTGCGAATAACCTCCTCTACCTGGTGCTCGGCCTGCTTCTCAGCCTGCTCCTCGTGAGCGGTGTCCTGAGTGACCTCGCGCTCTGGAAGCTCCGAATCAAACGAAATCTGCCCGCTCGACTCTTTGCAGGGCGGCGGTCGCTCATCGACATCGCATTGCTCAACGAGAAGCGCTGGCTCTCGAGCGTCTCGGTCGAAGCCATCGACGAGGTCGACGGCGTGGACACGGAGGCCGCGCGTTTCGTTCGGGTCGCGGCCGGAACGACGGAAATCGGGAGCTATCGCTTCGAGTCGCCGCGCCGGGGGATTTTCGAGCTCGGAACCGTGCGCGTGCTCACGCGCTATCCGTTCGGCCTAATCGAAAAAGGCTACACCATCTTCCTGCCTGACGAGATCGTCGTCTACCCCCGGCTGCTCGAGCACGTTGCCACGCCGGCGCTCCGCCCAATGCAAGGGGACGCAGCGCCCATCCACCAGACCGGCCGCGGAAGCGAGTTCGCGGGAAGCGTGCGCTTTTACCGTGAGGGCGACGAAGCGCGAGACATCCACTGGAAACGAACCGCAAGCCGAGGCGAGCTCGTCGTTCGCGAACACGAGCGGGATTCGAGCGCGCTGGTCACGCTCACCGTCGACAACCTGGTCCCCTATGGCCTCGACGACGAAGCGGTGTGGCAAGAGCGGTTTGAAACGTCGATCTCCGAAGTCGCAACTTTGACTTCCGTCTATCTCACTCAGGGCATCTCGGTGCAGGTTCAGTCGAGCAGCAGCGTTTCGCCCTTGGTGCCTGGCGGCACGCCGCCCGACCCCATCTGGCACTTTCTCGCGCTCCTTACGCCGGCCCGCGCCGCCGCCCCCCGCCGCGACTCGAAGCGCAAGAGGCGCGCCGCATGAGATTTGGCTTCGCTCTCAAGCTCGTGACGTACCTATTTGCCGCGCTCGGCCTCACAGCGCTTTTGCTCGGCACGACGTTCAGCCCCTTCGAAGCAACGTTCGTCGTCGTGGCCTTCGCGGCCAGTTGGTTTGCGGAGCCGCCGCTTCTCGACCGACCGGGCTACTCTCGTTTCTGGAATGTCGCCGCCGTGCTTGTCCTCGTTCTCCAAATCGTGCGAGCCATCGCCGGAGAGTCGATTTTGTCGGTGGGCGTGCAGTACGCCGCGTTCCTTCAGATCTCGCGCCTCTCGCATCGCAAGACCGCAGCGGATTACCAGCAGATCGCGATCCTCGGTTTCCTGCACCTGATCGCGGGCACCGTGTTCTCGACAGGCCTCGATTATGCCGTCGTCTTCTTTGGTTTCGTCATCGTCATGCCGTGGATGCTCGCGCTCACGCATCTACGAAAAGAGCTCGAGATCGCGCACGGCCCAGACAGCCCCGTTCTGCGCGGCGAGCTTCAAAGCAAAGAGCTTGCGACCCCGGCGTTCTTCGGCGGTACGACGCTTCTCGCGGTTCCGCTCTTCGTCTTGACCGCCGCCATGTTCTTTGCGTTTCCGCGGGTTGGCTTTGGTTTCCTTTCGAACCTCGGCGTGCGCACACAGTCGGTGGCTGGCTTCGGTGACAACGTCGAGCTCGGCGGCTTCGGTACGATTCGCGACGACCCAACCGTCGTCATGCGGGTCAAACCCAAGAACCGGCCCGACTCGCCGGCACGGTCCCTCGACCTGCGCCTCCGGGGCACCTCGTTCGACCGCTACAGCGACGGCCGCTGGTCGCGTTCGCCCATCGCGGGCGAAGAGCTGAAACGCCTTCAAAACACCTACACGGTTTTCCGTCCGCCAAAGCCCGGCGATCTGGAGTACGAAATCATCCTCGACCCAATGGATGAGGCGGTCTTGTTCCTGCCGGAGGGCACGGTGTCTCTGCAGCTTCCGCCGACAGTTCGCGCCGGCCGCAATCGATACCGACGCATCACGCGCTCGCCTGGGCTCGATGTGCGCTACCAGGGGCGCGTCCAAGGCCCTCTGAC
>RCNF010000440.1_pt1 | contig 21038 bp, 18 predicted proteins | sample 2041311 | NCBI WGS metagenome assembly RCNF01 (sample SAMN09708228, study PRJNA481090) | Marine sediment metagenome, whole genome shotgun sequencing project. | biome: marine sediment; feature: ocean; material: sediment; isolation source: Sewage treatment plant 2 marine sediment (STP2) ... | reverse complement strand
AAATAACCGATAAAGTATCATATATTCAACACCTTGATCGCTCTCGCTACGATTCAACTGATTTATTTAGGATTATGAATTGTCTATCAACAGCATCGGTATATGGCTCCAGCTGTTCACCATAAACCAGTAACGGTGATGACAGGCAAGTAAGCATTAACATGGTCGAACTTTGTAATGTTCTATATTTCGCTTTACTTATAACCTGATATTATAATTTAGTTAAACAGGGTTAACCGCCGGTCATGCTCATCAAACGAACAACCTGGCCAGGTTTATCTTTAAATTCGTGCTTTTCTGGTTTTTGTCTGATTGCATCTACCAGAACATTTTTTAATTCATCGTCACTAATTCCTTCACGTAATAGTGGGCGTAATTCAACTTTATTTTCCTGCCCCAGGCACAGATAAAGCATGCCATCAACAGATAAACGCACACGGTTACAGGTCTCGCAAAAATGCTGTGAAATAGGGGTAATAAAGCCAATTCGTAAATTCGTATTTTTGATCTGAACGTATCGAGCTGGTCCACCGCCTGGCATGACACCGGCAATAAATTCATAACTTTTTGATAATTGTTGCTTGACTGTCTGTAAGTCGAGGTAGTGGTCCGTCGCATCGTCAGCCGTTGCACCCATAGGCATTGTTTCGATAAAGCGTAAAGTGAAGTCATGTTCGAGACAGAATTCAATCATGTCTTCAAATTCATCATCATTGATGCCTTTCATGGCGACCATGTTGATTTTAATGGGTGAAAAACCTGCCCGTTTTGCTGCGATTAGACCGTCGAGAGCGGGCTGTAATTCACCGCCGGTAATTTCTTTAAACTTCTTCGCATTCAAGGTATCCAGACTGACGTTGATTCTCGATACGCCGGCGTTGTGTAAAGCGTTTGCCTGTTTGTCGAGCAACATTGCATTGGTGCTGAGTGATAAATCATTCAGACCGGGCAGGGCGGTCAGACTTTTTGCGAGCTCGGCAATGTTTTTTCTTACCAGTGGTTCGCCACCGGTTAAACGAACTCGGGCAACGCCAAGTTCGGTGAAGGCTTTTATAACACGTTCAATTTCATCAAAAGTGAGCCAGTGTTCAGGTTGTTCAAAATCCTTGAAGCCTTTAGGCATGCAGTAGAAACAACGCAAATTACATTTATCCGTTACTGATAGACGCAGATACTCAATTCGACGACCGAAAGGATCGATAAGTGCAGAGTCGTTTTGTGTGCCTGTGTTATTCATGCCATGTTTAGATGATAAACCTGAGTAAATATTTAATCAACACCGCCTTTGTGTCACGGTTAATAAGGCACCACCACCTGTATTGAGGATACAGGTGGTGGGGTTTATAAATTGCCTACTAATTAAATGGTTAAATCTCACCAATAGAAGAGCCCGGATCTACATCGTGCATATCAGGTAATTCGTGGGCAATACCTTTGTGACAGTCAATGCAGGTTTTGCCGGCATCAAGACCTTCGGAGTGTGCTTTTACTGCTCGACGGCCCTGTTCACCAAAATCCATAAATTCAAAGTTATGGCAGTTTCTGCACTCACGTGAGTCCGTATCTTTCATGGCTTTCCAGACGTGTGAAGCAAGCTCCAAACGTTTGGCTTCAAATTTTTCACGATTGTCAATGGTACCGAGTGCTTTATGCAATAACTCATTACTGGCCTGAATTTTTCGGACCACTTTATGGTTCCATTCTTTGGGTACATGACAGTCAGGGCAGGTTGCACGTACACCTGTTCGGTTACTGTAGTGAATGGTTTGTTTATATTCCTGAAATACATTGTCTTCCATTTCGTGACAGGAAATACAAAATTCTTCATTGTTTGTCATTTCCATTGCGGTATTAAACCCACCCCAGAAGACAATACCTGATATAAAACCGACAACCAGTAATGTACCTAATGAATATTTTACAGAAGGTGTTTTAAATACCTGCCATATTCTACAAAGTATCATGTCGTTGCATTCTTTAGTCTTTTTATTGCTCATGATAAGTTATTCCTGTAAATCATTGCTGCAAATCATTTTTGCGTTTTATATGAAACCGTTTACTGTCCAATATTAACTGTCCAGAAATTACTGTCCGGATATGGCAGTGACAGGTTCAAAGATATTTTCAACTAATGGTTTAGCATTTACCTGCGGTACGTGACACTGTGTGCAGAAATAACGTCGTGCGGAAACATTGGCCAGCACGCTTTTATCACGCGACTCAAAATGCGTCTGACTTATTTTTGTTGCAGCCGCTTCACGATAATTTGACCAGCTATGGCAACTCATGCATTTATTAGATTTGAGATTAATGCGGTAGTTATTTATCTGGTGCGGAATCAACGGTGGTTGCTGTACATAGTCTCGCGCTATCGGTTCATTATCTTTAGCGTATTTTTTTGCAGTGGGTGATGTTGAGTCCTGGTCGATATCATTCACACCCCTCAATGAGCTAATCGTTTCTGATATTGCCTGCATGCTGATTCCTGCAGTGGCAAGTAATATTACAATCATTGTTATTTTTTTCATCATCATAAGGCCTCTACTTCAGAAGGATTATCTGTTTGTTTGCTATTGTTTGAAAAATTGCTTTTGTTTAAAAAATTGTTTAGTACGATGTTATTTGTGCGTAAGCCAAAGTGAAAAACATCTTTCGCGCAAACATCGATACAACGGCCGCAGTTGGTGCAATTTGCTGAGGTAATCACCGGGCCAATTTGTTCACTATCGTTTTTATTTACATAACCTTTTAATGCAGGACGAATGACCTGTTGTTCAGGGCACACCATGAAACAGTCCATGCAGTCATCACATTGCTCACGTGCATCTGCGCGTATACGTATTAAACTGTGCGTACCAAGTAAACTGTAAAAGGCACCTACCGGGCATAGATGGCTGCACCATGCACGTCTGCTAACTAATAAATCCAGCAGGAAAACGGCGGCTATAATAAACCACGCCAGTCCCATGCCGAATATCAAACCACGATGTAACATGGAAACCGGGTTGACCAGTTCCCAGGCGATGCTGCCGGTAACTACAGGCAGCAGCAGAGTTGCCGCCAGAATCCAGTAACGGGTTTTGCGTGACAGACTTGATGCGCCAGTAATTTTAAACTGCTCACGTAACCATTGCGCTGCATCGGTTACTATGTTCACCGGGCATACCCATGAGCAGTAAACACGACCACCGACCAGAACATAAAACAATAAAACGATGACAGCGCCGGTTATTGCAACGGTTTCTGGTGTGTTTCCAGCGAATAAACTTTGTAATAATACGTAGGGGTCAGTTAGCGGTACGGTTTTAAGTATTAGGCTGGAGTTTAAATTACCGGTAACTAACCAGATGCCAAACCATGGCCCCAGTAAAAACACAGACAGAATAGATAGCTGACTGAAACGTCGTGCGATCAACCATTTATTCGCCATTAACCAGCCTTTGTCTGCTCTTGCATTTGCACCCGGGTGGAGAGGACGGCTCATTTTTCCACGCCCCGTGTTTTTAGTGTATTTTGATTTAATGTGCCTTGCTTTAATGTATCTAGCGGATTAGCACCAAATGGACTGTTTTCTGATGAGTTATCATCAATTATAAGTCCTTCGCCCTGGATGTCGTAAGACTGTCCCTGCGGCAGGTTGTACTGATGTTCGACGTCTGGTGCTACCAGGCTTTCGCCGGCTTTATTTTTCTCTTTCCAGCCCCAGCGGTAATGATGGCCCAGTTCGCCTTTAGCCAGTTCATAAGGCATGACGCGGATGGCAGTATCTTCTAGTACACAGGCGCGTTCGCATTTACCGCAACCGGTGCAAAATTCAGAATGTACGGTGGGTATGAACAATGCATGTTTGCCACTGCGCACATTGTGTTCCATTTCCAGGGTAATGGCTTTGTCGATAACCGGGCAGATGCGATAACAGACATCGCAGCGCAGTCCCTGGAAATTCAGACAGTTTTCTTCATCGATTAATACGGCAAGGCCCATGCGGGCATCGTCGATATTCTCCAGACTGTGATCGAGCGCGCCGGTAGGGCAGGCTTTAACACAGGGGATGTCATCACACATCTCACAGGGTATATCACGAGCGGTGAAATAGGGTGTACCCGTGGTAACTTTATCACCAAAGCTTGCCAGTTTTAATGTATCAAACGGACAGTCGCGAACGCACAAACCACAGCGAATACAGGCTCCGAGAAAGTCGTCTTCATCCAGTGCCCCGGGTGGGCGAATGGCTGAAGCAGGCAGTGATACCGATTGACGGGAATACAAACCCACTCCTAATGCAACCAGTGTAGCAGCACCGGCAGCGCGAGCGGAATCCAGTAGAAACTTCCGCCGGCTGTTCAGTGATGCACTGCGTTGTGCTGGTGTAGGTTGTGTGCTCATCTCGTCGTTATTGTCTGTCGTTGATTACCTGTATACCACGCTTAGGCCTTAACGACTTTAACCGCACACTTCTTGTAATCAGTCTCTTTGGATAACGGATCGGTCGCATCCAGCGTGACTTTATTGATTAAACGGCTGGCATCAAACCATGGAACAAAAATCAGGCCTTCAGGTACTTTGTTACGTCCGCGTGTTTCAACACGTGCAGTAATTTCACCACGTCGACTCTGAATCGTTGCCGGCAGACCACGGCGCAGTCCACGTTTTTTGGCATCATCAGGATGCATGAAGATAACCGCATCCGGGAAGGCGCGATACAGTTCAGGTACACGGCGAGTCATCGAACCAGAATGCCAGTGTTCCAGAACACGGCCGGTACATAACCATAGATCATATTCTTTATCAGGGCTTTCAGCGGCAGGTTCATAAGGTGCAGTAATGATATTTGCCTTACCATCAGCATTGCCGTAGAAACGTATGTCTTCATCTTTTTTAACATAAGGGTCATAACCTTCACGATAACGCCATAGGGTTTCTTTACCATCAATGACTGGCCAGCGTAATCCGCGGGTATTGTGATAAACATCAAACGGTGCCTGTTCGTGTCCTTTTTTAGGGCCTTCCAGCTGAAAGCGACGGTATTCTTCGAACAGACCTTTCTGTATATAAAAACCAAAGTCTTCCATTTCATGGTTGCTATATTTATTGCCGGCACTATCCGTTACCGTTTCTTTAGCGAACTGGTCAACCTGGCCGTTGGCGTATAAAACTTCATACAGTGTTTTGCCTTTGTATTCAGGCATTTTTGCGATCAGGTCGTCAGGCCAGACATCTTCAACTTTAAAGCGTTTGGAAAATTCGACCACCTGCCACATATCAGATTTGGATTCACCGGGCGCTTTAACCTGCTCACGCCAGAACTGGGTGCGGCGTTCAGCATTACCGTAAGCACCTTCTTTCTCAGTCCACATAGCGGTAGGTAAAATCAGGTCGGCGGCCATCGCGGTAACGGTTGGGTAGGGGTCGGATACCACAATAAAGTTGTCTGGGTTACGATATCCGGGCAGTGCTTCTTCGTTAATATTTGCTGCCGCCTGCATGTTGTTATTACATTGCACCCAGTAAGCATTGAGCTTGCCGTCTTTTAACATGCGGTTTTGCAGTACCGCGTGATAACCCGGTTTGCCTGGAATAGTGCCTTCGGGTAATTTCCAGATTTTTTCGGCCAGATCACGGTGCGATTTTTTCTTAACCACGTAATCAGCGGGCAGACGATGTGAGAAGGTGCCGACTTCGCGCGCGGTACCACAGGCAGAAGGTTGACCGGTCAATGAGAACGGTCCATTGCCTGGTTCAGAAATTTTACCGGTTAATAAATGCACGTTGTACATCAGACCGTTTGCCCAGACTCCGCGGGTATGCTGATTGAAACCCATGGTCCAGAATGAGGTTATCTTTTTCTTAGGGTCGGCATAAAGTTTTGCTAAACGTAATAGTTTGTCTTCGGGCACGCCGGAAAGTTTAGCGGTATATTCCAGGGTGTAGGGTTCTAGTGACTTAGTATATTCTTCAAATGAGATGTCACTGAGCTTGCCGCCTGTACCCGTTTTCTTTTTCTCTAATGGATGCTCGGGACGAAGTCCGTAACCAATGTCGGTAGGGGTTTTTTTGAAGTTTACGTGTTTACCGATAAAGTCTTCGCTGTAGGCTTTATTCTGCACAATATAGTTGGCGATATAGTTCAAAATCGCCAGATCTGTTTGCGGGGTGAAGATCATATTGTTATCACCCAGATCGAAACAACGATGTTCGAAAGTGGACAATACATGTACTTCACTGCCTTCTTTGGTGAGGCGGGTATCGGTTAAACGTGACCATAATATGGGATGCATTTCAGCCATATTAGAGCCCCATAAAACAAAGGCATCGGCGTGTTCTAAATCGTCATAACAGCCCATGGGTTCATCAGCGCCAAAGGCACGAATAAAACCACCAACGGCAGAGGCCATACAATGGCGCGCGTTGGGATCTATATTATTGGAGCGGAAACCGGCTTTGTATAATTTAGAAGCTGCATAACCTTCCCACACGGTCCACTGACCGGAACCAAACATACCAACGGTAGAAACAATTTCTTCCGGCTTTTTGCCTTTATTAACTTTCAGGTCATGTTTCAATGCGGCTTTGAACTTTTCTTCCATTACATCAAATGCTTTGTCCCAGCTGACAGGAGTAAATTCACCTTCTTTGTCATAAACGCCATTACTCATGCGCAACAGGGGTTGAGTCAAACGGTCTTTGCCGTACATGATCTTGGAAAGGAAATAACCTTTAATACAGTTAAGTCCTCGGTTAACCGGTGCATCCGGGTCGCCCTGTGTGGCTACGATGCGGTCTTTTTTTGTGCCGACCAGTACGCTGCAACCGGTTCCACAAAAACGACAGGGCGCTTTGTCCCATCGAATGTCATCTTTGGTTTTTGCTAAAGCCTCTTTGACCCCGGGTATAGTGATGCCTGCAGCGGTAGCGGTAGCTGCAATGGCGTTTGTTTTAATGAAATCTCTGCGTGTTAGTTTCATTACTCGGCCTCCTATTGACCTGTATTTGTTTTTATCTATATGATGGTTGTTTAATTTTGTGTATAGCAAATATTCGAGTTAATCTTCAAACTGGTGGTAAATCATTGCGGCGGACAATACGCCGGGCACGTCCTGTATTTCCACCAGGGCGTCAGATATTCTGCCAGCGCTAGCTTGTTCCACAGTAATTACGATGCGACCGTCTTCATTATTGCCATGTACTTCTACACCATTCATTGTGGCGAGAATTTTTTCGATGGTCATTATTTTTTCTGGATAGGCTTTTACCAGTACGCCACTGATGTTCATTGTGTTACCTCGATATTATTGAATTGGTGGAAGGTTCTTTATGGTTATGGCCTGTACCGGACAGATCGCAAAGCAGGCACCGCAACCAGTACAGTTATCGCTGTTTAAAACTGGAATAGAAATTCCTCCCAGTCGAGGAGGCATTTGTATAGCTCTGGCTTCACAGGGGTCGTAACAACTGCGACATTCCACACCCTGGTAAGTGATGCAGACAGCCTCATCGATTGACGCTTTTATTGCCCAGGGTGCTTCCTGTCTGATTTTGAGTAATGCCTGTGGCTTGCATACCTCAACACATTGTTCGCAAAACAGGCATTCACCGAAAGAAAAGTCGATGACAGGGAAATTTGCACGAGCTGGTTTGATGATATGCGTCGGACATTGTGAAATGCATTCACCACAGTTTGTGCATATTTCAGTAAACAGGCTTTCAATTATCGCCCATGGTGGACGAATCGGGGTTTCTTTTCCTTTAAAATCTCCGCGAAGAAATTGCATTCGACTAACTTGTGCATGCATTCAATGTCACCACAATTAAAAATATAGTGCCTAGTGTATGCATTTGATAAATGATATAAATGACTTAAATCAAGTAGTGCTTTGTTAAATACAGGAGATATTAATAATGGTAGATATATCAATAATATAGTGTTTTTGTTAAAGCAGTGATGTTTTGCTTTCTGTGTGCAGTGCATTTGCGTAAACCAGGTAGCGTGATGACCCTCCGGGAGTAATCGTGTTAAACGGGTAGCAGGTGACTAATACTAGTGTCGGCTTATCTACATTCGGCTGTAACCTAACTATTTTACTATCAACAATTTGCAGCTTATAAACCTGATAGGCAATAGTTTTATCCGCTGTCTGAATATAGATCATATCGTTTAATTTAAGCTCTTTGAGAAAGTTAAAATGCGTGTCACGGTGAGCGCTGATCATTGTTGTACCTGCTGTATTTGGCCTGGCACTGGCAAAAGAATAACCAGGTCCGAAAGCCAGGCTGTTACCGTTATCACCGGCGAGAATTATCTGTTCGATGTTGTGCTCGGGTACCAGCAGTTTTGCTACAGGCCATGTGTCAGCCCATGGCCAGGGTTTATTAATACTGCCTTGTTGGCCATTATTTTTATATGAGTCATTTAGGGTTTGCTTCCAGGCATAATTAAGCAGTTGTTGTGCAATGATTGCTTTTCCCTGTATCCAGCCTGCCGAAGCAAGCTGCCACAGACTGAGGCTGAGTAATAAAACAATAATAACGGCTGTAACTTTTCCTGAATATTGATGGAACAACGTAGACATGAATCTTACCTGCATTATCGATAAGGGCTTTATGTAATAGCGTTTACTTTGCTTTGATCAGTTATTGAACCTTTCCACAGGTACAACAATATAGCCGTGATAAAAAGGATTAAAGCCAGTAGTAAATTTAGTCTTGAGCTGCTTGCCGTTTGTGCAAGCATAAGTCCATTAGATGCAGCTGGATTGTTCCAGCCATGCGGCAGGTTATTTTTCAAACGTTGACGATATAACATACCGTCAGCATTTACCGGTGTTACGTCAACAGCCACCAGGCTGGTATAACGGCTAACCAGGTGATGTTCTAGCGCGGTAGTCGTTACTGCGTTTTTTATCGCATCACGTTCATTTTCGGTTGTTGATTCATGTTGCAGGTTCATTAGTGAGGCGATTTTTTCACGCGCCCAGGCAATTCGAATGCCACTGTGTATTGTGCCTGTTGGTTCGCTGGTAGTCTGCCACTCGCCATTTCCATAGTCGCCTTTTACTGTAATGTTACCCAGTAGCTGTTTACCTTTAATCAGGATAGTTGCTGTTTCACCTGCATATAAATCGGGAATGATCTTCGGGAACACTTCATAGACATTTTTATCAATTGTATTTGAGCTTATAGCTAATTGGATATTAATTAATGCTGGTGTTTCAAGTTTTTTAAACAGCATTATGGTTTTTTCCTGGACTTCGTTAATATCGCCAATATAGGTAAACGTGCCACGTCCTTTACTGGCAGCTTTAGACATAAAATATGCGTTAGGCGCAGAACCAATGCCAATAGTGAACAGGCGGTTGTTTCCTAATTGCCTATCTATAACATCAAATAGTTCTGCTTCATTACTGATGTTGCCATCCGTTAAAAATATTACCTGTCTAAAGCGTGAGAATTCTTCATCATCTGATAATGCAAGTTTCATAGCAGGTAACATTTCTGTACCGCCATCAGCCTGTAAGTTCTCAATAAAATGTTTTGCCATGTTTTTGTAATGCCCGGTAGCGGCAACAGCTGTAGAAAATAAACGATCAGTTTCATCGTTAAACCAGATGATATTAAATCGGTCAATTGCATTAAGGCCATCAAGTGCGGTTATTAACGAAGCTTTTGCCTGGTTTATAGAAGTGCCTGACATAGAGCCTGATATATCAAGAACAAATACCACATCACGTTCCTGTACTTTTTGTTGTAAATGACTGAGCTCAGGTGGTAACAGGGTAAGCATCGTATAGTGTTCCGCATTGATGTTGTTATCTGTAGTTTCACTGAAACCGGACAGTTGTGGCTGGTTATTTAACTGTGGTTTCCATACCAGCTCAAAATCGCGATCAGCAACAATGTTTTCGCCGATGGTGGCAATGCTGTAACGTGTTTCACTGGTCTGATTGATATTGATACCATGATAAGAACTGCTCAGGTCATAAAGGCTGACTCCTGCATCAAGTAATACATGAATACGTACCCGGTTTTCTGTGTTGTTTAGCAAATCAGTTTCCGTGTAAACGCTGGTTTCATCGTGCGCAGGATCAGGTGGACTTTGCATTGAAGCCTGGTTGGTATGATTCTGTGCGCTGTGATAGCGGGGGCCAACAACCATTGGAAAACGTAGTCGGTAACTGTTATCTTTATAATCAAGAACTTGCTGGAATTCGAATTCAACAGTAATTTCTTCACCAGGTGCAATATTAGCAAGCGAGGTGGTAAAAACATTAGGCCGTTGCTGTTCAATCAGGCTGTTTTTTTTACCTGCTTTTTTTGCGCTCTCATAACTTTTTTTAGCTAAAACACGTTCTTTTATCTGACCTTCAATAACACGTTCGCCAATGATCATTCTAAAATGATCAACCGCTGAATTTTCTGGTAACGGGAAAACATAAATGCCTTCGACCCACAGTGAGCTGCTGTTTTTAAATCGCTGCGTAACTTTTGCCCGGGCAATGGCACCGGTTATTTCATAATCAACGTCGGTTTGCATTTGCATGGCTTCAATATAGTCACCATTGTCAGCTAGCATCCAGACAGCGCCGTGTTGTGATTGATAAGGGTCGAAACCCTTATCGCTAATGCTGGCATAAACATGCTGGAATAACAGCCCGAATACCAGGTACACGCTGATTACAACCAGTACCTTATGAATAATAGTCAGTGTTTTTGAACAGGCCTTTCGTTTTTTATTGTTTTGACTATTTTTAATGCGATGAAAATAATAATTATTCATGGTGTTCATATAACCACTCCTGCTGGCGACACACGATGTGTGTGCCAGCATTGATTAAGCTGTGTTAGATATTTTTGATTCGTTTGTAACGATGGCCAACGGTAACAATGTGGTCACCAGCGATTACCAGGTAGGCATTCATCAGGCCAGATAAACGTCGGATGACGACGTTTCCAACATCTGATGAAATAAGCCGCAGGCTCTTTTTATCGAAGTAACACAAAATGGTTCCGTTGCTGCTTCGTCTACGCGAACCGTACTGACACAACCAGTGAATGATGAGTGGTGGTATACAACGTTGTTGTGATCTTTCCAGTGCGTGGTTTGTCATGCGAAAACCAGATGTTTTACTGAAAATGTTCATCGAAATCATATTTACACCGCTTAACGTCCTGATGTTACTGGTATTGATTCTCGAGTCCGTCATCGCCACTGTTTCATCCGTTTTCAAAACCGGGGGCCTGAATCAGCAACCACAGGATCGGTGTTTTCAGTCTGCAGATCGGAGAGTGCGGTCGTCATGGACTGAATTGAGTCAGCAGTGGTACGCTCAAATCGAATGACGACTTTACGGTCAAAGGTATAGGCATCAAGATCGCCGGCGCTGGATACCATTTTCATTTCACCATAGGCTTTACCGATAATGCGATGCTCACTGACTCCTGCACTGATTAGCTGTTCACGTACTTTTTCGATACGCTCGTTTGCCAGTGTTATGTTCTTTGTTTTGTTGCCGCGCCGGTCAGAGTAACCATCAAGGTGGAGCTCTAATGTATCCATGGTCTTCATAAGATCAGCGATAGCAGCCAGGCGAGCAGGGTAGAAGGACTCGATATTCGTACTTCCAGAACGAAAATAAATATCAAGGCTGAGGTCAGCAGTAAGTATATCCAGCAGTGTGTGCTGCAGGGTATCGCTTGAATCATCGACTATAGTATTCATCTCACCTGATTGAGCGACCTGGATACCATGCTGGTACGTGTTTTGTACTGTAGACTCAGATAGAGGGTTATTTTCACTCAGGTCGTTTTGCGTGTCATCAGAAAGGCGTAACTCTTCTTGTGCAGTATTTTCAGTCAGAGTAGTGCCTGATTCAGACCCTGACGATACCTCCTGGTTAGAGCCGGCAATGGCACCAATTATGCCACCGACAAACAGACCAACGGGGCCGGCAATAAGCGTACCGGTGGCCGCTCCAATACCCATGCCCGGGTACATATAGGTTTCAGTTGACTTGTCGTTACTGCTAATATCGTCAGTAATGAGCCCGTCAGTAGCAGTCAGATCCTCAGCATAAACCTGAGTTGACAGAACTGAAACGGAAAATACGGCGCTGCCAAGTGCCATGGTTACTGCAGTATTTAATAACGATTTTTTCATTGTTTTCTCCAGGTGAGTTATAAAAGTATTCATGTGTTTCCACGTTGTTATTAAAACAATTACTAAAACTTCAATCTTTGGCAGTGCATGGAGGAAATATGGAGAAAAAATGGAGATGACCGGTGAATCACGTAATATTGATGATTACGCGTTAATATTGTTTATCTATTAGCCAAATCGCGGTACTGTTTTCACGCAGGCCCTGAAGAGGTGAAGCATATGGAGTTGCTGCATAAACATATTCCGCGATTTGGCCAGATATGAAAACCAGAGAATAAATAACAGGAAAACAGGTGAAACAGACAATAGCTATCGTAGAGGATGACGCGCAGCAGCGACGTTATTATGCTGATGCGTTAAGGTCCAGTGACTACAATGTTCAGGAATACGAAGACCGGCAGCAGGCAATAGATGCGTTTGAAAAAGAACTGCCTGATCTGGCACTTCTTGATATTGCACTTAAAGCAGATGTCGGTGGCGGGTATGAAATATGTCGATACCTGAAGCAGCGTGATGCAAGTCTGCCGGTTGTTTTTCTTACCAGTCGCGGTGATGAGTTAGATAAAATATATGGATTGCAATTAGGTGCATGGGATTATCAAACCAAACCTGTTTCACTGGAATATTTAATTGTACGTATTGAATCTTTTTTTCAAATTAAACAGTTATCGTCGGATGCAAATAATAGCGCTTTAAATGGCGGCTTAAATAACGGCTTAAATAGTATTAATAATAAAAAATCAGGTGATTTAACTATTTATACAAAATCGATGCAGTGTTTCTGGAAGGAAAAAGAAGTTAATTTAACTCCAACCGAATTTTCAATATTAACAGCGATATCCGAAGTCAATGAAGCTGTCAGTATGGATGAGTTAATGAAAGCAACACATCAGGGTGTGGTTGAAGATAATACAATCAATACGCATATTTTACATATACGAAAAAAATTCAAAAAAATCGATGCGCAATTTCAGTGTATCAAAACACGTTATGGTTTTGGCTATCAGTGGTTGAGTGAATGAGGTTGTCTGAATGAAGCTGGGTACACGTTTACTTATATTCAGTTCGATATTTTTAGTGATGCTGCCATGGTTCGGTTATCATTTTATTCAAAAAATTGAGTCTTCTTTATTGCAGGGGCAGGAAGAAGCGCAGTCAATGTCTGCATCTGCAATTGCTGCAATGTTAAATGGCTATACCGGCCTGTTTGATACCGATGAACATGCATTGTATGTTTACCCGTTTAAACAAAGCATTAACATTGATGGCTATGATGAAGACTGGGACCAGCTTAAACAGCAGTTTACATCGTATGCAAATAATGCGTTTTCGTTATTACTGGCTAATAATGAACTAATGGATAATGCGCAATACTTCTATGTCTATTTAAAAGTAACAGATAATAATATTATTTATCGAAATCCGCGATACAGCTCATTAGACACCAGTGACCACATAAGGCTTGAATATCTTGATCCGCATAACAATCGGAAACGTCTCATCTTACTCACTGCGGGGCAGGGTAGTGTCAGTGTTTATGAAGTAAAGGAAAACTGGACAGACTGGAAAAATGGTAACCATGTTAATGCCGTTTATGGTGTGTGGCGCGAGACAGGCTCAGGTTACGATGTTGAAATTCGCCTGCCGGGAGAATGGCTGGAACCTAAGCGACGATTGTCCGTAAGTGTTGTTGATGTATTTAATGAGAATGAACGTAATATTGAAACTATTGTTTCAACACACACTCTTGACAACAACACCTTGAATCCATTGTTATTTCAATCGCATGAAATCGGTAGTGTGATTAAAAATTTAAGTGAATCTGATTCGCAAATATGTGTCATCGACAGGTATCGCCGGGTACGTGCGGTGACTGGTGGCCAGGCATTACAGGCTTCACTTTGTCATGCGATAGATAAGGTTAGTGAAAGCCTGGTAGATAAAGTCTTACTGGGTAAGGCGCAGGTAAAGCGCATTGAAGAAGATGGTGAAACAATAATAGTTGCGGCGCGCCCTGTTTTTGATGGTGATGAAGTAATTGGTGCAGTACTGGTCAGCAAAAATAGCCGGCAGATTCTATCGCTACAGCGCGACACATTAAATGATGTCGTGCTTGCTACGCTAGGTATTTTCTTTCTAGTTTTTATTAGTTTATTTTTCTTTAGTTCATGGCTCGCGTTTCGAATTAATCGACTTAAAAAACAGACTGCATCACTTATCGATGATAGTGGCCGTTTTATAAATCATATTAATTTGTCAGATACAAATCATCGCGATGAAATAGGGGACTTATCACGTAGCTTTTCATCAATACTGGACAAGTTAAATCGTTACACCTGTTTTCTGGAGACCGTACCGCGTATGTTACGGCACGAAATATTAAACCCAGTGAATACCATCAGTATGTCATTACAGAAGCTTCAGCAGCAAAATGATGCAGCGGACATTGCCACAGCCTGTAACGCGATCAAACAGCTACAGATTATTGTATCGAGTTTAACTGAAGCGGCGAATATTGATGAAGTTTTGATTCATGATGAGGTTGAAATAATCGATATTGCTGCGTTACTCAGTGAGTATGTTAATAACTCACAGCGTAAACATGCAGATGCAAAATTGCGTTATCATGGCACGAACAACGGGGTTTTTGTGCAGGCTAATGATATCCGAATTGTTCAGCTTCTTGATAAGGTTAAAGATAATGCGCTGGATTTTGCACTGCCCGAAACGGAAATTTTATTTCAACTTGATGTGAGTCAGGGCAACGAAGCCATTATTCATGTAAAAAACGAAGGAGAATTTATTCCACAGGAACAGCAGGATTTCCTTTTTCAGGGAATGATTTCTCATCGACCTGAAAAGTCTGATATACCACATTTAGGTATTGGACTATATGTAGCGTTTCAAATTGCTAAATTCCACCAGGGACTGTTGAAAATAGCTAACCGTAGGGATAAACAGGGTGTTGAAGTTGTATTAATATTACCTTTGGCAAGAACTATGTAGTTCTATCCGTCATTATCAGGTTGATAGAGTACTAGTGAGTAAATACACGGAAAATTATAATTTAAGAGAAGTAGACTGTTATGAGTGAAAAAGAAATTGTGCCAATAAAAATTGTGATATTAACCGTCTCAGATAGCCGAACTGAAGCCGATGATACCTCGGGCGATGCCCTGGTCGAACGCCTGACTCAGGCAGGGCACATTCTGGTTGAAAAATTGATTGTCTCTGATGATAAATATAAAATCCGGGAAGCCGTTTCGCGCTGGATTGCTGATAAAGATATTGATGTGGTTATCAGTACTGGTGGTACCGGGTTAACTGGTCGCGATATTACGCCGGAAGCAGTGATACCTTTGTTTGATAAAGAAATCGAAGGTGTTGGTGAATTGTTTCGCTGGGTATCATATCAGGAAATTGGCACTTCCACTATTGCATCACGTTGTATTGGCGGCCTGGCTAATGGTACCTTTATCTTTTGTTTGCCTGGTTCTACCGGAGCCTGCCGAACCGGTTGGGATAAGGTTATAGCGCCTCAGCTTGATTGTAATACATCACCCTGTAATATTGTTGCGTTAATGCCCAGACTGCTGGAAAAGTGATGCCAGCGGTAATGAATAGTGAATACTAAAAAAGGCTATTGTCATCTCGACCAGCGGGATCGTGACATCCATGTCACGAAGACAATTTTTAGTATACGACCTACATGGATGTAGGAAGTGCAGAAAATGCAGGAGCAATTTTCAGTCACTCCGTCCCTGGAGATAAGAAATGAAAAACATAGAAACAAAAACAGTTGATTGTTGTGCTTCGCCCGGATTGATATCGGTTGAGCAAGCGCTAGAGAAGGTTCTTGCTCAGGCTTCACCTGTTGAGCAAGTTGAGCAGGTAAATATTCTACATGCATTAAACAGGGTGCTTGCTGAAGACTTGCATTCAACCATAGATGTACCGGGTTATGATAACAGCGCGATGGACGGTTATGCTGTACGCAGTGAAGACTGTCTGGTTTCTGGCGCTGACTTACCCGTGTCACAACGGATAGCCGCCGGTCAGGTCGGTACTTTACTTGAACCAGGCACTGCTGCACGCATTTTTACCGGGGCACCTGTACCTGAGGGTGCTGATGCAATTGTTATGCAGGAAATGTGTGAACAACAGGATGAAGCTCAGCTAGAAAAAAATCAGGGTGGCCGGGTAATTATTAATACAGTTGTTAAAGCAGGCGCTAATGTTAGATGTGCCGGTGAAGATATAGCCAGAGGGAATACCGTACTAAATGCAGGCAAACGGTTACGTCCACAGGAGCTTGGTTTACTGGCATCTGTTGGTCTCGCTGAAATCAAGGTAAAAAGAAAATTAAAAGTTGCCACGTTTTTTACTGGTGATGAAATTATAACACCGGGACAAGCCTTGGCAGCTGGCCAAATTTATAATTCTAATCGTTATACGCTAACCGGTTTGTTGCAGGCAATGGACTGTGAGATTGTCGATTTAGGTATTGTGCCTGATACCCTGGAGGCAACCTTAGATGTGTTGCAACAGGCTGCTTCAAGTGCTGACCTGGTGATTACCAGTGGCGGGGTTTCTGTTGGTGAAGAAGATTATGTTCGAATCGCTGTGCAGAAACTTGGCGAGTTAACCATGTGGCGCATTGCAATGAAACCGGGAAAACCGGTAGCATTTGGTAAGGTCAAAAATGCGCTGTTTATGGGGCTGCCAGGTAACCCTGTTTCTGTCTTTGTAACTTTTTTGCTATTTGCACGCGTCTTGATTTTGAAGCTGCAGGGCGCAGAAGATTGTTTTGTTAAACGTGTTTCTGTCATTGCTGATTTTGACTGGCCAGAAATAAAACGCCAGGAATATTTACGTGTTCGCCTGCTGGAAAAAGATAAGCAGATGGTTGCTCAGCTATTTCCTCACCAGGGTTCGGGCGTATTAAGCTCTGCAAGTTGGGCCGATGGGCTAATAGAGGTATGTATTGGTCAGCAAATAAAACAGGGAGATAAAGTAACTTACCTGCCATTTGAAGGCTTGTTTTAATGAAGAGCACCTTTCTCGTGAGTAGATCAGAGTGTCATTAGCTTTCTCACATCGTGTTTTAGTAGAGCGGTGAGTATATTCACTGGTCTAAAATTTCTATGTGGCACACTATCGACTGACATTCAGGTCGTTTTTAAATCCAGATCTAGCGGCCTGGATCTTATGAATACAGCGGTTTCTCTTAATAAGCCACATAATTCTTTAAAACACTAACAATTGACGCAGTAAGCCTAATGATTGGCTTGTATGGTCAACACCTGTATGGTGCTTATTGGCAATATATTACGCACAGGAGGCATCAAGCACAAACGCATTAAATAATTAAATGAGCAAGAAAAATATGGCATTAGATATAGCGTTAATCCTGAAAAAAGAAATGCCAGGTATCGGTTTCTGCAACAAGGCTAAACGTCTACAGGTATTTATTGTTATTTCTAATCGTGCGGAGAAATTAGCAGATTATGATACTGAATTAGCAATAGAGGCTTTAACAATATTGGGTTACATGTCTAATGCATATCATAAAGCAACGACTATGGCAGCTAAAAATATCAGTCGTTTTTCGTTTGGTACTTTATATGCTTCTGGATGGACGATAGCGAATATTCTAGCAATTCGTGAAGGATTCACACCTCATCGCTTTTTTAGAATGAACTAAAATACCGTTATCAGCACTAACGAAACAGGTAACAACAATAGATTTGGTGATGGGCTAAGCACTTAGGGCATGGACTGTTCTGAGTGCTTTTTTATGCCCATGGATGGGCGGGCTGAAAATTGCTCCTTGTATTTTCCGCACTCCCCACATCCGTGTGGGTCGTATGTTGCAGGCAGCGAGGGTGGTGCGGATTTGGACTGACGTTTGCGTTAAGTGCCTTAATTGAAGCATGTCACAAGGTAAACGGTTTATTAGAATTTAGATTTAAGCGAGCTTAGTAAACCTGCATATATTGGGTTACAGAAATCACCGACAGCACTATCAGAATCTGATTCATAGGTAGAAACCCATTCGATAAATGTTTTTCCAGAATCGGTTACCGGGGAAAGAGAAACTCTACCTACATAATTGTTGACGGAATCCCTGGATACAGGTCCCGGACCATCATCAATGCTATAGGTAAAAGAAAAGTTATCGCTATCAAAGGATAAAAGGGTTTCATGGAAAGCGTCGTTAAGAATTCGTTTAGCGCCGACTTTGTTGCCAGGGGTATCTCCCACGGCATCTACTTTTGTAACGTCGGCATCGCCCCAGGACAGTTCATGGAAATTATTAATCATTTCCCAAACCTTATCCGCTGACGCATCGATAACTGTTGAGTTGTAACATTGACCCATGTTTTTCTCCTGTTAATTGATTGTTGTTGAAATATACGGTTTAAGTGGCAGCGAGACTTTTCACGGCCAAGCTTAAACACATTATCGTTGCGATTTGCTGTAGACAAATTTATGAAATCATTAAAGTGATTACCAATATTATGCAATGTGTATCTCTGGTAGCCGAAATATCATGTCCCATCGGCACCACATCCTTATTTATGGTTTTTCTTCTTAAGTTTGTATTACTTAAATGGCATCAATTTGTTGTGAAAGTTCACCATATTTGTGTAATAAAATGACTTAAGATTGCTTTTTACAAGAATAAGCAAATCTACGGGAATGATTTAATGACTGGCAGTAGCTACTAGAGGCCATTGATAAATCGCTGAAGGCCTTAAATGTTAAATGGGTCGTAATTAGATGAACGCAATCAATATTTGAGCGATGAGAAAAACTGTTTTAATACCCACATTCCTGAACCAGGTGAAGCGCTATTCCTTACTCAAAGGTACACGGTTAATGATGTTATGTATGCCTGCAAGTTTACAGATAGAACTTTGACGCTGAGCTTTATTCATGAATGCCACATTCTCGTTTCAGACCATAAAACCGGGTTTCTTCCTCTGACATACCAATCTCAAGTGGACGGCTAGTATGTGTATAACCGAGAGATACATAACCTTTCTCCCATAGTGGGTGATAAGGTAATTTATGTTTCTTTAAGTAGTGATATATATGTCAGGTATTGTTAAAAGTTACCTAGAGTGCTGCCATGGAGGGATGTGCTTCTACATGGGCTGGGGTAGTTTTTATCCCACTCCATAAACTTGTAAGTAACAGGTCAATATAATCAATTAGCGGTTTTTCTATTACACCGTCCAGTCGCAATTGAATCATTCTTATTGCGCCTCCAAATATTATTGAAGTTGCTACATAGGTATCGATATCTTTAAGCTCACCGTTTTTAATGGCTTGAGCAGTAATATTTCTAATTTGTATAAAAGGGGCCGCGTTACATATTAACGGTTCATCGGATAAAAAATCTGCATGCTTCGAATGAAAGACGAAGGAGATTATTTTTTTATGAGTCTCCGTATGTTCGAAGAGCTGCTTAATAATTTCCTCAAGTTGTTCTATGGGTGTATTAATATCCCTGGTGACACCATCAATCATCTCATCAACTTCATTGAGTATGTGCTTATAAAGCGCCTGCGCTATTCCTTCTTTTCCTCCAAAATGTTTGTAGATTGAGCCAATACTAACATTTGCCTGTTTCTGCACCTCGTGAATTGACACATTGTGATAGCCTTTATCAACAAAAAGGTCTAATGCAGCCGTTAATATTTTACAGTCAATGGGTTCAGGAGAAGGCGCTGGTCTGTTTAGGTAAGGCATACTATTTATCAGGTTAAAAATAAGTTGTTAGTAGTTTTATTGTAATACACCACAAAATTAATGTCTTAAGTGAAGGAAATCGTTAGATTGAGTTTTCGTTAATTCCCTGATCTTAATACCTGTTTGCTTATTATATGCGCCGGTTATTTAAAATCATAGTAGATGATAAATCGGTAAGCTCTAATTCGCATTCTCTTCTGTTTTAAGCCGGAAATAATTATAGCAGAAACAGAAACAAAAATGAATATTCATTCTGTTTTTCGTTTATAATTTATATCTCAGTAGTAAATCGCCTGTCGGACTAACCTATCCATACTGGCTGAGTTAATTTAAAGACATTAAAAACTTGTGAGGAGTAGTAAAAAATGAAAGCTAAAGCAGCTGTTGCGTGGGAAGCACAGAAACCCCTGTCTATCGAAGAAGTAGACGTTATGGGCCCTAAGGAGGGCGAAGTATTATTAAAAGTTATCGCATCAGGTGTTTGTCATACTGATGCGTTTACCCTTTCAGGTGATGATCCAGAAGGTTCTTTTCCCTGTATTTTAGGTCATGAAGGTGGCTGTGAAGTGGTTGAACTGGGCCCCGGTATTAAAGACTTAAAAGTTGGAGACCATGTTATCCCACTGTATATCGCCGAGTGTGGGGACTGTGAATATTGTAATTCAACCAAGTCTAACCTTTGTCAGACTATCGCTCCAACTATCTGGACGGGTTATATGCCTGATGGCACGCGCCGATTCTCTCAGAATGGTAAGGATATTTTCCACTATATGGGGTGTTCAACCTTTTCTGAATACACCGTTGTCCCTGAAATCGCACTGGCAAAAATAAATAAGGCAGCACCACTTGATAAAGTGTGTTTGCTAGGTTGTGGTGTGACCACGGGCATTGGTGCAGTACTTAATACTGCCAAGGTAGAGCCAGGGTCAACGGTTGCAGTCTTTGGTCTGGGTGGCATTGGCCTGGCATGTATTCAGGGTGCTGTAATGGCGGGGGCAGAGCGCATTATCGGTATCGATATTAATCCCGATAAGTTTGAGTTTGCCAAACAACTGGGGGCTACAGATTTTGTTAATCCCAAGGATCTTGAAGGCTCATTTGTTGAATACATGCAGGACACCTTTAA
>RCNF010000439.1_pt1 | contig 21043 bp, 28 predicted proteins | sample 2041311 | NCBI WGS metagenome assembly RCNF01 (sample SAMN09708228, study PRJNA481090) | Marine sediment metagenome, whole genome shotgun sequencing project. | biome: marine sediment; feature: ocean; material: sediment; isolation source: Sewage treatment plant 2 marine sediment (STP2) ... | reverse complement strand
AGCTGGCCAGAAGGACAACGACTATGGTAAGGGGCAGCCCGAGGTTGCCCACTACCCAGCCGAATCTCAGATACATGATCAGCCCGAGTATCGTAAGCACGCTCGGCGTGAAGACGCCTATGAAGGTGCCGAATTTCGGGGCCTTTTCGACCTGGCCGTTATCGATTGCTTGTTCGTTCATAACCTGTTGGCCTAGAATATATTTGAAACTGCGTTATGTGTAAAGGGCGGTGATTCCGGGATATGGACAACGCACGGCCGTTCCGCCTGTCATCCCCGTATCGCATTTCATGACTTTCAGTTATCACGGCGTGCGAATCTGAGGCCCGACCAGACGGCATCTATCGAACATATCTTGTAATCGACCAGCCCCGAATCGAGGCCCTTGCGCCTCACCGAAGCCTGAGTCAGGTCCGATCCTGCGCCGGATGTCTTCTTCTGCCAGGCGATCCAGAGGGACCCGCCATCAGCCATGAGGCTCTTTACCTTTTCGAGACGGTTTTCCAGTTCGTTCATAGACTTGCAGAAGAAGATGATGACATCGCTCTTCCCGAAGGTCCGCTTTCTGATGCGGACACCCTCGGGCAGACGGCCGAGCGTCTTCTCGAATCGATCGGGCGGGCCGAGAAGAAGCATATCGGTCCCGCTCGAGATACCGAGCTTCACAGCCAGAGGCTTTCCGGAGTATCCGGTAAATTGCGATGAGGGAACGACGGGGTCCGCGGGAGGATTTTCTGCGGCGGACCGTAGTGAATTCAGGATATCGTCCCACGAGCTGTACAGCGCATCGGGCAGGAGTTTCCTGACGCCCTTGACCTTCTCCCCGCTTCCTCCGGCAAATATGATCGGAATATTCCTCGTGGATTTTCGGATACGAAGCGCTATCGCGATATCTCTGCCCTGGGAGGGCATCCTGGTGAGATCTATGACAACCGCGTCCGGCGGATCATCACCGATCTTTTTCAGCATCTTCCCGTCGAACGGTTCGAAATCGACCGAGATCCCTCTCCGTTCGAGAAAAGCGGCCCTCTCGCCCCCTTCATCAGGGTTCCAGTGTATCAGCCTGGTCTTCATCCTGGATCTCTGTAGACTGTTCAAATCTCTTCTGTACCCTCCGGTTCTTCGCCGCGATGATCAACGCGGCGGCGATACCGATGATCAATCCGGCAACTACACCGATGATCGTCCAGAAGAAGAGCCTGTCCAGGACCACCCCGGCAGTCAGTCCGGCGGCGGCGCCGAAGAGAAAGCCGTACCCTATGCCGGCGGTCAGTTTTCCGATGGAACTCTTCATTCCGCTTTCCTCCTGTTGCACTTGATTATATAGACGCTCATGATAAGATTATACCGTAAACAGGGATGAAATTCCTATCTGATTGAGACATTTTCTGATTCCTCAAATTTGCCGTAATCCGTTCCATGTGCTATTCTTACTGAAAACCTCGCAGCCCCCAAGCAGGAGGAACAGCCCTTGCCAGCCACCCGTACGCTTATCGCGGCTATGCTCATTCTCGCCAGCCTCGCAGCCGCCTCACATGCGGCTCCCGTTCACACGACATATCTCTGGCACATGCATCAACCTATATACTGGCCCGCTCGGTCGACGTGGGATACGTTCCGCTACGAGATGGCGTACGAAACGATCACGCTGGGACATTCACAGAACAACGTCTTCGACATATTCAACAAGGACGACCGCGTAGCCGACTATCAGTACTATCCGCGAAACGCGATCTCCTCGATCCTCGATATTCCGGATGCCGGCGCCCAGGTCAGTTTTGCCGGTTCGCTTATTGAGAACATCAAGAGCCTCGGCGACGCGGGCTGGAACGGCGGCCGGTACGCGGCGGACTGGTACTCCGACTACCGCACAGCAAGATCGTGGACGACTTCAGGGGGCCGTCCGCGCCTCGATCCCGTCCTCGTGGCTGCTCACCACCCGATAGCTCCACTGATGGATGAGAACGCGTTGAAGCGTGAGATAGAGGTAGCGAAGGCCGCCTACGATATCGCGTGGGGCGAAACATACTCGAAAGGGTACTTTCCAGCCGAGATGTGTTTCTCCGAAAGGATGATCCCGGCGCTGGCCGAGGCCGGTGTCGAGTGGGTCATTGTAGCCGACATCCATATATCGCGCGCCTGCGCCGACTATCCGTACGCGGCCAACCTCGACAACTGCGATCCTCCGAACCCGGCCGACCAGGTCAATCCCGCACAGGGATACTACGAAAGTCTTACGATAAGCAGGGGCGTGACCGTCAAGACCCCACCTCCCTACGGATTCCGGCCGCATTACGCGAGATATGTCGACCCCGAGACCGGCGAGGCCGATTCGATAGTGGTCGTTCCCGCCGCCCAGGCGATGAGCTGGAACGAAGGGTACGGCCTGTACGGTACCGGTGAGATCGACGCGATCGCCGGATATAACGACCCGGCTCACCCGATGTTGATCCTCTTCGCTCATGACGGCGACAATGCCTGGTCTGGGGGCTACTCCTACTACAATGAGAATGTGACCGGCTTCAGCCACCAGGCGGCAAGTCAGGGATATGAACCATCGACAGTCGATGAATACCTCGCCGATCACCCGGTCGACCGCTCAGATGTGGTCCATGTCGAGGACGGCGGATGGGTCAATGCCGACGGAGACTTCGGCTCACCCCAGTTCATCAACTGGAACTGGCCGCTGGTAAACGAGTCCGGGAACTTCGACATCCCGGGCGGCTGGGCGGAGGACGAACGGAACTGGGCCGTCCTGACGGCGGCGCAGAACCGCGTAGAGACAGCCGAGGAGATGTCGGCTTCCACTCCCGACCCGGCTCATATATTCAGTCCCGTTGCCGGTTCGAGCAGTATCGAAAAGGCGTGGCACCACCTCCTGTCCGGCTACGAGAGCGGATACATGTATTACGGCGCATCCCTCGATATGGAAGTCAAGGCGACGCTGGCCTGCAACGCGGCAGTCTACTACGCCGACCCCGTGATATCTGGCGGCGGTACCGACAATACGGCGCCGACGATATGGGTCCCGCAGCGGCTTCCCTGGAACCCGGGCGGTCGCGGCGGCGGCTCGCTCTGGGGATACCCCGGAGGCGACGGCGCGGAGATGCCGAGCGATTTCTGGGTGTGGACATTCGCCTACGACGTATCCGGTATGGAAAGGGTCGAACTGATGTACAGGATCGATGCTGACGGCATCAACCCGATGTCGAGCGACCATAACGAGACATATACCGGCGGAACCGAGGTCGGATCCTGGACGGGCGCGGCGATGACATACAGAGCCTTCCCGACAGGCGATTTCTTTGACTCCCCCGAGATAGATTTCACAGTACTCCCCGACTATATCGCCGACGAGTATTACATACAGGTTACCGGGCTTTCCGACGTACTTGTCGACTACTACATAGAAGCCGAAGACAATGCGGGAAACATCAAGCGCTCACCGATACAGCATGTCTGGGTCGGAGAAGGGACAGGCAGCGCCTCTCACGTGATCGACGGTGAGCTCGACGAACAGGCCACACTGGTCGCTTCGGGCGACCTCGATCTCTACGCCGACTGGGACGGCCGGTACCTCTACCTCGCGACAAACGGCGTCGGCTCCACCCCCGGGATAGATCATTTCATCATCATCGGAAACGACTTGTCGACTCCCGTCGCAGCGCCCTGGGCCAAATCGGGAACCGTTGCCGGACGTTCGTTCTTTATCGGAAACGAAGACAGCAACAACTGGAACGGCTGGTTCGACTCCAGCGAAAACCTCATGAGTTCAGGTGTCGAAGTTGCTTCCGGAACAATGCTGGAAGGGCTGATAGACCTCGAGGAACATCTCGGCCTCCCGTTGCCCGACGGAGTGTATCTCTGCGCTGCCGGATGGAACGATCCCGACGCCGGGGCTCTGCTGGCGCAGTCTCCAGCCGGCGACGGGAACGGAAATATCGAGGAAAGTGAATATGTCTGGTTCCCCTTCTCCACCACGGCGGACGAAGTCGCCGATGGAACGGGGATCTCTCTCTACCCGGCAAGACCGAATCCTTTCTCCGGCTCGACGACGATTGACTTCTTCCTGCCCCATTCTCAGCATGTCAGGCTCGGCGTGTACGATGTCCGGGGCCGCAAGGTAAGTACGATACTCTCCGGGATGCTGCAGCAGGGCAGACACAGCCTCAACTGGAACGGCCTCAGCGCCACCGGAAGACCAGCAGCACAGGGAGTCTATTTCCTCAAGATGGAAACTGGCGGCAAGGTACTGACCAGGAAGATCGTCGTACTGAAGTAGACCAGAATAAACAATCAGACGTGGTTCCGGAGCATCAGCTCTGCTGGATGCGGTTCGAGATAGTACTGGCCGATAAGGTATTCCGGTGAATACTTCCTTACATAGTGATTGAGAAGGGTCACCGGCACAACCAGCGGTATAAGGCCCGTTCGGTACTGTTCGATGATCCCGAGCAGTTCCTTCTTCTCGTCCGCGGTAAGGACCTTCTTGAAATAGCCCATGATGTGCATCAGGACGTCGGTATTTTTCTTTGCAGTCGCCGACAGCTTCATCCCTTCCATCAGCGTTGCGATATACGAACCGTAAAGCTCCCCAGCCGGCATCTTGCCGGCACGGGCCGTAAGCGCCCCGAGTTCCTTGAGGGTCTTCCTGCTGTGCGAAAGGATCAGATATTTGTGCCGCGAGTGAAACTCGACAAGCTTGCCGGCTGTCCTTCCGGACGATTCCATATTCCGCCAGCGGTCATAGGCAAATATCCGCTCGATGAAGTTCTCTCGCAGGCCGGGATCATGGAGACGGCCGTCATCCTCGACGGGAAGGACAGGAAACCTGTCCATGAAGGCCCCTGCAAAAAGGCCTTTTCCCTTCCTGATCCGGGTCCCTGTCTCATCGTAGACCTTCACCCCTGTCATGCCGGAACTTGGTGAACGGCTCTTGAAGATAAATCCGCGCAGGTCCTCTTTCTCCAGCTCACGAAGCCGTTTAGTGATCCAATTTTTCATTCTGGGAGTATGATCTATCAGTGTCTTGCGCGTCAGGAGTCTGGGATCCTCAGGATCACCGACCAGCCTCATCGCTTCCCTCGGTATGCTCAGGCCGCATTCCACCTCGGGGCAGACCGGCACGAAGTCGGCATATCCGCCGAGCGTATCCCTCAGGAACCTGTCGAGCTTGTGTCCGCCATCGTACCGGACATTCTCACCGAGCAGGCAGGAGCTTATTCCCAGTTTGATCTTCTTCATGAGTTCCGGGCCCTGTTACTTTGAAGTCTTCTCGAGCAGCCATGCCATGTTCTGGCCGAGGGCCTTCATCGTGGTGATCCCTTCTTCGTCAGATTCGACCTCGCCCGGATCCCTTCCTATTCCGATATTCCAGTAACTCGATCCGGGGATAATCATCTGGTTGATCAGAAAGAAGTGGTTGATCGAGTTGAATACATGGATGCTTCCAGCCCGCCTTACTGCCACGACAGCTGCGCCCGCTTTGCGCTTCAGCATGTCGCCGTTCACCTTGGCGACAAGCCCGGCACGGTCGATGAGAGCTTTCATCTCAGCTGTGACATTAGCGAAGTACGTCGGTGAGGCGAGGATGATACCGTCCGACTCGAACATCAGATCGATGCATTCATTGATGCAGTCGTCGACTACGCAGTGCCTGTCCACATTCTTCGCGCATTTGTAACAGGCCTTGCAGCCGCGGATCTTCTTTTTCCCGAGATCATACTTTTCGGTCTCTATCCCCTGCTTTGAAAGCTCACCGAGGACCATATCGATGAGCAACGATGTGTTTCCATCTTTACGGGGACTGCCGTTGAATGCGGTTACTTTCATTATTCAACTCCTTGTGGATGCGATCGCGCTGCAGACTGAAACTAAACCCCACCCGCTGTCATATCAACTCTTGAGCCACTCGAGCGCTTCTGATTCAGAAATAAATACGCGAATCGGGATTCCGCGATTTACACCGACTGTCTCACCGAACAGATAACTCTCCATCAATTCGTTATCCTCTGAGACCAGTATAGCCATTTTAATCGCTCGCGGAAATTTACTTGTAACATCAAACATGTCGATTGTATTCGGCATTGCGCTGGTCTGGCGGGAATCCACTAACAGCAATACTATCCCGATCTCCGTTGAAAGATGAACGACCTCTTTCATTACTTCAATCACTTCTGCCTTGGATACAGAACCGAATGACCTCAGTTCAATGATTCCAGCTTCCCTGTTTACATTCAATTCGCAGGGCATTTTACCACCGTTAGTTTTTCGCATTCTCGACGAGGTGAATGCTTGCCGCTCCCCGTTCCGATCTACTTCATTGTTACTTAAATATTCAGCCGCCAGAGTTGGAAGTTCAGCGCCGTTGCGAAACTGACCCAGGCGAGATATGGAATCATCAGAAGTCCGGCAGATTTCCTCGTTTTCCAGAACAGAAAGATTGTAGCGCAGATAAGAACCCACATTACAACAATATCGATAAAGGCTAGCGCCGGCTTGTTAATCCCGAAAAAGAGGTATGACCATAGTGCGTTTACGGCAAGTTGAACGCCGAAGATGGTCATCGGGACCAACCGTTTCCCCTTTCCTCCTCTCGTCCATACTATCCAGGCGGCTATCCCCATAAGGATGTAAAGCATCGTCCAGACCGGAGCGAAAAGGAAAGATGGAGGATTCCAGGAGGGTTTCTCAAGGGCCTTGTACCAGTCACCTGGAGGAAACTGTGAACCGATAAAACCTGCCGACAGGCAAACGACGATAAAGACGACCAGAGTCATCAGGCTGTATTTCTTCATTTCACCCTCGCGTTACATATCCAGGATATCGAACGAATCCTTCGTGATCTCCGATTTCACCTTCCCCGTATGCTCTATATCAGCCGGTTCAAAGAGCATCAACTTGACGTGGCCCCTCGGAATAACCCGGTGTTCGCTGCCTCGCCTGACGATATAAAATTCGCCCGCCCTCAATGTAAACTCTCCATCCCCATCGATGATATCGAGCTCACCCTCGAGGACATAGAACAGTTCGTCTTCGTCATCGTGGGTGTGAAAAGGGACCTTGTCCCCCTCCACCCGGACGAGTTTGACATGCTGGCCGTTAAGCTCACCCACGATCTTGGGCGAAAAAAGATCCTCGAAGCGCTCGAAGCACTTCTCGATGTTCACTATTCCGCTCATGCTCAACTCCTATGCGATGATCCGGAGTGCTAGATACGGCACAAAGCAGAAGAGAAACACGGCGGTCTTGTACCCGACCAGTACCAGGTAGACAGCCTTTAGAACCTCTTCTTCAGGAATACCAAACATCTTCGCGTGAATTCTTGTTGTCCAGCCCCTCAGCAGTGTCATGAAGAACAGTGCGATGAACATGACCCCCCAGTTGATCAGTGTGCACCAGCCGAAAAACGCGCGTAACATCTCGACAGTCATGATCCCTCCTTTTCGCAGTAAAATGACTACTCGATCAATAACATCCCGTAACGATTCATCTTCTGATCAAAGTCTGTAAGTACGTCAATATTATAACCCTGTTTCCTTGCTGTTCCGAATACGTCCACTCCCAGTCCCTCGAGTGATGGCCTCGCTTCCAGAGCAGAGGAAAACGCAGTGCCCTCCTTCGCATCCGGTCAGGGCCAGTATCCCACCAGCAGCTTCCTCGACAACACCGCCGGAGTAGTTGAATCCCGAGTGGCCGTACTGCGAGTACTGCTCCTCCATGACCTGTTTTATACGCGGATTTCCGTGTCCTATCGAAGTACACCATACGCCCGACTCGAGGTCGACGTATCTGGTTCCCGATGAATCGCAGAGGTGGCAGTTCTCAGCGCGAACGATGTCGTGCAGGAGGAGCTCATGGCCTGGATACGAGACGAGACTGCTTTCATTCTCATGCATAAGATTCAGCATAGAGCCTATTTGTACACGTGTCAATTTTCTTCAGAGAAGCTTTTCTCAGGATGGAGGATCAGTTATCAGGACCAGCCCGATAAACGCGACGATTAACCCCCAGGTGACAAGTGAGACTATCGCACCGGGTGTCCCGTGAAACATCACCCCGGCGTAGACCGAATGCTGGGTACCACTGGCGTTTTCCTCAACAAGGTTCGAAGAGTAAGGCATTGCCTGCCACAGAACTGTAAATGAGGCTGTATTCTTGTAGAGTATCCCCCCACGAACCTGCCATCCCTGGTCGAAGAGGCCCGCCTCTTCCTCTTTGCTGCTCCAGACCGGTCCGGCGGTGCCCTGGATCGCCCACCGGGGATGAAACTGCAGTGTAATCCTCGGTGATATCCCGACACGCATATCATCTGTTCCAAACGCTCCGGTAACGGCCAGGCCGTACCTGTTTCCACGCTTGTCCCCGGCGCTGGACGTCATGAACTCGTACCCCGCTTCAGAATAAAGCCTGAAGAATGACTCGACATAATAGGGCACGTCTGTTTCCCCGCCAATAAGACCACCAGTCTCCAGGAAAAACAGATGTCTCGAACCGGTACCGGCCCCGGTTTCAGCCATCGATAGTCCTGTAAGGGAAAAGAAAATGAGCAGAGTGACGAAAGTCACCCTGCTCATTGATACTGTCATGATATTCCGGCCGTGATCCCGCATACTTCCCGTCAGAAGGAGAAGTTGAAGATCGGGAAGAAGGGCAGCATGCCGCCTTCCTTGATTATGTTAATAAGGCCTATCTGCAGCCCATACATCGACTCGGAGTAATTGACGAACCCGAGCATGAAACCCTTGGTATGCCCCGAGTAATTGACGAAGCCCCACTGCCAGCCTGTAAAAGTTCCTTTGGTTGCGTTCACGGTTCCATACTGGAGCCCTTTGAAATCAGCTTCCACGTAGTTCACAAAACCCAGCTGGAGAGCCTTGGATTCCCCCGCGGTCAGGTGGTTTACCAGACCCATATCCAGACCCGTCAGCGTAGCATTCTTCCCGTAGATAAGGCTGAAACGAAAATACTTGACGGAGGTATCTTCCGGAAAAATCTGAATAGGATTAAACAGCGAGAGCTGCACCGCATTCTCTTCGGCAGAGCCTTCCGCCGGCAGAACCGCCAGCGCTGTAAGGACCAGCAGTGCGACGATAACCATAAATCTCATGATGATCTCCTTTCAATATGATTGTCCAGGATCGCAGGGGATTTCCCGTTAGGATTCCATGATAAGATAGAGCCCGGATTATTCACACCCTTTTCTCCATTCAGGGATACTGCGGATGATCTTCTTGCTGAATTTATCAGGGAAGTCATCGGGTAACCTGCTTGTTTCCAGCATCTCAGGCGATATGTTGCAGCAGAACACCCTGGTTCCCTTCTCGACCTTTTTCCACCTGCCGTAAGACTGCTCCGGCGGTATCCAGACCTCGACAGTCTTTGCCTTCGCTTCCGGAAGTTTTTCCGCTATCGCCAGAGCCGCCGGCGCGAGATCGAGATCTCCCGAGAGGAGAAGCGCCTTGTCGAAATCATCGTGCAAAAAGGAATCCATCAGCATCTCGACGGCGATGTTGACGTCTGTCTGTTTCTCCTCCCTCGGTTTGTGATCATGTTTCTGATAGTACCCCTTTATTATCTCGAGGCCATCGATGTTCCTTGCCGCCTGGAGCCACAGTTTCTGTCTTTCCTGTTCGATGACTCCTCCATGTTCGCCGACGAGAGAAGTGAAATACTTGATCTTGTCCAGTTTATAGTCATCCGTAAGGAGATGTTTTTCCGCGAGCTTTCTGAAATCACACCAGCACAGACACCTGTGCAGTTTCTTGTTGTTGTATATCGAGTAATAGAAATTAAACCCGTCAATGTATAGTCTCGCTACTTTCTTCTTCAAGCGCCCCCCCTTGAAATAGTTTCAGTCAGGTATCTGTCCGTTCCCAGAACTGTATCTCTCCCTGAACTACGTTAAACAGCGGATGTGGTTTCGGATCCTTCAGATCCTTCATCGAATCGAACTGTTCCCTGTTACGGCTTTCCAGCTTCCTCAGGAAATGGTTCCATTCGTAGATCAACTGGCCATCTGTCTCTGAAATAATATTCACAGGAGAATCAGACCATATTTTCGAACGGTCGAACCGGTAATCCCTTACTTCCGCCTCAGCATGGACCGCTGACAGGTAAGATCCGATCGCTCCGACCGGATCAGGATGAGCCTTGAAACGAGTCAGCTGCGGATGGGCCCTGTACCCCCTGGTGAGTCCACGAAGCACCTTCTGGGCGAGAAGTGATTCGCGCCAGAGCGCCAGGAGGCCCTGCCTGTCGAGATACTCGGGATGAAACGTCCATATCCTCATAGACAGTCTTTGTCCGTTCAATCATTCGTTTCATTCAACAGTATGGAAATCTCGTCTGAAATAGAATTGGCAGTGACTATATCAAGATCGCCGTCTCCATCGAGGTCGGCGCATTTGACCGAATGGGGGCCATCTCCCACTTTGTAGTACATCGGGGATCTGAATTTCCCCATTCCGTCGCCGAGCAGGATAGCCATGTCATCGGTATTCCAGTTAGTAACGGCCAGGTCCAGATTGCCATCCCCGTCGATATCCCCTGAGGATGCTGAACATGGTCCTCGCCAGGACCTGAAGTGCACGCCATCTTCCAATGTCCCGTCCCCGATACCTGAATATATCGTGACGATGTCATCATACTGGTCGGTTACAACGATATCGATATTTCCATCCGCGTCAAAGTCGGCCGCGTGGATGGAATAGGGTCCATTTCCAGCTGGATAGTTGACCGCAGCGGCGAATGTCCCGTCCCCTTGGCCCAATAGAACCGAGAAAGAATGCCCAAACTCGTTTGCAGTGGCAAGATCCTCGTTACCGTCATTATCAAGATCGCAAGCGCAGATGGACCTTGGCCACCTGTCCACTTCAAAGCTGTCAGCTGGAGCGAAAGTGCCGTCCCCATAACCGAGAAGAACAGAAACGTTATTTGACTCCATATTCGCAGAGACCAGGTCCAGGTAAGTATCCCCGTTGAAGTCGCCAGAACATACCGATCTGGGTGACCTGCCGACCCCGTATTCCACCGCTGCCGCAAAAGTCCCGCCCCCATTTCCAGTCAGGACAAAGATGCTGTTTGCCATTCTGTCCGATACCGCGAGATCGATAATCCCGTTCCCATCGAGATCGCAGCCATGGATCTCGCTGGAATAGGTGCCGACTCCGTATTTTACTTGTAACCCGATGGTTCCATCACCGGTTCCGCGTATTATCGAGATGTTCGCAGAGATAGTATTGGACACGGCGAGATCGATGACGCCGTCATCATCAAAATCCTCCAGGCAGAGAGACCCCGGTCCGCAGCAGTTCGTATAATTCACTGCCTGGCTGAAGGGTAATCTGAATGGAGGTTCCGCCGGATCCGCCGCTGTTTTGGAGATGTCATCTTCGAAACACGATATGGCCAGGACCATCGCGGCCAAAAGGCACGGGAACAATAAAATGCGGCCTGCATGTTTCACAATCTCATCCATCGGATCAAGACAATATCTTTTTATCGATTGATTATCACTTATCCGCAGGCATCGCCGCAAGGTAGAAACCCGCAGCAGGCAGTGGACAGATCACCTGCTCATCAGAAGCCAGGTGGCTGTCATTATGCCGGCTCCGGCGGTTATGTGGGATAGTACAGGAACAGCGAGCCCTTCATACCTGTCAGCGATACGGCGCCAGAGCCATGAGACCAGGACAAGTATTACGAAGACCACGATGACCCAGGGCGTTTTCATGAAATGGACCAGGACGAGAACATGGTAGGCGGCGAAGGCTGCATCCACGATATCGATATTTCCTGTATCAGGTGCCGCCACCCCTCTCCAGAACAATTCCTCCAGAACGGGATGCAGGGTGACATAGTAGACGACAAACAGCCACCAGCTCGCTCCATGTAGCCCGAATGCTTCCAGTGTCGGGGCCATTCCGCCCTGCGCATTCCCGATCATGGGCCAGAGAAGAACGAGCAGAGGACCGCACATGGCACATACAAGGATCAACAAGGCTCCGACGGGAGTATTCCAGCCTTTTAACAGGCCGGGGCGGGATTCGCGTCGCCGCGTGATGATCAGGTAGATCAGGATAACAGCATGGTATAGCAGGATCGCCGCCCATGCCGATCGAAGGTACTTCATCCCGACCAGGACGGCTATACATGGCAGCACGAGGATGATATTTGCCGCATTGAAGTATCGGGACATTACTCGCTGTCTTCTTTGTACCGGGCAAGCGCCTCATCGAGTGTTGTTACGAACTCTTCGGGATTTTCCGGAGTCATCAGGACCCGGTGAATAATACCCTCGCTCTTGTCGATTACCACGTGTTCGACAAAATTCGCCCAGTCCACCTTGAGGGCCGGCCTGAATCCTTTCAGATGCAGATCGCCTTTCATGAGCCCTTTTACCTCGGACTCGCTTACTCCGGCAGTCTCGATATGCTCGAACGGGATCGTCATGCAGCCGAAGTGCGTATCGATTTCGACCCGGTTGCTGTATATGCGATACTCCTGCCAGATACTCCTGGCAGTGCTTACTGATACATAGATAGGATCAGTGTCCATCAGGTCCCTCCTTCTGATTCCCCGTTCAGCCACGCATTTGCCTCGTCACGATCCTTGAAGGCATGAAACTCGAAAGGAAGTGAAGCGAATTCCCCGAAAGCTTCCGCCATCCTTGCGAGTCCGTACTGTAACTGGGAACTGATGACCACGGCTGTTCTGCCTTTTTCCCTCGCCTTTCCCAGTTGCGCGGCCCTCTCAATAAAGGTTCGCATACCGCCTATCGTGACTCCTTTTACGCTGCACTCCGACATTTTCCACAACTGAAGTGTAGTCGGGCCGTTCTCATAGAATTCCTCCTGGGCGGCGAACATCTCTTCGTCGGCCACCTCACCCGTCGCAGTGTGAAAGGTTATATCACGCTCCTGATCGATGACGGTCCTGACCGGCATCGGCACCCCTCCTGTCAGACGGCATCTACCTGATTCACAGACTTACCCTTGACCATCATAACTATCCCGGCGATCGGAGCCAGAAAGAATCCGAAAAAGAACCAGCCAACCGCGCTCCTGTTTGTCGCCCGCGCCCAGTGGACGCAGAAGGTCGCGAACAGGAAGTTGACATAACCTACAGTCGCGTATCCATCTTCCAAGATTCACCTACAGGTTACCTGCCGACCTGTAAATTGCTCGGGATTCATACGAGACGTACATCCAGCGGGGAAGAAATGCAATTTTAAAATCAATTTCAGTGCTCAGCGCTCTCATCAAGGGTCTCTTTGACTTCCTCGATCGTCATCGAGTAACAGATGTCCTCGATGACTTTCGTGTACTCGGCGTCATGACTGAGCAGGGCGTTTTTGACCATTATCGCGGGAAGCCTGCGATCTGTAGCGCCGTAGTATGTGGCGAGCACACAACCGGTAGCGCTCAGCCCGCAGAGGAATACTGCATTATGTCCGCCGTCCCGCAGGATCTGCTCGTTGATCTTCTGCGGCGCGGTCTCCACGTCCTCTTCCGCCATCATCGGCATCCATATATTCTGGACGTCGATCACGAGAAGGACCGGATTCAGTTCTTCTTTCTCTTCCCCCGTTACGGGGGATATCCACATCGTTAAAAACAGGACAGAAATAAACGCCAGCGTTATGGCTTTTACCCGCATTTCTTCTCCTTTGTTTTTTCTGGAATGATGTTTTCTCTATTCGGGCAGCGCTATATCCAGAATATCTACAAGATCGCCGATCTCCAGGCGGAAGGATGACCCTTTCCCCTGGTAGAACCCGTGCTCTTTTATCATGTGAATATTCATATCGGTGTAAGTGATCTCCCGGCCCTTCTCGAGGTTCCTCACCAGTATCATCGATTTCCTGATGAGCCCCCTGTGCCCGAACGGACAGGCAAGCTTGCCCCGCCGGATATCTACGCTGATCTCATAACCAGGCGCGACACTTACAATATCCCCCAGGCCCTCCTTGCCCGCTTCACGGAGCTCGAGCATCCTTGCCGCGATGATCTCATGAGTCAGGTTGAGCCGCTTGACCTCGGCGTCATCCTCGACGAGTATGTCGATGAGGTTCCGGCCATCTGAACCGAGAAAACCATCACGAGCGATAACCCCCGGCTTCATCCTCTCCTGGATCTCTTTCATCTGCTGTGTCTGCTTCATCATCCTGTCCTTAGGCGAATTTGTCGAAATAGATCTTGTCTTCGGGTATTCCCTTTTTCTTCAGGACCTCCACGACCGACTCAATCATGCCGGGGCTCCCGCAAAGATAAGCCTCGGTGTTCTCTCCCGACTCGATGTGACGCTCTATCGCAGTCGTGACCCGGCCCACATCTCCCTCCCAGTTATCCTCGGGTAGCGGCTGGGATAGTGTAGGCACATATTTGTAGTTCGGCAGCTTCTTCTCCATCTCCCTCATCTCATCGACGAGAAAGAGGTCGCACTTTGACCTGGCGCCGAAAAAGTAGATTGCCTCGCGCTGGATATCCTTCTCCAGCATATCGTTGAGAATCGACTTGATCGGAGCGTTTCCTGACCCTCCCGCCACAAATATGATCTTCGCGTCGGTATCCTGCAGGTAGAAGTGTCCGTACGGTCCATTGATCGTGACATTATCCCCGACCTTCAGATGCTCGAATACATATGTTGTGCAGATGCCGCTGGGAACCAGGCGGATCTCCAGCTCTATCTCGTCATCACGCGACGGCTGGGACGAGATCGAATATGCCCTGTATACCTTTTCGGAGGTGAGTTCATACTCGGGGACCTCGAACTGCACGAACTGCCCCGCCTTGTATTTCATCGTCGCCGGTTCTTTCAGCTTCAGGGTCACCTCTTTGATGTCGTGGGTCAGGTCTACAATCGATTGGACCTCACATTCGAATTCCTTGACGTTGAAAAGCTCTTCGGGGATCTGTATCGCGGCATCTTTCTTTATCTTCAACTGGCAGGAGAGACGGACGTTCTCCTTGCGCTCATCATCGTCGAGCCAGGGTAGCTCGGTAGGCAGATGTTCCCCCACGTCGGAAGTGACCTTGACCTTGCAGAGGCCGCAGGATCCGCGTCCGCCGCAGGCTGAAGGGATGAAGATCTTCTCGTCCATCAGCGAGGAGAGAAGCGAACGGCCGCCCTCGACGATCACATCCTTCTCATCGTTGATCTTGATCTTGACATCGCCGTAGTTGCCAATCGTCGCATCGGCGATCACCATGATTATGGCCAGCAGTGTCGTGATGGCGCTGATAGCGCCTACACCGATCAATATCTGTGCTAGTGGAGACAAGTCTGATCGATTCCTCTCAGGTAATCTTGATCATGCCGGAAAAGCCCATGAACGCCAGGGCCATTATACCCGCGATGATAAGCGCTATACCGGCTCCGGCAAGCGCCCTCGGAACCCGCGAACGGGCCATCTTCTGCCTGATCCCCGCCATAGCGATGATCGCGACCATCCAGCCTATACCGCTTCCCAGGCCGAAGAAGATGGAATTGATAAATGTATACTCCCTGATGACCATGAACAGGCTCACGCCGAGTATCGCGCAATTAACGGTTATCAGCGGCAGGAAGATTCCAAGCGCTAAATACAGCTTGTCCGAGACCCTCTCGATAATCATCTCCACGATCTGCACAAATGCCGCGATGATAACGATGAAGACGACGAATCTCAGATAGGTCAGGTCGAACGGAACGAGAATATAGTGGTATGCGAGCCAGTTCAGGGCGCTCGTCGCCGTCATGACGAACACGACGGCCCATCCCAGGCCCACTGAAGTATCTACTTCCCTCGATACGGCGAGAAAAGAGCACATGCCGAGGTAATTGGTCAGCAGGATATTGTTTGTAAATATCGCCGCGAAGAATATAGCGTAAAATGCGAGTCCCTCACTCATGATCTCCCCTCCTCCCGCTTGTACATGATCCCCTTGACGACCCAGATGAATATGGCGAGTGTGAAGAAGGCTCCGGGCGCCATGACCATGATCGACCAGTTGGTCCACCAGTCACCGAGGATGTGATAACCCCATATCGATCCAGATCCCATAAGTTCCCTGACGATCGCTATAGCGACGAGCACATAGGAGTAGCCGATACCTGAAGCGATGCCGTCGACAAAGGACAGGCCCGGAGGGTTGGACAGGGCAAAAGCCTCGGCCCTTCCCATGATGATGCAGTTCGTGATGATGAGCCCGACATAAGGTCCGAGTTGCCGGGATACTTCAGGCATGTAAGCCTTGAGGATGATATCGACGATGATCACGTATGAAGCGATGATCAGCGTCTCCACCATCATTCGTATCCGCGAGGGCATGATATTCCTGAGCAGGGACACGGTCACATTCGAAAGCGCCGTAACGAAGATCAGCCCGACACTCATGACGACAGTGTTCTTCAGCACGTTCGTAACGGCAAGTGTCGAACAGATGCCCAGCACCTGGATAAACACCGGGTTGTTTACGCCGAGATCCTCGAGGAACACCTTCTTGGCTTTGTAGCCCTTCATTCCGTACCTTTTATCTCCGTTCGTGCGTACTCACGGGCCGCATTGACGATATTCTGAATCGCTTCTGTCGAATAGGAGGCGCCGGTGATAGCCTGGAACTCACTGTCCGAAGCGGGATCCCCCTCTGGCACCGGGGACAGTGGGGGCTGCTTTCCCATGAACTGCTCCTTGAACCACGCTTCATCTATACGACCGCCGAGCCCCGGGGTCTCATTCTGGTCGATGACCTCGATCCCCCTCAAGGCTCCGAGATCTCGGTCGAATCCGACCCCTGCAGTGATCTCTCCCCACAACCCTGCTCCGCTCTGTATCACTACGTAGCTTTCTACGTCAGTGGACCCTTCTTCCCTGATCGAGTAATACCGCACTCTCCCCGCCTCATCCTTTACCTCATCGACCCGGTCATCGAACGCTTTCTCTATCTTTGCCGGATCACTGGAAAGCCCAGTTCCGCTCGCGTAAAGGACTGCCTGCTTCAGCCGAAGCCTTTCGTTGAGCTTTATCGTATCCTTCGTGAAGGTATAGATCACGGTAGTGACCGAGATGAACGCCACGGTCACGATCAGCATGAAAGCTACCGGGTAGATCCTTTTTTTCGCGAAGGAGTCCTTCTTCATGCCAGATTCCCCTTCTTTCTGGCCTCTTTGATATAGTAGTCGACGATGGGAGCAAACATGTTACCCAGGAGGATCGCGAACATCATACCTTCGGCCCAGATCGAGAAGGTCCGGATCAGTACTGTCAGGGATCCTATCAGGATCCCGTATATCCACCGGCCACCATTGGTCTGAGAGGCAGACACAGGATCGGTCGCCATGAACAAGGCCCCCATCATGAAGCCGCCGCCTATGACGGCGCTCAGCGGATCGAGAGCATTGCCGACTCCTGCCGCCCAGAGCGCTGTCTGAAGTGCGAGCATACTGATGAAGATCGGCAGCACGATGCGCCAGCTGGCGAATTTCTTGTAGACTATATATAGCCCGCCGAGCAGAAGAAGGATCGCGCTGGTCTCGCCTATACAACCTGCTTCATTGCCCAGGAACATCGAAAGCTTCGAAACGGCCACTCCCTGGCCTACCTGCGTCAGGGGAGTAGCCTGCGTTACCGCATCGGCCGAGAAACGGGCAAATCCGCCCGCGCCGCCGCCTACATGGTTCACCCATGCTGCGGTCATGGGCCCGCCGAAACTGATATAGATGAATGCCCTGCCGACAAGGGCGGGATTGAAGATATTCCGGCCGAAGCCGCCGAAGACCATCTTGCCGAACATTATCCCGAACACGATCCCGACAACTGCTATCCAGATCGGGATCGTCGGGGGAAGACTCAACGCAAACAGGAAACAGGACACGAACACTGCCGAAGATACCGGCTCTTTGTATGTCGCCTTGAGGTAGAAGTATTCGGTCAGGAATCCGGCAACACAGACGACGGAGAGCATCAGCAGACTTCGCCAGCCGAAGAAATAGATCGAAGCGACCGCTGCCGGCGCGAGGGCGTACATCACGTGAACATTCGGGCGCTGCCACTTGATCAGAGGCTTCTTTTTGACCGGTTTCGGGGCCGGCTTTGCGCTCTGCTGCTTATCTAACGCTTCCATAAGAATTAATATCGTTTGCTATCACAAGAACCTGCTATTACACGGATTATGAACCTTTAATATCGATAGCAGACTCTACCATATGGATACGATATCAGCAATTAAAAACAGACTATCAGGTCTATTCAACCGAATCCAGCCCGGTACCGGGCTGGATGGACCAAGGAGAATGACCCGGAAAGACCAGCAAATTTCTTCTAAGCCTGGTCCAAGGTTGGGGGAAAGAGCCAATGTCAAATCGTCACAATGCGTGTAATAACATCCGTAAAGAAATCCTGTGACCACAGATCAAGAGTTCGTTGGTCTTTTATGAAGGGAGCTACTTCCCGGCGAGCCTTCTCGATATCCAAATTATCCACTGCCCGCCGTAACAGCGTCTGCAGGATTTCGGGCACGAGCGCTTCATCAGCGGTGTAGTCGCCTGATTGCTTCATCCTGGATTCGAGGTGTGCGAGTCGGACCTGTGGATGATGGGCGATATACCAGACCAGATCATACCAGTCTCGACCCTTCACACGAGTTTTCCACTTGCGACACAGGATTGCATGCAATTTGCCGGCAAAGAGATCCGGCAACTTGTAAGTACGGACGGGAAAGGGAACGGGCTTCAATACATAGTGTGTTTCTGTCTTAAAATTACCCGGCGGATTGGTGTCAACTTCCAGCCTGATCTTGAGGTTCTTTTCAGGATGAAGATCACCCAGAAGTTCCTTAGTGATCGCGATCACGACCAATTGCTTGTAAGTGTTGGCCTTGAGAAATGCCGATTCTATGACGCTGGTTCGCGACTTTCCCCGATCCTCAAAAACCACGTCGAAGCCGAAACTGCTGATTTCCCGGCAGAGAGCTTCCCCATACGTCCCGAGTGAAAAATCATCATCAGTCTTAAGAAGCGAAAAATCCAGATCTTCCGAGTATCTATCCAGCCCATAGAGGAGTCTGAGAGCCGTGCCGCCATAGAAGGCCGCATGCTCGAAAAACTTGCTTCGCCAGAGACCAAGCAGGGCAATATCCTGAAGTATTTCCCTAAGTGCGTTTGTGTAATCATCCTTGGTACGACACTCGTAGCGTTCCAGCATGTTGCTTATGGCATCATGCATCAGAACCATTCCTCAAGCGCGTAAGATAGCGTACCAACCTGTTGATTTTGGCTGAATCATAGGCTGCCGCGATCGATTCAAGACGGGAATCGATGAGATGGCCCAGGGCCTCCTCATCGATTCGAAGATCATCCATAAGATATGCCCCAAAGTCGGACAAACGATTACCGCTGAACCTTTTATCAGTCCAGACTTTGTCTACCAGCGCCTTCTCGGGAGTTGCAATCAGAAACGTTGTCTCGCCTGTGGCTTCAAGGATTGCACCCGTTCCATATCTGGCTTCGTGCAGCATACGGTAAGAGAAAGAACCAAGAGGTGTCTTAAAGTTGCGGGAGCGCCGTGTCGTGATAGATGTAACAACTTCGACCCGCTCCGGAATCAAACCGTGGTAACTGAGAGCATAGTCCAGGCTGATATAGGATGGACCATAGATAATGTTGGCGACCTGTTCCCGGCTGATAGGCTCCCTTCGCAAGCCCTCTCCGAAACAATACAGTCCCTTCTTGATCCGAACGATAGCACCACCCGTAAGCAACTTTGTGATCTTGTCGCGCGGCTTGCTGTATCCTGATAAAGCATCAGTAAGAACCTGGTAGTCAAAAACCTCCCGAGTTATTTCCCGGCGTATGCGTGTGATCTCTTCCATTCATCTCCACCTATTTAGAGGCAGCTATGTCCACGTTTCGTGGACATACTATGCAGTATTCGCAAATCGTGTCAAGCGTTTTGTCTGCTGGAAGGTCAGCCGGCTGTCAATTTACTGAGATTATAAGATTAAAGTTGAACGCCGCCAGGGAATCGAACCCCGAACCTACTGATTAAGAGACAGTTACTTCCTGATCGTCTCAAGGTTGACTCTCTCCAGCGCGCCCGGTTCATACCATATCCGTTCCGCCTCGTCCTTCCAAGACGGCCAGTCATACGGATTGACAAGTTCGGATTCGTGAATGGCCGACATGACATTGCATAGAAGAGGCGAATAGTTGAACGGTCCAATATGGAGCGTGTCCCCTTCGGTCCTGAGATTATGCTCACCGAACGAGACATCGTGATCTTCCGGTTCAGGGATCAGCGGAAGAAGTCTTTCCAGTTCATTTTATCGCTCATGCTTAATCTTCAACCAGATGCCAGAGGAGTGACTTGAGACAGATAAAGCCTCCAGTCCCCGTCACGCAGGATATATATATCGAGGAAACGCAGGTCGTGCTCGAATTCAGCATCGGCGAATGTCCCATGGATGTATCCAATGCCGGTTATGATCCCTATCTCACCGGCTATCCTCACTTCGACTCCCTCTACATCGTAAGCGTCGAGCTTCGCTCCTCCCGGCTGATACACTTCCAGCGTCATCTTCCGGTCCTGCGGATTACCATTGGGATCGTAGCCGACGTAATCTTCCGCGATCAGTCCTTGAAGGGCCTCGGCATCGCAGTCGAAGAGCGCTTTTCGCAGTTTTTCGAATACGCTTAGAAGAATCTCTTTACCGTTCATATCACCACTTCCTCATCGCAGGAGCCTGTCGCCGCGAAATACGATGTACAGAAGTCCCCAGGCGCCGAATATCACAAACGAGCCCAGAAATACCACGTAATCCGGTCCCGGGCGAAGCTGGTATCCCGGTACTACCCTCGCGAATATCATCAGTGCGGTCATCGTGACGGTCCAGTAAAGAGATATCCCCATCACGGCCGCGTTCACTACAAGCGCCCATCGCTTCCTCATAAAGAGGCCGACGAGCGCGATCAGGATCAGAGGGATATAGATGAAGGTGTCACGGCTCCGAAGGCACGGTTCATCTGCGCTCCGAACGCTGTGACCTCCTCCAGGGATTCCTGCAGG
>RCNF010001205.1_pt1 | contig 21045 bp, 19 predicted proteins | sample 2041311 | NCBI WGS metagenome assembly RCNF01 (sample SAMN09708228, study PRJNA481090) | Marine sediment metagenome, whole genome shotgun sequencing project. | biome: marine sediment; feature: ocean; material: sediment; isolation source: Sewage treatment plant 2 marine sediment (STP2) ... | reverse complement strand
ACGAACAAAAACTGGATCTGGACCCCACACTCATCATTCTGGGCCTTGGCTACGCCTGCGCACTGCTGGTCGCTATCGGATGGGTTGCAACGTTCTAAGGGCTGATCTCGAGCAACGGGTCTGACTCGGCTCGCTTCTGCAGCTGCGGACTCTTATCCTGCAGCTTCAGGGAAATCAGGCTGCGATCGGCTCGCAGCAGCATCAGGTAGGGATGCCAGCGATCGCCCGCTTCCCGACGGTAATAACCGGACACAGCCCAGTCTTCGCCTTCGGGGTAGACGTACACCTTGCCGACTTTCCGGTTCGGAGAAACCGGATCGACAATCTCGAGAGTTCCTGCGTCGATTACCGTGGCGATCAATACACGGGACGACTCAACCACAGCGACTTGAACAGACCGTTCTTCGCGACCTGCAGGACTCGTTACCCACTGGTACGACAACCAGGCGACCAGCAATCCAATCAAGAGCGCAAAAACGGCGCTTCCAGCGCGGTGATCCATATTCAATCCAACCCCAGGTATTTGTGTGTTTGCACGCTCAACCTCCATCGTGGGTTCTGCTTGCAATATTCTATGGCCCGACGCGTATTTTCATCACGTTCAGGACTGTCCAGCGGCTGCAGGAAGAAATGCTGAAATGACAAGTGCTCGAACTCACTCGGCTGCGCACTTTTTTCAAGCTGCGGGTACACCAGCTTCAATTCGTCGCCCGAAAACTGTGCCAGGGTCGCACTGCCCTTCGGGCTAATGCAAAGCCAGTCAATCCCGTCTGGTGCCTCAATAGTGCCATTGCTCTCAACACCGATTTCAAATCCGGCATTGTGCAAAGCAGCAATCGCCGATTCATCCAATTGCAGCAGTGGTTCTCCACCGGTGCACACCACGTATGGATGCACATCGGCGTGCATCACGCCCCAGCATTCAGCAACAGCGGCAGCGAGTTCTTCTGCTGACTCAAACTTGCCGCCACCAGGACCACCAATACCGACAAACTCGGTATCACAAAACCGGCAGATTGCCTGTTCACGGTGTGCTTCGCGCCCCGACCACAAATTACATCCCGAGAAACGCAGAAAGACAGCAGGACGCCCTGTATGAGCGCCCTCACCTTGCAGCGTGTAATAAATTTCATTGACCGAATATGTCATCGTCAGAGTAGCAATGGATCGACCACGCCCGCCTCGGCAAATCCTTTAGCGCGCAACTCGCAGGCAGCACAATGGCCGCACGGCGGACGTTCGCCGTTATAGCAGGTATGCGTCATTGCCATGGCCGGTAACGCACCGAGCTCACGTGCGAGCTCAACCGTTTCTTTCTTGGAAAGATGCATCAGCGGTGTGTGAATCCGAATTTCCGACTCCATGCCCTGCTGTATGGCTGTCTGTAACGAATTCATCGTATCTTCACGACAATCCGGATAACCGCTGTAATCGGTTTGCGCCACACCAGTGACAAGGTGAGCAATCTTGCGTTGATATGCGAATGCGGCGGCAAAGGTCAGAAATATCAAATTGCGGCCGGGGACAAACGTGTTCGGCAAGCCGGTCTCTTCATCGGGCGCCAATTCCACGGCAATGTCCGTGGCTGTCAGCGCATCGCCACCCAGCGCGGCGAAGGTATCGATCGGCAAGATGACGTTTGGCACTCCTGCGAAATCGGCGATTTCGGCTGCAGAGGTGAGCTCGATTCGATGTCGTTGCCCGTAGTCGAACGTTACGCTGGATACATTCTCGCGGCCGAATCTGTCGATCGCCCAATACAGACAGGTTGTCGAATCCTGACCGCCCGACAAGACCACAAGTGCCTTGTCGTTCATGCAGTTGCACAGCGATCAATTTTCATCAGGTCCGCCAAACAAAGCATCAAGAGCTGCCTGGGCCGAATCGGCCGCCGACTTTCGATCAGGATCGAACGCATCACCGCGTGGCACAAACCAGTCGCAGAAATTGGGCCGCTCTTTTTCCGTGACATCCTCAGCACCGTCTTCGCGGCATTGACGCGTCACACGTGTATCGAAGTGGCTGCACATCTTGCACACATGTACGTCAGCGCTGCACTTCGGGCACTGGTCTCGCCGCGACAGCGGCAACGACAATGCGGCAAGTGATTCGCCGCATCGGTAACAGACAATGTTATGGGACACTCCGGCTCCCCTCAGATGTGCGGGAAACCGGAGTATAGCCTCTTGTCAGTGAGTCTGGCTCGGTACGAATTCATTCATGACCGCATCCTTGAGAAGGTGCGGCGGCAACATACCTTGATCCAGAATAAAGTCATGAAATGCCAGCTGATTGAAATCGTCGCGAAGCTTCAACTCGGTCTGCGCGCGCAGTGACTGCATTTTGCTGTAGCCGTAGTAATACGCGGTCGCCTGGCCTGGCATACGGTAGGTATAACGTTCAACTTCGTTTTGTGCCCAGGACTCACCGATCGCAACATCGTTCATGATGAGGCTCTTGGCCTCCTCCGGCGTGATAAGCCCAAGATTCAACATCGGATCAAGGAACATGCGAGCTGCGCGCATCAGGCGGTACTGCAAACTGATCATCTGTCCTTCAAGCGGCAGATAAGGTCGAACAATTGCTTCCGCATACAAACCCCAGCCTTCGACATTGACACTGTTGAATGCAAAAACCGCACGCGTTATCGAAACGCCGGACTCAACGATGCTGGAAAACTGCATCTCGTGACCGGGACGAGCTTCGTGCGCTGTTAGTGTCCAGGCGCCCGCTTCATAGGTGTCATCCGTTTGCGTCCAACTGCCATCTTCATTTTGCGTTAACAGTGGAATGACAAAGAACGGGTACTCGCCAGTGTTTCCAATCAAACGCGGTGGCTGCAAGTGTGGCGCCGGCATTGCAGCTGTTTCGGCCGCGGAAGCGATACGAATTCCGGCATCCCGATCCGGCAGGGAAACCAGCTTTTCACGCACAATGATCTCTTCAATATCGCGCAGGACCGCATTGTAGTGGTCCAGCATTTTATCGCCGTCGATGGGGCCGTCCCGTTTCAGGAGCCCGATTACTTCGCGATAATCATTGGTCTCGTAACCCTTCTCGGCCGCAATCAATGGTGCCAACGCTTCCATTTCACCGCGGATATCCATATAGCCCTTTGTGGCCTGTTCGATAAGGTCCAGCGGCGACGCATCAACGCCCCACTGCCGCAGTGCGTCCTCGTAAAGATCTAGCGGAAGTCGATAGTCAACCCGGGCTCTGGGCAATATCTCGGCGCGAACCCAGTTATTGTAATCGCGCATCTGCCCGGCGAGAGTTGCATAGCTGTCTTCCCAGCCCTGCAAGTCGGTTTCAGCCAGAAGCTCCTCGATACCGGTGATCATGGTCTCAGCGCGTTCCAGGTCCTGCTCGACTTCACCGCGATAAGGGCCAACCAGACCTTCCACATCAAATCGTTCCACCGTGCGGGCCTTGGCCAACTCTGTAAACGGTGTATGGCCGTCGGATATTCCGGCATATTTTTCGAGCCGGGCAATGGCCGCTGGATAGCGATCACGGGAGTTCTGCGGATCAATAATGCCGCGAATACCAAAAAACACCGTCTGGTTGATGTTGTAGTACGGCAACATTTGCTCGTAGTTCAGATCAGACGTTCGAATTCCGTCTTCAATCACCTTGATAAGAATCCCCAGGTCCTGCCTTACTTTGCTATCTGATTCATCTGCGAGTCGTCGTTGCAACTCCGCGAGTACAAGCTGTGACATCTTTTTCGAACGCTCATTAATACCGGGCCCTAAATCCGATATCTCTTCATCGAGACCGTCGACTCCAAGTTGCCCGGCACCCTCTGGACTGAGCTTTGCAAGAACATCCAGTACGACTTGTGCATGTTCGTTACTCTTTTCGACCCAGGTCATGGCTTGCACAGGAACGGACATCGCGACCGATAAAATCGCAATTAGGCTGAAAGTAATCACTTTTCGCATGTAAAATTCACCTCTGTGTAGGATGCGCTCCTCAGTAGATGCCGGAAGAACCGAAAAGGATTCAGGATTGTTGGATTATTTCGAAAATATTGGCCACGGCCGCAAATTAACACCAGCGGTTCTGGCTGCTGCACTCAGCGCCTCTGCGACGGAAACGGTTCTACTTAACAGCGAACGCATTGAGCAGCGATTTGGCAGCTACGGCATTGACGTGTTGGCCAGCGAAGCTGGTCTGCGAAGATCCAGCCTTTACAGCGTGGGGGACGGCGAGCGGATTTGCCGCACCTGCGCAGTCGTCCGTTTCACGGATCAACCGGACACAAGCTACAGCCCGGAGCACGCGCACGTGCTCGCCGGAAACTCTCTTGGTGAAGTCTTCAAAGCTAACGGTTGGGCTATTCACAAACAGACGTTGCACATCGGTTCGTTCGACATTGAATATCCTGCCTCCGAAATCGGTCTGCTGATGAAACTCGACGGCGGCTGTACTTTAGCCCTGCATATCTATCAGCTGTTACTTGCCAGAGGCGATCAGGTCTTCGAGTACGCGACCATCATCGAGGCCCACCATCCTGCATATTTATCACAGGCCGACCTGCTCGACATTTATCACTATGATGATTCGGAAACTTTGTCAGCGGAGTCGATCTCAAAGTTGATTACCTTAATTTCATCCAACAAGGGCGAGTGATCGTTTGTCGTCCTTGTTTAATGTGATTAAACTCGCATCTGGGTTATTTGGATTCACTATTGGGGGTCAAGCAATGAAAACCAACGAAGTGCTCAAGCTCGTTCTAACAAGTGTTTTGCTGTTCGGTTATTCGTCTACGTTTGCACAGGAAACTACAGATGATCCGGCGGATGTCTGGTCCGTGATCGAAGAAGAGTGGAATGCTGACGAGAAAGGTGACCGAAAATGGCCCGATCGACTGCTGACAGATGACTTTGCAGGCTGGGGAAAAGAATCACCGGCGCCCCGCGATAAAGCTTCAACAAAAATGTGGGATCGGTTTGGTGAGCAAACCGGCAAGATGATTGCTCATGAACTTTACCCGCTCTCAATTATCGTTCATGACGATGTAGCCGTCGCGCACTACCTGTATCGCAGCGCGTTCCAGCCAAAAGACGGCGATATTGAAATGAGCAATGGCCGTTATACGGATATCCTCGTCAGAACTGAGGATGGTTGGAAGTTTCTCGCCTGGCATGGCGGTGACGACTAGAATATTGGCATATTTTCCGGTCGGTTAAGGGGCCGTTCAGCTAGCGCCCGCTATTATTGGCTCCAATGTAGGCAGGTCCGCCCGTAAATGGACCCGGAGGCCATATGAAAGCTCAGACAAGAATAGCCCTGTTAATGCTGTTACCCGCCGTTTCACTGGCGCAGGTGCCCGTTGATGACTCTGGAAAGGTCATCGGAAGCTATGAATCGCAAGCTGACACAGCGTCCGTTGGCGAAGATGGCATTCCGCGTCTGTCGCAGGCTGAATTGCAGGATTTGGTGGGTCCGATCGCACTGTATCCGGATGACCTGTTAGCTATCGTCCTGCCTGCAGCGGCGTACCCTCTGCAAGTCGTCGAGGCGGCTCGCTTTCTGGAAGCGCTGGAATCCGATCCAACACTGAAGCCGAACGATGATTGGGATGATTCAATTGTTGCTCTGCTCAACTACCCCGAAGTCGTAGAGCTGCTAAACGATGACCTTGACTGGACGCTGCGTCTGGGCGAAGCCGTGGTCGTGCAACAGACTGACGTTGTCGACGCAGTTGAAGAATTTCGTGATCGCGCTTATGCCGCTGGTAACCTGAAGAGCGATGAATACCAGACCGTATCGCGTGATGACGATGACGTAATTTATATTACGCCCGCCGAAGAAGACGTCATCTATGTGCCCTACTATGAACCGGAACAGGTCGTTTACTACCAGCCAGCCCCGGTCTACCACTACTATCCGCGTTCATACCCGGTCTACTACTACCCGTATGCAGCCGGCCATTATTTTAACCATGGCTATTTCTGGGGTGTTACTACCGCATTCACAATCGGCTGGATGACGGACAGTCTCCACGTTTACCACCACAGCTATTACGGACATCCTTACTACGGCCGCTCGTACTATAACAACTGGTGGTATCGCAGCCCGTCTATTAATGTTTACAACACCACCTACGTAAACCATTCAAACGTTTATGCGAACCACTATTCTCATGGGGATCGCTGGCACCCAAGAGAGACGCGACGTGCGTACACTCGACGTGAAGGCTACGCCAGAAATGACTACCAGGCAGCGCAACGGACTGCTCACAAAGAACGTCAGTACGAGCCTATTTCATTTCGCGAACGTGACGCTCACGCATCGCAACGTGCCGACAGCAGGGATCGTCGTAATGAGCCGATTACTTTTCGGGAGCGCAACGATCGAACATCGCAACAATCTCGTGACACGCGCTCGCAGCAAACGCGAGTAGCACATAATCGGCCGGATAATCTCGAGAACCGCAGTGGCGATGTAGCTGTTCGATCGCGTGATAGCAGGCAACAGCGTCCGACGACACAAACGCGCGACACACGACGTCAGGAGCCGACTACACAAGCGAACAACACGCGTCGCCAGGAAGCTCCAGATCGCTCACGTGAAACCTATCAGCGAGCTCCGACTCGCACGGAACGTGCACCAACGAGGACGCAACAGGCTCCGACGCGCACACAAAGCGAACCGACGAGAACACAACGAGCGCCCTCACAGCCGCAACAACGCCATACAGAATCACGTCAGCCGCAGCAGCCGTCGCAATCACACGCATCGCGAGGTCAGGAAAGTAAAAGCAGTAACAGCGGAAGGTCGGAACGTCGATCATCAGACAGTCGCAGCCGCGATCGCAGGTAGCGTTAGCGATTATTCGTCGTCTGGCTCACCTTCACGGATTGCCTCTTTGGTGAGTTCCCAGGCGACGAAGGCAACACTGCCAGCAGCGATAAGAGCAAGAATGACACCGGCAAATGGAAGAATTGTTCGCATGTCGAAATAGTAACACCGCTACTGCTCGTCAGTATCCTCTGTTGCATCAGACGCGCGTAATCGCCCCGACTGTCGCAGGGCTTCCCGCATTACGAATTCGATCTGCGCATTCAAACTGCGCAGATCGTCTTTCGCCCAGCGCTGCATCGCCTCCAGTGTCTTGGAGTCGATTCGCAACGCGAATGATTTTCGTGCCGCCATACAGGATTCCGGATCAGGTATAGAGTGAGCCGGTATTCAATACCGGCTGTGCGCTTTCGTCACTGCAGAGAACGACCAGCAAGTTACTCACCATCGCGGCTTTTCGCTCTTCATCAAGCTTCACAATGTCGTTCTCCTTGCTGCTCTCTTTAGAGTCTCTCATAGTGATATCATTATGATATCACTCGTCGAGTCAGTCAAGAAAAACGGGTCAACTTGATGGCAACCCCATCGCTTCAAGTCTACTTTCGATTTTTGCCCTAAAACGTATCGCCACCGGCGCCGCAAGAAATCGATGCAGGTCAGCAATTTCATGCCGCAATGCATAGTTAAATCGAAATAATTCCAGGATAGATACGTTGCTGGAATCATTGGCAACAAAGATCACAGCGTCGCCAGCTGACACTTCGCCACCATTCAGGACACGAAAATAAATCCCGGGACGCTCCGCTTTCCGAAACACCATCCCGAACCCGGAGTCTTGAATCCTTGCAGCGAATGTACTGCAGGGAATACGCGGCGCGGTCGCTTCCAGAACAACCTCGCCGATCAACAAGCGATCACCGACGTTCATGTCGGAGGGGAAACCACGAATGGTCAGGTTTTCACCGAAGATACCCGGTAGATGATCACGGCCAGTTTCCCTCGCCCACCAATCGTAGTCATCGGCGCTATAGGCGTATACCGCCTGGTCGACACCACCGTGGTGATCGAGATCCACCACGGCGTCCCCACGAACACCCGTCTCGTCGAGATAAGTGGGCTCGACGACCGGGTACTTACAGATGCCGGAAGTAAACGACTTATCGTTATGCGTAACCGTCTCAATATTGCCGACGTTGATACTCTCAAGTTGCATGGTTTCTAACACGCGTTACTCCAGTTCCACTCTGTTCTCACCTGCCTGATTCTACCCCTAGCTCCGCCGGCGCCTCGACCCGGCCCCAGATGACCTCGTTTCCCTGTTTGGGACGGGTCGGGATATTTTGCGATAGCAGCAACGAACACACAGCGAACCCGGTACCGATCAGGAACACAGCAGCAGGCGATACCATCCAAACCAGTCCCAGCGTGGCAGGAACCACAACAGCAGCGATGTGGTTGATCGTGAACGAGACACCGGCGCTGCTGGCAATGTCCTCCGGGCTGGCGATTTTCTGAAAGTAGGTGCTCATCGCTATGGCCAATGCGAAAAACATATGGTCAACGACATACAGTCCCGCGCCGACATACGGATTTTCGACGAATGCATAGGCCGTAAATACGATGATTAAGCCAGCGTACTCGATGCTCAGCGCAGTACGCTCGCCGATCCGGCCGATTAAACTGCCGATTTTTTCGGCGAACAACCAATTGAACGCGTAATTGATCAAGAACAACAACGCGACCTGCGAGGCTGAGTAGCCAAACTTCTCGACCATAAGGAACGCCGCAAACACCATGAAAATCTGACGTCGTGCGCCCGAGAAAAACGTCAGCGCATAATAGAGCCAGTATCGCTTTCGCAACACCAGCTTCCTGGTCTGCTCATGGGCACTCTCGAACTGCGGGAAACCCAGCCACATAAAGACTGCGAGTCCGCAGCAAACGCCGCCAGCAAGCAAAAATATCCAGGCGTAGTCCAGATCCAAAACTTCGAGCAACCCCCACAGCACGCTGTACACGACCAGCGACGTTATCGCGCCTACAGAAATTAGCTTGCCCAACGCCTGCGGTGCGACTGATTTCTCAAACCACTGCAACGCGAGGGATTGTTTCATAACCTCGAAATAGTGGAAGCCGGTCGACATGAGGAATGTTGTGCAATACAGCCCAATGGCACTCGGAAAAATGCCGGTCAGCGCGACACCGATACCCAGTATCGCAAGTGCGACAACGGCGAAGGCCTGCTCTTTAATAATGAGCAGAACGAAAATGACCGTGAACGCCAGAAAACCGGGAATTTCACGCAGACTTTGCAGAATGCCAATTTCAACACCGGTAAACCCGGCCCGTTCGACCACAAAATTGTTAAGTAACGCATTCCAGGTACTAAACGCGACCGGCATGGCCACGGACATGAGAATCAGTAGTGTGTTGGGTGATTGCAAGGAGTGCCTTCGCATCGGCGCAGCTTAGGGAGACGCGGTCCTTCGGTCAATCTCTCGTCTCATAACGCAAAAATATCGCAAAACGCGTTACATTTCCGTCTCATTCTATATACAATGTAGCGCATGGCAAAGACCAAAGTATCCACACTGAACCTGCGCATAGAGCCAGGGATCAAAGAAGCGGTGAGAGAAGCCGCGGCCCGTGAGCACCGCAGCGTGGCAAATATGGTCGAAATGCTAATTCGCCGACACTGTGATCACGCTGGCATCACAATTCCGGAGCAAAACGACTTTTTCCCGGGGACTTCCAATGGATGAACGCATGTTGAAGGCGATGGTTGCCGCTGGCGCTATCAAGAACATCAACATAATCGCAAGCGGCGCTCGATTTCACATCGAAGCCAAGACGCCGAACGGCCCGATCACCGCTGAAACGCGCAAAGGAAAGGTACGCACCTGGGTCACGCTGGACGCAGCCGCTCGCTGGGTACGCGGCCTGGGAGTAGGAGGCGCGCATATCAACCTGACGCACTGGCAACCCTCGCAGCGCGAGTTGCCGATTTAAGTTACTTTTTCTCGCTGACGCCAGATGGCCACTCGCCACCCAATGGAAACGGCTTTTCTTCTGTGTTGAAGGTGAGATAGCGAGCAATATTGTAAAGGTAGGCTGCCACGCTCTGCCCCGCTTCCTTTATCTGCCGATTAACCTCGCCAGAAAACAGCACCCAGAAAAAACCAAGTACAACAATTACCCATCCGGCAAAAAATGCGACGCTGGCCAAAACGCAGCTAATCAGCATGAACAGGCCCCGCTTCCAGGTTGTTCCAGACTTCAGGTTTTCCTCAATCGGATTGCCGGTCTTGTTCTCGTCAACGAAAGCGTGGTCTGTCGGCGGGTTGTTGTCACTCATCGAATTGCTCCTGTGCGATCCTTTGCATATTGTTACAATCTTCGACCCTTCCGACCAGCGAAATATCCCATTATGAGCAATAAATTCTTCAGCATTGCCCTGGCCGCCGTCTTGATATCAGGCTGCAATCAGCCTGCCGACACCAAGACCGGGAAATCTGCTCCCGATGCCAATGAAATCGCCAGGACCAGTATTATCATCGACACCCATATCGATGTTCCCTATCGGCTCGAAAACACACCCGCAGACATCTCGCAAGCCACTGACGGCGGCGACTTTGACTATCCACGAGCGGTAGCTGGCGGACTGAATGTACCGTTCATGTCGATCTACACTCCGGCCAAGCTGGAAGCAGAAGGCGGATCGAAGGAAGTCGCGGACAAGCTGATCGATATGGTCGAAGGCTTCGCCGAGCAATGGCCTGACAAGTTTGCAATTGCACGCTCGCCAGCCGATGTGCGGGAACAGTTCGCTGCCGGCATCATGTCGATGCCGCTCGGCATGGAAAATGGCTCCCCGATCGAGGGTGACCTTGCCAATCTGCAGTACTTCTTTGATCGAGGCATTCGCTACATCACGCTTGCACACAGTTTGTCGAATCACATTTCCGATTCGTCCTATGACGAGAATCGACAATGGAATGGATTGAGTGAGTTCGGTACGAACGTCGTTAGGGAAATGAACCGGCTAGGCATCATGGTAGATGTCAGCCACGTGTCAGACGACGCGTTTTGGCAGATCATGGAAATCAGTAATGCGCCGGCTATAGCGTCACATTCGTCAGCCCGACACTTTACTCCCGGTTTTGAGCGCAACATGAGTGATGAAATGATTGTCGCTCTCGCCAAAAACGGCGGTGTTATCCAGATCAACTTCGGATCAAGCTTCGTTTCTGAGGAGGCCCGGCTGTATGCGGACGCGCGCAAGGAAGCCGGAGAACACTATGCGGTTGAACACCCTGATTTTTCCGAGTCAGACTTGTGGGAAAAATACCCGGCAATTTATGCTGAGGAGCATGGCCCGCTGCCGTTTGCGAACCTGGATATCGTGCTCGACCATTTTGACCACGTCGTTGCACTCACCAGCGTTGATCACGTCGGTATTGGCTCCGATTACGACGGCGTAGGCGATTCGCTGCCAATCGGTCTTAAAGATGTCTCGACCTACCCTAATCTGGTTCAGGGTTTACTGGACCGCGGCTACAGCGAAGACGATATCAGGAAGATCCTCGGTGAGAACCTCCTGCGCGTCTGGCAAGCCGTTGCCGATTACGCAGCGACCACGTCCAGCAAAACGTAACGCAACAGTACTTCGTAACTGCTCCGGTCGAGTTTCATACCGTCCGGCAGCTCCAGCGTGTGGATAGGTTCTTCGTCTGTGCTCCGCATCTCGAGGAAGTGCTTCACGCCGTCTCTGTAGACCTGGTACTTAACGTCACGGTGCTCGTCAAACTTCAACTGCACCTGCGCATCGGTCCAATCCAGGATCTTCGCTCTGGTCATGATTCTCTCCGTATAATTTACCAGTGACAAACAAAGCTGCAAAGCTTGTGCCAAAATACGGATAATTCTTTTATGCGTTATTTTTCAATATGTTATGAATTTCATGCAAAGACTAAAAAGCCTGACAATGAGCGACTTTTGTCAGTTTTTGACACCGATTTCTGCGAATTAGCGACAGGTGCTTTACATAAAAATTACATCGGCCAGAAGAAAGTTATTGCCGGAACAGATACCACAATAATCAGGATCTCCAGCGGTAATCCCATGCGCCAGTAGTCACCGAATCGATAACCACCCGGCCCCATAATCAACGTGTTGTTCTTGTGCCCGATAGGCGTCAGGAAAGCACACGATGCGGCAACCGCAACGCCCATCAGAAACGGGTCTGGATTAACTTCCAGGCGCGATGCGATCTCGATAGCGATAGGCGCGGCTATCACAGCAGTCGCCGTATTGTTCATCACATCTGACAAAGTCATCGTAACGACAATCAGCAAGGTGAGAACAACGACCGGCGAGAACCCGGCTGAAAGATCAATAATTCCGCCAGCGATCAACGCCGTACCGCCGGTAGACTGCAACGCGCCACCGATCGGAATCATGGAACCCAGCAAAACAATGACAGGCCACTCGATCGACGTATAGACGTCGCGAATCGGGACGATGTTGAACAAGATATAGAGTGCCGTCGCACAGCCCAGCGCGATGGGTAAATAGACGAAGCCGAAACTCGCGATAGTAATTGCCGCAGCAAAAATTCCGACTGCCCACCAGGCCTTCTCGCGCTGAATAACGCGTTGCCCCCTGTCTGCCAGCGGCAAGACTCCCAAGCGGCTCGAAATATCACCCAGGCGCTCTTCTGCACCGAGCAGTAACAACACGTCTCCGGGCTGCAGGATGAGTTTCCTAACGTTCTCGCGGAATCGCTTGCCCTGTCGAGATACCCCGACCAGTGCGACACGATAGCGATACAGAAGACGCAACGACATCACCGATTTTCCGGCGAGACGTGACGACTCCTGGACAACGACTTCATTCAGGATCAGGCCATCATCGCCAAGCTGCCCCTCCCCTTTGCCGACGTATTCGAGTTTCAGGTTTCCTATAGCCTCCTCAAGGCTATCCGGAGTGGCTTCAATAACCAGGACATCACCTGCTTTGACTTCCACCAGTCTTGCGAGTCCCGGCATGCGGCGACCACGCCTTACGAGCCCGACGATATCGACATCACTCTGTCCTGCGGCATGGTCGAGATCACGCACTTTCTTGCCAATCGCTGCGGAACCTTCCGGTACTCGCACCTCGGCAATGTAGTCGGCAAGATCAAACAGTTCCTTGCCAGCATCGGCCGACTTACGCTCGCTTGGCAGAAATCGCCAACCGATCAATGCAACGTAGGCTACGCCAACGATGGCACACGCAAGGCCAACAGGAGCAAAGTCAAACATCCGGTACGATTCACCCAATGCGTCACCGCGAAACTCGGCAATAATAATATTGGGTGGCGTGCCTATAAGAGTGATCATGCCGCCAAGAATTGACGCGAATGACAATGGCATAAGTGACAGTGACGGGCTGCGACCTGCTTTTTTCGCAGCCTGCATATCGACAGGCATCAATAGCGCCAACGCGGCGACATTGTTCATCAATGCAGACAACGCAGCGGCAAGTCCCGACATGATCGCGATATGCGTGGCCAGTTTGCGTGACGCATCGACGACATATCGGGCGACGAGTTCGATCGCCCCGGAGTTCGACAATCCTCTGCTAATGATAAGAACCAAAGCGATAATGATCGTAGCCGGATGGCCGAAACCGGAAAACGCCTGTGATCTTTAGGGACAAGACCGGTAAGAAGAGCGATCAATAGTGCTATGAACGCGACAAGGTCATAGCGCCAGCGGCCCCAGATCAGAAAGACAAAAACGAAAAATAGCAGTCCAAAAAGAACTGATTGATCCGCGGTCACTGCTTACAACTCAACCGAGGGTAGAAATGGTTTTACGCCGATGGACCGGTATAGATCGTCGGGTCGATACAACGTGTCGCCTTTCATAACCAGCACAGCACGACGAATCGCGCTGATATCCTCGAACGGATTACCATCAATCAGGATCAGGTCTGAATCTTTGTCGACTTCGATTGATCCTTTGCGATCAGCAACGCCGGTAATCCTTGCCGAATCCAGTGTCGCAATCCGCAGTACGTCGGCCACGGGAATACCAGCCTCTGCATAGAGTTCGATCTCTCTGTGAACTGTAAACGCTGCCATATCATCGCTGCCGGGAACAATCTGTATGCCGTATTCATGCAGCGCTTTCAACATCGCTGCCTGGTTTTCGGCTGATTTGAGCCAGGCTTCTTCCTGGCCGCGTTTATTCATTTGAACGAGATATCGGGAACGGGCAATACTCGGCGGCAAGTGGTCGATCACGGCTGCGAACGTCGGGTCCGGCTGTCCGTCAAGATGTCGCAAAGAAGTGTCGAAAATCGCGGCGGTGGGATCAACGGAGACGTTGTTCTCCTTCAACAATGCAAAGAATGACTGCACCTCTTCACTGTTCAAATCCAGATTACCTGCCTCATCGCCGTACAACGTAAAACGAATCTGTTGTCGCGTGTCCTCACGATCGCCCGCCAAAAAATTCAGGAACACCATGTTGATGTGCTGTATCTCGTCGTAACCGGCACGTACCGCCTGCTCCGCTGACATGAACGCTGGAATATGCCCACTCACCCGCATCCCGAGCGAGTGCGCACGTTCGGCTATCGGCGCGACCCAGTCAGGCTCAATAGAACTGTAGAGCTTGATCTGGATGTAACCATTCTCGGCATAGAAGTCGACACGATCCAACGCGTCCTGCAGTGATTCAGCCGCCCAACCCGACGCGTAAGGACCAGCCTTGTCCATGAATCCAGCACGAAACGTATTTGGACCTATCACCTCACCGGAGTCGTGCTTCTCCGTCAGCTCGATAGTCTTATCGTGTACGCCACCAATATTGCGAACGTTGGTGATGCCACCAGCGATGTTCAGCACGCCGTCAGACAGCGAAAAATGCGCATGCATATCCCACAGACCCGGCATCAGCGATTTGCCGCTTCCGTCTATGCGCATCGCGTCGGGGCTCTCAATCGCGACTGCGGAGATTTCTCTGACCAACCCACCGTCGACCAGGACGTTCTGGTTTTCAACCAACGCACCATTCACAACATCCACAACATCGACATTTTCAAATATCACCGGTCCGTCGACGCGAGTCGCGAGATCGCTGGCCAGTTGCGTAATGAATTCACCGTCTGCTTCAGATTGAATCGCACTTAGTTCGTTGAGCACCGAAACATCCCAACCTTCCGGAACCATGCCAAGATATCCGCCCGCGTCAAACGCGACCACATCCAGATTGTCATCGAACCACATATAGCTGGGCGTAAAGCCGATGCCATGCACTGCATATAATGAAACGACCTGTGCACCATCCGGCGTGTCGACGGTTACATCCTGAACTTTTTCAACGCGCGCACGCCCGCTGGGAAACAGGTCGACCGAGCTATCAATGCTGTTCACCGCAGCCTTAAGCATCGCCGCGGCGGCACCGAAGGTGATGCCCTCATTGGCCAGATAAAATGCTGGCTCATCGGTCGTCGCAGAACCACTTTCACCCGGCGTGCCCCACGAGGCAACGCCGTTTTCGTAGCTGTAGTACTCGTCGATGACAGATTTGAACGGCGATATTCCGGTAATCTTCTGCGACGCTATACGGCCGTTTTCATCCAATTGCAGCTCTGAATTGACTGTCCATTCCCGATTATTCCAGTGGACGAAAGACTCGTTGCTTATCTTGCCGTCACCATTCCTGGTGATAGTCGTTTGACCTGCCGGAGTCGTACCCTGCATATACCAATCGTATTTGGTGGTGCTGCCCACCATCTCAATGCTTGTATCTGGTGTGTTGCCTTGTTCCGGACTGCAAGCAGCGGTGACGATAGAAACGAGGGCCAGGAAAACAGAATGACGGTGTGGCAATTGGCGGGTCGACATATTTGCTGCCTATATAGGGCTTATTGTTGGATCGCCCAGACTACTCTGCGGACGACCTTTTGCAAGATTGTCGGTACGATACTCATGTGGCATACGTCGTTCTTATCATTTTCGTTATCGCGCTGATCCTCGGGCCGGGGATTCGTGTACTCAAGAAATACAGCCAGCCCGAGGACCGCTATGCCGGTACCGGTGCCAGCTTGGCGCGCCATCTGCTGGACAAACACGGCTTACAGTCCGTCAAAGTCGAGGTTACAGAATCCGGCGACCATTACGACCCCATTGAAAAAGTGGTCCGACTGACCCCGGACAAACATGATGGTCAATCGCTCACCGCAATTACAGTCGCGGCACACGAGGTTGGCCACGCCGTTCAGGACCACACAAGCTATCCGCCACTGAAATGGCGTACCCGGCTGGTCACAGCGATGAGCGGCATCGAAAAGATCGGAGCCGGCCTGCTGGTGATTTCACCGTTCATGGGGATGCTCACCCGCATACCGGCTTTGGGCCTTTTGACCGTTCTTGCCGGGATGCTGACGCTCGGAACGTCGGCTGTGGTGCATTTCGTTACGCTTCCCACCGAATTCGACGCCAGTTTCAACCGCGCACTGCCCATGCTGGACGAGCACAAGATACTGAAATCATCGGACCGGCCACATGCCCACAAGCTGCTAACAGCGGCTGCTCTGACCTACGTTTCTGCGTCTCTGATGAGTTTGCTGAATATCGCTCGCTGGATAGCAATTTTACGTCGCTAATTTTCTCGATTTAACCTTTTGTTTTTAATCGGTTTTTTCAGGTTGTACCCGGTCAACCTGCGAGTCCCGCCATTTAGACTGGTTTAGGGCGCTCCGCACTGTTATTATCCGCGCCCGAAAGCCCGTCCTACCTGATTCACAGCACCTCAACAGCTGCCTGGAATGCAAAGAAGGACCGGCAAGGAATTACGTGCACCCACCTCGATTTATTGCCGGGTTCTCGCTTTAGCAAGGCTTTGAGAGCACCTGATGGTATGGCAGTGACTGGTAGTTGGTGACAATAAACAACTGAAGAGAAACAGAGCAAAGAGATGAAAGACCTTAGCACCTACCGAAATATTGGCATTTTTGCCCACGTTGATGCGGGCAAGACTACGACTACCGAGCGTATTCTAAAACTCACCGGCAAGATTCATAAGACCGGTGAAGTCCACGATGGCGAAGCCACGACCGACTTCATGGACCAGGAGCAGGAGCGCGGCATTACGATTCAGTCCGCTGCAACGAGCTGCGAGTGGGATGGCCATCGCATGAATATCATCGATACACCGGGACACGTTGACTTCACCATTGAAGTTTACCGTTCTCTGAAAGTGCTCGACGGTGGCGTGGGCGTATTCTGTGGATCTGGCGGCGTTGAGCCACAGTCCGAAACGAACTGGCGTTACGCGAACGACTCTGAAGTCGCACGCATCATCTTCGTCAACAAGCTTGACCGCATCGGTGCAGATTTCTACCGCGTAGTAAAACAGGTCAAAGACGTTCTGGCAGCCAATCCTCTGGTTATGGTTCTGCCGATCGGTATCGAGGACGACTTCGTAGGCGTTGTTGATCTGCTCACGCAGAAGTCGTGGACTTGGAGCGATGTGGCCGATCCTGAGTCCTACACAATCGGCGATGTCCCTGAAGATATGCTCGAGATAGTTGCCGAGTGGCGCGAGAAGCTCATTGAGACCGCCGTTGAACAGGATGACGACCTTCTTGAGGCCTACCTGGACGGCAATGAACCGTCCGTCGAAGACCTGAAACGTTGCGTCCGTAAAGGAACGATCGCGCTCGAATTCTTCCCAACTTACTGCGGTTCTGCTTTTAAAAACAAGGGTATACAGAATATTCTTAATGCAGTTGTTGACTTCCTGCCTAACCCAACCGAGGTTAAGCCACAGCCGGAAATTGATCTGGAAGGTAACCCGACCGGCGGTTTCGCGATCGTTGATCCCGAGAAGCCTTTGCGCGCGCTTGCGTTCAAAATCATGGATGACCGTTACGGTGCACTGACCTTCACACGCATCTATTCCGGCACCATCAAGAAGGGCGACAATGTCGTTAATACCTTCACAGGCAAGAACGAGCGCATCGGCCGTATCGTAGAGATGCACGCGGACTCCCGTGCAGAGCTCGATTTCGCACAGGCGGGTGACATCGTTGCCCTCCTCGGCATGAAGAATACCCGCACCGGTCATACATTGGCCGATGCCGACCATCCGGCAACGCTGGAGCCAATGGTGTTCCCTGATCCCGTGATCTCTATCGCGATTTCACCGAAAGACAAAGCGGGCACCGAGAAGATGGGCGTCGCGCTAAACAAGATGGTCCAGGAAGACCCTTCATTCCAGGTTGCCACCGATGAAGACTCTGGCGAAACCCTGATGGGCGAGCTGCATCTCGATATCAAGGTCGACATCTTGCGCCGCACGCATCTCGTTGACGTTGAAATGGGTAAGCCACAGGTCGCTTACCGCGAAACCATCACCCGGAAAATCGAAGATACCTACACCCATAAGAAACAATCGGGTGGTTCTGGTCAGTACGGCAAGATCGAATACGAGATCGAGCCTGCCGAGCAAAATGTTGGCTACGAATTCGAATCCAAGGTAACCGGCGGTAATGTACCGCGTGAGTACTGGGGCGCAATTCAGAAGGCGTTCAAGTCCTGCATGGTCGAAGGCACGATGGCGGGTTACCCGCTGCTCGACGTCAAGTTCACCTTGCTCGACGGTGCATTCCACGCCGTTGACTCATCCGCACTCGCCTTCGAGATCGCGACAAAAGCTGCTTACCGCCAGTCTATTCCGAAAGCGGGACCACAGTTGCTTGAGCCGATCATGAAAGTCGATGTCTTCACACCTGACGACAATGTTGGTGATGTTATTGGTGATCTGAACCGTCGTCGCGGCATGATCAAGTCACAGGAAGCAGGCCCGACGGGTGTTCGTGTTAAGGCTGATGCTCCGCTGGCTGATATGTTTGGCTACATCGGTCATCTGCGTACGTTGACGTCAGGTCGTGGTCAGTTCTCGATGGAGTTCTCGCACTATGCGCCTTGTCCGCAGAATGTTGCTGATGATGTCATCAAGGAAGCGGCTGAGAGAAAGGCTAACAAATAGTTCTAATCGTGCAGCGTGTAAATCAGGCCTCTGCTGATTCTTTCGGCAGGGGCTTTTTCTTTGCTGTCTTCACTGCGTCGAAGGTGAAGAAGGCTACTGCGGTCCAGATGAAAGTGAAGCAAATAAGGTGTGCGGTTGTCAGGGTTTCGCCGTAGTAGATGCCGGTTCCAAACTGAAGGGTGGGCGCGAGAAATTGCATGAAGCCTATTGTCGTCAACGATACTCGTCGTGCGGCCAGTGCAAAGCACAGCAAAGGTACTACCGTTACCGGACCTGCCATTATCAGCCAGAATGTCATTGAGCTATCGCCGGTCGCGAACACCAATTGCGACGATGAGAACAGGTAGCCGAACCAGATCAGTGCGAACGGCAGAAGCAAGACTGTTTCAACAAATAGTCCCGGCATGCCGCCGATCACGACGCGCTTTCTTATGGCGGCGTAGACAGTGAAGCTGACTGCCAGAAACAGAGCAACCCAGGGCACCACTCCGCCTGATATTGTCAGTATGAGCACACCGATAAATGCAAGCGCGACAGCGACCATCTGAAAGCGGCGTAATCGTTCACCGAACAGCCATACACCAACCAGCATATTGGTTAACGGGTTGATGTAGTAACCGAGGCTTGTTTCGAGGATTCTTCCATCCTGAATCGCCCAGATATAAACGAACCAGTTCATGCCGATAAACAGCGTCGAAATCGACAACCAGCCAAGCATAGTTCGGTGTGTCCCCTACTTCCGACCACTGGCGACGTAGCATCACTATCAGCGCGCCAAAGGGCACCGCCCAAATAATCCGATGAGCTAACACTTCTGTCGCGTCTACTTCTCCAACAATTTTGAAGTAGACCGGCAGGACTCCCCACATCAAATAAGCAGCAAGCCCGGCTATCACGCCTTCACGTGCTGTCTTGTCCATGGTTGACATGCCGCCTAGTCCGCTTGTACTTCAGCGGGACGATCTAGCAGCCAGTTAGTGAACTGCCGTATTCGGTCGAAGAAATCTTCCAGCAACATGTAAAGAGCCGGAATCAGGAACAGCGTAATGATGGTCGCGAAGATAATGCCGTAACCGATGGAAATTGCCGTTGGGATAATCGCCTGCGCCTGTGGGCTGCTTTCAAACATGATCGGCAGCAATCCCGCTGCGGTCGTAAACGATGTCAGTACGATCGCACGAAATCGAGCCGTGCCCGATTCGATAACCGCATCACGAATCGCGACACCTTTTGCCCTTGCCTTGTTAATAAAATCAACCATGATCAGGCTGTCATTAACCACAACGCCGGCAAGCGCGATCAAGCCGAACATCGAAAACATGCTGATCGCCTTGCCCATGATGATGTGCCCGATCACTGCACCAATTGCGCCGAACGGAATAACGGACATGATAATCAATGGCTGCGCATACGAATGCAGAGGAATGGCGATCAATGCATAGATAAGGAACAACGCTACGACAAGCGCCGTCACGATTTTCACCATGAAATCGGCCTGGTCCTGACTTGACCCTTCGAGGCCGTAGTTAACGCCCGGGTACCGTGCGAGCAACTCAGGAATATACGTCTCCGACATCGTGCGAATAATTTCCTGTGGCTCAACCCGTTCAGGATCGAGGTCCGAAGAAACGGTCACCGTACGTTCGCGATTGAGTCTGGAGATGCTGGAATAGCCCTTGCCAAACGAAACCTCGGCAACAGAGCTAAACGGCACCTCATCGCCGTTTGGCGTTCGAATCCGCATATTTTCAAGATCTGCTACAGATCGGCGCTCTTCGAGCGGATACCGCACCATGACTCGCAGCTCATCTTTGCCTCGCTGTATACGTTGCGCTTCCTCACCGAAGAACGCCTGCCGAACCTGTCGTCCCAACGACGACATTGTCAGTCCAAGCGCTTCAGCCCCAGGTTTGATCTTCAGCTTTATCTCATCGCTACCTGACGTCGCCGAGTTAGAAATATCAAATAGTCCCTCGTAGCTCGCCAGTTCTTCCGCAAGCTCAGCCGCAGCACCTTCCAATGCCTCGTAATTAGAACCACTCAGCTTGAAGCTCAACGGCGAGTCGCCTCCCAGGTGCCCGGCAGCACTAAACTTGAGATCCTTCATGCCAGGAATTTCACCGACTCGATCACGCCACATCTGCGTGACCTCTTTCATTTCGAACGGACGATCCTCAGTAAATGGAAT
>RCNF010000488.1_pt1 | contig 21057 bp, 15 predicted proteins | sample 2041311 | NCBI WGS metagenome assembly RCNF01 (sample SAMN09708228, study PRJNA481090) | Marine sediment metagenome, whole genome shotgun sequencing project. | biome: marine sediment; feature: ocean; material: sediment; isolation source: Sewage treatment plant 2 marine sediment (STP2) ... | reverse complement strand
CGAACGGTGGCGATCACGGGAAACGAGAGACCACCCCCGGTGGCGTTGGCGATGCGCTCGACCTCGGCGGCGATGTCGGCTTCCCGCATGCCGGGCCGGGCCATCCGCATGGCCGCGATATGCATCTCCACCGAGGTTGTGACCGCATGCTCGATCTCGGCGATCTCCAGGTCGCTCTTGATGTTGCGCTGAGCCGCCACTGCCAGGATGAATTCGAGAGAGGCGCCGGCTGCGACCTCGGTCGGCGAAACCTCGAGCATCGACGCCAAAAACAGGGTGTTTTCCGCACGATAGGGTGGCAGGAAGTGCACGGGTCGGCCTCGGCGGATCGCATCACCGACGATCCCTGCAAGCTCGGCGCGAGGTCGGGTGTCGGTGACGCCGGCCCCCCGGGCGCGTTCAGCGATGGTGGGCAGGTTCCCCATCCATACGATGTCGTCGATGGTGAGCTCATCACCGAAGATGATCGTCGACCCCTCGTCCAGATCGATGACTGCCGCCAGTTCGGGCTGATCGAGCCCAAAGTAATAGAGATAGGTGCTGTCCTGCCGAAACGAGTAGCAATTGTCGGCATAGTTCATGGGGCTCTCGTTATTGCCGAGAAGCAGCAGAAGGCCGCGATCGAATCGTGAGGCCAGCACTTCGCGGCGGTACTCGTAGGTTGAGGTTGAGAACATCTTGGTGGTCCTTTCAGTACTCGACGATGATGACCCGACGAGGATACTCGGAACTTGACTCTCTGAGCCTCGAGCAAATGACGAGATCAGACGGGGGAATCGGCACCGCGCTCTCTTCAGACCGAGGATTCCTCTCGGTCTGATGGTGGGAACCGCCAGAGGCGTGTCGCCCAAATGCTGATTTTGCGAATTTGTATCAACTAGGCTAGGGTCATCGACACCAGCTCAGCGATCGAAGCAAATGAGTGGGCCACGAAATGAGGCGCCGAGATCATGCAGAATTCTACAAACAGCGACGAGGTCGAGCGGGTCCTTTCATCCGCCGACACCGAGGTCGGACCTCCCGACGACCTTGCCCGAACCGGTGGTGATCGTGTTCCCGACAGGATCGGGCAGTTCGAGATCAAACGAGTCATCGCATCCGGCGGGATGGGAACGGTCTTCGAGGCGCTCCAAGACAATCCCCGCCGTCCGGTCGCCGTCAAGGTGGTCAAGAGCTCGCTCGAGTCGCGCGAGGCGGTGCAACGTCTGGAGTACGAAGCTCAGGTCCTGGCTCGGCTGCGACACCCCGGAATTGCCCAGATCTATGACGCGGGCTCGTATGACGATGGCGGAACGCCCGTGCCCTTTTTCGCCATGGAGTACATCCCCAACGCCCGATCCATCACCGAGTACGCGGCGGACAAGGCGCTCAATCACCGGCAACGGCTCGAGTTGTTCCTCCAGGTCTGCGATGCGGTCCACCACGGACACCAACGCGGCATCGTCCACCGCGATCTCAAGCCCTCGAACATCCTCGTGGACTCCACCGGTCACGTGAAGGTGATCGACTTCGGGGTGGCGCGGGCCACCGGCGCCGATATGCAGCAGGCCAGGGCCGAAACCAGGGTTGGCCAGCTCATCGGCTCAGTCCACTATATGAGTCCGGAGCAGTTCGACGCCGACCCACACGATATTGACACCCGGAGTGATGTCTACGCACTCGGGGTGGTGCTCTACGAACTCCTGGCCGGCGAACTCCCCTACCGGGTCAGCGGCGGCAGCATCTTCGATATCGCCACTGAAGTTCGCGAAGGGCGGCTGCTGCAGCTCAGCGCCCACGGCAAGGAACTCGGCGGTGAACTCGAGGCGATCGTCCACAAGGCGTTGAAAAAGGACCGTGAGAAACGCTACCAGTCCGCATTCGGTCTGGCGCAGGACATCCGCAGATACCTCGCCGGCGAGGCGGTCACCGCCCGCCCCCCGGGTTTTTCCTACCAACTCAGGGTCTTTGCCCGCAGAAACAAAGCTCTTATTGGAATGGTGAGTGCGGCGTTCATGCTCCTGGTCGCCGGAATCGCCATCACGACAACACTGCTGGTGCGGGTCGACGCCGAACGGCGGCGCGCCGAGTCCGAATCACAGAAAGCCACAGCGGGTCGCGAGTTTCTCACCGCGGTGCTCGCCGAGGCGGTGCCGCACGGATATGGCGACACGACCACCGTGGCGGATGTGCTGGACAGCGCGAGCGAAAAAATCAGCAGCACCTTCGTAGGTGAGCCCGAAGTCGAGGCCGAGATCCGTCGATCGCTCGGGATGGCCTATCTCAACATCGGTCGCTGGCGCCAGGCTGAGAAACAGTTGTTGCCTGCAATGACACTCAGAAAGCAGACTCTCGGTCTTTCGCACGACAAGACGATCGAGTCGATCAAGGACCTCCAGTTGGCGTATTTGATTCTTGGAGATTACAGAGCGCACCTCGGACTCGAGCGAGAATTGGTCTCCGCCAGGACCCAACGCTCGGGTTCAGACGACCCCATGGATTCCGTGAGTCACTCAGAGATGGCCTACGCCCTCGAAGATGTCGGCGATCTGGCTGAGGCGCAGCAGGTGGCGCAGCAGATCTGGGAGACCAACCTGGCGGCGCAGGGACCTGACTCGGAGGAAACACTCACCAACCAGGCACACTATTCGTGGCTTCTCATGAAGAACGGAAGATTCGATCAGGCTGACGAGATAGGCATCGATGCTCTGACTCGATCGACTGCCGCCCTCGGGAGCGACCACCTGACCACAGCAATAGCGCGAAGTGCTGCAGCCGCGTCCTACATCGCTCAGGGCAAGATCCAAGAAGCCCGCATGCTCTACGGTGACCGGAGAATCCCAGAGAATATCGACATCGAGTTCGCATTCCAGGGTGGCCTCGAATCAAGTACCGCGCCTTTTCAATTGCTGGTCTTCTTCGAGGAGTGGTGCCCCTTCTCGCAGAATGCGTTGCCCCGGCTCGAAAACACCTACCGCCAGTACCGTGCCCAGGGGCTCGATGTGATCGGTTTCACCAAAGTCGACCGCAGCTCAACCGACGCCGCTATCCATCAGCTTCTGATCGATAAGGAGATCAGCTTCACCGCGGTCAAAGAAACCGGCCGGTTGTGGACCTACTTCAACACCCAGGGCACCCCGTCATTCCGTCTTCTCCACAACGGATTTCTGATCTGGGAGAATCAAATCAACCTCACCGAACCGATTGCGCTTCGGATGGTCGAAGGCATGGTGGCTACGCGTTAGACCTACAGGCCCACGGCGTTGACTGCCTACTGAGCCCTATCAGCGCGTCAGTCACCGGGGCTCCGCCGCCGATCCTCACGCATTCATCCCACGGGCGACTGATCATTTCATCGATCACATCGTGCCTTTGAACGGACAGAAGACCCTCCCCAGCCCTGTTTTCCGGGTCAGAGCCCGGTCGTTCGACCCACCTCCCAGTCCCACTGACCGCGCCGGGCAAGCTCAAAAATCGGACATCCCAAACGGTAAGATTTGAAATCAAAGAACATGCCTGGTATTATATGGCGCTTGTTGCCGACCAGCGGGGCCGGCATCTGTTTGGTTGAACACAGAGTTCAACGCGGTTCGCAAGACGGGCGCGCCCTCAAACAAGGGCAGAGCTCACGGAGAAAAAGAGAGATATGTCTAAGAAACTGTTTGTTGGAAGTCTGAGCTGGGATACGAACGACGAGGGCCTGCGCAGTGCGTTCGGCGCCCACGGCGAGATCTCCGAAGCTGTCGTCATCACTGACCGCGACACAGGTCGTTCGCGTGGTTTCGGTTTCGTCACCTTCGATGACGACGAGGCGGCCGACAAGGCTGTCGCAGCCCTCAACGGCACCGAACTCGACGGTCGAACCATCCGCGTTGACGTGGCGCAGGCCAAGCAGCGCTCCGGTGGCGGCGGCGGCGGCGGCGGCGGTCGCGACGGTGGTGGCTACGGCGGTAGCCGCTGGTAAGCGGATCCACATCCAACCAGAACCCCTCTTCGGAGGGGTTTTTTCTTGCCCTCATTGCCACCTAAGATGGGCGATTCTGTGCGGCGATCTGCACCAAGCTCTTGCGTTCTGGTCAGTTGCGAAAATACTCGACATACCAGCGGGTATGCCTCCGTTTTTCGCAACTGCCAGAACATCAAGATCTTGGCACATCTCATCCACAAGAATCGCTCATCTTAGGTGCCACTCGATGACATCCGAGCCCGGGTTTGAAACACGAAGAGCACGAAGACCCACAAAGAACCGCTCTTGACTCATCGCAAGGATCGGATGCGTCTCCAAGGCCCGAGGGGATCAGAGTCAAAATTGATCGATGATCGTGATCCCTGTTCCGTCAAAACCACCCATGGCCGCGAGTTCGCGTGGGGCATCCTCGAGTGACACGGTCTTGCCGATCAAACGCTGGGGTTGGAGAACGCCCGATGTGATCAGCTCCAGCATCTCCGAATAGCGGTGCGCCTGCATACCGTGGCTTCCGATGATTTCAAGTTCTCCTGCGATCACCTGCTCCATCGGTAGGCGCGGTCGGTGTTCATCGCCTGCGAGCAGTCCCACCTGCACATGACGCCCTCTTTTGCGAAGACAGGACACGGAGTTCACCGCTGTCGTTGCGCTGCCGAGGGCATCCAGGGAGACATGGGCGCCGCGACCCGTGAGTTGGCGGACCCGGTCGACCACATCCTCACGATCCCGGGCGTTGATGCCGGCAACGGCGCCGAGGCTTTCCGCCAGAACCAGGGCGGCGGGATCGATGTCGATGGCGATGACCTTCGCGTCCAACGCCGCCGCGATCATCACCGCCGACAGACCGACGCCCCCGCACCCGTGGATCGCGACCCACTCGCCGGGTTGTACTCGACCCTGGCCGACGACGGCGCGAAACGAGGTGGCGAAACGACAGCCCAGGCTGGCCGCGGTGACGCAGTCCAGGTCGTCGGGCAGCGCCACCAGATTGACGTCGGCGTGGTTGATGGAGACCCGTTCCGCAAATGACCCCCAGTGGGTGAAGCCCGGCTGGGTCTGGTGATCGCAGACCTGGTGATTGCCGCTGGAGCACTCGGGGCAAGTGCCGCAACCGCAGACAAAGGGAACCGTGACCCGATCACCCACTTTCCACTGCCTGACGTCGCGCCCGATCTCGGCGATGGTTCCGGCGAGTTCGTGTCCCGGAACGTGGGGGAAGACCCGGATGTCGGCGTCGTGACCCATCCAGCCGTGCCAGTCGCTGCGACAGATCCCGCTCGCCTCGACCTCGATGACCACCCCGTGGGCGGCGGGTTCCGGATCAGGCAGAAGCCCGACCTCGATCGGTCCGCCGAATTCCTGATAGAACGCGGCCTTCATTTCAGCTTCCGGCCCGAGAGAATTGCGTTGTACTCCGACGCGTCGGTGTCGTCCTTGGCGCCCACCGGAGTCCCGCAGACCCCGCAGCGGTATTCGTACTTGTTGCCGGTGGGAAGCACAAGCAAAAGGTGCCGCCGAACCGGTTGGGCCTGTTTGCAGGTCCCGCAGAAGAGTTCCGAGGCCTCGAGGGAGTCGTATTGCCGTTGATCCGCCATGGCGCCAGTGTACTCCGCCACAATTGGGGTGAAGTATCGAGGGTTCGGGGAATCATCTCGTTTTCGCCGGTGACCGGGTATGCTTTCAAAATGACGAGTCTGATCCGTATCCCCGTGTTCATCTTTCTGGCCGCAGTGGGTCTCCCCGCCATCGCGGACGAGAGCCCCACCACAATCGACGACTTCATGGACATCGATTCCCCCATCCGCGTGATCGCCCACCGTGGTTTCTCGGGGCACGCACCGGAAAACACCCTCGTCGCCATCCGCCAGGCCATCGAGGTCGGCGCGGACATGGTCGAGATCGATGTCACCGTGACCTCCGACGGCCACGTCATCCTGCTGCACGACGAGACACTTGATCGAACTACCGACGGTCAGGGATTGCCGACCGAGAAGACGCTGGACGAAATCCGGAGACTCGATGCCGGTTCTTGGTTTGGGCCCGACTATGCAGGCGAGAAGATCCCGACCCTGAGCGAGGCCCTCGAAACGGTGAAGGATCGGATTCTGATCAACGTCGAAATCAAATCGGAAGCGGTGGAGCACGGGGTGGTCCCAAAGGTCGCGACCCTGATAGTCGAACACGGGATGCTCGACCAGGTGGTCGTCTCGTCCTTCTCACCCGAAGCGCTCCGGTTGATGAAGATCACCGATCCCGCCGTCATCACCGCAACCCTGTTCAATAAGGAGCTTCACACCGACGTCGATCCCCTGGAGATCATTCAGGAAGTCGGTTCACGGGGGTTCAACATCTCGGGCAAGCGAGTGACTCCGGCCATGATCAAGCGCTGCCACCGTCACGGGATCCCGGTCGCCGTCTACACCGTCAACGAGCCCGACGACATGCATCGTCTGATGGATATCGGAGTGGATGCCGTCTTCACCGACCACCCGGATCTGATGCTCGAGGTGCGAGCCGAAGCGGAAAAACAGGCTAGCCAAGCAGCTGGTTGAACCCGATTCCGATCCCAAGGAGAAAGATCGGATGGCCATCACTATTGGTATTGATGATCACCGGAAATCCACACGCCGAGAGCGTGGCCCCGGATCACATCCACCGGAGTCCCCGGCCGGGTCGCCGGCATCTCGGGATCGTCCGCGGCGGCGGAGGGGATCGATATCATGACCGCGATCAAAACGACGCTGCCTGCAATTCGCATCGGGGCCTCCATTGTTTTCCAGTTCTACGGATGGACGGAGCTCTTCGTCTTTTTTGACGGGAATTCAATCCAATGGAGCCGCTCACGAGCTACACTCGCCCTCGATGGACTGGGCGTATCAATACCGCGATCCCGAGAAGCTCTATCTCAACGTCACCAACCGGTGCACCAACCGCTGCTCGTTCTGCGTACGATCGAGCACCGCGCGGCTCGGTGACGGCATGCTGCTCGGTGATGACGAGCCCGGCCTCGATGAGCTTCTCACCGCAGTGGAATCCAAAGGAGGGCCAGGGAGGTTCAGCGAGATCGTGTGGTGCGGCTATGGCGAGCCGACGATCCGCCTCGATCTGATCCTCAAAGCGAGCCCGAAATTCCGAGCCTCCGGCGCCAAAGTCCGACTCAACACCAACGGCCACGCCTGCCTCATTCACGGCCGCGACGTCCTGCCCGAACTCGGCGAGGTCATCGACCGAGTCAACGTCTCGCTCAACGCGCCGACGGCCGAGCGCTATGTCGAACTCTGCAAACCCGATCCGGGCACCATCTCGGGCATGGGCTCCCCTGCTCCGGAGATCTTCTGGAATGAGATGCTCGACTTCCTCGCCCGCTCACCCGACCACATCGGCGAGGTTCAGGCATCAGTGGTCGGTCATACCCTCGATGACGACGAGATCGAGTGCTGCCGGAATCTCGCGGTTCAGATCGCCGGAGTGTCCTGCAGGATTCGATAGCCCGCGGCGGACTGACTGATCTTCGTGACAGTCGCCAGACGCCGCTACGCGTAACGACGTCCTAAGATGAGCGATTCTCACTGGCGATCTGCACCAAGATCTTGCGCTCTGGATGGTTGCGAAAATACTCGACATACCAACAGGTATGCCTCCGTTTTTCGCAACCACCAGCGCATCAAGATCTTGGCACATCTCATCCAGCAGAACCGCTCACCTTAGGTACGTGATATCTTGAATATCTGCCCTGTTGGTCTCGGGGCACGCAAGGACCGTGGATGCCGGAGCAAACTCTACAATCTGAAAGGCAACGGTACGTCTGGGCGCCCATCGCCTTCATCGTCTTCAGTACGGCGTTGCTGGTTGGTCTCTGGTGGTCGCAGGAACGCAGCGAGATCGCCCAGCTCGAAACCTCCACCGCGATCACCGCCGAGCAGGTCGAGCTGCGGCTCGAGTCATGGGTCGAGACTCGCCTCGAACTCATCAAGGCGCTTGGCAAAGCCAGTACCGGCCAAGATGTTCTGGATCCAGAGGGGTTCCGCGCCGTTGCCCGGCAGTACATCGAGATGGCGCCCGGTTTTCAGGCGATCAACTGGATCGACTCCGGCTGGGTCGTGCGGGTGGTTGTGCCTGAGGAGGGCAATCAACCGGTGCTCGGATTTGACCTGCATGGGCACCCGAGCACCAGTGTCATCCACGGACTCGAGGCCGCCGAGCGCACCCTTGGCCTCCACCGGACCACCGTCATCGACCTCGTCCAGGGGGGGGCCGGATTTGCCACCTACTACCCGGTGGTCAATTCCAACGGCGCCATTCGTGGATTCATCAACGGAGTTTTTCGCATCGACACCCTGATCGATTCCTGTCTGTCCGAAGAGAAGCTGCGCTCACAGTTCCGATTCAAACTCATCGAAGAAGACGGACGAATCGCCTACGCCCACGGAGTCACCGAACCGGCTGACGAATGGCCGTTTGCGGAATATCGAACCGTGGATGTCCCGAGTCATCCCTGGACTCTCGTGATCGCGCCGACAGCAGAACTTTTGGTATCGACTCGAACCACTGCCGACGAAGTCCTCCTTGGAATCGGGATCCTGCTCGCCATCCTCCTTGCTTGGGCCATTCACATTTCATTGAAGCACCAGAAAGCTCTCAGACAGAGCGAGACCCGCTACCGTCTGTTGGTGGAGAATCAGACCGACGTGGTCGTCAAGACCGATCTCGAAGGGCACCTCCTCTTCGTCAGCCCATCCTATTGCGAGACCTTCGGTAAGACCGAGGACGAGCTCATTGGTCACCGCTACCTGCCCCTGGTGCACGAGGATGACCGCGAGCGGACCGAACGCGCCATGGTCGAACTCCTTTCGCCACCGCACTCCATCTATGTCGAACAACGCGCCTTGACCAGTGATGGCTGGCGATGGTTCGGCTGGGCGGACACCGCGGTCTTGGACGACGCTTCCAACGTGGTCGCCATCATCGGGGTCGGTCGGGACATCACCGAACGCAAGCGACTCGAAGAAAAACTCCTGCAATCACAGAAGATGGAGGCCATCGGCCAACTCGCCGGCGGGGTCGCACACGACTTCAACAACATCCTCCAGGCGATGCGGGGACACATCGATCTCGCCGAGCGGGAACTTGACGCCGAAACCGAGGTCGCGAACCACCTGGCCCATGTTCGCCTGAGTTCTGAACGCGCCGCGGATCTGACCAGGCAGCTTCTCGCCTTCGGCCGACGGCAGGTCATGCAGCCCGAACTCCTCGATCTCCGTGAAAAGGTGAGCAACACCGTCGAACTTCTCAACCGGATCATCGGAGAGCAGATCACCCTCGAACTCGAGCGAGGTGTCCATCCCCGAATCGTCCGGGCAGACGCCCGACAGCTCGAACAGGTTCTGATGAATCTCTGCGTCAACGCCCGCGACGCCATGCCGAACGGCGGCCGAATCACCATCATCATCGGATCACGAAAGGTGAACGATGATGTTTGCCGGGCTCATCCGTGGGTCCAACCCGGCACCTATGCCTCGCTTGAAGTCTGCGATACCGGCGTCGGCATGGACCCCGAAACCCGATCCCAGATCTTCGAACCGTTCTTCACCACCAAGCCCGTTGGGGAAGGGACCGGTCTCGGTCTCGCAATGGTCTTTGGCATCGTCAAACAGCATGAGGGTTTTCTCGAGGTCGATTCCACCCTCGGCGAGGGCACCCGGATCGGCGTTTATCTTCCGCTGATCGACGGGCCCCCGCCCAGGGACGCACGGGTTCAGACGTTGGATGCGCTAGGAGGAACCGAGACGGTGCTGCTCGCCGAAGACGACGCCGGTGTGCGGGTCGTCGTCGAACAGATGCTCGAGGAGGCCGGCTATCACGTGGTTTCTGTTTCCAATGGGAACGAAGCGATTGGGTATCTCGATGACCATCACGCAGCCATTGATATCGCCGTACTCGACGTGGTCATGCCGGGTTCAGGCGGTCTCGACGTCGTCAGCCACATCCGAGCGACTGGCTTGAATGTGGCCATCCTCCTGGCCAGCGGCTACAGCAACGAGCTCGTTCGGACCATGGAAGGTGAGAACCTCCCCCTGTTGACCAAGCCCTTCCGCCGGGACGAGCTTCTGCTTCGAGTCCGCGAACTCCTCGACGCCAGGCGGTGAGATGAGGTGGTTGACCCATCACCGTCTGAGGTTCACTCGTCCAGCAATTCCCTAATCTTCGCCACCAGCGTTTGAGGAGTAAACGGTTTTTGGAGGAACGAACCGGACGAGAACCTCAGTGATTCCTCAACGACCCGCTTGCGATCCCTGGTATGCCCGGAGATCAGCAAGACCTTGATATCGGGGGTCTCGCTTCGCAGAGTTCGGGCGAGTTCCACCCCGTTCATTTTCGGCATCACCACATCCGACAGCACGAGATCCACCGAGCCGGCGCTGCGCCTGGCGACCGCGAGGCCCTCTTCACCGTCATCGGCGGTCAGGACCGAATAGCCCTGGTCTTCCAGATAGTCCTTGAGTACGACACGGACCGAAGGGTCGTCTTCAACGAGGAGCAGATTCTCATGACCCCTGGTGACGATATCCGGGCGTGTGATCTGCGCAGTCTCCTCCAGGGTTCCACCATAGACCGGAAGATAGACATCGAAGACGGAGCCCACACCGAGCTCGGAATCGACCTCGACCAGGCCGCCGTTTTCGTGGATCGCGCTGTAGACGGTGGCGAGACCAAGACCGGTCCCGCGATCGGCGCTCTTGGTGGTAAAAAACGGCTCGAAAATCTGCTCCCGCACTGCGTCGGAGATTCCGGTTCCGGTGTCCTTAACCCTCAGTCGCGTGTAGTCTCCCGGCTCCAACGCCGGCGCATCTTCCAACCGGGTATCGCCAACGTGGCATCTGGACGAGCTCAAGGTCAACCGCCCACCACTCGGCATGGCGTCACCGGCGTTCATGGCGAGATTGAGAACAACCTGCTCGAACTGAGTCTGATCGACTCGGACGAGCCCGACCTCGGGATCCAGATCGGTCACGAGTTCCACGTCCTCAGGGATCACTTGGCGCAGAAGGGCGAACATCTCACCGACCACCGTGTTGAGGTCAAGGGGCACTGGGCGAAGAACCTGGCGTCTGCCGAACGCAAGCAACCGGCTGGTAAGGACCGATCCGCGTTTGGCCGCGTCCGCGATGGCATCAACATATGATCGTCGATGGTCTCCCTCATCGAGGCTGAGGTGAAGCTGCTCGGCATACGCGAAAACAGCCGTCAACAAATTGTTGAAATCGTGGGCGACGCCACCGGCCAGGCGGCCCACGGCATCCATTTTCTGGACCTGGCGGATCTCACGTTCAAGCTTGCGCTGCGTCGTCACATCCCGCAGGATCCCGCGGTAGGCGATCACCTCGCCGGCCCCGTCTCTCACCACCGTTGTGGTGTCGAGGACGTTGATGATCTCGCCATCCTTGCGGACGATCTGGAGCTCCCCGTCGCGAACAAATCCCTCGCTGTCGACGGTATCGAGGAATCTCTCTCGATCCCCCTGGTGGCGATAGAGATCTCTTCCGACATCGACCATCAGGAGTTCTTCCGCCGAATCGTAGCCGAAGAGCTCGACTCCGGCGGGGTTGATATCCACAAGCCGGCCCTCGGGAGTGCTGATGTAGATGGCGTCCTTGCTGCTTTCGAAGAGCGAGCGGTAGCGCTCCTCCGATTCGCTGATGGTCCTTTCAGCTGCCGTCCTTTCCTCGATTTCGAGTTCGAGAGAGACGTTGGTCGTCTCGAGTTGGGCGGTGCGTTCGGCGACCCTCCGCTCGAGATCCGACGCATAGGCCCGCAATTCCCGATTCGCTTCGAGCAGTTCGGTTGAGGTGAGATCGAGCGATCGCTCGAGCAGGACCCGGTCGCGATCGGCTTGTCGGTATGCCGCGTCGACGACCTCGAGAAAAGGCACCAGCGCCGGCGGGACCTCTCCCTCTCGCCCGAAGACCTTTCTGATTTGGCGGTCGAGAAGCTTGTGCATGGTCACGTCTCGGTGAGGGTCGTGATGGTCATGGTCTGGTTGTGGAGTTCGCAGCAGCCCCCGGGCGCGTTTGGCGCAATCTCCCCGTACGAATAGAAACCCGAGAGGGTCGTTTGGTTTCCCAGAACCGTTCGTACGCTCTCGACTTCCTCCTCGACGCGCTGGCGAAGCACCATCTTCCTTCCGACGCAGCTGATGAGCAACGCGAGATCCGGGCTCGTCGAACCGGTGGATTGAAAAGCCGCAACCGCAGCATCGTTGGCGCCGTCGATGAGACGCTCGAAATTCGCCTTCATCAGACGCGCGTAGGAGCCCTCCGGCAGATCACCGGCGAAGGTCATGCTGCCATCACTCTCATCGATGGAAAGCACCGTGCGCACAACCGACGGCTCGTCCACCGTCGATCGAATACTGAGCGGGAACGAGAGCGCACTGGCCGGCAGATCTTCGGCATACTCGCCGAGATACTTCTTATATAGGCCAAGGGCCGAGCGGCCATCGAGTTCATAGAGCAGATTTCCACGCGATCGGGTGATCAGGCGCTCCGGCCCGAAGGGATCCCAGCCTCCCAAGGAGCCATATCCGACCCGCAGGCGTTTGCCGTAGAGACCCATGGCAATGACCTTGCGTGGCTCGGCCTTGGTACCCGAAACGATGAGGGTCTCAAGGAAGTCGGTCCCGTCACCTGCGAGTCCCCCGGTGACCTGAATCCCCCGGGGCAGCGCATCCACGAATCCTCGAGTCAACTCGCTGCCGTTGACCACCAGACCATCCGAGAACACCAGTACGTGGACCAGAGATCTGTCGACCAATCTCGCGGCGAGTTCCCGCCCGGCCTGCCGGCTGTCCGAGGACTCGGTCAACAACATCTCCGCCGTCCGGATCGAGGTGTAGTCGAACTCGATGGCGGTGGCCACGATCGACTCTTCACTGACGTGGGTGCCGCGAATCTCCCCCGAAGTCGAACACCCGATGATCTCAGCGTGTGGATAGCTCGCCGCCACCTCGGTCAATCGATCCCGGTCCCGAAGCACTCCGCTGCCGCCGAAAACCAGGACCACCTGCGCGGCATCCGCGACATCGGCATGGGCCGAACGATCCCATCCACAATCCTCCGACCAGTGGAGTTGATCCGTTTTCATCTCTCAATAGAGTACCGCTATTCTCGGCCCGGCGGAGATCGTCTCCGCCACGATCGCGGTCAAGGTGTGATGAGTCCCACTCAAATTCGGAACAAACCTGAGACTACGAACCTGTCGAAGGCACCATGTGCTCCGGCATCTGCACCGCGACGACTTCACCCGTGGCGCAGACTTCACCAGCTGCCGACACCTTGGCGCTGACCACAACCTTGCGCCCTTTGATCTCCTCGACCCGCCCGCGAACCTCGAGGGGGACCCCCATGGGTGTCGGTCGCAGATAACGGACGTTGATCGATGCGGTGACAAAACGAAAGGCCGGTTCGGTGCCGGGTTCGCGGCCCGCTTCGCGGTAGGAGGCGGCCGCGGCGGTCCCGGTGCCGTGGCAGTCAACCAACGAGGCGATGAGTCCGCCGTAGACATAACCCGGGATCGCCATGTGCTCGGGACGTGGTTCGAAGACCGTTACCGTCTCATCGCCGTCCCAATACGTCTTGATCTGGTGGCCGTGCGGGTTGAGCCGTCCACAGCCGTAGCAGTGGCTCAGGTCATCGGGGTAATTGTCCTGGATCGCCTTTTTGCTCATGCCTCAGTCCTCCGTCGAGCGATGCATTTCGAACCATTTCAGGATATGCGCGACCTTGGTGATGAGCTGGCTCGGGCGCTTTGCGATACCGTGCCCCGCACCGGGGATCCGAACCAGGGCGGTCTCGATTCTGCGGATCTTGAGCGCCTGATAGTACTGCTCGGACTCGGATATGGGAGTCCTGTAGTCCTCCTCGCCGGTGAGGAGCATGGTCGGTGTGGTCACGTTACCGACGAGGGACAGCGGCGACCGTCTCATGTACTGCTCCATGTGCTCCCAAGGCGGGCCCGGGAACCAGTAGCGGTAGAAGGTCGGGTAGAAGTCGGCGGTGAGCACGAAGCTGTACCAGTTGATCACCGGCTTGGCGACGACGGCCGCGGCAAACCGATCGGTCATTCCCACGGTCCAGGCCGAAAGCACCCCTCCCCCGCTGCCACCGGTGACAAACAGATTTCTCTCATCAATGTATCCGCGCTTGATGACGGCGTCGACCCCCGACATGAGATCGTCGAAATCCTGGCTCGGATAGTTGTGGTGGATGAGATTTCCGAACTCCCCGCCATAGCTCGTGCTCCCACGAGGATTAACATAAAGCACGACATAGCCCGCAGCGGCATAGAGTTGGATCTCGGCTGTGAAGCGGTCTCCATAGTTCGCGAAGGGGCCACCGTGGATCTCGAGGATGAGCGGGTACTTCTTCGAAGCGTCAAAACCGGGCGGCATGGCGATCCAACCCTGAATCTCGCGGTCGTCGAATGATGAGGAGAAGCGTATCTCCTCGACGGCGGCAAGCTCCTTGTGGCCGAAAAGATCATTGTTGAGCCGGGTGAGGCGCTCGGATTCTGCGCCCCGGCGCCCCACCGCCACATCTGCCGGGTGATCCGGCCGGGACATGGTGTAGGCATAGGTCCCGTCATCGGCAACCGAGAAGCTCGCTCCGTTGTACGGCCTCCCCAAAGACAGGCCGCCGAGATCCGAGCCGAGGACCTCGACGTTACCGCCGAGGGAGACAAAACCGAGTTTTGTGTTCCCTTGATCGTCGTACTTGACGTAGAGCCCACTCCCGTCTTGACTCCAGACCGGGCTCTCCATGCTGCGATCGAACTCAGCGGTCAAGACCTTCCGCCCTCCACCGTCCCGATCCATCAGATACAGACGCGTCACCTCGTAGCCCTGATAGTGGTCGTCATACCCGAGATAGGCGATCTTCATCCCATCCGGCGATACCGCCGGAGACGCGTCAGGACCCTCTCGATCCGTCAGGGCAGTGATCTCCCGGGTGTTCAGATCGACCGAGTAGACCTCCGAATTCCGCGGTTCGTACTCCCAATCATCGTGGCGGTTGGACGAGAAGATCAGCGCCTCGCCATCGGGTGTCCACCTGGCGTTTCGGTGGTGGAAATTCCCCGTGGTGATCTGTCTCGGGGTTCCTCCATCCGCCGGCAGGACGAAGATGTGGAAGAAGATATCCGGGAGGTATCCGACACCGTCCATGCGATAGAGGACCTTATCGATGACCTTCGGCGGGTCGGCCCAGGTGGCGCCGCGTGGTTTGGGAGGCATCTTCACAAACGGTTCCGACGGGACCGGAATCGGCATGGAAAACGCCACCTGGGTGCCATCCGGCGACCATGCGATCCCGCCGGCCGGTCCGGGCAGCTGCGCAAGACGCGCGGTCTGTCCGGTGTCCATCCAGCGGCAGTAGACCTGAGCGGTGTGTTCCTCCCCGGACAGATAGAGCAGTCGGCCGCCATCGGGCGACCATCGCGGTGAGTGGTGGTTCAAGCTGCCGGTGGTCAGCGGTCGGTGATTCGACCCGTCGACGTTGATGATCCAGAGATTCGACCGCCGCCGATCCTCCATGATGTCCATGAACGATCGGACGTAGACGATCTGCTCACCATCGGGCGATATCTGCGGATCGGCCGCGTACTCAAGCTGGAAGACATCGATGAGGTCGAACTTCCGGTCGTCGATTTCGTCGGCTGCGGCGGTACCGAAGAAGAAGGCAGAGAGAATGACAAAAAAGAGGGCCGGGTGTTTCACGCATTTCTCCAAGTTTCGGGCCGTCATCAGCTTCGGAGTATAGCGGTGCGGGAAGTCAGCGGCAGGGACAGAGACGGAGCCGCTGGCACGGTCCGGTCGATGAGCACACGTGACGAGTTCTCCGGTGCCACCCGTAGCATTGATCGGCACCGACGATCTACCTTTGCCGGAAAGGCTCACCGCCGAACAATGCAACAAATGGCACCACGCCACGCGCACCGGATGCCTGGCGATTTCTCCACCCGAAAGCCCATCGATGAAAGAACGCGGGCTCGGTGCCTGGCTCTCTTTTCGCCGCGAAAAGGTGCCTGACACCGCTCCCATCGCGCTTCCACAGGCCATGGACTGCTTGACGCTGGGTCGCCAGGGGCTGCCCAGAAGGCCGGAGATGAGGGGCGGGCCGCTGATGGTTTGATGGTAGTCGATCGGCTCAGAGAAGACCCTGGACCTCCGCTTCGATCTTCTTCTCCTCGCCCTCTTCCCACCCGTAGTGGCGGTACATCACCCGGCCCTGGCGGTCGACGACCCACGAGGTGGGATAGCCCTGAACCCGGAACACCTCGTTCACCACATCGGCGTCTCCCTCTCCGTTCTCGAGGCACAGAAACTCGAGCCCCGCCTTTTCGATGAATGCCAGCGCCCTCTCGGTGTCACGGTTCGACTCGATGGCAACGACCTCGAGCCCACGGTCCCGGTACGTCTCCCAGATGATCTGCAGTCGTGGCAACTCCACGAGGCAGCCGCCTCAACCGGGGTTCCAGAACGAGATCACCGCCACTTTTCCGGCCAGAGACGACAGATCCACGAGATCACCGGAGTAGTCGGGTGGCCGCCAACTCATCGGCCACCGCCGCGAGATCCGTCGGCCCGCCGTCCCGCGCCGAGAGATCGTGGAGGCGGAGTCCGATCTTGAACCGCAGCTCAGGGTCGCTGGTCTGTGCGAGAGTCGCCCCGGCGACAGCGAGAGCCCCCGGCAGATCGTCCATTTCCTCGGCCCGATAGTAGATGACGTCGCCGAGTGCGTTGACCGACTCCGGAGTGTCGGGATATTCGACGATGAACGTCTCGAGCAACGGCACCCGCTCTTGCGGCGCCTCGATCTCATCCAGGACATCCCAAAGCTCGTCAAAAGCCGCATCCGCAGTTTTCGGTGGCTGGTCGACCGGCGCACACCCGGTGATCCCGATGATCGCAACGATGAAGAAGGAAACGAAAGTTCGGCACCGCACAGCAGACCTCCTCTTGCGGAGCCGATGCCCCACCTTCATCAGATGCCGGCAATGGCAGGAAGGTTAAACCGTCAGCGTCCCGAAATCGCTCCCAAGGTGCAACCGATCAAGGCGTCGCCGATCGGGTCTCCCGGTGGTGGGCCGGCGGCGCGTCCGAACTCTCCCGCCTTCCACTCGCGAAGATCACGGAACCGAATGAGATCGTCCCGCAAACCGGCGAAATGAGCACGCTGTCGACCATCGGAATCCGCGAGTTCGGATTCAACCAGAGCCTGAATCGAGGAAAGACCTGCCTCGAGGCGTGATCGAACCGGGGCCGGAGTCATCGGGTCGACGATACGATCGACCACCCGATCGACCATGACCTGTTGGACCACACGTCGAATCTCGTCCTGTTTCGGAGGCAAGCTGAGGTGGTTGAATGCGGTTTCGGTCATGTTCTCGAGCACTTCCTCGAGTGATGGCAGCGCCGGATCTCGGAGCGACTGCTCGATGAGCCGAGCGCACCGCTCGGGCGCCAGGACCGATGTCACCACGAGATCGGCCGCGGTGGCAGCCGCTCCCATCCAGTCGAAGACCGGGGCGGTGGCGGTCGCCAACTCTTCGCGGGAGCGCTGATAGCCGAACGCCGTCGGCAAGAGAATCTCGGTGACCGAATCCGGCACCGCGAGTACCGCAGGATCGAGGCCGTGCAGGACCGACCTCAGCGCTCGGCGCTGGTGCGCACCATCCACCGGCTCGGAACCACCCTGCCCATCGCCACGGACGGAATAGGCGTATTCCACGCCGCCGATGAGCTTGACCGCCGCGGTGAGCTGGTAGCGGTGGTAGAGATAGAGGGGGCTAAAAACCTCGACCAGCCGAGACAGCGGCTCGCCCGGCGCGAGATTGTTCTCGTCGAACCTGCTCATGGCGATCCGACGGACCTCAAAGGAGTGATCAAGAGCCGCGGCGGCATCGGCACCGTTGTCCCAGAGGTGGGCGCGTGGGTGCGCCGAACCCAAGGGTCGTGCGTCGGCGTCGGACATAAATGCGAGGTGCCTCACGAGGCCGTCGTTGATGATCGACTCGAGGAGATCGTCCTCACTCTCGCCGGGCTTTGGCTGCTCGTAGGCGTAGCGCACGGTGTAGACATCCCACTCACCGACACCGGTTCCATAGGCGTTGCCAAGATCGAGATCCCCGGTCTCGGTGATCTCGACCAGCGGCGCCGGATAGTCCATCACCGAGGCGCGACCGCCATAGGTACTGGCGGCGAAATTGTGGGCGAAACCGAGGGTGTGGCCGACCTCGTGCGCCGAAAGCTGCCGGATTCTGGCGAGCGCGACCTGAACGGGGTCGTTGGACCCGCCGCTGCCGGTGGCGTCGGCCCCGACCAGTCCTTCCATGAGCAGGCGGTCGTGCCGCACCCGCAGCGAACCCAGCGAAACGTGGGCCTTGATCATCTCGCCGGTGCGGGGATCAACCAGGCCACCGCCATAGGACCATCCGCGGGTCGAACGGTGAACCCACTGAATGACGTTGTAACGGACATCCAGGGGATGAACGCCCTCGGGCAGGACCTCGACTCGGTAACCATCGATGAACCCCGCGGCTTCATAGGCTTTGGCCCACCACGAAGCTCCCTCGACCAGAGCACTCCGCACCGGTTCCGGGGCTCCCCGATCGACGTAGTAGACGATGGGCTCCTTCGCCCGAGACCGCTCGTCGTCGGAATCGGTTTTCTCCAGTCGGTGGCGAACGATCCACCGCGTTTCGATGGGGACGTCCAGCGGCACCGCATAGTCGGCGAAGACCACCGGAGACGACCCTGCGCGTGGGTCGAAGCGCCGAGGGGTGTAATTGTCATCGGGGAGACGGATCAACGATTGATGCTGGACCAGGGTCACGGCCTCGGCGGTGGGCGCCGTTTGGCGCACGAGTTCACCCGGCTTGTCGCCGGTATATGTCAGAACCGCCTCGAACTCGATGTTGTCGGGGAGGGTCAGGAAGCCCTCGACATCCACCGCGCTGCGGCCGGTGTCGAGTTTGAAGGATCCCTGCCCGGTGTCGCGGAGCCGGGACACGACGCCGTGGGCATCGCGGATGAGAAACGAAGTCAAATCCACCAGCGATCGCCCATCGGAGTCCCGGGCGGTGATCTCTTCGGCCCAGAGCACCGATGTCGCGAAGGACTGGCGCACGGCGCGCGCTTCGTCGACATCCTCGGTCAAGGCGCGATAGCCGAGGTTGACCTCCTCGAGAAGAACGCGCTCTCCAAGACGCCGCAACCGGACCAGCCGCGCCGGACCGAGTTGACCGCGATCGAGCCCGACGGGATTCGAACCGAGACCGGTGAGGAGGCCTTCGACATAGAGAAGCTCGGCCGCCACGCCGTGATCCCCGGGCGCCGGAATCTCGAGATAGATCCGGCCACGATCGCGATCGACCCACGTCGTGAGCAGCCCGTCAGCGCGCTCAAGCCCGGCGGTCTTCTCGCCGATGGTGGGCATGGGCGTTTCGGTCTCGGCGGCCACGCCGAGGGTCGTCAGGGCGAGGGTCATCAGCACGAGGGCGGTGGTTTTCATCGGGACCTTCTCCAAAACTACAATCATCACGTTTCCAATCCGTCACACCGAGCGAGCGAACGCGGTACTCACTCGCTGCACCAGAGCAGGCATCCTGCCTGCTCCACAATGACTCCCGGCCCGTTTGTGGGGCAGGCATCCTGCCTGCCCTTCAGAGCCGTTCCAGTCGGTCTCGATGCCAACCATCACCTCATCGCTCCATGAGCAGGCTGGAAGCCCGCTCCACAATCGAACCATGCCCGGCGTGAGGCAGGGAGTCCATCACGTCGCCCTTGGCGATGCACGCATTCAGATTGCAATCAGTCCACCGGCGGCCAGGTTGGGAGCCCGCTTCCGGGGGTCCACGGACCTCCGGCGCTCTCGACCTTCTGTTGCGCCGCGACCAGGTCCACCTCCACCAACGGGCGGAGATCGGCGAGGATCCCGGTGAGCGCATCAGACGCGATCTCGTAGTTCCGTTTGTGGGTCGTGGTTGCCGCCGAACTCGAGCTCCAGTGGGCCTCCATCACCCTCTGAATCCGGTCTAAGGTAGATGGCGCGATGGGCTCACGACGCTTGCAGAGCGCCACCTCGATGGCGGCCAAACGCCGCCTCAGCTCGCGCAGTTCGGCTCCCGCAGCTTCGTCAATGCCGGGGGTGGCATCGATGCCAACGCTCAGAGCCGAAAGTCTGGTTCGGGTCTCCTTGACCACCCCGACGGTGGCCAGGACGGCCCGCTGGAGGTCGGCCGCACGGCGGTGAAACTCCGCCAGTGCCTGGCGATCCGCCGCCGGTAGGCTGGCTATGCCCAACGGCACCGCTTCAAAAGCCTGTGCATCACCGATCTGTGTCAACACCCCATCGACGCGCTTTTGGAGACGAACCGTGTAGGTCCCAGGAGCCACCATCGGCCCACTGTCCTCGGCGTGTCCCCAGGTATCGGCCTTCTCGCCGCCGGTGACCGGCTCCAGCGACGGCCATCGCAGACCCCACGCGACCCGGTGGATGCCGGCCGTGGACGGCGCATCGATCCGCCTCACCAAAACGCCCGAGGGGTCCTCAACCGAGATCACTACTGATGGGGTCTCTTCGAGGTCCGCATCCCGCAGCTCGTCCCAGCCGGGAATTGAAACCGACTCGCCTTTGGCCGCCCGTTCGCGTTCGGCCTTTCTTCGTCGATCGTGACGGCTTTCGAGGCCCTCCTTCAAGTGGTATGTGAGAACGGCGCCGAAGGGCGGGTTGGGCGCAGCAAAGAAGGCGTCTCCGAAGGTCCCCTTCTCGCCCCAGCCGAGATCGTTCGAGGGCAGGAACTGATGGGCGGTCTTGACCGGGAAAGTCGCGGCCTCGGTATCGAGAAGACCGCCATCGATGAGGCGCAGGGGTGTGTAATCGTCGAGGATGTATATCCCTCGGCCGAAGGTGCCGGCCACGAGATCGTTCTCGCGGCGCTGGATCTGAAGATCGCGGAATGCGACGGTGGGCACCCCGCCCTTGAGTTGAACCCAGTGGGAGCCGCCGTCGATGGTGAAGAACAGCCCGAACTCGGTTCCTGCGAAGAGCAGACCG
>RCNF010000855.1_pt1 | contig 21070 bp, 21 predicted proteins | sample 2041311 | NCBI WGS metagenome assembly RCNF01 (sample SAMN09708228, study PRJNA481090) | Marine sediment metagenome, whole genome shotgun sequencing project. | biome: marine sediment; feature: ocean; material: sediment; isolation source: Sewage treatment plant 2 marine sediment (STP2) ... | reverse complement strand
AAATATTGTTTTTGGGTTAAATTTTAGAATTTAAATTTGCACTAATACTTTCTAAATTAAAGAATAATATTTTTATAATTAGATAAATCTGTTATTGATCAAAATAAAATATCTTTACAGTACAAAACTATTAATCATGATAAAATCCGATTTAACCTCGCTGCTATTAAGCTTACTTGTTTTAATACTATTTTCATGTAAAAGTACCGGTCAGATTACAAAAAAATCTATAGTACCCCATGTTTACACTAACATTCACCAAGACACCGACGGTAAATTATATTTAGTAAAAGACAGTGTCAGAATTTACGAAACTATTTCAAACTCTGATTATACGCTCAATAACCTGAAAGGTAATCCCAGAGGCACTGCTAAAGGAATAGCCTTCGATTTTGGTATACCTAGTTTCCGCGGCAAGTTAACTTTTGGGTTTATACCTTTTAAGGATTCAAAATATCCCCTACCCGTTTATTTTCATTCACCGTCAACAATAAGCAAGGGCAAAACCAACCTTAATATTAAACAATTAGCAGGGAGGTATGACATGATTGACTGGGTAAAAAATGGAAAAGGAACACTTGGTTATCGCATATCCTATATGAATGGAGCCATTTTATATGACGGAATTGTTTCATTCAATGTGACAGACCAGGGCTTTGTAATTGCCAAAACCATAACCGAAGGTCCGTTTGTAAATTTAATAACTCCTGATGGTGCTACAATTTCTCTTAAAACCAACTCTCCATCCATTGCAAAAATTATGGTAAATGGAAACATGTATATTTCAGAAGAAGACACACATCACGAAATTAAAATTGATGGGCTTTCTTCCGATACTGAATATTCTTACGAAGTAACTGTTGGTAACAATACACAAAATTATAATTTTAAAACTGCTCATAATTTAGGAGAAAGAAAACCATTCACTTTTGCCTATGCCAGCGATTCAAGAAGTGGTATTGGTGGAGGAGAAAGAAATGTTTATGGTGCCAACTTTTATATTGTGAAAAAAATTATGGCCTTGGCCAAACAACAAAATGTCCGATTTATGCAATTTACAGGTGACTTGATTGGTGGTTATTTATCAAATATTGGTCAAATGAATTTACAATATGCTAATTGGAAAAGAGCTGTTGAGCCTTTCGCGCATTATTTGCCCATATATGTAACGATGGGCAATCACGAAGCCTTGACTAGAGAATTCAAAGTCAAAGGTGAAAGATATGGAACCTCTATAGATAGATTTCCTTTTGAAACAGAGTCAGCGGAGGTGATTTTTGCAAATAATTTTGTAAATCCAACCAACGGACCGATTAGCGAAGATGGGGCAAAATACGATCCAAATCGCAAGCAAATGGATTTTCCTCCATATAAGGAAAATGTATTTTATTATACATTTGACAATGTAGCCATGATCGTCATGAATTCTGATTATTTTTATGCGCCGTCAAAAAATGATATTCCTATTACGAGTGGAGGATTACATGGTTACATTATGGATAATCAATTAGATTGGGTTAAAGAGACTATCAAAAAACTTGAAAAAGATGATTCTATTGATCATATATTTATCACCGAACATACACCGTTTTTTCCTAACGGTGGACACGTGCATGATGACATGTGGTATAATGGTGATAACAGCAGACGGCCTTGGGTTTCAGGTAAACCTCTCGATAAAGGAATTATTGAAAGAAGAGATCAATTATTAGATCTATTAGTTAATAAAAGTAAAAAAGTCATAGCTATATTAACAGGTGATGAGCATAACTATGCTGTCACAGAGATAGGTCCTGATACAAATATCTATCCTGAAAATTACGAACCAGCAAAGATCAAGTTAAATAGAACCATTTACCAGATCAATAATGGAGCAGCCGGAGCTCCGTATTATGCGCAGGAACAAACTCCTTGGTCTGATAAAGTTACCGGCTTTAGCACTCAAAATGCCTTGGTATTTTTTCATGTAAATGGTAAAAAAATAGATGTAGATGTTATGAATCCTGATACTTTAGAAATATTTGATGGTTACACTCTCAGATAAATCATTTCAAATTATCAATTGGGTTCTGAAAATTGGAGTTTTCGGGATATTCCTTGGACATGGTATTTATGCAATCCAGGTGAATCAGGCTTGGGTTCCGTTTTTGGAAAAAGTTGGGTTTTCTAACGATCTTGCAATTCAAATAATGCCATATATAGGTTATTTGGATATTATTGTGGCAGTTTCAGTATTGATCAAACCACTACGAATTATTCTAATTTGGGCTATATTCTGGGCTTTTTTAACGGCACTTATAAGGCCAATAGCAGGTGGTTCTATCTTAGACTTTGTAGAAAGAGCAGGTAATTGGGCTACACCTTTGGCTTTATTTTTATTATTGAAATGGAAAGAAAAATAAAGAAGATCACTACAAAACTTTTAACATCACTTCACTTTTAGCAACAGTTTCTTCCCATTCATTCGTTGGTTTGCTATCTAAAGTTATCCCACTGCCAACATAAATAGCCAATCCTTTAGGTAATACTTGTAAACAACGTAAATTAACGTATAAATTAGAAGTATTATTGAGGTTTAATTCACCTAAAAATCCAGTATAAAACTCACGATCATAGCATTCATTTTCTAAAATAAATACTTTTGCTTCCTTTTTTGGTAATCCACAAACGGCCGGTGTCGGATGTAACAGCCCAATTAATTGATAAAGTGAAAATTGCCGAGACAGTATCCCCTTTATTTTAGTACATAAATGCAATAAATTCCCAGCTCTTACAGTATGAGGTTCCGAAACTCCTGTTATGACTAAAGAGTTTGAAAGATTATTGATAATGAAATCGGTTACAAATTGTTGCTCTTGTTTTTCTTTATGCTGCCAATCAACCTCTATACTTCCATGGTATAATTGAGTTCCTGCCAGCGCCATAGTAGTAAATGCATCATCTTTAACTTTTAACAAGGTTTCAGGTGTTGCTCCTAACCAAAGACCTATTTTCGGGTGAAACCAAATATAAACCATGGCATTCCTATAATTCATCAAAAGTTTTTTAAAGGTCTCTTTAGTATTAAAATGGGAAGTATTTATGATTTCTTTTCTTGACAATACCACTTTTTTTACACCTGTAGTTTTTAAAAACTGTACTCCTTTTTGCACTAAACTCACAAAAGTGGATTTCTCCATATTAGAATTTGAAATTAACTTAAAATTAGAATTACTTTCATCTATAGAGATATCGGAAAATGTTGTATTGCAAATTTCTGATTTGTTTAATGGGAACAGAATAGATTGTTTTTCATTATCAAATGGAGCAAACACAAAACCGGATTCTGAATAATTTTTTGAGTAATACAAATCATCATTCTTTTGAAAAAATCCTTTTATTTCATCAGATTCTGGCTGATTGTATGCAGTAAATGGCAATTTTTTATCTAAAGCTTCGGTAATTCTATCGAAAAAAGATTCTGCAGCTATCTTCAAAACAAATAATTTTATTGTAACGTTTTTAAAATTTCGTTTTTAATTAATATGAAATCTGACCATATTAATTCATGTCCACCGCCATCAATCGTAACCATAGTAAATTTATTCTCGTCTATTTTTTTATTCAAAATAGTAGAATTTTTATAAGGTACAATCCAGTCTTCATCTCCATGAATATTAATAATATGTGACGGGCTTACATTCCATTTATCTTCATAATTCGGTAAATCCGACAAATGAGCGTATTTTTCTTCAGATGCCGCTTTTAGTAATGTCGGAAGTAGTGGTCTGGTTAACTTCCATTTATATAAATTCAACATCCAAAACATAGGTTCTAGATCTGCACTTATAGAACTTGCTAAAGACACTTTGTATTTGTACTGCTTAGGAGAAGCTAATACAACTGAGCCTCCATATGAATATCCTATCAATATAATTTTTTCGGAAGGAATATCTTTAATTACATCATCTAATATATCCAATTCAAAAGCAATTGTACCATTAACTTCACCAGCATTATTTACGCCATAACCTATTCTGTCATAACCCAATATATTCGCCTTTGTATTTATTAAAGAATCTTTAAAATAACGGCTGTAATCTAAAACAGAGCCCGGTGAACCATGAACAAAAACCAAGGTAGGCAACGTAGTATCTATCTTTTTTTGCATTGCCACTACCCTATAGGTATATTCTTTAAACGAATTATAGAAAATATTTGGTTTATAATGTAAATTATCTAATTGTTCAAGAACTTTTTCATCTGACCTCGGCTTTAAAAGAACATGTGCAGCAATAAAAAGGCTTATTATAAGTATTCCCATTACTATCCCAATTATTTTTAAGATCTTTTTAAATCGACGCATGTTAAGTTTTATCCTTTAGCAAGTACTATGATTGTTAGCTTACAAAGTGAAACTAGTTTATCATGTTCATCAACAACCCTAATTTCCCATAAATGTGTTGTTTTACCTTTATGGATTGGTTTTGCCGTAGCAGTAACAAAACCTTTTCTAACACTTCTAAGGTGATTGGCAGTAATTTCTAACCCGCGTACTTCATGATTTGTATTATCTATAAAATAATGTGCAGCCATACTTCCCACACTTTCAGCTAAAGCAACAGTAGCACCTCCATGTAAAATACCAGTGGGCTGATAAACTTTTGAGGTAACAGGCATGGTAGCTACTAGATAGTCTTCCCCTATATCAGTATACTTTATACCCAGTGTTTCCATCAAAGTATTTATTGATCGGCTGTTTAGTTTTTCTAGCTGTAATCTTTTATTCATCAAACTGTAATGTATGTTGTAAATGTAATGAAATCTTTAGGAATTATTTACGTTATATACTTAACTTTGTATAACATTTAAGCTTTGTTTTATGGTTTATAAAATTCGTTTAATACTAGATACTGAAGAAAATGTTCTAAGAGATATTGTTATAGGTTATAATGATACTTTAGAAGATCTACACAATGCTATTACCAATGCTTTTGGTTTTTATGGCACTGAAATGGCGTCATTTTACCTTACTGATGATAAGTGGAATCAAGGTGATGAAATTCCATTGTTTGACATGAGTGAGTCTAACAACTCAATGTCAATGCAAACATTTAAGATTAAGGAGGTACTTACAGAAGATAATGATAAACTCATTTATGTGTATGATTTTTTAGCTTTGTGGTCATTTTATGTAGAATTGATCAGTATTGAAGAGGACGAAAACCTTATTGAATTACCAAGTTTACTACTTTCTGTGGGTGTTGTACCAAACGAAGCCCCTGAAAAAGAATTCGTAAGTGAAGAAAGCAATAGTGATTCTGAAGAATATGACCGTCTTGAAAATTTTGATGATTTCGACTTCGATAATTTTGATGAATTGATCAATTGATCCCTTTCCTTTTTTAGTTGTGCTAACACGAAGTTGAAAACTTTTTGTTACAAATTGTATATTTACTCGTCATATAAAACAACTAATGCCAATTGCGGTATAAACTAACTTATTCTTGGAAACAATTTTATCACTCAATAAACTCAATAAAAAATTTGGGAAAGTACATGCTGTAAATAATCTTTCTTTTGATATTCAAAAAGGTAATGTTTACGGTATATTAGGACCCAATGGTAGCGGGAAATCAACAACCTTAGGTGTCATTTTAAATGTTGTCAATAAGACTTCAGGCAGTTTTAGTTGGTTTGATGGCGCTATAACTACACATCAGGCACTAAAAAAAGTGGGCGCTATTATTGAGCGACCTAATTTTTATCCTTATATGACAGCGGCTCAAAATTTGAAGTTGATCTGTAAAATTAAGGGAGTGTCATTTGATAAAATTGATGAAAAATTAAAAGTCGTTAATTTATACGAACGAAGAGATAGTAAATTCAAAACGTACTCGTTAGGAATGAAACAGCGATTAGCCATTGCTTCTGCCCTATTAAATAATCCTGAAATTTTAATTTTAGATGAACCCACAAACGGTTTAGACCCTCAGGGAATTCATGAAATACGAAAAATCATTAAAGATATTGCTATAAATGGTACAACGATTTTACTAGCTTCTCATTTACTCGATGAAGTAGAAAAAGTATGTTCGCATGTTGTAGTGATTAGAGAAGGTATTAAATTATATTCTGGCAGAGTCGATGAAATGACGGCTTCTAAAGGATATTTTGAGTTGCAAACTGAAAAAAGTCAAGGTAAGTTAAAAGAATTATTGGATAATCATGATGCAATTAGTTCGGTTAATCAAGAAGAAGGTAAATTAATTGCGGTCTTAAAAGAAGAAATAACAGCAACCGATCTGAATGCTTTTTTATTTAAAAATGGAATTACCTTGTCTCATTTAGTAAAACGCAAACCAAGCTTAGAGCAGCAATTTTTAACCTTAACCAATAAAAACTAATCAAATAACTACAATAATGTTGCGACTTCTTAATATAGAATTTCATAAACTAAAGCACAATCGAGCCAGCCGGGTATTAACAATTATTTACTTTGCATTACTTACTTCTATAGCCTTAATTGCTGCAATCAAATTTGACATCGGTCCAGTGCAATTTCATCTGGCAGAACAAGGTATTTTTAACTTCCCTTATATCTGGCATTTCAGTACATTTATGGCATCCATTTTTAAGTTCTTTTTACTATTGGTTATTGTTTCGATGATGGCAAATGAGTATAGTAACAGAACTTTAAAACAAAACTTAATTGACGGACTCAGTAAAAAAGAGTTTATCCTTTCTAAATTTTATACAGTTGTAGTTTTTGCTGCTATATCAACATTATTCGTATTTGTAGTGTCAATGGTTTTAGGGCTGGTATATTCAGATTATAATGAGGTTGCAATTATTTTTTCAGACATGGAATATCTATTCGCCTTTTTTATAAAACTTGTTGGATTCTTTTCTTTTGGGCTCTTTTTTGGGATTTTAGTGAAGCGTTCAGCCTTTGCAGTTGGTGCATTATTAGTATGGTTTTTTATCGAAAGTATTTTTAAGGGGTTCTTATTCTGGAAATTTAGAGATCTAGAAAGCACGTCAGATAAAGTAAACCAGATTATGCAGTTTTTGCCTTTAGAATCAATGTCCAATTTAATTAAAGAACCGTTTACCCGATTAAATGCGGTTCAAAGTGTGGCTAAACAAATTGGTGAAGATCTATCTAAGGACTTTTCTGTGCATTGGTATCAAATTGCAATTGTACTTTTTTGGACATTCCTTTTTATTTATAGTTCGTTTAGGTTATTGAAAAAAAGAGATTTGTAGAATTTATTCAACCTTGTTCAATAAGGCTTTTTGCCTGCCGTTTACTAAATAAGAAATTACTTCTGGTATTTCTTCTTCTCCTTGTTTGGTATTACCAGTAATAGTTACTGCTCCTCCATCTCCGGCTATGATCTCAAAAATCAATGAATCTTCCTTTTTTGTATAAGTGGCAATGATATAACTATTTGACACTTTAAAAAAACTGGTAAAAACGTTGTTATTATGTAAATGTCCATCTATTATGATGGAATTACGCTCATCGATCTGGTAATGTCCTTTTTGATGATCAACGACCTTCAAACTATAGGCTCTAACATCTTTTTTACCATTCATATCATAGGTCAGTGTCCAATCATAAATAGAATCCTTAGCTGTCTTCAATATTTCTAATTTCATATCAACTTTCATCCTAACCGAATCTACACCATAGATCATCAATTCACCCTTATACTTTCCTACCCAACTTTCAGGAAAAGATGGTTGTGCATTTACAATACCACAACTAATAAATACAAATACAAAAACTTTTAACATAACTTTCGTTCAACAAGGAATTTAAATTCTATGCAAATTAAACTATTTTTGCAAAATGCAATTCAAATTAGAATCCGATTATAAACCCACAGGTGACCAACCCGAAGCAATCGCTCAACTTACGGAGGGAATTTTATCTGGTGAAAAATATCAAGTATTATTGGGTGTAACAGGTTCTGGGAAAACATTTACGGTTGCAAATGTTGTTGAAAAAATTGAGCGCCCAACCTTAGTTTTGGCACATAACAAAACGTTGGCTGCACAATTGTATTCGGAATTTAAACAATTTTTTCCGGAAAATGCCGTGGAGTATTTTGTTTCTTATTATGACTATTATCAACCTGAGGCATATATCCCCGTAAGTGGATTGTACATCGAAAAAGATCTTTCAATCAACGACGATATAGAACGTTTACGGTTAAGTACAACCTCATCATTATTGTCAGGTCGTAGAGACGTTTTAGTAGTAGCATCCGTTTCTTGCTTGTATGGAATTGGTAACCCAGTTGAATTCAAAAAAAATGTTATTACTATTGAAGTTGATCAAAAAATTGCAAGGACCAAATTTTTACATCAACTCGTACAAAGCCTATATTCAAGAACTGATTTTGAAATTAAAAGCGGAACTTTTAAAGTTAAAGGTGATACTATTACTATTTTTCCATCTTATGGAGATTATGGGTATCGCGTACATTTTTTTGGTGATGAGATTGAAGAGATAGAAAGTTTTGACATGGTCAATAATCGTGTCATGGAAAAATATGAAAAGCTTACTATCTATCCGGCAAATCTTTTCGTAACCTCACCAGACGTGTTACAAAATGCAATTCATGAAATTCAGAGTGATCTGGTTAAACAAGTAGATTATTTTAAGGAAATAGGCAAGCATTTAGAAGCCAAAAGATTAAAGGAACGCACTGAATTTGATCTGGAAATGATTCGCGAGCTAGGTTATTGCAGTGGTATAGAGAATTATTCAAGATATCTTGACGGAAGAGTTGCCGGTACAAGGCCGTTCTGTTTGCTGGATTATTTTCCTCAAGACTTTTTAATGGTTATTGACGAAAGTCATGTAACGCTACCTCAGTGCCATGCCATGTATGGTGGTGATCGTTCACGAAAAGAAAATTTAGTGGAATATGGTTTCAGACTGCCTGCAGCGATGGATAATCGTCCACTCAAGTTTGAAGAATTTGAAACGATACCGAATCAGGTAATATATGTTAGTGCTACACCGGCTGATTATGAGTTACAAAAAACTGAAGGTGTATTTGTTGAACAGATCATCCGCCCAACAGGATTATTAGATCCAGAAATTGATGTACGCCCCAGTATTAATCAAATTGATGACTTGATAGAAGAAATTCAGCAGGGTGTAGAAAAAGATGAACGCACTTTGGTTACTACTTTAACCAAGCGGATGGCCGAAGAATTAACCAAATATTTAAGCAGGATACAAATACGTTGCCGCTATATACATAGTGACGTAGATACCTTAGAGCGTGTAGAAATTATGCATGACCTTCGAAAAGGCGTATTTGATGTGTTGATTGGTGTCAATTTATTGCGTGAAGGATTAGATCTACCGGAAGTATCATTGGTAGCTATTTTAGATGCGGATAAGGAAGGATTTTTACGTAGCCACCGCTCATTGACACAAACAGTAGGAAGAGCAGCTCGTAATATTAATGGTAAAGCCATTATGTATGCTGATAAGATAACACGCAGCATGCAGCTAACAATTGATGAGACAAACCGTAGGCGTGAATTACAAATTGCCTATAATTCAGAGCATAATATTACACCGAAGCAGATCATGAAAAATATAGATGAGAGCTTAAGTAAAAAAAATATTAGCTCTTTTCACTACGATGCGGCCGCTACTGTAGCTGCAGAACAAGATTTGGAATATCTCCCCAAACCAGAAATTGAAAAACGAATCAGAGAGAATCAAAAACTCATGGAACAAGCGGCAAAAGCACTTGATTTTATTGCCGCTGCTCAATTACGTGACCAGATCAAAGTACTTAAAGAACATTTGTAAAAAAATATGCTATAGCGAACGGTTTCCTTAGGCAGATATTTTGATAATCCCATCTTTATTTCCGGGAATGATATAAATCATTGCTTCTTTGGTTATGAAAATTTAACTTTGATTTGAACGAGTGTAAAAGCTACTAATGCCACCCATTACAAAAAAAATAAATACTTGGTTAATAAATTATCTTTACCTGACCGGTGACAGCAAGGAAACGCTTTTGCTAAAAAAAATATGGTGGGTTTTTAACGTCGGTGGATTACCTTTTCTATTGCTTATGAGCCTTATCATAGGAAACAATGAAGGTCCGGGAGTAGTAGTATTAAATTTCATTTGGATAATAGCCTTAGTTTCCGCGCTTATTATTTTTCATTTTTATAAAAAAGGCATCGAAGGTTTTGCCCTTGCTTCGCAGCTGACTATTGTAGTGCTTGCATCAATAAAAGTGTATCTCATGGGAGGGCTGCTCAACGCCGGAGGAGCTATTTTCATTGGACTTATGGGCCCTTTATATGCGCTGACCTTACCCAACAAGAAACGGGCTGTTTTCGTTTTTATATTGTATATGTCTTTAATGATCGGAGTAACGCTTTTGCAACCAGAAAACCCCAAGGGGTATTTATTATATTACTATTTTTTGGGATTTACATTAGGTAATTCAATGGCTTTTATTGCATTATTTTATTACACTGGGCGTGTGGAAAAATTGAAGCAGGAAGAAAAACAAAGAATGAGGGAGTTAGATGAGTTCAAAACACGGTTTTATACGAATATAACTCATGAATTCCGAACCCCACTTACTATTATCCTTGGAATGGCAGACCAGATAAAAAATAATCCTGAAACATGGACAGAAGAAGGACATAAAATGATAAAACGCAATGGTCAAAATTTACTCAACCTTACGAATCAAATGCTCGCCCTGTCAAAATTAGAGACTAATGTAATGCCAGTAAATTTAATACAAGATGATATTGCCTTATATATGAGATATCTGGTTGAATCTTTCCATTCACTGGCAGATACAAAAAATATTCGCCTTTTATTTACGGCGGAACCTGTCGAAATCAAAATGGACTTCGACCCAGATAAAATACAAGACATACTGTCCAACCTCATCTCTAATGCCATCAAATTTACGCCTAAGGGAGGTATGGTACGGGTTGCTATTTCAAAAGAAAACAAGGATTTAGAAGACCACTTGATTTTATCGGTTAAAGATACTGGCGTAGGCATCCCAAAAGAAAATCTTCCAAAAGTTTTTGATCGGTATTTCCAGTCAGAAAATCACAAAAAGCAAGTTACAGAAGGTAGTGGCCTTGGGCTCGCTTTGACCATGGAACTTGTAAAATTACTTAGAGGAGACATCACTTTGAAAAGCACATTGGGCAAAGGTTCCACTTTCACGATTCGCCTGCCCATTCATAATTCTGCACCTCACGAACATAAGAATTTGTCAATAGAATTGGCTCTTTCCGAAATTCATTCAGAAAACATAGAGCAGAAGGTATACTCAATTCAGGGTGAAGAAAGTAAAAAACTGGTGTTACTCATTGTAGAAGATAATAAGGATGTTGTGCAATACCTTCGTTCGTTACTTACCCATGATTACCAAATAGAGGTAGCGGGCAATGGATTCGAAGGGTTAAAAAAAGCTATTGATGTAATACCTGATCTGGTGATAAGTGATGTGATGATGCCCATTATGGATGGTATTGCCTTTTGTAAAAAACTGAAAAGCGACCTCCGAACCAGCCACATTCCGGTTGTTTTGCTTACGGCGCGCACAGATGTAGAATCGAAGATGGTGGGGTTGATAGCAGGAGCCGATGTCTACCTGGCTAAACCTTTCAACCGGAAAGAATTGTTTGTTCGTATCAAAAAACTGATTGTATTGCGTAAAACTCTCCAGGAAAGATATAAAGCGATAGCTACCCTACCCTATCTTGATCAACACTCCGGAGGTCATATTTTGCACAAAGAAGATACTTTCATGCAGAAAGTGCGCCAAATGCTCGAGGTTCATCTTAGCGAAGAGGAGTTTGGCATTGCTGAATTGTGCCGTGCTTTGGCAATGAGCCGTTCACAACTTTATCGTAAATTCGCTGCGCTTACCGATACCAGCGTCCATCATTTTATCCGAAAATTACGCCTGGCCAAAGCCAAAGAATTATTGCTCACAACTAAACTAAATGTTTCTGAAGTTGCATATGATACCGGGTTTAAAAATCCCTCACACTTCAGCAGGGTATATTCAGAAGAGTTTGGTATTGCTCCCAGCAAAGCAAGAAGTTAATTTGATATTGGGAAAGCCTTTCAATTTTCTTATCAATCAACGCTTATTTTCTCTTCTCGGAACAAATAGTAAAACATCTGGTACATTTAGTAAAGCCAAACACTTTTAGAACTGTTAATTTTAATACTGATAATTCAACTGAGTTATTTAATAAAAGTTAAATTCTTTCCACCGCAAGGTAGAATCAGGCTTAAACTCAGACTATCATCATTAATCTTTAAAGTTCTTTACTATGAAAACTAAAATTTATCTCGTCGTATTGCTTGCAGTCGTTGTTACCTTCTCATGTTGCGATACTGATGATCCTATAGAGACGCCACGCTCATCTAAGGTGGAATACAAACAATTTACCAGTGATGCCCTTGCCAATAATGTCATTGGAAACCCTGCAGTCAGAAACCTGGCAATTTTTACACCTGAAGGATATGACCCCAACGGAACTCAGCAATATCCTGTAGTATACCTCTTACATGGCCTTCCTTTCAGTGAAGATACCTATATTAAAAAAGAAATCTGGGATGATTGGATTGATCCAAACGGTTTCTTCAAAACCTATCCTGATTTCCCTCAAGAAGGGTTCGAGCAATGGGTTGATAATCTCGTCCAGTCCGGAAAAATTGATCCAATGATTATTGTGATGCCGAATGCAGCTAATAATTTATACGGCTTCAGCTTTTACTGCAATTCTATCCTTAACGGTAACTTTGAAGATTATATAGTAAACGACTTAGTAAACTATATTGATGCCAACTACAGAACTGTTACCAATAGCGACGGACGGGCTTTAATCGGAAATTCCCAAGGTGGATATGCAGCCTTTACATTTGGCATGAAACATCCCGATGTTTTTGGTACTGTAGCAAGTCACAGTGGACTGATCGTTATGGATGTTGTCTTATCTATGGGTGAAATGGTAGTAGCCGAAAATCCTGGCGGATTTACAGGACCGGACCCAGCAAAATTTTTAACCAGTGCAGGCTATGCCATGAGTTCAGCCTGGTCGCCAAACTTGAATAACCCTCCATTTTTCGTGGATATGCCATTTGAATTCCCTTCAGGTGAGGTTATTTCAAGTGTTGCAAATCGTTGGTACGCGAACGATCCTTTTACACTGTTAAATACATATGCAGATAATTTTAGATCGCTAAAAGGTATTTACTTTGATTGTGGAAATTTTGATGAATTAAATATGTGTGCAGGGAATGGTTTTATGATGCAAAAGCTCGATGCCTTTGGTATAAACTATACATACGATACTTTTGACGGAGGGCATTTTGATAAAATATTCTCAAGGCTGGAAATTTCACTGGAGTTCTGTTCAAACAAAATGAATATGTAGTAAAAAATAATTTATTTAGAATAAGTTATGTCCCATCTGTTATCTTAGGTGGGACATAATTCGTTTTAACCAAGAAACCGAGTAAGCCCAACTACTATTAAATTGAGCTTTACTCAGTTTCTAAACTAATACAAATATCCAATAGCTTTAAACAGTAGATCTTCTTATCCGTTCTTAGCTATTTTCTTTTCAAGTCAATTACTTTTACAAATTCAGCAACAAACTTTATCTACAAATAATACTCCTGTCATCAATAATAAATGAGAACAGAGTGCATAAAATAGTTAAACCACAGTTTATTATTGCAACAAGAAATTTAATTAATCTATAAAAGAAGCGCAATGATATCCATCAGATTAAACACTTTTTTTTATTTAATTATAAAAATGTTACTTTTAAAAAACTAACAAAGAGTAAAATGAATGATTGAAATTGAAACTGTTGAACATATTGTAATTGCGGTCATCATTTTTTTGATCTTATTTAATATCTATCTCAACTATAATAAAATTGAGAATGACACCATAAATGAGATCCTTAAAAATTGGGCTTACAGTAAATATTTTTTTATCACCTTTATTTGGGGAGTGTTTGGGGGTCATTTCTTTTTAGGATCTCCAAGACCCGTTTTTGGAAGCAATTGGTGGATGCCTGTAGTTTTAGTCATTATTTTAGTCATCCTGTTGATATTCATTGGAAATAAACTTGAACGTTCTGATGTTCTCAAAAGACGTTATCAATTATTGTTATTGATATCAGGAGTTTTATATGGTCATTTTTTCTGGTCTCAACGGCATATTCCAGACATTTCGTTTCCCTGGATGCAACCTTAAGAATAAATAAAATATTAACATGCAAACCATCTCGAAATATTTAAACAATCAAAAATTTATAAAGAAAGTACAATACACTTTAATTGTTCTTTTCATATTGTTAATAGCTCTTGATATTTATTTGGCTTTAGATAAAACAAATAATAACACAATTAGTAATATTATACAGAATTATGCTGACAGTGGACTTTTTGTATTGACTTATTTTTGGGGTGCTTTGGCTGCAAATATATTCTTTACACGAAAATCTCCAGAATTAATTAGCCCCTTGGCCGGCACTGTCATTGTAATTGCCATAGCCATTTTGATGATTTTATTTAATATAGAACCTAAATTAAGTGCTATGTGGGCAGATATTAAGTATAATTTGTCAGTTTACAGTATTTCTATGACGCTTGGTTTATTTGTCGGGCTAATTTTCTGGAGGCAAGAACATAAGCAACCTTATAAAGAAACTGATATTCATCAATAAAGGAAAACCCTCAACATTATTGTGGATAAACCCTCCTGAATTCTAATTACATAATATTAATTTGCATACTCAAGTCATTTGCTATGAATAAATTAATTAATAAATTTTTATTGGCAATTTTTGCTTTATCCTTGATTGGAATAAGTGCTGAAATGTACCTGTATTATAAAAATGGTTTTGATGAAGAAAAAGAGCTATGGTATCAAATCTTGGTCATTGTCTTCCTATTTTCATTATCTCTCTACTTCCTGAATTTGTTCTATAGAACATCCATAAGTAAAAAACCATAAGGAAATTGTTGATAGAGAGATTTTATAGTAACTTAACCTCATATAAAATGGAAAACCCTCAACAAAATTATGGTAAACCCCTTATATTTTTTTTCTTATAAATTGTAGCTTGCATCAAGTAAGACGCTAACATTTTATTTACATTCTCTTATCATAGCTCTAACCATGTTAGTTTCTGCGTCTTGGGTATCGTTTCATAGCCCATACCAAAATAGTAAGTGAATTAAATGCGTCGTCGTATTGAAAGATTAATAAAAGGTTTTTAATTATGTTTAAATTCAATAAGAAGATTTTGTTTATATTTTTTTTGGTATGTCTTTTTGCCCTAGGCGCAGAAATTTTTTACATTTTAATGTATGGTGTTTATGACACTACAGAAATGATATTAGAATTTTTAATTATGTCTTTCATATTAACCGTATCAGTGCATTTAATCAATCTTATCTTCATAAAATCTGCTACTAGTAATCGGTAAGGCCTTGACCTTTAATTTTCGTCACTACGATAAATCAAAGCAAACATATAAAACTATTGTGTCAGTAATTAAGTAGTGAATCTATCTTATATTTATTTTTATTCCCATGATATTAGTCATAATATTTTATTTATGAACCTATTAACTTTGATTGAGAAAAAACTCTTAGAATTAAAAATAAAGAAATAAACCTCCTTCCTAAGATGGGTAATTTTGAATATCTCGCTTTATTTAAATAAATATATTATGAAAAATTCGGTTATTCTATTAGCATTAATATTATTTCTAAGTTCATGTACAAATGTATATTTTGATCAACCTCAACCTAAAAATGGCGAAAACTTAAACTTTGTCCCTAGTGAACTTCAAGGTCAATGGATTGATAAGTTGGATACTATTTCTATTACAAAAAATGGCTTCGAAGAAGTGAATGTCAAAACTGATAGTTTGGATAAAATAATTTCTGTAAAAAAAGAAAAGTTTTTTTTATCAGACTCATTAGTGCTGAACAAAGCAGGAAAGTACTACGTAATTAATCTTCTTGAAAAAGAGAATTGGCAAGTAATAATATTGGATAAGCAAAGCAATGGAGATATCATTTGGTACTATCCTTCTAAACCTCCTTTTTTTGGCGAAGGACGCGATTTAAAAGTTAAAAAAGTAATAGGGAAAATAAATGGGGTGGAAACGATCGATAAGTCACTAACAAATAAAGACAAAGGGTCTTCTATTACAGTTTATTATAAAGGCCAATTCAAAACTAATGATATAAAAAAGGTAATCCTAGAAGAAAATCAATTATGGATTTTCAAGTCTGATGGGTCAATAATAGAACCACAGAAGAAAAACTAAATTTCAAAAATTTATCGACGAATAACCTTTAATAAAAGGGGAATTATGGATGATTTAAATATTTTCATCGAAAAAGGACTTATCCCTACAGACCAGGACCTGATTGAAAATTTAGGCACAACATATGCCCTATGGCATCAAATACAAGAGTTTGTACTTGATCAGCACCCAAAAGGACTGAAAGAATGGAATTATCCTGGAAAAAAATATGGATATAGTTATAGAATTAAAGATAAAAAGAGAGCAATACTTTATTTTTTACCAAGAAAAAATTACTTCGAAGTTGCCTTTGTTTACGGGCAAAAAGCAACAGATTTAATTATGGAGAGTGATATTTCTCTTGAAATTAAAAACAAACTCATTAAAGCCAGAAAATATGCTGAAGGACGTGGTATCAGAATAGAAGTAAAAAATGACTTAAATATAACTGACATTAAAAAATTGGTCGAAATTAAATTGGCTAATTAATATTATATTTAAGCATCTAAAAAAAATGATGTGATTAATGAAACAAAAATTACTTTATACGCTCCTATTAATAACATCAATTCATACTTTTTCACAAGAAACTAAATTCACAATTGAAGCTAACTACCCATTTACTATGGGCGAAAATTTCATTGGGAATAATTATGAAGGTATTGCAGATGTGGGTTTTAAATATAGTTTTACAGATGCTAAATTGGTAAATCTAGGTTTGTCAGTTAATGGTAGCCTTTTAAATTATAATTTTAAAGTTCAGGATAATTTTTCTGAACCATTCAATTATAAGGTCAATGCCTATTTTATTCAGCCAAGAATATTTGCAGAATTTACCATTGCATCCATAAAGAAGTTTCATCCTTCAGCCGGTTTAGGATATTCATTTATTTTATTTAATGTAGTAGGTCCAGACCCCTTAGATTTTAGCAATGAAACTGCTAAGGACAGTCAAAGTGGAATCAATTTAAATGTAGCCGTTGCCTATGATCTAACAGAAAAAATATTTATCCAACTTCAATACGATTTTATCAAACTCGGTACAGCAAATGACATCCCTAACACGGCCTATAACACCAATGTAGATCTCGTAAAAATTGGACTAGGGTTTAGGATTTAATGATTATGGAAGATTACATCAATACATTAACGGTAGCATTTGAAAAAAATGCAAATGTAAAAAATGCAGTAGGGCAAAAAGCATATATGAGAAATCAATTTGAGTTTTTTGGTATGACAAGCCCTATACGAAAAGAAGTTCAGAAAACGTGGCTAATTAAAGCCAATCGGCCAAATAAAACAAAGCTTGAAAACATTGTACAAACCCTCTGGCTAAAACCACAACGAGAATTTCAGTTTTTTGCACAAGAGCTCCCTTTTAAATATGCGAAACAATTCGAAATTAAAGATATTGCGCTAATAGAATTTATGATTACCAATAAATCTTGGTGGGACACTGTAGATTATATTGCTGCTAATTTACTAGGTGCATATTTTAACCTTTATCCTGAACAACGAGCCATTTATGTAAAAAAATGGTTGGCTTCCGGTAATTTCTGGTTGCAACGCTCGGCTATATTGTTCCAACTAAAATATAAAGACCAGGTAGATACCGAAATGTTAAGGCACGTGATCACTTCTTTATTAGGTTCAAAAGAGTTTTTTATCAATAAAGCCATAGGATGGATGTTGCGGGAATATGGTAAAACGAATCCTACCTGGGTTGTCAATTTTGTAAAATGCCATCAACTTGAGAAATTGAGTCAAAAAGAAGCCTTGAGATTGATTAAATAAAAAGTCCGGGCACCAAAGAGCGATGTTAGAAACAAAAGACGGTTATCTGTCTAATTTAAAACTGTCGAGTTGAATATCATCCAACCCAACATCATCAAAAGGAAATTCTAATTGATCTTGAATATTGTACAATGAAATTAAAATAAACTCGGTTACTATTACAATAAAATAAGTAAACCATTGTGGTGCTTCATATCCAATATTATAGATTATTGTCGGAGCATATATTAATGGAAACATATAAATAAAAATCTTGCAATATGCTTTTAGGCTAATAGGCGTTCTATGAGTATGAATAGCATGTAGGTTTTCAATTGATTCATGAACATCATTCATAAATCGAAATACTTTATCTCTTATCTTTCCGCTAAATAAATCACGTTTTTCATCGATAAAATAAATTTATAAATTTTATCTATTACGTCATCAAGATCCTTAGTGGTGTAAATACTGTTTCTAAGATGACCCATTACATCTTTACTGATCTCCAATAAAATATTAGATGCTTCAATTTTGTTTTCTTCAGTCAACAACTTATTACTCAAGACAAAATATTGAACGGTTTTTAAAGAACTTCTGAATTGACTTAAATGCTCCAAAGCTTTTTCCCTGCGTCTAAATGAACCCCTTATCGTAAATACCAAAGGAAAAATAACGGCAATGCTTATTAAGGTTAAATCTACGTTGAAGTCGACGTTAAACTCATAAGCTATATACGTAGTTACGCATGAAATGATCAATACAAGTAATGTTCTATAATTTAATATGCTTAGATACTCTTTAATAAGATTGTTATTAATATGTTATTTTTCTATATTTGATAAAACTAATTACAATATTGTGAAAAAGCAAATATTTTACCTATTCTTATTAGCTTGTTTTTTAATAATCAACAATTCTTATTGCCAAGATACAATAAATTCAGAGAATATTAAAAAGGTTACAAAGCTATTTAGAAGTCAGGAAATTCTACCGATCAAGTTAAGCTATAGTAACAAAGAGGTAAAGCGTAATACAAACGACAGCACTTTTATTAAGACGGATCTTTCGTACAAACAAGAAGACGAAACATGGAAAACATTTGAAGTAGACTTAAGGGCACGGGGTAATTTCAGACGTAGAACTTGTTATTTTCAACAAATAAAAATCGAAACAAAAAAATCAGTAGCAAAAGAAACATTGTTTAAGGGAAATAAAAAATTAAAATTAGTACTTCCGTGTTTGAAACAATATGACATGAATGATAATATTATCAAAGAATTCATGGCTTATAAATTATATGAAATAATTACACCTTATCATTTAAAAACCAGAATGGTATCTGTTGATTTTACCGAAACGAGAGGTAAGAAAACAATAGATCATAAACTGAAAGGGTTTTTAATTGAAGAAGATAAAAAACTTGCAAACCGTTACAACGGTAGAGTTTTTAAAGGAGTAATGCATCCATTAGGGCAGGACACAATTACCGCGGTTCAATGTGCTTTTTTCGAGTATATGATTGGCAATACGGATTATTCAACGGCGTATCAGCATAACCAAAAACTACTTTATATCGATAAAAAAATGATGCCAGTACCTTTTGATTTTGATATGTGCGGACTTGTTGATGCAAGTTATGCAGTGGTTTCGCTGATTCAAAAAGAAGAGTTTCCAATAACAGAAGTGACGGAGAGGGTTTTTAGAGGGTTTACACGAGATGAGAAAATTTTCCAACAAATAAGAAACGAATTTCTCAACAAAAAAAATGAATTTTTTGAAATCATAGATAGTTTAGAGAAGGATTTTGATAGTCCAAAAGAATTTGCAAATGCGAGAAAATATATTGCTAAATTTTTTGATATTATGGAAAACAACTATGAGTTTAAAAGTAAAATAATTAATGCGGCAAGAACTAAATAATTAAATTGACTTTCTCGATTAAAAAAATAGCAATTGTCGTAGTAGTATTTCTCTTCATTTTTATAGTCAATATTTTAATGACAACAGGTTTTTTTAGGTCTATTGAAAATAAATTTGACGGTATAATTGTTAAAAAAATTGAGTTATCAGGTGCAGAAGATATTACTATTAGCAACACCGATCTTTTTGCCCTAATATCATCAACCAATAGAACAGTTTACCCGCCTACGGAAGAACAACACGGGGGCCTCTATTTGATGGATTTGAATAGCGGGGATTATAATCCAATACTGCTCACTTCTGGATTCCCCAGTGCTTTTGCACCACATGGTATCTCAATGATAAAAATAGGTGCTGATTATAAAGTAATGGCAGTCAATCATACGATCGAAAATCATTCCATTGAAGTTTTTAAATTAGTTAAAAATCAGTTGAGCTATATTAAGACCTTGACTGATAAAACTATGATCAGCCCTAACGACATAGTCCTTATTGATGAGCATAAATTTTACTTTACAAATGACCATAAATACACTAAAGGAATTGGGCAGTTAGTGGAAGATTATGCCGGGCTTTCATTATCAAACGTCGTATATTTTGATGGTGAGAATTATCATGAGGTAGCAAATGGCATAGCCTATGCCAATGGCATTAATTTTGATGCAAAACGCAATTTGCTTTACGTGGCTTCACCTCGCAAATTTCTAGTCAAGGTATATACAAGAAATAATGATGGTACTCTCAATTTTATAGAAGACATCCCTTGTGGTACAGGCGTTGATAATATTGAACTAGACACGAATGGCAAGCTTTGGATAGGCGGACATCCTAATCTCTTAAGGTTTGCATCCTATGCCAAAGGTAAAAAAGAAACGTCACCATCTGAGATCATAACGATTGATTATCGAGGTTTGAACGATTATACTATTGAGCAAATCTATCTGGATGATGGCAGTACCATGTCTTCCTCATCAGTGGCGGCTCCTTTTGAAGAATTGATCTTAGCTGGTAATGTTAA
>RCNF010000438.1_pt1 | contig 21089 bp, 12 predicted proteins | sample 2041311 | NCBI WGS metagenome assembly RCNF01 (sample SAMN09708228, study PRJNA481090) | Marine sediment metagenome, whole genome shotgun sequencing project. | biome: marine sediment; feature: ocean; material: sediment; isolation source: Sewage treatment plant 2 marine sediment (STP2) ... | reverse complement strand
TAAAACAGCATTGTCGCAAATATGGAAAGATAGTCTCTCCAGTTAGCCCAGGAATGCCCTCCTGCACTTTCATGGTATTCATGCTCAATTTCTTCCATAGAGATGAATAAAGTCTGATTCAAGGGTGTCAGGTAATCTGAATTAATTCCAAACTATTCGTTTATTGCCATAGTTTGAGACAATGATATTGCAAATTAATATTTTTTTGTATCTTCTTCGCCATAAGCTAACACCAATTCAACCTGTTGATGACTAAACTCTTTACAATCACGTTCTTAAAAGGACGTTATATGTTATTAACCCAAAAACTTCCAACTATGCATCATTCTTTAAAATGGAGAAGCGGCATACTGTCGCTATTTCTCCTAGGATTTACCTTGTTCACAGCTTACGCTCAGGAAAGAACAGTATCGGGTACTGTCTCTTCTGAAGATCTGGGACCACTTCCAGGCGTAAACATTGTGATCCAGGGCTCCACGCAAGGAGCAGTAACGGATATAAACGGTACGTACAGCATCGACGTTCCCGGGCCCGATGCGGTCCTCGTATTCTCCTTTATTGGTTATACAAGCATTGCGGTTCCGGTTGGCGATCAGGTAGTCATGGATCAGGTTCTAGTCTCCGATGTAACCGAACTTGACGAGATCGTCGTTACCGGGTATACTTCAGTGAGAAGGGGGGATATTACCGGAGCTGTATCCATTGTGGATACAGAAGAAATGAACCAGATAACCTCTGCAAGTGTTTTGCAGAAACTGGAAGGACGCGCTGCGGGTGTACAAGTCAATGTAAACGGGCAGCCCGGCAGCCGGAACACGGTCCGTATCAGGGGGGTCAGTTCCTTTAGCGACAACGATCCACTCTATATCCTGGACGGGGTACCGATTGAAACGTCACACCTCAACTATCTAAATCCTAATGACATAGAGTCAATGCAGGTGTTGAAGGATCCTTCTACTGCTTCGGTGTACGGTTCCCGTGCAAACAACGGTGTAATCATTATTACCACCAAGAAGGGGCAGAAAGGAAAAGCCAGGCTAAGTGTGGATGTGAATGTGGGCCTCCAGAATCCTGTAAATGGACTGGACAACATTCTGATCCAGGATGCCCTGGATTACCACTCAATTGTGAAGCAGAGCTATGAGAATGCCGGATTGGCAGTACCCACGAACATTTATGGAGATCCCAATAATCCGACTATACCTAATTACACATGGCCCAACAACGGTGTAGACCAGACCATGACGGTTGACGAGAGTCTCTATTCCTGGCCGGACAATCTGATCATGCCGGCATCCACAGGCACCAACTGGTGGGATGAAGTGTTTGATCCCTCGCTGGTCCAGGATTACAACATTGGGATGAGCGGTGGAGGCGACAATTCGGTCTACAATGTTTCCGTCCAGTATTACAACCAGGACGGTACCATGAAATATAACTGGCTGGACAGGATTTCCCTGCGGGCCAATACCGAGTTCAAATTCGGACGATTAAGCGTCGGTGAAAATTTTGCCGTTTCCCGGATTCAGAATACTGCAGGTCTTGGATCCTATAGTACCACTAACCAGAATATGGGAGAAGGATCGATCGTGAATAATATCATTAAAATGCAGCCGGTGGTTTCAGTGTATGACATCGATGGATATTTTGGTGGTGCAAAGGCCAACTCGCTGGGTAACGCTACCAATCCGGTCGCACAGGCTCACAATGCCAAGGACAACACGAGAACTACCAGTGTGCTGGTCGGAAATGTATATGCCGCACTCAATATCCTTGATGGATTGCAGTTTAAAACTAGTTTCGGTGTGAATGCCCAGAATTCCAACTACAAAGGATTCAATTATCCTTCACCTGAAAACTCGGAACCCACCATGGTCTGGAGCATGAATGAGGATTATTCAACACAATTAGAATGGACCTGGACCAATACATTGAATTACGTTAAGACATTCGGTGCAAACCACAACCTTAATGCGCTGCTCGGATATGAAGCCATCGATTATCGGAGAAACGCGATGAATGGCAGTATGGCCGGGTATGTTTCAACTGTTCCTTCCGCCTGGTATATCCAGGATGCACTGGGGGATCCCAGTACAAAAACAGTTTTCAGTAACGGTGCCATCAACTCACTTGTCTCCATGTTCGCTAAGGTGGATTACAATTTTGCTGGCAAGTATTACCTGAGTGGTACCATCAGGAGGGACGGTTCTTCGAAATTCGGAGCTAACAACCGTTACGGAACCTTCCCTGCATTCAGTGCAGCGTGGCGTATTTCTGAGGAATCTTTTATGGGCAACCTGACCTGGTTGAACGACCTGAGGATCCGCGGAGGATGGGGTATTACCGGAAACCAAAGTATCCCTGGTGGAAGGACCTCAAACCAGTTCGGGGGAAGTACAAATAATACTTTCTACGATATCAACGGGACCAATACCTCCCTTGTTACCGGGTACCGGATGACCTCATTGGGTAACGAAGATATAAAATGGGAGGAAAATACATCCGCCAATATCGGATTAGACTTTTCCATGCTTGAAAGGAGGATCACTGTGGTATTTGACCTGTATAAGCGTACAGTGGATGACCTTCTATACGGAGCTCAAATTCCTGCCACAGCAGGACGGGCCGCCCCCCCGATCGTTAACATCGGTACCATGGAAAACAGTGGGATCGACTTCTCAGTTGGTTACCGAAGCAAGCTTACCGGCAAATTCCAGTGGGAACTGGAATTGATTGGGAGCCACTATAAGAACGAGATCGTGAATATCGACGGCACACAGGACTTTTTCTACGGACCTGCAGATGGCCGAAAAGGTATTATGACCATCAACGAGCTGGGTAATCCAATCGGTTCCTTCTACGGATATAAGCAGGATGGGATCTTCCAGAACCAGGGAGAAGTGGATGCACATGCCACCCAGGATGGCAAGGCAGTTGGTCGTTTCCGGTACGAGGACGTGACCGGAGACGGTGCGGTAACTGCCGACGACAAAACTATCATTGGTAGTCCACATCCTGATTTTACGGGAGGTTTGAACTTCTCCGCCACTTGGGGGAACTTTGATATGAGTATGTTCTTTTTCGGATCATACGGAAACGAAATCTTCAATATGAACAAGGAATTTACGGTATTTCGACTTTTCAGCACCAATGTCAGGCAAGACCGTCTGACTGAGTCCTGGAGACCTGATAACACCGGTGGGATCTATCCCCTTCTGGACCAGAACGACCAGTACAGCGACCAGTATAGTAGCTTTTATGTAGAGGACGGTTCCTATCTCAGACTCAAGAATCTCCAGATTGGCTACACCTTGCCGAAGATGGCCTGGTTTCAGAATGTCAGGGTATATATCCAGGCTCAGAACCTGTTCACTATTACTGGATACAGTGGTATAGATCCGGCACTGCCTACCATCAGTGAGAATCTATCTTCTGGAAACGTGTCTGACATGTCGATGGGGATCGACTACGGACCCTATCCGAACAACAAGATCTTTACAATTGGAATTAATGCTAACTTTTAAATAACAGAGCGATGAAGAACATAATAAAAACACCGGGAATTATCGCGATTTTTCTCATTTTTCTGTTTGGCTGCAGTGAAGAATTTCTTGACAGGCCGGCACAGGGAAACTTGGATGCTACCACACTTTCCAATCAGGCAGGAGTGGAAGGGAACTTAATAGCCGCCTATTCTTATCTGGATGGCCAAGGCTCATCTGGAGGGACCACATCCGCCCTCAGCAACTGGGTCTATGGCAGTGTAGCATCTGACGATGCCTATAAAGGATCAGAGCCAGGTGACAATCAGGAGTCAACAGATATAGAAATGTATCAGTGGTCGGCCAGTAGTGCCGACGGTGGAGTTAACACAAGATGGACTTCGCTTTATGATGCCATAAGCAGGACAAACGCAGCTATCAACCTCCTATTAGCCGTAGAAGGGATTTCTCAAGAGGACCAGGATCGGATAATGGGTGAAGCGCTCTTCTTACGGGCATTCTACCATTTCGAACTCTGGAAACTCTTCAAGAACATACCTTACTATACCGAAGTGGATGTAGATTTCAGAAAAACAAATGTCGGGGTAGATGTGGTGCCGCTGCTCCTTGCAGACATTAATGCGGCCATCAATCTGCTTCCTTTGAGCCAGAGCGCTATCGGGAGGTCCACTCAGTGGACAGCCAAGGCCTTTAAGGGAAAAATCCAGGTCTACGCTGAAGACTGGGCAGGAGCACTAACCACTCTCACAGATGTTTACAATAACGGGCCTTATGGACTGGAAGACAATTACCATTACGTCTTTGATGCCTTACGCAACAATGGTCCTGAAAGCGTGCTTGTCTATCAGGCTTCTGTCAATGATGGATCTTCGGGTGGCCAGAACGGCAACCATCCCGACCGCTTGAATTTTCCACATGGCGGTAGCCCCTTTGGCTGCTGTGGCTTTCACCAGGCATCACAGAACCTGGTCAATGCCCACAAAGTGGACGCAAACGGGCTTCCCTTCCTGGATGGTACCTGGAATGATGCCGATGTGGTCCTCGGTGACGCGGTGGATCCACGCCTCGACTGGACCGTAGGACGGGACGATGTACCCTTCCTCGACTGGGGACTGCATGCGCCTGGCTGGATCAGGGATAGGGCCTGGGCTGGACCCTACAGTGTCAAGAAAACCGTATATGAGCAGGGTGCTGGTGTCGCAAGTGCCGTTGGCTGGGCTCCATATCAGATGCATTCAATGAACAGGCATCTGCTACGCTATGCCGATGTAATGCTACTCCTGGCAGAAGCTGAGATCCATGCCGGATCCCTGGAGACTGCACGAACGCTGATCAACGATATCAGGACCAGGGCAGCAGTGGGAGCTCAAGGGCCGGATGGAGGTACAATGGTGGTGCCTATCGATGATGCTTCGATCACATGGGCCACTTATGATATTGGTACTTATCCTGCCGCTGGATGGGATGCCGCCTATGCCATGTTGGCGCTTAAGTTTGAGCGTCGGATTGAACTCGGAATGGAAGGGCACCGTTTATTCGACCTGAAAAGGTGGGGTGATGCCATTACAGTCCTGAACGCTTACCTGGCTGTCGAATCGACCAAGAGAGCCTATCTTGGTTCTGCATTCGCGTTTGAAGAAAGGCATATGGCTTACCCGCTGCCAACAGTTCAAATTGATCTTAGTGTAGTGGACGGTGAGCGGCGTTTGGTACAAAATCCGGGCTGGTAACAACAGGTTGAATACAAGTTGAATCTTATGCTCGTTCCCGGAAGGCAATTTTAAAAATGCCTTCCGGGATTTTTTTATAAAGCTGGGGCGGAGACCCGAAAATTAGCAGACCAACTAATAAAAATGCACCCCATTCAATTCAAAATATCCCCATTTATCTTGCTTTTAATAGGATTAGTCGGATGCCAGACAAATTCGGTAAAGGATAGAGATGGTAACAAGTACAAAACTATCAAAATTGGGACTCAGATATGGCTGTCGGAGAATTTGAAAACCATCACTTACAATGATGGTACAGCCATACCACTGCTTAGTAACTATGAGGCCTGGGCGAAACTATCCACGCCGGCATACTGTTGGTACAATAACGATTCTACAAACAAAGAAGTTTATGGTGCTTTGTATAATTGGTACGCGGTAAATACAAAAAAAATATGCCCGGAGGGATGGCATGTGCCTAGCGATGAAGAATGGACTGAACTTCGGACCTATCTCGGGGACAAAGGAAATGCTGGTAACGCGCTAAAGGAATCCGGCACTTCACATTGGAAGAGTCCCAATTCAGATGCATCCAATACAACTGGTTTTACTGGTCTCCCAGGTGGTTATCGAGACTACGAAGGCCCATTCAACCTGCTTCGAAGAGATGCATATTGGTGGAGTTCGACTGAAAGTTACCGCTATGTTCCCATTGATAGTGCTTCAAGCATATCTTTCTACTGGAATTTGCGGTATGATGACACTGATTTATTCAGAAATATCGCCGATAAGTCATTCGGATTGTGTGTACGCTGTTTAATGGATTAGTATATGAAGACGAGCTCTTTTCTTTTATTCCTTTTATTCTTTGTTTCTGTGCTGAGCTCTTGCACGGAGGATACGCTTTTTAGGAAGTTAAAGCCTGGGCGGACCGGGATCACTTTTTCCAACAGGATCAGCGAAAGTGAGGAATATAATATTATGGCATTTGAATATGTATATAATGGAGGTGGTGTTGCGATAGCCGATTTCAATAATGACAGCTTGCAGGATCTGTTCTTTACTGGAAATATGGTGAATAACCACCTGTACCTGAACCTGGGAAAATGGTCCTTCAGGGAAGTGACAGAAGATGCCGGTTTAGAGGGCGCCGACCGCTGGAGTTCAGGTGTCGCTGTGGTGGATATCAATAATGACGGCTGGCTCGATATTTATGTCTGTGCCACGTCTTATCAACCAGGTAAACGCAGGGCCAATCAACTTTATGTAAACCAGGGAGTCCAGGAAGAAGGAACACCTGTATTTGCGGAGATGGCTGAAGCATATGGGATTGCCGACACAAGCTATACCACAAATGCCGCTTTTTTTGATTACGATAACGATGGAGATCTGGATCTCTACCTTGCCATTAACCGATTTGAATCCAAACTTGCACCCAATGGATACTGGTGGCCGAATGATCCCAGGGCTGTTGTAAATGCTGATAAATTGTATGAGAACAGTTTTGACTCCGCCGCCGGGCATCCCATACTCAGGGATGTGTCAGTAAAGGCAGGAATAGTCAAGGGAGGATTCACCCTGGCTGTGAATATTGTAGACATTAACCGGGATGGCTGGAAGGATATTTATGTATCCAATGACTATAATTCGCCAGATATGTTGATGATGAACAACGGTGACGGGACGTTTACGGACCATTCCGGTGAATATTTGAAACACACCAGTTACTCGTCCATGGGGATGAATGTTGCTGATATGAACAATGACAGGCTGGCGGATATCTTCGTCCTGGACATGTTACCCGAGGAAAATCTCCGTCGCAAAGTCTTTCTTCAGCCATACAATTACGTATCCTATCTCAACAACGAAACCTTTGGATATACCTACCAGCATGTACGTAATATCCTGCAACTGAATCAGGGAATAAGACCTGACAACGGGCAGCTTATATTTAGTGATGTGAGCCTGTTTGCCGGAGTCCATGCCACCGATTGGAGCTGGACCCCCATGCTGGCTGATTTTGACCATGACCAGTTTAGGGATATCATCATTACCAATGGTTTTCCAAAGGACATAACCGACCATGATTTCAGCAATTTCATGACCATGAGAGGCAATTTCATTGGTCACGAAATACCATTGACGCTCATCCCTTCTGTCAAAATAAATAATTATGCATACAAGAATCAATTGACCCATGCAGGTGGGATTCCGCATTTTACAAATGTTACAGAAGAATGGGGTATTGATGAGCCTTCCTTTTCCAATGCTGCTGCCTATGGGGACCTGGATAACGATGGAGACCTGGACTACGTAGTTAATAACATCGATGACAGCGCATTTGTATACAGGAATATGCTGGTGGAGGAAAATAAGGAAAACGTTAACTGGCTGAAAGTTAGCTTTAAGGGCGGGAAGAACAATATCAACGGGCTGGGTGCCATTATCGAGCTCTATTATCAGGGAGCGCAGCAAATGTGGGAAAACACCCCTTTTCGGGGCTTCCATTCCTCCGTACAGATGGGTGCTCATTTTGGACTGGGAGAGGCCACACTTCTGGATAGTGTCTGTATCGAATGGCCAGGGGGGAAACAGGAGATGCTCTATGATGTTCCAGTCAATCAAAACCTCACAGTACATTACAGTGATGCCTCCATAGCCAATACCCATCCATCTTCAGAAACAGGTCTGATATTTAAAAAAATAAATGAAGAATCGTTGGTGGCTTTCTCCCATCCCGAAAGCGACTACATCGACTATAACGTACAGGCATTGCTCCTGCACAAACTTTCTCAACTGGGTCCGGGAATTGCTGTATCCGATGTTAACAGCGACGGTTTGGACGATTTTTATGTAGGGGGGTCACATTTCAATAAAGGAAGTTTTTTCATTCAGCAATCTGATGGTACCTTCCTGGAAAAGGATCTCTTGCCAGGAGATAAGGGGGAAAGTAAGAGAGAGGAAGAACTTGGAGTCCTTTTCTTCGATGCAGATGGTGACAGGGATGAAGATCTCTACCTGGTAAGCGGCGGATACGAGTATGAAATAACTGACAGTTCCTACCAGGACAGGCTTTTTATCAATGAGAACGGGAAGTTTGTACATCACGCCAGGGCTCTTCCTGATTTCCTTGCCAGTGGATCATGTGTGAAAGCTGCAGATTTTGACCGCGATGGCGATCTGGATCTTTTTGTCGGAGGGCGCGTACATCCTTTCCATTATCCGATGCCAGTTAGCAGCTATCTGCTTATCAATGATGGGAAGGGGCGGTTCACCATTGGAAATACAGGCTTTGCACCTGAGTTGGAAGAAATCGGACTGATCAGTGATGCCTTATGGACCGATTATGACAACGATGGCTGGGTGGATCTGCTATTGGCAGGGGAATGGATGCCTCTGACTATTTTGAAAAATTCATCAGGTAAGCTTGACCAGCGTATACAAATCGGTAACGAAAAGGCAATTGGATGGTGGAACAGTCTGGCTTCAGGGGATTTCGATATGGATGGTGACATGGATTATATTGCAGGAAACCTGGGACGCAATTCATTGATTCAGACCACCTGGCAAACTCCGGTAAGCCTGTATGCCGGGGACTATGATAACAATAGCTACCTTGACCTGATCCCTACCACTTACTACCTGGATGAAACAGGAGAGCCGAAAGAATACCCATATTTTGGACGCACGGATATGGAAAAACAGGTCAAGGAAATTAAAGATCTTTTTCCCGAGCACAAAGAATTCGGAGTGGCCACCATAGACCAGGTCATGAGCCGGCTCCCGGATGTTACAAAATATCTGCTGAAAGCAAATTACCAGATGACCAGCTATATTGAAAACAAGGGTAATGGAGAATTTGAGGTGAAAGAACTGCCTGCTGAGGTTCAGCTTGCGCCAGTCTTTGCCATGCTGACCGGCGATTTTACAAACGATCAGTTCCCCGATATTCTGCTAAGCGGGAACGACTATGGGAATGAAGTAATCACTGGACGCTATGACGCACTGAATGGTATGCTGCTTTGTGGAGACGGTAAAGGTAATTTCGAGCCGATGCCCATGCAAGAAAGCGGGATCATCATCCCGGGCGACGGAAAGAGTCTGGCGAAGTTGCAGGCTGCCGACAGCGCTCTTTTAGTGGTGTCGGGACAGAACCGTGGGGAACTGGGACTGTTCAGAAGTGAATACTCCTATCAGACATTTGATCTGGAACCCAATGATCATGCAGTCATTGTGTATCTGGAGGATGGTCAATCCTACCGTGAAGAAATACATTACGGAAACAGTTATCTGTCGCATTCCGGAAGGAGGCTCTGGCTTCCCCAGACTGTAAAGAGGCTGGAGGTTATCTCTTACAAGGGCGTAAAGCGAGACGTCAGATTATCCGATTGAGAGTTAAATGAACATCTGATTTCTAAAAGAACAAGATCATGAACATACCCGTGTATTATTGTCGAACTTGTTTCATGCTCCTGGCAGTGTTTATGTTTGCTGCTTGCTCGAGCACAAAAAATACTGGTTCTCCCAGCCAGGACGCTTCTGTTGAAAAAGTGGATAGTGGCTATCAGATGGTATCTCCGAAGATGTCGAACCAGTCGAATATCATGGTGAATACCGAAATGGACAAACCATCGAACCTTAGCTTAACTGATAAGCTACAGAGGTTGCCCGGCGTTCGTGTTCAAGGTGGACGCGGAGCCTATGCAAATATTGTTGTGGACGGAGCTTCAGGCTCTTTTATAGGTAACTCAGGGCCCCTGTTTGTTGTGAACGGACAAGCGATAGGTTCCGATTATTCAAATGTCTACAACCTGGTCAATCCTAACGATGTGGTCTCCTTAAGCGTTTTGAAAGGGGCAGATGCCAGTATTTACGGAACACGTGGAGCCAATGGAGTGATCCTGATCCGAACTAATACACTTCAATAAGCCGGAAAATTAATCCAATCCATCTAATTAATCCTAAAACCCAATAAGACTATGAAAAGAGTATTTGTACTTTCTCTGGTGCTCTTGCTGGCATCAGAAATTTATGCTGGCGAAACCTATACCCTGGTAGTGGATGGTTATGACTGGGGGACCGGTGTCAGTAAGGTCATTCTTTCGATGGGCGAAACCATTTCCCAGGTAAATCCAGAAGACTATACCGTCTTTGTTGAACGGAGTTCAGAATGTATCGAAATTAAAGGCGAAGAAGCATCAGGCCAGCGAACGATTGTTCATGCCTATGTATCAGATGAACAAGGGAATTTAGTGGAAAGCAGCTCCTACCTCACGCTGGTCCTGTATGTAAGCCCTACCCTTCCCCTTGGTTCTCCTCTGAAATACAGTCGAAATGAAAAATGTCGTGGTAACAACTGGGTTAATTATCGTGTGACCATTACCAACCAGGCAACTAAGCGGATATGGGATACAGAATCCAGCCGCATCAGCAAGCTTTTGGACAAATTTGATCTTACGGGAAGATATCAATATAATGATGACCTGACAATGTCCTACGCTTCTTATGCACCACCAAAGGGTAATGGGAAATCTCCCCTGATCATCTGGTTACATGGTGGTGGTGAAGGCGGGACAGATCCCTCCATTCCGCTGATGGCCAATCGTGCGGCTAATTATGCCTCGGATGAAATACAGGCTATTTTCAAAGGAGCCTATGTGCTTGCCCCCCAGTGTCCCGGAGCCTGGATGAATAATGCAAAGGGCACGATGAGCCATGGAGAAGAGGATGATGTGTACCATGTGGGCCTGATGGCGCTTATCCAGGATTTTGTGGCAAATCACCCGGATATCGACTCTGATAGGATATATGTGGGGGGCTGTTCCAATGGTGGTTACATGAGCCTGAAACTGATCCTGGAACATCCCGAATATTTTGCTGCCGGATATATCAGTGCGCTTGCATACCAGTCGCAATACATTACCGATGAAAAAATGGAAAGCATCAAAGAGGTGCCCATCTGGTTTGTTCACGCAGCAGACGATCAGACTACCATTCCTGAGCAAACGGTTATCCCGGTATACAAACGCCTGATAACTGCAGGGGCAAAAAATGTTCACTTCTCCTATTATGATCATGTGGTAGATATTAGCGGTTTTTATGGAGGAGAAGGCTTCCACTATGAGGGGCACTGGTCCTGGATATACTGTCATGCCAATTTATGCAGGTGGGACTATGACGGATTAGCTGTTGAGGTAGAGGGAAGACCGGTCACAATCATGGAGTGGCTGGCCGCCCAGTCAAAGTAAACAGCTAATCATTGCTGCAGTCGTAGGGCTACGAGAAACTAACCTTTACTTAATTAGAACCGGGTTCGTTTCTTATTACCCGGGTTGAACTTTCTGAAGTAGCTTACGTTGGAGAGATCCTCCTCTTCCGTTTTAATCCATTGTTCCATCTCCTCAGTGGTATACTGGCTTTTATGGCAACGAATTGAATTCATGGCCCTGGCTTCATCCTCCTGGTCGAAATGTATCTCTGTATCCATCACCGAAATATCCATATAATTGAGCCCCCACCAGCCATACTTATCAGACTGTTCCCTTGTCCATCCAAAATAGTAGAGATCTATTTGGTCTGTGAGGCCTTCCCGCAGTAAGATCTCTGTGGTGATAGCGCCCAAAATTCGGTGATCAGGATGGCCCGTATCTCCATCGGGGCCGAATGTAATAATGGTGGTGGGTTGAATACGCTCAATGGCATCCAGCAAGCGTTCCTTCAGTAAGGGTTCCTGCTCATAGAAATTTCCATGTCCATTTAGTCCCAATCCATCCTGCAGACCCAGAAATATTGGAGGATTGATTCCCAGGCTTGCGCAGGAACATTCAGCTTCCTTCTGACGCAGCTCGACCAGGGAGTCACCTGGAGGAATACCCATATGATCGGTCACCCCAAAACGTCCATCGGTGGCTAACAAAAGGTATACGTCGTGCTCGTCGGCTAACTTTGCGAGCACAGCACCCATGGTGGTCTCATCGTCGGGATGGGCAAAAACAGTTAATATGGTTTGTTGTGAGGAGTTACTTTCGCAGGAAGAAAGAAAAAGTGCCAGAACCAGTAGTGAAGGAGTGATAATGTTTCGCATGTACGCAGTTTTTATATTTGCCGTTTTTAAAAATACTCTTTTAATACATATTTAGGTTTTTTCAGCTTTTCTAATTAAACTGCATAGGTAAAAATCTAAAGATTATGAAAAAATTATTTTTTGTATTTATTGTGCTGGGAATATCCCTGCAATCCTTTGCCGGACCTAAGGAGAAAGATTTTATCGGCACCTGGAAGTATAAGGTTGAAACCGATGAGGGAACTCTGACCGGGACCATGAACGTGGAAAAGAAAGATGGGAAACTGCTTGGTGAGGTCAACACAGATGATGGCGAAGTCTTCATTTTTAGCAAGATAGAGCTCAAGGAGAATGATGTGCTCTATATGGAGCTGGATACCGGTTACGAATTAATGGAACTTTCTCTTACACTTAAGGGCAAGGTGCTTGAAGGAACCGTTGGAAACGACGGGGGAAGCTTTCCAATGACCTGCGAGAAGGTCGAATAGATCTAGCTCCCTACATACTTCTTATCTGACTTCTTGAGTAACTTCTTTCCTGGGGAGTAGTAGAACTTTACCACTTATTCCTGAGGGAAGAATCTCCCAGGCAGAGGCATCAAATGGCTTGTAATCAAGATCCACCAGGTTGATGTCATGGAATTTTTTCCAGTTTTCTCCCTGTTGGTCCAGATATCGGATGCCATTGGCTCCCAGGTTCGACACCTCGACCCGAAGTTCATTTCTTCCTTCTTTTAAGTAGGAAGTCACGTCGACTTCATAAGGAAAACTCCAGAGTGTTGCAAGCTCCTGTTCATTTACAAAAATCCTGGCTGAGGCCTCCACCCGTTCAAACCTTAACAGGTAGTTGCTAAATTCCAATGTGTCCAGGAAAAAATGAGTGGAATACGCACCTGTTCCGGAAAAATGCTGATAAACTTCACCTGGTAAGTCACTCCAGAAAATTGGTTTCATCAGCATCTTTTCAGGGGGTAACTCAGGCACTCCTTCCATCGCTTTGAAATGCCAGATATTTGACAGCTCCACTGGCTCCTCCTCCCTATAGTAAGGGTGCGGTACGATCCCATTTATTTCATCCTCTGTAAAATATATAAAGGTTGAAGCTCCCGGCTCAAGATCAATATGGACGCTGCTTAAAACACCATCAAAGCTGGATTCAGCAAGAGTTACTTCGCCATTCATTGGACTCAAGATCAAAGCATTTTCTGAACCATGTTTGAAGCTTAGCCAGCGGTCCACCCGCTCCTTTTCATGATTGGCAAGGAAATAATAGCAGCCATGTTCTGTTCTTCGGGAGATACTCTTAATGTGGTAATCAACAAGGGTTTCCCTTTTAATCTCCAGCCCGTTTAATGCTTGTTGCAGCTCTCCAAGATAGATTTTACCATTCCCATATGATGCGCGCTTGATCCCTTGATTGTCCACGAATATTATGGAATTTATCAATTCAGTCAGCTCCTCCTCCTGAGCCTGAAAATCATTGTACCCGGATACAAGTTCAGGCATGTTCCTGAAAACAATAGATGCTCCTCCCGCTGCCAGCTGAAGCAGATTTTTAAATGTCCCAAGCCGGATCCGTTTCAGGTACGGAACCACGATAGTCTTGTAGGGCACCTTTCCGTATGTATATACCAAAGCTCCCTTTGCCTCAGACTGAGCAATGATCCTGTCAGAAACAAAATCGAACTGATACCCCTTTTGATACAGGAGATCTATTTCAGGCATCCGTATCCAGCTTTCTGAATTGTGGAGTGTGAGTTTCTGTTCCAGTCCGTCCGTCTGATGATTATATTCATCGGGCGACCAGTATACCAGGAAATCATTGGTGTGCACTCCTGCTTGGAGTATGGACTGGCAACGTGTGATATATCGGTTCATGGCGGTGAGATCATCCCATTGCGGATTTTCGGGTTGCATATGCATTGATGCATAAAAGAGCCAGCCCGGCCATGTAGCCTCTTCAGGTGAATAAGTTGTTCCATGAAAAATAATATGATTGACACCCTCTGTAAAGAGATTGTCAAGCTCAGGTTTGCATTGATATAAGGGAGTCTTAAAATGCTCATTAAGCCAGGTAAATGTTTCGCAGGAAACCAGCTTCTGCCCTCGCATATGTGCAGCAGAAGGAGCAAACTTCTTAAATAAAGGCATACTCTCGGTTAGCTTAGCTCCACTCTTGTTAAGATATGTTTCCAGAAATGGAAAGTAATTGCTATGAAAAGTTTCTACTTCTGGAATATCTACTTCTGAATAAAGGTCGATCAGGTTCCCTGGCGATCCATGTGCCTGATTCCTTGTAAGGCTCCCAAGTCCATGAGCCCATCCAGTCCACTCCCTGGTGAAATTTTCACGAAGCATACTGCCGAGAACATCCCTGTAATCAGCCTTAATACGACCTGCCATATCTTCACCTACCTCTCCTGAAAGCTCTTTCAAATGTAGAGAAAGATCATAGCCTTTTTCAGACAGAAAAAATTCAAACAGATCTAGGGTACTACTCGCATTAGTCAACTCATAGCTATCATTGAAAAAGGAGCGAATACCATGATTATCTCCATTCAGCGCAGCATCGAACTTATCAAGATATTGCTGTGTTGCCTCTAAGGAGAAATGATTAAATACCAGGCCCTCACCCCCAGGTGCAGCTCGCTTCACCATCTGGTTTGTATTGATCTCCCAAGCAGCATAAACTTTCCATTTTCCTTGATTCAACTGATCCAAGGCTGATCTCTGCTTCAACATATTTACCCGTTGTCCTGATTCACTTACTCCGGAAAGTGCCAGAAGCCTTTCTTCATTCAGTTCATCAAATCGTTGAATAAAGGCCTCAATCGAATCGCGGGTGGGATTTTCAAATGAATGGAATGAAAGAGTCTTTGCTGCATATTCCGAAGTGATATGAGGTCCGCCGAAGGGCCAACCGGTACCAGTGTTCATATCAACCCCCATCTGCAATTTGCCAGCGGCATCAATACTTGAAGTTAGCATGTTTATCCATTCCGGAGACAGAAAATTGATGGATTCGCTTTCCTCACCTTTCACCCCGTAGATCGGTGTAATCTCAACACCCCCGAATCCCTTAGCAGCATATTCCTTTAGAAGTCGCTCCAATTCATCTTCTTTCACAGCACTTCCCATCCACCACCATCGGGTCCATGGCTTTGTCTCCATACTTACCAGTGGCCAGTATTTTAAAGAGCCTGACTTTGCATCCTGGGCCTTAACTGAATACAATGCAATAAAAAGGAAAAATGCTAGAGCAAGTTTTTTCACAGTAATCGAACGTGCTTGCGATCTTATTTATCGCCGGTTTTTCGAATGGTGGCATTGCTTACAATTGGTTTGGCCCAGAACGCAATGCTCAGGATGTAGGCCAGTGGCAAGTAGAGCAGAACCATTCCCAATTGCAATCCGATCATATCTTTCAACTTGCCAATCAACAGAGAGAAGATGGCACCGCCAGCTATGGCAGTGCAGAGAATCCCTGCAAAGGAGCCATGATATTTGGTGACGCTATTAAGTGCCAGAGAGAATATGATGGCATACATAACCGAAAGGCAAAATCCCAGTGCCGCAAAACCAAAGAGGGCTATTTTAACGCTCCCAAACAAGGTGAAGGTTAAAATAATCAAAGCTGCTGATGTAAAAATCCCCAGCACCAGTTTGCTGTCCATTATTTTTAGCAGTCCCAGTCCCAATACACAACCCACGGTCATCATTCCCCAGAACAGACCAACTGTTCTGGCACCCTCCACCTCAGGAGTCAGACCATGGTAGGTTCTCAGAAACTCAGAGATCCAGTTGGCTATGCCCTGTTCTGCTCCCACGTAAGCAAAAATCCCCAGGAAAAAGAGAATAACGGTTCTGTTCTTGAAAAGCTGAAGATGCGTCTCCCATGCCCCCACCACCTCGTCCTCCTTGCGCACAACAGCCGGAAACTTTGTTGACAGAATGATCAACAGCATCAGGAAACTAACTGCAGAAAACACCAGGTAAATGGAAACCCAGGGCAGATCAAGGGGGGTCAGTTTTGAGATTAAATCGATTAAGAATCCACCCTCAGAGGCCGGATTTCCCAGGTTGGTGACCAGGTAGGAGTAAACAAAAGGGCTTAAAAAGGAGGCGGCACCGAATACCAGCTGGGCAATGACCGAATTAAAAGCAAAATGCTCCTCCCCACCAACTACTCTCAAAAGTGGATATAGTGCAACCTGCAACAGGGCCATCCCACTTCCAATTAAAAACAGGGAACCCAGAAATACAGGGAATTTTGGAAAAGAGCTAAAAATCAAAGCCCCCGCAAAAGCGAGAATCCAGGCCAGGATCAGGCTCTTTTTCTCTCCGTACTTCTGAACAAACATTCCCGAAGGAATGGACATGATGGCATAGGCAATAAAAAAGGAGAAGGGCAACATTCCCGTCATCGTTCCCGAAAGCTTGAAACTATCGGTCACATTAGGGTTAATGGATCCCAGGATGTTGGTTAGAAAAGAGATAGCAAAGAAGACCAGGAAAATCAGGATTAGCAGGTAGAATGTTCGTTTCATATTTGCAAGTTACTTATTTATTTATGCCACTATTTCTGAAACAGAATGCGACAGTGCGCTTAATGTTGAATCACCACCACCCAGTCCATATCGGGATCTGAAGGGGGCGCTCCTAAAGCTTGAGTACCATTCCCAGGAATGGATGTAACACTACCCTTCTGCAACTCACCCCCAGATCGAGGATTAAACCAGCTTACATTCATCGCAGCACTTTGGTTTAGCCGCAGTTTTGCAGCATCCGTTCCGGCAGGCAAATAGACCAGGTATGTCTCCCCCTCCTTGGCCAAACAGTATGCTCCAGGTGCATCCACCAGTTCATCCATACTGTTCATTTCCTCCAGGGGGAAATGCTTCATAAACCCTGTAGCCAGAGTCGACTGCGCCCACCAGTTTTCACGGCTTCTGAAATCTTCCAGACCCAGGTCGTTGTGAGCGTAGCGGTAGCCAAAATACCACTCAACGCCGGCTCCTCCGGCCATAAGGGAACCCCAGAGGCAGTGGTTCCTCACAGTATCATGCTTCGGATCGTCTGCATCTGGCATGACTCCCATCCAGTGGGGACCGATCTCATCCAGGCATACCACCCAGCGATCTCCAACACCTTCAGACGCCTCTACCCAATACCTCATCCGTTCATGCACCCGGACCGGGTTTGCGATCTGCATGGAAGGACCATCGATTGCTCCGGCTCCCAGCATGGGCTCCAGGTACTTATCCTGGTATTCATCATCTGAATGGGTATGCAAAACGATGTTGCTGGGCCAGGACTGAAGGTTTCTCAGGTATGCAGCCATATCCAATTTCTGCTGATGGGTCTGACCCACAGGAGTCCAGTTGTGAGGCCCGTTCTCTTCCCCCAGGTTCCAGGTCAGAGCCAGGTGGTGACCAAAGCGTGCCACCAGTTCGCGCAGGTAGACCCTGCGTTGTACATCCGTGTAGCCATTATCAAGCAGCACCTCGTTCTCGGTCTCCTGAAGAACAAAATGGGCCATCACTCCCAGGCTGTCCATATGATCAAGGACTACTTCCCATTGATCCAGCTTACTGCAATCGAAGCGGTAGCGTTCGTTATGGTCACTGTAGGGCCATACATCCTTGCCATCGCCCAGGATATTCATAGTTAGCATGTAAATGGAGTTCAGACCTGCGGAGTGCAAGTAATTCACCGCCCCAATAATCCCTTTTCCCTTTCCATCCTGCCAGGTGGGATCGCCTTCTTTCCAATCTGAAATATGTGTTTCATAGGCATGCAGCCCATTTTTCGGATCTGCTTCTCCCTCTCTGACTTCATTCTTCAGGCTAAAGCGATAGGTCTGATCAAAATCCTTATACGCAAGGAAGTTCTCTGGACTATCGGCACCGTTTTTGATCCATAGCTCATCTGTACCCTGAGTTTTGAAGTATCCCTTTCCCCCGTTGATAATGCGACCATGCTCCCGAAAATCAGCTCCGGTTTTATCAGATGCTCCAATCTCAAAAGTACCTTTAGTCCCATTTGCACCCACTGGCTCCCCGATTAGATTCTCATCCAGAATCGCGATATTTTTTCCTTTTAGAAAGGAAACTGTATAGCTCCATGTTCCTGGGGCATCGGGCCTGAAATGGACCTTCCATATGCCTCCTTCTCTGGCCGAAGTCTCTCCTGCCTGTCCATCGGCAGCATAGAATCCGGGAACAGTATATGAGTCGGCACCATAGGTAAAGGTGACATCCAGTTTGTAATCAAGGAAGGGATTCTCATCGGCATATTCTGAAGTCTCCGGTCCGTTTATCAGCAGGGTCACTTTGTGCCATTGCTTTAATTCACCTTGAATGGAAATGTCTGATTTAGTGGCTGTCTGACATGAAAATGCAAACAGCGCCAATAGTAGAAATGCGGGGTGTTTCATAAACTCTCTATTAAGATATGTTGGGCGGCCCAGATTCAGACCCGATTGTAAATATAGGAAGGAAAGCGAAATATTAAGAAGGAACTGGAAAAAGTCTAAAACTCCCCTAGCATCATTTTTTCAATGACTGTAGCTATCTCATCCTGATCCATGGTAAGTTTGAGGTAGCTATGGTTTGAGTCATCAGCTTGCTCCCAGGTATTTCCCCCTTTTTCGTCCGCAACACATACGCCATCTGACACTATATCCCAGTATGTACCTATCCCATTTCGTACTGCATACAATACTGCAGTTTGATCGAAGGTGGAATTATCCAGGATCGCTCCCTTGAAATTCTTTTTCATCCAGGGGGCATATTCACTGAAATACATAAATCCTACATAGAGCGGGGTATTGGGATCCATACGATTAAAGGCTTCACCTGACTTTATGGCCACCCCCAATTCAAAGCCGGTAAAAGTTATCGGGACATTTAGCTTTGAAAGTATATTTTTGGTAACACCGGGCATTGCTCCCGAAAAGTTCCACTCCCACTTTCCTTCCGGAAATCTTCCTCCCATCATCACGAACTCGCGAACTTTCTGCTCAACAAGTTCCTCACCGCTCAGCGGGGAAATGGAATCGCCGCCTGAGTCCAAAAGATTCTCAATATTCTTCAGGGGACCCACTGTAACAATAACCAGGCTCTCATCGGCGCTTTCTGCAAGAATTTTCCGGTACAGTGTCACGGCATCAGATACACTATGGTGGTTGAGTGTATGAGGGAACCTGTCAGCAATGGCTTTGCTGTAGTTTGATTTAATAAATTGAACGGAGTCTTTTCGTGCACCAATAGGGATATTCGGATGCCTGTAGAACCTGTTTACCGCATCAATAGCCGATACAGCATATTGCTCAGTGGACCAACACATAACAGCTGCAAGTTCACACTCGTTTTTATCTACAAAATGGTGCAGCATGGCCAGGGCACCAAGATCGTCCGCATCAATTCCAAAGTCTGTATCAAAGATTATCCTGGTTTGAGCGTATGTATTGATTGAAAGAAAAAGAGTTCCAATCATGAGAAGAATTAATCTGGACTGTTTCATCTCAGAAATTTAGAACCATTCATTTTCAATTCCAAATTTTTTATAATTTGCATACCTATGAAAGCACTCAAGCACAAAGTCATTTGTATGGTGATTATTCTGACAGCCATCACCAACTATAGTCAGGCACAGAAAAACACCAATGAGCGAGCCCTTTGGTTCACCGATGCCAGGTTCGGAATGTTTATCCACTGGGGAGTCTACAGTGGAGCAGAGGGGATATGGAAGGGTGAAAAACTCCGTAACGACAACGACTATGCCGAGTGGATCTATTACCGGAACCGGATCGCACGGGACGAATACGTCACCCTGCTCGACCGTTTCGACTGGGAAAGCATCGATCCCGAGCAATGGGTGTTGCTGGCCAAAAAGGCTGGGATGAAATATGTCACCATCACAGCCAAACATCACGATGGTTTTGCACTCTGGGACAGCCAGGTGAGCGATTACGATGTCGCCGAATTTACCAATCCTAAACGCGATATCATTAAGGAACTATCTGATGCATGTACGAAACATGGGCTCAAACTGGGACTCTATTATTCCCACTGGGTCGATTGGGAACATCCGGATGGCTGGGACCACTCAAAGGAGATATATGGTATCTCAGCGGAAGATTACGATCGTTACTGGCAGGGCAAGGTAATCCCTCAGATACGCGAACTGCTTACCAATTACGGAGACATCGGCATCCTCTGGTTCGACATGTGGATCCATCACTCCCGTAGCTGTGTAACTAAGGAGCAGCTCCTTCAATTAAAGGGAGTCATCCGCGAACTCCAGCCCAACTGCCTGGTCAATTCCCGGCTGGGACTATCCATAGAAGAGGACAGCGACATAGATTTCAAAACCCTGGGGGACAACCAGCTTGGCAGTAAGAAAGAGGAATTCCCCTGGCAGTCGCCAGCCACCGTAGCACACTCCTGGGGATTTCATGCACTTGAAAAGCAATGGAAATCCACCACCACCCTGCTTCAGTCTCTAATTGGCAATGTGAGCCTGAATGGTAATATGATGTTGAACATTGGTCCACGCGCCAATGGCGATGTTCCCTATGAAATCGAGCAGCGTCTGCTGGCCATGGGATCTTGGCTTACGGTAAATGGCGAATCGATCTATGGAAGTCAGGCATTCGACCTGGTGAAAAACCAGCACGACTGGGGAAAGATCACCTATAAGACGAGTCCCGACGGTACCACCAAACTCTACCTGCATGTTTATAACTGGCCACTGAGTCACAAACTTCCGGTGACCGGGATCAAAGAGAAACCTGTGAAAGCCTATCTGCTGG
>RCNF010000565.1_pt1 | contig 21093 bp, 21 predicted proteins | sample 2041311 | NCBI WGS metagenome assembly RCNF01 (sample SAMN09708228, study PRJNA481090) | Marine sediment metagenome, whole genome shotgun sequencing project. | biome: marine sediment; feature: ocean; material: sediment; isolation source: Sewage treatment plant 2 marine sediment (STP2) ... | reverse complement strand
CTGGGCATCACCATGGGGGATCCGGTGGGCGTCGGCCCGGAAATTATTCCCAAAGCCCTTTCCAATCCGCACGTCTTGCGGTGCTGCCGGCCCTTTGTTTTCGGTGATGCGACCCGCCTCCGGGTTGGTGCGGCGTCAATCGGCGTCCGTTTGAAGTTCTCAGAAAAGTCGTCGATAAACGATATCCGTGTTGGACACGACGGCATACCCGTAATCAATCCCGCTGGAATGGATACCGAAGGGTGTGAATGGGGCCAGCCCACGCCCATTTCCGGGATGGCCATGGCGGCCTATCTGAATGCGGCGATCGATGACGCCATGGCCGGCCGGATCGCAGCCATCGCCACCGGCCCCATCAACAAACTGGCATTGAAAATGGCCGATATCCATTTTAACGGACACACGGAGATTCTGGCCCAGCGTACCAGCACCCACAATTATGCCATGATGCTGGCCGGAAAGCGGCTTAAGGTCGTCCTGGCAACCATTCATCTTCCCATTGGACAGGTCTCCCGAGCCCTGACCAAAAAAGGCATAGCAACCATCGTCAGCCTGACCGATCATGCCCTGAAAACCCGCTTCGGCCTGCGGGTGCCGCGTATCGCCGTGGCCGGACTCAACCCGCACGCCGGAGAATCCGGTCTATTCGGCAGCGAAGAGGAAAAATCATCGGCCCGGCCATCGGTATGGCCGCTTCTCGAGGGATTACGGTCACCGGCCCCCACCCGCCTGATACCGTCTTTTACCGGGCATCCCGGGGCGCATATGATGCGGTGGTGGCCATGTACCATGATCAGGGACTGGGACCATTTAAAATGATTCATTTTGATGACGGCGTCAACACCACCTTGGGCCTGCCCATCGTCCGTACATCGGTTGACCACGGCACCGCCTACGACATTGCCGGCACGGGGCAGGCCTCACCGGCAAGCATGGTGGCGGCCATTACCATGGCGGTGGACCAGGCCCGTTGGCTGGACCGCCAATGCACCCAAAGGCAACCGGCCGCTTCAATCATGAACCTCGAACCGTCAACCCAACCGAATCCGTGACGACGATAAACGCAATTACCATTGAAGGGGCCAGGCAGCACAACCTGAAAAACATCAGCCTGCGTCTACCCCGCAACCAACTGGTGGTTATCACCGGCCTGTCCGGCTCCGGGAAATCCACCTTGGCCTTCGACACCCTGTATGCGGAAGGCCAGCGACGCTACGTGGAATCGTTGTCCACCTATGCCCGGCAATTCCTGGAGCGGCTGGAAAAACCCGATGTGGATCTGATCGAGGGCCTCTCTCCAGCCATCGCCATCGAGCAGAAAACGGCCATCCACAATCCCCGTTCGACGGTGGGCACAGTCACCGAAATTTATGATTTCATCCGCTTGCTTTACGCCCGTACCGGGATCGCCCACTGTTACCAGTGCGGCGAGCCCATCCTTGCCCAAACCATCGACGAGATGGTTAAAGCGGTCATGAAACGGCCCGGAGGCTCCCGGCTGATGGTTCTCGCACCGCTTTCGAAAGAACCGGCGGGCAGTTACCCGGGTCTGTTAAAACGATTGAGAAAAGACGGGTTTGCCCGGGTCCGCATCGATGGGAAAATACACGCGTTGGAGAGTGCCATCGATCTTTCAAATCCCCTTCCCGAGCGTATTGATGTGGTAGTTGATCGGCTGATTCTCAACCCGCGCGTCCGCAACCGCCTGGCGGACTCGATGGAACTGGCCATTGCGCGATCCGAGGGACAGGTGGAAGTGGCCTTTGTCGGCCAGCGCATGGAAGCGGTAACAGAAGCCCTGTTTTTTAGTGAAAACGCCGCCTGCAAACGCTGCGGGGTCAGCTATCCGGAACTGTCACCGGCCAGTTTCTCTTTCAACTCGCCCCACGGCGCCTGCCCGCATTGCGATGGATTGGGCACGATTAAGCGCTTTTCGCCCCTGCAGATCGTCCCGAACCCCGAGCTCTCTTTAAGAGAAGGAGCGATCTCCGTCTGGGCCCATCGCCGTTCAGTCGCCTTTTGGGATTTTCTCGAAGATCTCACCGCCTTCTACGGCGTGGATATCTATACCCCTTACCGGGACTTTACGGAGACGTTTAAAACGGTGCTCATGCATGGTTCAGGGGACCGGCCGATCCCTTTCACCATTCATGAAAACGGTCGCATGAAAAAAAGATTGAAACCATTTGAAGGGATTATCCCGTATTTGCAGCAGCAGTATGCCGAAGCGGTAACGTCCGCCGAGAAAAAAAACTTGAGCGACTACATGGCCGAATCACCCTGCACCCATTGTCAAGGTTCACGATTGCGCAAGGAGAGTCGGCATATTAAGATCGATGGAAAGTCCGTTGGCGATTTGACCGCTCGATCCATCACGGATCTGCAGCGCTTTTTCAACGTCTACCGGCCCGATGGCAAACGCGGTGTGATCTCCGAGAAAATCATCAAGGAGATTGCCGCGCGCCTGGCCTTTTTAAATGATGTGGGCCTTTCCTATCTAACCTTGGACCGGCCGGCCCACACCCTGTCTGGTGGAGAGAGCCAGCGAATTCGCCTGGCCACCCAGATCGGCGCTAAGTTGACGGGCGTGCTCTATGTATTGGACGAGCCTAGCATCGGTCTGCATCAACGCGACAACCAGCGGCTGCTGGATACGCTCATGAATATGCGCGACATGGGCAATTCGGTCCTGGTGGTTGAGCATGACGAAAATACCATTCTGGCCGCAGACCATGTCGTCGACATGGGGCCCGGTGCCGGCATCGACGGTGGCCATGTGGTCTTTCAAGGAACAGCGGCCATGATGCTGGAAGACGACCGGTCCCTGACCGGCAAATATCTTTCCGGCAGGCTGCAAATCGACGTGCCGGCCAGACGAAGGCCCGCCGACCAGGGAGAAATCCGTATTGTCGGGGCGAGTCAGAACAACCTTAAAAAGATCGATGTATCCTTCCCCACCGCTGTGTTCACCTGTGTCACCGGTGTCTCCGGTTCGGGTAAATCCAGCCTGGTGTTGGAGACCCTTTACCGGGCAGCCGTCCGCAGCCTTCAACAGCTCAATCTGCAGGCCGGCCATTACGAGCAGATCACCGGCCTGGAAAAGATCAACAAGGTCATCGACATCGACCAATCTGCCATCGGCAAAACGCCCCGATCCAACCCCGGCACCTATACCGGCATGTTTACACCGATCAGGGATCTATTCAGCCGGACACCGGAAGCAAGAATGCGCGGCTACAAACCCGGTCGGTTCAGCTTCAACATTCGCGGCGGTCGTTGCGAGGCCTGTGAAGGAGACGGGATCATCCGCATCGAGATGCATTTTCTGCCCGACATCTATGTCCCCTGCGACATCTGCAAGGGCAAGCGATACAACCGCGAAACATTGGAAATCCGCTATAAAGGCAAAAACATCGCCGAAGTGCTGGACATGACCGTCGACCAGTGCCTGGCCATGTTTCAAAACATCGATGTCATCCGATCCAAACTTCAAACGCTGGTGGATGTCGGGCTCGGCTATGTCCCTATCGGCCAGTCCGCCACGACACTCTCCGGTGGCGAAGCCCAACGAATCAAACTGGCCCGGGAACTGAGCAAGCGGGGTACGGGAAACACCCTTTATATTCTGGACGAACCCACTACAGGGCTGCATCCCGACGACATTCGCAAGCTGCTGGGGGTACTCAACCGCCTGGTGGATGCGGGCAATACGGTGGTGGTGATCGAGCATAATTTGGATGTAATCAAAACCGCCGATTATGTCATCGATTTAGGACCTGAAGGCGGCGAGGCGGGCGGGGTTGTGGTGGCGGCAGGCACACCGGAAACCATCTGTGAGGTGAAAGAATCCCACACGGGCCGATATCTAAAAAAAGTTCTACGTTCAGGGGCTGAGTTCAGCGTTATCGTTTCTGGTTTGTAGGGATGACCCGGCCGGGTCGCCCCTACTTCTCTCCTTCATTTCCAGGATCATTTCACCGACGCAATAAACAACACCCGATTTGCTCAACCCTGAACCCAGAACCCAAACGTAAAAAGGACCGCGGCAATCAAGCAGCGGCCCTTTTCATGATTGTCTGTGGCAGGTACGGACTTATTTTACAAACAACTCGGCAATAGCGCCTGCCTGGGGATGCGCGTAGATCAGGATCAGCGCCACAACGAGTGCGTAAATACACAGAGACTCGATCATGGCCAGGCCGATCAGCAAGGTCACGGTAACCTTACCGGAAGATTCGGGATTCCGGGCGATACCTTCAACGGCGGACTTGAGGCCCATGCCCTGTCCAATACCGCAACCGAAGGCGGCCACTGCAATACCAAAACCAGCTGCTGTCACACACGCGATGAAGAACTGCAATGCTTGAGCTTCCATATCCTACACTACCTCCTTTAAAAGATTAATGATTAGGGCTTCTTCCAGTTACCCCAAACCGATTGAACGCAGGCCGATTCGCCGATTGACATGATCCGCATCGGCGAATCGACGGGTTTCCCTTGAGTGCTTCCCCATCAGTGGGCGTGTTCCATGGCCCCGGAGAAGTAAATGATGGACAGGAGAAAAAAGACGAACCCCTGCACGAAGGATACGAAAATTCCCAGGGCCATGATCGGCAGGGGGGCGAAAAAGGCGCCGGCCAAGCCGAAAAGAATGCCCAGAACAATCTCGTGGCCCATCATGTTTCCGAACAGACGGAAAGAGAGTGAGAGGATCCGTGCCAGGTGCCCGATGATCTCGATGATAAAGATCAGCGGTGCCATCCACCAGACCGGCCCCATAAAGTGCTTGATGTAGGCGGCACCATGGTATTTGACGCCGATGATGTGCGTGAACACCACCACTACGATGGCGCAGGCGGCCGTGGTGTTGAGGTTGGCGGTGGGTGGAAAGAACCCGGGGATGATACCGATCAGGTTGCCGATGAAGATGTAGAGAAAAATCGTGGCCGCCAGGGGAAAGAGCCATCGCGCCTCTTCACCAGCCGTTTCCACCATGAACTCTTCGATACCCAAAACGATCACTTCAAATAGGTTCTGGGCTTTTCCAGGTATCATGGAGATGGTTTTGGTGGCCAGGGCGCCGGCAATAATCAGGATCGCCATGAGCACCCAGGAGTAGACCACATGAGGGTATGTGTGGGCAAAATGCCCCAGCCCGATCGCTTCAAAAATCTTCACGAAAAATAGATAGGGATGCTCCATCCTTAGACCGCCTCCTTGAAAAATAATTTTTTTAGCTCAACCATGGTGGCCAGGGTGATGCTGGCAACCACGACGGAAAGACCAATGAACAGACCGATGGGATTCACCACCTCCTGGCTGATGAGGAAAAAGATAATCACGCCGCTGATGATGAATCGGATGTAGTATTTGATCAGGACCACGTTGGGAGAAGTCAGCCGCTGGGGGCGAAGGGCCTTGTTCAGGGTATGGGCCAGCAGATGAAAGTTGATCGTGACGATGAGTCCGCCGAAAATGATGCCCCGGGCGAATGCCGGGCTTGCCGCCAGCAGTCCCAGTAGGCTGACCGCAGCCAGAAGCACCCAGTTGGATCGCGTAACGAATGTGAGCAAGCGCTGCTGAATATTATTCACTGTATACAATTTTTCGCTGCTGTAGGTTTAACGGTAATTAATTTGGGCTGCGTTATCGGTCGTTGCAGTATTACAATACGGCGTCCTCCCTTTATCCTTGCCAAATTAGTTACCTTAAAGCCTATACGGGTCACAATTTGCGGCTCTTTTTAATTGCCAGGCCAATGTTGCGGTATCCGGCAGCGATGCCGAACCCCAAGAAAACAAGCGTCAACCACGGTGTCGTGTCAAAGCGCCTGTCCAGGTACACCCCGATCCCAAGTCCGATAAAAATGGAGAGTGACACCGAGAAACCCAGGCTCGAATAATAAGCCAGATCTCGTATCCACGTTCGCGTTTCTTTTTTCATGGGATTCGACCCTTCTCCGACCGCAGAGTGGCGTCAGATCAGGCCTTGATCGGAATGTTTGCGTCTAACACAGCCCGGGATTCAAGTCAATCTCAAAGTGGTTCCGAAGCGCCGAAAACCATCACCACACGAGCCGGTGGGCCTCGAAAACCGGGCCGTCCACACAGACGTGCCGGTAGCGTGCGTTGTCGTCCCGCACTTTCACGGCACATCCCAGGCAGGCGCCCATCCCACAGGCCATCATGGCCTCGATGGAAACTTGACAGGGGATGCCGCGTTTGGCGGCAATGGCGGAAACCGCCTTGAGCATCCCAGACGGGCCACAGGCGCAGATGAGATCCACCGGACCGGCATCCAGGGCCTTCTCCAGGCTGCGGGTCACCATCCCCTGATTCCCCTGACTGCCGTCATCGGTAGACACGTCCAACAAAAAACCAGGAAGATCGAATTCGGTGATGCAGACCAGGTCGTCCTTGGTCCGGCCGCCGACGAATACCACGCACCGATTGAGACTGCCTTCCCGCTCGAGCATCGACTGAGCCAGAAAGCGGATGGGGGGCACACCGACCCCGCCGGCCACGAGGATCAGTTGCCGGCAGTTGTCGGGCACCAGAAAAGCGTTTCCCAGCGGCCCGATCACGGATAATCGGTCACCGTTCCGGCATCGGGACAACCGTTCGGTTCCCTTTCCCACCACTTTATACAAGATTTCTACCCCCGTCACACGATCCGCGTCCCGGATCAGGCCCAGTAGGGAAAAGGGGCGACGCAACAGGGGTGTGGCTTCGGTGCCGATGCGGACCATGATGAACTGGCCGGGTTTAGCGGTGTCGAAACCGGCGGCGCAGGATAGCCCCATGCGGTAATAGCCCGGTGCTGCCGGCTGGTTCCTCAATACGATGGTGTCTTGTTCGATCATTCCTTCTCCGACTGCCGGATTCATAAGAAGCCCGATATCTGCGTTAGGCTTCATCCCTCGTCTCTGCGGAGTACTTTATGTACACCTCATTCCTCGGGATTCGCAAGCCTCGATATCGGGCTTCTTATGAATCCGGCTAAAAGATAAGGAATTGGTTACGAATCCTTATCTAACCCGATCAGGGCGGCAAAACGACCGGTTTCCCGCGCCGACCGGTATGAAAAAAAAAGGTGGGGATTGCACCGGGTGCATATGCCGGGACTATTTACGTTGCCTTCCACCAGGCCGGCCGTGGTCAACTGATGCCGGCTGATGCGCCAGAAATCAAAATGGTGGGCACCTACACGAAAGGGCCAGAATTGTCGCGGGATCTCCTTTTTATAGTTGACAAACTCCGCACAGCAGGGACCCAGGGAAGGACCGATGGCAGCGGTCATCTGCCCTGGATCGCAGCCGAATTCGGCAACCATCCGCAAGACGGTGTGGCCGATAATATCGGCCACACTGCCCCGCCAGCCACAGTGGATGTTGGCCACCACGCGTTTTTTCGGATCGACAAGCATCACCGCCTGGCAGTCCGCCGTTTGGATCAACAGCCGGATACCCGGCACATCTGAAATCAGCGCATCGGCCGACACCGGCGCGGTTTGAATCGCCTCCCCGCGGTTAACTGCCGCCCGGGTGATGGTCCGGATGGATGTGCCGTGATTCTGACGGGTGTAAACGTGAATGCCGCCACCGGTCATTTTCCGCAACCGTTTCCGGTTGGCCGTGACTGCCGCCGGGTCGTCACCCACCCCATGGCCCAGGTTCATTCCGTCAAAGGGCGGCCGGCTGCCATCCCCCATTCGGCTCACAACGGCATGGACCAGACTAGTAATCTGCGCAAGCGCCGAAAATTGAAACAGATAGAGTTGCTTATTTTTTACCAGAAACAGTTGTTTACCTCTTTCTTGAAAATCATTGCCAATTCCCATTGGTCACTGGAATTCTTCTTAAATTGAGGATTTTGGTTCAAGATCAAGGCGGGATCGGGTTTCAAACCGCAGGCATACTCCAGTATGTCGAGGATTCGGAACGCGGTTCCAACGCAGATATTGGATCAAAAGTCCTATTTAAAAAGAATTCTACAGTGCCCTGGCCAACGTCAGCACATCCACCCGTTCGGCCCCGTCACGCATCAGGGCATTGGAACAGGCGTCGACCGTAGCACCCGTGGTCAAAACGTCATCCACCAGCAGCACCCGCTTGCCTGCAGTCTGACCACGACGATTCACGCTGAATGCATTCCGGATGTTGATCCGCCGCTGCTGACGGTCCAATCCGGTTTGAGGGGCCGTGGCCCGGGTGCGCACCAGCAGGTCACGAATGATGACGGTCTCTTCGGGCAGCGCCCACCGTCTCACCAGCAGGTAGGCTTGGTTGAATCCCCGCTGGCGGAATCGTTGCCGGTGAAGGGGAACCGGTGCCACCACATCGACCTCGCCAACCGTCCAATAATGCAGGAAGGTATCGAAAAGCACTCTTCCCAACGGATTGGCCAGGCTCACCTTGTCCTTGAACTTCAACGCATGGATAGCTGCTTTCAGGGTGTTATCATAGATACCGGCGGCGCGGGCCCGGGTGAAGGCACCGGGTCCGTCCAGGCATCGGCCGCAAAGGTGATCCTCCCCCTCGCGACTGTTAAATACCAGTCCGCACCGGGAACACAACGGGGAAGCCACCGCTGTCCACCGGTCTCGGCAGTGCAGACAAAAATGAGGGGCCATTGCAGCGGAAAAACCAATTGGATTGCTCGTTGGCGGCGTTTCACGGTCATGCTTAAAAAGCCGGCCGCAACCCAGGCATTTGGCCGGAAAAAGGGCATCACCCATGCCGTGCAACAGCCGCTGAAGCACCCCCGGCAGCGTCGTTAGGCTCAGCATGCCGATGTTCTATTTGATCTGTGCGACGATAGCCGCGGCAAACTCGGAGCATTTCACTTCCTGAGCGCCCTCGATCTGCCGCGCCAAATCGTAAGTCACCCGGCGGGCCTTGATGGCCGCCTGAACGGCGTCGCGAACGGCGGTACCTGCCTCTTTCCACCCCATATAATCGAGCATCATGGCGCCAGACAGAATCAGGGAGCCGGGATTCACCTTATCCAGCCCGGTATATTTCGGGGCGGTGCCGTGGGTGGCCTCGAACACGGCGCAGACGTCGCCGATATTGGCCCCTGGCGCCATACCCAGCCCGCCCACCTGGGCGGCCAGGGCATCGGATATATAGTCGCCGTTAAGGTTGGGCGTGGCGATGACGCTGTATTCATCGGGTCGCAGAAGCACCTGCTGGAACAGCATATCCGCAATCCGGTCCTTGACCACCACCTTTCCTTCGGGTGCCTTTCCATCGTACTGGTCATAGAGCTGTGCCTCGGTGATCGTCCGGTCGGCAAAGCGCTCCTTGGCCACTTCGTAGCCCCACTGGGCAAAGGCGCCTTCGGTGAACTTCATGATATTGCCCTTATGCATAAGCGTGACACTTGGAAAACCGTTCTCCAGGGCGTGAACAATGGCGCTGGCAACCAGACGTTTGGTATTGGCCGGGCTGATGGGCTTGATGCCGATGCCGGCAAGGGGCGGCAGGTCGACCCCCATTTTCGTTTTGAAAAAATCAGCCACCATGTTGGCCTCATCAGTTCCCGAGGCCCACTCGATTCCCGCGTACAGATCCTCGGTGTTTTCCCGGAACACAACCATGTTGATCTTTTCCGGGTGTTTCATGGGGCTGGGAACCGTTTCGATATAACGCACCGGGCGAACGCAGGCATACAGATCCAACTTCTGCCGGATGGCCACATTGAGGCTCCGTATCCCCTTGCCAATGGGCGTGGTCAACGGCCCTTTGATGGCCACCACGTTGGATTCAATGGCATCGAGGGCCTCCTGGGGCAGGTAGTTGCCGGTTTTCTCGTACCCCTTTTCCCCGACGGGCAACTCCACCCAGGATAGGTGTCGATTTCCGACGTAGGTTTTTTCAACCGCTGCGTCGATGACCAACCGGGTCGCCCGCCAGATATCGGGCCCGATGCCGTCGCCTTCGATGAATGGAATGACAGGATGGTCCGGAACGTTCAGACTGCCGTCACTGTTTTTTTTAATCCTTTCTGCATCTGCCATGAGGCGCTCCTCCTGGGTTAAAACCCAATCATAAATTCTACATTATATCGTCAACCCGCCAGCTGGCGCTGTCGGAAGGCTTCGTAGAGTACGACGGCGGCGGCAGCCGATGCATTGAGCGAATCCACGAGGCCTCGCAGCGGAATCGAGACCAGGAAATCGCAATGCTGGCGGACCAGTGGACGGAGGCCCTTTTCCTCTCCCCCCACCACCAAGGCCAGGGGACCTTTCAGGTTGGCCTGAAAAACAGTCTGATCCGCTTGCATGGAAAGACCGGCAACCCAAACGCCCTCTTTTTTCAGCCATTGAATGGTCCCGACCAGATTGGTCACCCGGCACAGCCGCGTGTGTTCCAAGGCACCGGCGGAGGCTTTGGATACCGCCGGTGTCGCCCCAACGGCGCGATCTTTGGGAACCACGAGTGCATCGGCGCCCACACAGTGCGCCGTGCGCACAATGGCGCCCAGATTGTTCGGATCCACAATACTGTCCAGCAGCACCAGCAGGCAGGTGCCATCCTTCCGACCGGATTCGGAAACGATCGATTCAATGGAATCGGCAGGCAGGCGGGCCACGGCGGCGGCAACGCCCTGGTGCTCGTCGCTGCTGCAGGCCGCGCGAATCTGTTCAGGCGTCAGCGTCTGACAGGAAATCCCTCGCTTTTCCGCCAGTTCAACAACCCGCGTCTGACGGTCGGAAAGGGCCGTCCGGTCCACCATCAATGTATACATGGTTCGCCGTCCGGCGGTCAATGCCTCCATGACCGGGTGAAATCCGTAAAGCACCTCCCGGCTGTCCGGCGCCGGCCTTCGTTTTTTGATTTTTCCGGCCATGTCAAACGGCCCCGCCTTTTAGTATTGACACAAACCGGGCGATGGCCGCCTCCAGGTCATCATTGACGACCACGTGCCGGTACATCCCCCGGCATGTAATTTCGGCTTGGGCGTTTTTCATGCGTTTGTCTATCACCGAGCCGCTGTCCAGCCCTCTGACGGTGATCCGCTGGCGAAGGATTTCCATGGACGGTGCCATGATGAAGATGGTAACCGCATCCGGGTAGCGTCGCACAATCTGCGCGGCCCCCTGGACGTCGATATCCATCAAGACATCCCGGCCGGCATCCAGATGATCCTCGATGAACTGGGCGGACGTACCGTAATAGTTGTCATGGACCCTGGCCCATTCAGCCCATTGCCCGGTGTCGATGCCCTTGCGGAACTGCGCTTCGGTGACAAAAAAATAGTCCCTGCCCGCCTGCTCCCCGTCCCGGGGCGCACGCGTGGTCGAACTGACCGAATAGACCAGATCATACAGGTGTCGGCGGGCCGCATCACACAACGTGGTTTTGCCGGCCCCCGATGGCGCGGAAACCACAAAGAGCCGACCGCCATGCGTTCGCTCCTCATGCTCGTCTGTCGACATCATGTTGGCCATCTGGGATCACTTTTCCGTTGTCAGGTCTTCGAAACGCTGTGAGATGGTTTCGAATTGGATCGCGGACAGTACGATGTGGTTGCTGTCCATGATGATAATGGCCCGGGTGCGGCGCCCCTGGGTGGCGTCAACCAGACGCCTTTCATTGCGGGCTTCATCTTTCAGCCGCTTCATGGGCGACGAACTGGGCGAAACAATGGACACCACCCGTTCAGCCACGACCGTATTGCCGAAGCCGATGTTCAGCAGTTTTTTTTCCATCCCCTTCCCTTCTCAATCTCAGGCTACTCCACGTTCTGGATCTGCTCGCGCAGTTTCTCGAGCTCTGATTTCACCGCCACGATGATGTGGGACATGGTGGCCTTGCCCGATTTCGATCCCATGGTGTTGAACTCCCGATTGAACTCCTGGAGCAAAAAATTCAATGGCCGGCCGGCCGGTGTATCGTCTTCCATCAGTGCCCTGAACTGCTGGATGTGACTGTTGGCCCGCACGATTTCTTCGGAGATATCACTCCGATCGGCCAACAGGGCCGCCTCCTGGGCGATGCGCGTCTGATCGATCTCTACGACACCGTGGGTCAGTGCCTCGATGCGATCTTTCAGCCGCTGCCGAACCATTTCCGGCAATTGTGCGGCCTGGCTACCAATCTCCTCCAGCATGGTCTCAATGGCATCCAGACGCTGCCGGAAGTCACGGGCCATGTTGTTCCCTTCCACACGTCGCATGGCATCCAGATCGGTCATGGCCGTCCTCAGACACGGTTCCAATTGCGGCCACACGGCGTCCATGTCTTTTTCCACCTCCACCGCATGAATCATGCTGCCCGCTGCCAGGACCGTCTCAGTACTGGTCTGGCCGGTCAGGTCCAATGCCTGGTTCAGTTGGGTCAATGCCTCGTAATAGGCCCGGGCCCGCGGCAGATTTACCTCAAAGGCGATGCCCGCCTCCGACGCATCGTGGATCTGCACCCGAATATCCACCCGTCCGCGGGCCACGGTTTCGGCGATGACGCCTTTTATACGCTCCTCCAGTGATTCGAAACCGTGGGTGAGCTTTAAGGCCACATCCAGATGCCGGCTATTATATGAACGCACCTCCACACGAACCGTGTAGGAAGCGGTCTGATTTTCCGCCCGGGCATAGGCGGTCATGCTCTTGATCATGGTTCCTGCCTTTGTTTTAAATCCAACATATATTTTTTTCGGACCAGGGTTAGAAAGTCAATCAGGGGCTTGTCGGCATAGTCGGGGTAGGTCCACGGCAGCGTGCGAAAGGCCCCTTTCTGAAAGATCAGCGTCAGGTCCGCATAAATGCCCTGGCCAATGTAAATGCGATGGGTAAAGTTCTTTCCGGTGGCCAGAACGAAGCGTTCGGGCAGCAGATATCCCGGATCGATATTGATCCTGCGCTGCCCCTGCCGCTTGTATGTTTGTTCCAACGCATTGGTCATCCGCTTGATGGTGGCCAGTTCGGTCTGCTCGACAAGCGTTTTAAAAACGACCAACCGGCGACTCAGCGGAGCGCCCATCTCCTTTTCATAATAAGTCGTGAAATCAAAATCAAGCCACGCACTGATCATGTCAACAGGGCCCAACCGGTCCTGCAATTCTTGCGCAACACCCGTGGCAAGGGCCTTGTCCTTGACGAAAAAACCCACAATCAGTTTGGCTGGCGAGGGGGGCTGGGGCAGACTCATAAGTTAAACGGCTTGGCCTCTTCGATCAGCATGATGGGGATATCATCCCGAATTTCGTAAACCAGCCGGCACGCTTCACAGATCAGACCGTCTTGGGCGTCGTTGAGGCGGATGTCACCTTTGCACTGGGGGCAGGCAAGGATGTCAAGCAGTTCCTGGTTGATAGCCATTACTGACTCCTTCTTCTGTTTTTTTTTCATTTGCGTATATCATGGTGTTCAGTATGGTTTTTCTTTCTTATTCGATATCGGTGACGGATGGGGCACAACCCATCGTTGCGCTACTGAAAGGTGAGATTTAATATCATACAAGGGCAGAATTTGCAGCCTTTTTATGGTGACCGCACCGCCTTTGAGCGCAAGAACCGCGGAAATAACTAATCGACCTGAGATTGGTTTAGATGTTCCAGTTTAATATATGCCGGGTAAAGATTGGCAATGGATGTCCCAAATGTCAATGCTTACATTCTCCGCCGTGTTGACGGTATAGACCATATCAACCGCATCGTTTACAAAAAGCATCCCATGGGTTAAATACCGGGCACGTTGGGTAAGGCATCCTGAATGATGACCGCGCAAAAAGGGAAACAAAAGTGAAACATTTTTTAACGATAGAATTGAGGGACCGGCATCGACGGATCTTGTCCTTGATCAAGAAAAACAGCGGGCGCCTCATCTTCGCCGCCGGGTGCAGCTTGATGATATCGAGCGCCACCACCGCAACGGGGTACCTGATCAAACCGGTGATCGACGATATCTTCGTAAACAGGGATACCACCGGATTAGTCGTGTTACCCCTTTTGGTGGTTGCCGTTTTTTTAGTAAAGGGGTTGGGCAGCTACGGCCAGGAGTACTTCATGAACTATGTCGGCGAAGACATCATTCGCCGGTTGCGCAACCAGCTTTACGACCGTATTCAAGATCTCCCGCTATCCTTTTTCCAAAAAGAACGCACCGGTACACTCATGTCGCGGATCACCAATGATGTCAATATTCTCAAATCGATGGTATCCTCGGCCGTCACCGGATCCCTGCGCGATGCCTCAACCATCATCGGCTTGACGGCAGTCATTTTCTATCAGAACTGGCGGATGGCTATCATTGCTTTCATCGTCCTTCCGGTGGCCTTTTGGCCGGTTTTTATCCTGGGACGGAAAGTTCGGCGGGTGAGCACCGGATGTCAACAAACCATGGCCGAACTAAACGCGTTCCTGCATGAAACCTTTGCCGGCAACAAGATCGTCAAGGCATTCGGCATGGAGCAGCATGAGAAGCAGCGCTTCTTTGAAAAAACCAGCCGGCTTTTCAAATTGGAAATCAAAGGGGTCATCGTGCGAGCACTCTCCTCGCCAATTATGGAATTTTTCGGCGGACTGGGTATCGCCTTCGTCATCTGGTACGGTGGATCGGAGGTGATCGACGGCAAGACCACACCGGGTACGTTCATGAGTTTTCTGGCCTGCGTCCTGCTCATATATGACCCGGTCAAGAAACTGAGTCATTTAAACAACTCGATTCAGCAGGGATTGGCAGCCGCCGATCGTGTCTTCGACATCGTGGAGACCCCATCCGATATCAATGACCCCCTCAACCCCCGTCCTATCCAGACCGGTTCACACGATTTGCAGTTTAGCAATGTTCATTTCAGTTATGGTGACCAAGATGTTCTCAAGGGCATCGATTTAAAGGTCGACAAAGGCCAGGTGTTGGCGTTGGTGGGGATGAGTGGCGGCGGCAAAAGCACCATCGCCAATCTGATTCCCCGTTTTTTTGATGTCACCGGCGGCAGTATCTGCATTGATGGCATCGATATTCGCGAAATTGCCGTGGCCGACCTTCGCCGCCAAATCGCCATTGTCACCCAGGAGCCCATTTTATTTAATGAGACGGTTCACGACAATATCGCCTACGGCAGACCCGATGCAACGGCGGATCAGATCGTTGCCGCGGCAAAAGCCGCCTTTGCCCACGATTTCATTCACCGCTTTCCGAATGGATACGACACCATGATCGGCGAGTTGGGCGGAAGGCTTTCCGGAGGGGAAAAACAGCGTCTGTGCATCGCCAGAGCACTGATCAAAGACGCACCCATCCTGATTCTGGATGAAGCCACCTCAGCGCTGGACTCTGAAGCTGAGTCCGTTGTTCAAAAAGCGTTAGAGAACCTGATGCACGGACGAACGACAGTGGTGATTGCCCATCGACTGTCCACCATTGCCGGCGCCGATCGTATTGCCGTTATTGTAAGTGGCAGTATCGTGGAAGAAGGCACGCATGAGTCGCTTCTGTCCCGCAACGGCGAGTACGATAAACTCTATCGGATGCAATATGCAGCCAATACGGGGCACAATACAGGGGCTGGAAAGGATGCACGCTGATCATCATCAGGCCATTTGTTTGAGGTTGCCCAGTTTGGAAGCAGTCTTGACCTAAAAAGTTGTATCGGCAGCTATGGTGAAGGTTCATCCACCTTCTTGAATCATGGACAAGTACGCCGATATAGGGCCGCGAGGTGCCGTGCTCAGATACGGTATTCACCGCCATAACCGTCTAAACCTTCCGCCTTCGTTCCTTATAATAAATATCACAATAGATGGCTTCATTTTGATCGAATGCTGCAATTAAAATCTCTATCTCTTGTCAACAAATTCAGGGCGATCTACCTGACTACGCTAACTAGTGTCCATCCAGAAATGAGGAATTTTGGTCGAGATCAAGGCATGCGAAAAATTTTACCGCAGGCATATAGTTGATATTCCGAGGATAAAATTTTGAGCATAACGCAGACATCGGGCAAAATAACCGTTTCTGGATAGGCACTAACTAAAAGTGACTCAGATCTTGATGTAGCACCCTCCAAGTGGTAAAATTATTGGATAGTATCAAGTAAGCATTTTCCGTTTGATTTTTCTATATTTCTTACCGACAACGCCAGTATACAAATATTTTAATCTTTTTAGATAGTTATTAATATCCATAGGACCTGATGAAACATTCCAATGAGATAATAGAATCGGCATTGAAGGTATTTTGTACGACCATTGGGTCTATTCCAAAAAAGTATCATGCTCCTCTTGCACTTCTTTTAGGACGGTTTTGGTTCTTTTTTGATAAAAGACACAGGGACATAACGATCAACAATCTGAGAAAAGCATACCAATCAGAAAAAAATCATGCCGAAACTGAAATTTTGGCTAAAAAAGTATTCACAAGTTTTAGCCAAACAATATTTGAAATATGTTGGGCGATGTCGCAAAAAATTGAAGACATAGACGTTTTTATCGATCGAAGCGATATCAGCTTCATGAAAGAAGCGCTTAGCAAGAAAAAGGGTGCACTGATTCTTACCGGACACTTGGGGAATTGGGAATTGATGCCTTATGTGGTTTTTCTTGAAGGCATAAAAAGTCATGCAGTATATCGACCACTTGATTTCAAACCGATGGATCGTTTTGTCATCAACATGAGATCCCGATTGGGATCGAATCTCATACCGGCAAAAGACGCTTTGCGAAAAATCATCACAGCACTGAGAAAGAATGAGATTGTCGGGCTTTTGATCGATCAAAATTCTGACCCCCGCAATGGCGTTGTAATCGACTTTTTTGAACGCCCGGCCTTCGCCAGCAAAGGACTTGCCATCATTGCCAGGCAAACCGGCGCGCCAGTTATCCCCGCCTTTTTGGTAAGGGAAGATGGGAGATTCAAGTTTCTTTCTGGTCCGGAAATCCCGTTTGTTCGAACGGGAGATCCTCGGAAAGATATCGAAATTAATACGCAACGATACAATATAGCGATTGAAAAAGCCGTTAGGCGGTACCCCGACCAGTGGTTTTGGGTACATCGAAGATGGAAAACAAAGGTTAGCTCTCCTTGGCCTCGCCAATCAACATAGGGTGGTTTTTTGAAATCTCTTAAAATTTTAGCAGTTACGGACAACCGGCCGGGACATGTCAAACAGACGGAAGCAATCATCCGGTCAATATCTGATCTCACCCCCGTCGACATCGAATACATGGGTGTCAATTGTGATTTAAAATCAGACCTTAAGAATTGGACATTGGCAATCATATCCCTGCTCAGGCAGTCTAAAAAGCCATCGAAAGGCCCTGACATTGTCATCGGAACAGGAAGTCATACGCATGCGACCGCAATAAGGATGAGCATTCCACACGGCTCGAAGAAAATAATATGCATGTCACCGCCAACCGGTTTTCGATATCTTTTTGATTTATGCCTGATACCCCAGCATGACATGGCTCCACCTACCAACAATTCTTTTTTTACGACCGGACCTCCAAATCTATCAAAAAATTTAAATGGGCATGATACACATAAAGGACTCATTTTGATTGGTGGAATAGACCCTAAAAGCCACAAGTGGAACTCAAAAAATATCTTTGAATCTGTCAAATCGATAATTGATAAAGAGCAAAATATCCAATGGACAATATCCACCTCTCCACGAACCCCTGAAGACATCGAACAATTGCTATTCAACGCTTCCAAAGAATTAAAATTTGCATTTTTCCCTTTTTCCCAAACCGCAAAGTATTGGCTGGAAAAGCAATATGCGGAAAATAAATATGTCTGGGTAACTGCAGATAGTATGTCCATGGTTTACGAGGCCATCTCCGCTGGCTGCAACGTCGGTCTGATACCGATAGAATGGAAAAGCCCCAATAATAAATTTTCCAAGAGCGAGAAAAACCTTGCTTCCAAAGGATATGTGGCCTCATATGAAAAATGGTTGAAGGACAAGGATTATCCAACTCGAAATCATGATCTCAATGAAGCTAAACGATGTGCAGTGGAGATATTAAAAAGATGGTGGCCCGAAAGATTACCGTAGTTCAGATGCTACCGGAACTGGAAAGTGGTGGGGTAGAATCAGTGACCCTTGAAACCGCTGCTTTTTTAGCAGACCAAGGCCATAAGTCCATTGTCATATCCGGCGGCGGGAAAATGGCAGCTCAGCTAATAAGTGAGGGCAGCCACCATTTAACATGGCATCATATTGGTGAAAAAAGCCCCCGTTGCCTTAAGTATATTATACCGTTAAGAAAACTCCTGGTTACTGAACAAGTAGATATTCTGCATCTTAGATCCAGACTGCCTGCATGGGTTGGGTATCTTGCCTGGAAAAGTCTGCCGCAAAAAGGAAGACCACGCCTTGTTACAACCTTTCATGGCTTTTATTCAGTAAACCCGTACAGTGAGATTATGACAAAGGGCGAAAAGGTTATCGCCATTTCTAAAGCCATCGCCGATCATATAAGCACAAAATATAATATTGATGGTGATCGGATTGAGATTATTCCAGAAGGCATAAATGAAAACCTCTTTTCAGCCAATGCGGTAAGCAAGGAAAGAACCGATAAACTGAATGAGCGTTGGGATCTTGGTTCCACAGATAGCCCAACAATCATGCTCCCCGGCCGCATAACGAGATTGAAAGGGCATGATGTCTTTATCAGGGCACTCACAAAAATCAAACATTTACAGTGGAATGCGGTATGCGTCGGTGCGTGGGATCAAAATTCATCGTATTACAATGAACTTGTTGATCTGGTGCAACATTCTGGGCTTACACAAAGAATAAATTTTACCGGCGACTGTACGGATATGCCTGCAGCCTACATGCTCTCCGACATTGTCGTGTCTGCTTCTAAAAAACCCGAATCTTTTGGACGGACATCTGTAGAGGCGCAGTCAATGGGAAAAATGGTCATTGCTACGGCCCACGGAGGAAGCCTTGAAACCGTTCTACATAATAAAACCATAATAAAACGGGAATACTTGTAAAACCCGACCATGTAGATCATTTAGCAGATGCACTAAAGGAGGCCATCAACCGTATTCCACTGGACATGAATACGGTCAATACGGCAAGGTCCTGGGTTGTCGAAAATTTTACACTTAGCCGAATGTGCCGTGATACCTTTAAGTTATATGAAAGCATCTTGCATTAATATTATATTAATTCGAATGTGATTATGGAAGAAGTGATCGACTCTCATCGAAAAATATTACCATATAGAACGAAAAGGTAAAGGGTCGGACGGGGCCCAGATGGTTATTCCGGTTAACAACATTTTTGTGAAAAAGGGAATATGCAAAAAAGGACATCAAAGGATCAAAAGCCCTCCATCGGTTTGAGCCTTCTTAGCTGGCGATCATGGGATACACTGGAAGCAACGTTGAAATCGCACCAGGAAAAGGGTCTTTTCAATCATTTTGACAAGATTGTGATTTACTTTCAGGACCTTTGCGATCGGGATATTGAGATTGCAAATAGATACGGTTTGGATTACACGGGCGGCCCAAATAGTGGTATCGCGGGAGGAATGCGAAACGGTGTGAATTATCTGGGTACAGACTATGTGCTCTTTCTGGAAAATGATTGTCCAACGATTGCATCCCCGCATGAGGTAAATCGTGAATTAGCCCTGGCAATCGATTATCTGATGAATGGAAAAATTGACGTCATGCGCCTTAGATCCCGTCTATATCCCGGAGAGGGGTTTGCAGACATCACGACTTACTTGCGCTATTATCTTGCCCGGGATCCGGAGCCGTCAGTGGATATAGCGAGGTTCATAACACCCGCCTGGAAGCGATGGCTCCGATGGATATTCAAACCTTATAATATCCATCGGATGAAGGGGCGCTCATTATATGTCGAAAAACATCCCGAATTACTGTTTCCAAATACCATTCAAAAGACCGAAGACGGCATCTGGATTGGTGATTCCTCATGTATGGACTGGACGAATCAATCCGTCCTAACTAAACGAACACTTTTTACAGATGTTTTGATGCCCTATTTGGACACCCATTTTTTGGGATTATCCAGGGCTTCCAAGAGCCGGAACGACCCGGAACGACCACTGAATTGCCGCTGGTGGCGCAACCATCACTTCAAAATCGGCCAGGGCCCCGGCATTTTTACTCACAACCGTTTTGACGGCAGTTGGCGATCCGATCATCCTGCCTATGAACCGTAGCAATTCAGTATTTCCGAGGCCCTAAACCGGTTTGACAGAATTGCAAACTGTAAAATCAGGCAAATGATACACAGGTTTTACAATCCAGGTCAAACTTGTGTTTTCGTTTTGTAGGCAAAAACACGCCCAAAACCGGCCTACTTTGAAGACCGCTTCTAATAATATCGTGTAGTTACAGTTTTGGCGACCCTCGAAAACTGTAGGCACATGTATGAGCAAATAAAGGTTTATAAGCTGTTAAAAAGCACTTTTTACAATGAAAAACCCGATGTCCTCAACACCATGGGAATAAAGATTCAAGATGTGTGGCCCTGGTATCAAGCCATTGACTGCAAAATCCTTCCATCCATAGAAATTAAGGGTGTACCATTTGAAAGAGTTCCTCAAACTGTTCTGGCACCAGAGGTCGACTCAAGGGGGTCAATTTTGTGTTGTCGTTTTCTACTTCAGGGGGTCAGTTTTAGATTAGCGAAACTACTTGATCTTGAAAAGAAACACCACACCATTGATGCAATGGGCGAAATATCATCAGGATTTACCTGCTTCACTAGGTAAAGCTGTACAAACAGCACTTTTTTTAAAATCAGATCATTTTTATTTCCAGTGATCTGCTAACCATTTTGTTGGTTTCACTGTTTTATAAAATTTTTTATACCACGGGACAGGCGCTCCCCAGACTCCTTTGATTGCATCGATGGGGTTGGGGTTACCATGAAACACGATGATTCTTGCTTTCTCGGGAATCTTGGCAGGCGTTATAAAGCTGTTCAAAATTCCACCGGGCATGCAGTGAAATTTAAAACTCTTGCACCAGTCATCGGGAAAATAATCAAAATTACCCTTGCCCAACTCCCGGGTGATATACACCTGTTCCGTTCTGTGGGTTTTCACCACGGTTTCCTGTTGTTCCTGATATTTTTTGAGCAGACGGGTA
>RCNF010000436.1_pt1 | contig 21123 bp, 16 predicted proteins | sample 2041311 | NCBI WGS metagenome assembly RCNF01 (sample SAMN09708228, study PRJNA481090) | Marine sediment metagenome, whole genome shotgun sequencing project. | biome: marine sediment; feature: ocean; material: sediment; isolation source: Sewage treatment plant 2 marine sediment (STP2) ... | reverse complement strand
GTTTCGTTCTTGCGAACCCCGGCCGGGGTTCTTTTGATCGTTTGCGGTCTGGCGACCGCTGCTGTCGCTCGCGGGCATGGCCCGCTCCTACGTCGGATCGATTAGCGGCTGTGGGAGCGGGCCATGCCCGCGATGTCTTGGGCAGCGGTGGTTTGTCGGCTCTTACCGAATCACCGCTTTATGAGAAACGAGTCGCTGTAGCTTACAAGCGTTGCCAGCTCTGACTCGCGTCGGTCATCATCCCAGCCATTTTCGTTCGCCGCTAGTATGGCGATGGCGTCATACAACTCCCTGCCCTGCGTCGCATTGAGGCCAATCATTAATCGGCGGTGCACAATGTCGCTTAGCGTCGCAGCCATTTCTTCGCGAATCGCGAAGATTACTTCCACCGCAAGAACCGTGCGCTCAGAATCAATACAGTCGCCGAGCTCCGGCATGCTCGCTTTGAGCTCTGTGAGTTCGATGGCTCGACCGCCGTAAATCCCGAGCAGGCGTGCGACGCCTTGCTCCGATACTGCAGCCGTTGACTGCAACAATGCACGCGCCTCGTCGAGCCGATACGCGCCCGGTAGCAAAGTGTCATTGCTGCGGCATTCGGGGAGTTTTCGACCAAGGTATTTACCGACACTATCAACAACCTGTTCAGCGAGGTTTCGATAGGTGGTCAACTTTCCGCCGATGATTGAAATCAGCCCCTTGGCGATCTTGCTGTTCTTCTTGATGATGTGTTTGCGCGTGATCGCCGACTCCGGACCCTTGGTGCGGTGCGGCAGCGGCCGCACGCCGGCGTACGCGAAATTCACGTCGTCGACGCCAAGCCCGGCGCTCGGGAATACGCGGTTTGTTTCATCCAACAGGTAGCTGATCTCTGCTTTGCTGGCACGAATCGACGCCAGATCTCCGGTGAAGCGTATGTCAGTTGTGCCGATCAGGTATTGGCCATTCCACGGAATAATGAAAAACGGTCGGCCATCAGCTGCCGCTTCAACATAGAACGCATCAGCGGGCGCGCCATCGAATTTGTCGACAACAATATGACTGCCTTTCGTGCCCCCGATCAGACGCGGCATGTTGTCCGCCGCAGTCCCTATGACTCGATCGACCCAGGGTCCGGCTGCATTGACGACTACCGTGGCCTTGACTTGTGACTGTTCGCCCGTCCGTGTGTCCGTGACCTCGATTGACGAAACGCTGCCGCCGGCCACATTGATGCGCGTTACGGTGCTGTAGGTTCGAATACTCGCGCCCGCTGCACGGGCTGCCAACAGGTTTTCAAGAACAAGCCGTTCCGCGAAGGTTATCTGCGCATCGAAGTATCGAGCTGCTGCACGCAGACCATCGGCACGAAGACCGGGTTCAATACCTAACATCTCATCGCGACTCAGCATTTCATGACGGGGCATGTACTTGCCGAAGGACAATATATCGTAGGCCAGCATGCCGAGCCGGATCAGCAGCGGACCACGCTTGGCTGACGCATAAATCGGAATGCTGATCCGCAATGGTTGTACGAGGTGAGGCGCAATTCGTCGTAAGGCTCGCCGTTCGCGCAAGGATTCGAATACCAACGGTATCTCGGCATATTCAAGATAGCGCAATCCGCCGTGGACGAGGCGACTGGAAATGGCAGATGTGCCGCTGCAAAGGTCATTTTGCTCAAGAACGATTACGCGCAGACCGCGTAGAGCCGCGTCTCGAGCTATACCGGCTCCATTGATCCCTGCGCCAATGACCGCAAGGTCAAACGATTGCGGATCATCCGACATCAGGGTCGCACCTGCCCACTACCGCGAACAATGTACTTGTAGCTGGTCAATTGATCAGCACCAACTGGCCCCCGAGCATGCACGCGACCGGTCGCTATACCGATCTCAGCACCCATTCCAAACTCACCGCCATCCGCAAATTGAGTCGATGCGTTGTGCAATACGATCGCGCTATCAACGTCACGGAAGAACTGTTCTGCCGCGGCCATGCTCTCAGTCACAATACTCTCAGTGTGTGCAGAACCGAATTCCTGAATATGCGTAATTGCCTGCTCAATATCGTCGACGACACGTACAGATATAATTGCGTCAAGGTATTCCGTTGACCAGTCCGATTCATTGGCCGCTACTACCTTTGATGCGATTTGCAGCGCCATGGAGTCGCCTCTTACTTCGCATCCGGCGGCAGTCAGTGCATCGATAATACCGGGCAGCAGCTGCTGTGCGACGCTCTTGTCGACCAGCAAGGTTTCGGCCGCTCCACAGATTCCGGTTCGACGCATCTTCGCGTTCAGCACGATTTCTGTTGCCATGCGGGCATCAGCGTCGGCATGCACATAGACATGACAGATACCATCAAGGTGCCCGATGACAGGTACTCTTGCATCGTCCTGCACTCTCTTGATAAGGCTCTTGCCACCCCGCGGAACAACGACATCGATCCAACGGGACATGGAAGACAACATGTGGCCGACAGCCGCTCGATCCTTCGTCGGCACCATCTGCACCGCATTCGGGTGCATGCCTGTTGTCTGCATACCCTCCCGAAGGCACGCGTAAATTGCCTGGCTGGAGTTAAAACTCTCCGACCCACCGCGCAATATGACGGCATTGCCGGACTTGATACACAGAGCAGCCGCGTCAGCGGTTACGTTCGGTCTGCTTTCATAAATAATGCCGATGACACCCAGCGGTACCGAAACGCGTTGTATGTGCAAACCGTTCGGTCGTTTCCAGTCCGCTAGCGAGCGCCCAAGCGGGTCTGGCAATTCAGCGATCGCCTCAATGCCTGCGGCCATTGCTTCGATCCGATCGGCGTCCAGCAGCAAGCGGTCGAGCATCGCTGCACTCAATTTCTTGTTCTTGCCGATCTCTATATCGAGGGTATTCGCGGCGAGGATGTTGTCCATTTGGCCGCGTATCGCATTGGCAGCGGCTTGCAAAGCACTGTTGCGCTCATCGTTGCAAGATGCGGCGAGCATTGCCGCCGCATCGCGTGCCGCAACGCCGATGGCGTCCATCGTCGTGGCGATCTTTTCTGACGACGTCACTTCAGTCTTCATGGCCAAATATCACTAGCTGATCCCGATGTATCATGACGGTACGACCACGGTAGCCCAACCGCGCTTCTATATTCTCCGAATGGCAGCCTATAAGTTGAGTCGCCTCAGTATTTGAGTATTCAGCCAGACCGCGCCCGATTTCAGCACCCGCTGCATTAATCAAGGTAACAACATCGCCACGCCGAAAGCTCCCGACAACCTCAACCAAACCGACAGGCAACAGGCTACCTCCATCCAACAGCGCCCGCGCGGCGCCGTCATCCAGTCTCAATTCGCCACTCACCTCGAGTACACCGGCCAGCCACTGTTTGCGCGCCGCTGCCGGCGTACCTTCAGCCCGAAACACAGTGCACCGACCGCCGGCAGCTAATGCCTCGAGTGGGCGCATGATCGCCCCGCTCATGACAACGGTTGAACAACCGGCGTGTGTAGCGATTCTGGCAGCCTGGACTTTCGTCGCCATGCCGCCACTTCCGATATCTGAGCGTGTTTCACTCGCCATTCGCGTGACATCGTCCGTAATACTGCGAACTTCGGGTATGTGCTCCGCCGATGAATTCATGTTTGGGTCTTCGGTATAAAGGCCGTCGACGTCCGACAGCAGGATCAGCGCATCGGCAAGCACCAATTGTGCGACGCGCGCAGCGAGCCGATCATTGTCTCCGTAGCGAATTTCTTCCGTTGCCACCGTGTCATTCTCATTGATGATCGGCACCACTGAATGCTCCAGAAGCCGTGACAGAGTTCCACGCGCGTTCAGGAACCTGCGGCGATTCTCCGTATCGTCGGGCGTCAACAAAATCTGCGCTACATTTATCTGGTGCGCGGCAAACGCACTCTGATAGGCGTTAACCAATTGTGCCTGACCTGCTGCGGCTGCGGCCTGTAAGTGGTCGAGTCGCGCTTTGCGTTTGTTCATACCGAGGATCGTGCTACCGATAGCGATAGCGCCGGATGAGACCACCAGCACTTCATGTCCACTTTCCTGCAGGTCTGCAATGTCGGTCGCCAAACCACCAAGCCAGCGAAGATTAACGTGTCCATCTGCATCGATCAGCAATGATGAACCGACCTTGATAACAAGGCGGTGATACTTGGAAAGTTCGAAACCGGACATGGTTCAGGCGGAAAGCAAATTGTGCCTGTCATATGACGACAACGTTACTTCCCCTTTCGACACAGCCACGCTGCCACCGCGCGCGACAGCCGACAATTCACCAATTTCACTGGCCGCCGCTAAAAACGCATCGACTTCGCTGATTCGCCCGGTGAGCTGAACCGTACAACTCACTTGCGCATCATCCAGTATCTCCGCACCGAATTTCTTCGCTAAGGTCATTACCCGCGCAAGGCCGCCTGTCGCCAGTTTGATCTTGACGATGACCAGTTCGCGCTCGAAGTGTTCGCCCAGGGTCATGTCATGAATATTGACCACGTCCACCAGCTTTGCGAGCTGTGAATTGAGCTGTGAGATCGCGTCATCAGAACCGGCTGCCACAATCGTCACGCGAGACACAGTCGGGTCGTTGGTCGGTGCAACATTCAACGAGTCGATGTTGTAGCCCCGCGACGAAAACATGCCGGCCATTCGCGTTAGCGCGCCGACTTCATTTTGCAAAAGGACCGATATTACGTGCCGCATTGCTAGCCAATTCCCGCTTGAAAAAATGAATACGTATGAAACCATCCAGACGCCACAGAGCTGCGTCCTGCCACAGGATGGTGGCGCAGTTATTCGAGTATTGCAATGCAATAAAAATTAGTAAACACTCGCCTGAAATCCAGCACTTACGTCAAATTCTGAGTAATCGTGAACGATCAGGCAAAAGCAGCAGCACCCACGCCACACCCTCTCTCGGGCAATCCCATGACCGGCGCCGATATTGTCGTTCAGGTGCTCGCCGATGAGGGCGTAGATACGATCTTTGGCTACAGCGGCGGCGCCATTTTGCCAACTTACGATGCAGTGTTTCGCTACAACCGCGAACATAAGCGAGCAGATGGCAGCTCGGCAATGCCACTGATCGTACCCGCCAACGAACAGGGTGCGGGATTCATGGCAGCAGGCTATGCCCGAGCGAGTGGCAAGGTCGGAGTGGTCATGGTCACATCAGGGCCAGGCGCAACCAACACCGTGACGCCAGTCCGCGACTGCATGGCGGACTCCGTACCGATTGTCGTAATTTGCGGTCAGGTGCCCACAGCAGCCATCGGCACCGATGCGTTTCAGGAAGCACCTGTGTCGGCAATCATGGGCGCTGTGGCCAAACACATTCTTCTGGTCACGGACGCTAGCCAGCTCGAAGATACCGTTCGCAGCGCATTTGAATTGGCGCGCACCGGACGCCCCGGCCCCGTTGTTATCGACATCCCAAAGGATGTACAGAACTGGGAGGGAACCTTCAAAGGTTCAGGAGAGTTACCGTTGCCTGGCTATCGGGCGCGACTCGCAGCCGTGATTAACAACCGCCTGCAGGATGTTCGCTGCGAGAGCTTTTACGCCATGCTCGCAAAGTCCGACCGGCCACTGATTTACGCCGGCGGCGGCGTGATCAACGGCAACGCCGCGAAGCAAATGCGAAGGTTTGCCGCGCAGTATGGAATCCCGGTCACAACCACGCTTATGGCGCTGGGCGCCAGCGATACAACGCATCCACTTGCTCTGCACATGCTGGGTATGCACGGCGTTGCATCCGCCAACTACGCAGTAGAAGACTGCGATTTTCTGATCGCAATCGGCGCCCGGTTTGATGATCGCGTTGCCGGCGACCCGAAGAATTTCGCGCCTAATGCGAAGCACATTGCCCAGTTTGATGTCGATATCGCGGAAGTTGGCAAAGTTAAGCGAGTGAACTGGCATCACGTCGGGGTGCTCAGCAAGGATCTTGAGGATCTGCTTGCGTACGGCAGACGCATCGAGTTTTCGAAAACGTTCGATGTTTGGCATGAGGAACTCGCCGCATTAAAGAGCAAGCACTGTTTGAATTTTGACCGCGACAGTGACCTTATTCAACCCTACGCTGTTATTGAGGAAATCAACCGTCACACGAAAGGTGAGGCGATTATTTCTACTGGCGTCGGCCAGCACCAGATGTGGGCAGCACAGTATTTTGACTACCGAGAACCACGCCTCTGGCTTACGTCAGGCAGCATGGGCACCATGGGCTTTGGACTGCCGGCAGCTATCGGTGCCCAGTTCGCGCAGCCTGACCGCGTTGTTATCGATATCGACGGTGATGCCAGCATTCGAATGAATATCGGTGAGCTCGAGACCGCCACAACCTACAAACTGCCTGTAAAGGTGGTTGTATTGAACAATTTCGGTGATGGCATGGTGCGGCAATGGCAGAAGCTGTATTACGACAGCCGCATGTCCGGCAGCGATAAGTCATTGCATCGCAAGGACTTCGTCAAGGCGGCGGAAGCTGATGGTTTTGAATTTGCGAAGAAACTGGACCGCAACGAAGACCTCGCCAGAGTTGTGCGGGAATTCATGGAGTTCGACGGCCCGGCGTTTCTTGAAGTGATCATTGACCCTGACGCCGGCGTCTATCCGATGGTCGGACCCGGGCAGAGCTACAGCAAGATGATTACCGGCGACTATATCACCAGCCGTGACGAACCCAGCGACGACACACCGGGTCCCAGCGAGATGTTTTAGCGCTTAGCTTAATTGCGTCCACTTCACTTGCAGCAATGACCCTCAAGACCAACGCTCACACGTCCAGATAGATGCTTTTCGCCCTTGCGACTCCCGCAGCGCAAGACAAGTGATAAAGAATTCCATTAGAATCGCCGAGAGAATTCTAATGGAGCAAGCGATGAAATGGTTCACCTGTGCAGTTCTGACACTCACACTAACGTTCGACCCCGCAATTGCCGCTGACGAAATATCCGTCGAAGACTTCGTCGCTTTTCCAAAATACCGCAACTTGCAAATCTCGCCGGACGGCCGCCACCTTGCCGTCATCGCTCCTGTTGAGGGCCTCAATCACCTGGTTTTTCTGGATATCACTGACATAGACAATCCAGTCCGGGTCGGCTTGCTCGCAGCAACCGGAGACCAGGAAATTTCGTCCGTTGTCTGGGTGAACGATGAACGAGTCATTTATGAAACCAGCGTCATTCAGGGTGCGCTCGAAATTCCGCGAAGTACCGGTCAGCTCTCTGCCACCAATTATGACGGCTCCAAACGAAAGCAGCTATGGAGCATTCAGAATAATGGAACGTTTGCACGCGTGATAGATACGATCGACGATGATGATAACTATGTCGTCATATCGCATTCGGGCAGGAATCGTCAGAAGCCGATCGTTGAGCGACTCAACGTCTATTCGGGCAAAAGTAATCGTATTGGTATTAGTCCGCTGAATCGTGGCGGTGTGCTGCTCGACAACGATCAGAACATTCGCTTCGCTATTGGTCAGGACGATGACCTTGAAATGCGTGCCGCCTATCGAAAGGAACCGGATGGTCCGTGGACGACTTATGAGAATCCGCTAGAGGGCGATGTCATACCGCTTCGTATGTCCAACGATGATCACACTGTTTTTGTCGCCTCAGACGCTGACGATCGATTGGGAGTTCATGCTCTGGATCTTGAAACTGGCGTGGTGGACCCGGTTGCAATTCATACGCATGTAGAAGCGAATTCACTGCTCTGGTCGCGCGACGGAAGTGAATTGATCGGCGTCGAATTTCTACCTGGTTTGCCGGAGGTTCGCTTCGTCAACGACCTGCACGAAGACCGAGCTACCTGGGAAGGACTACTCTCAACCTTCGAAGGCATGCAGGTGAGAATGACCTCGGTAACCAGCGACAACAACGTCGTAATCATAGCGACTACTAGCGACCAGCAGCCAACGACCTGGTATTACTATGACATCGCTAACAGCAAGCTGCAGTACCTCGTATCCGCCTACCCGCAGATCGACCCGGAGCTTATCGCACCTACCGAGTCGCACTGGATTACCGCGCGTGATGACCTCAACTTCCAGCTCTACGTGACCAAACCGAAAGATGCCGGCGATGCGCCGCTGCCTACCATCATGTACATCCACGGCGGCCCGCACGGGCCTCGCGACGAGTGGGCCTATCAGGCAGAGACTCAAATGCTGGCAAGTCGTGGTTACGCAGTCATCCAACCCAATTATCGAGGCTCAGGTGGTTTCGGCGTTACGTTTGAGGAGACCGGGTACAGGAAGTGGTACAACGAGATGCAGGACGACATCACGGATGCCACAAATTGGGCCATCGAACAGGGCATCGCGGACGAAGATAATATCTGTATTTACGGCGCCAGTTATGGCGGTTTTGCAACCCTCGCAGGCCTCACCAAGGAACCGGACTTGTATGCCTGCGGCTTCGCGTTTGTCGGTGTGTATGACCTTGAGCTCATGCACAAGCGCGGTGACATTAAGGACAGAAAATCAGGCCGCACCTTTCTTGATGCGGCGCTGGGCACCGACAAGGCTGACCTGAAAGCACGCTCACCGATCAACCATGTCGCCAACATTAAGGCACCGCTCTACATAGCTCACGGCAAAGAAGACAACAGGGCCCATATTGATAACTTTTACGCCCTGCGTGAACGCCTCGATGAGGAAGGCATTCCTTATGAGCAATTGCTGGTAGAAAAGGAAGGTCATGGTTTCTACAAGCAGGAGAATCGCATTCATTACGCCAATGAGTTACTGGGGTTTCTCGATCGCAACATTGGCTCTGCCAGTAGCGGCTCAGCCAGTAGCGAATAAAAAAAAGCCCGGTCGCTAAACTAGCGACCGGGCCTTGATTTTACCTAAGCTACGCTTGAAACTTTATTCGAACGTGTAGCTAAGTTGTGCAAAGACCTGCCGGCCGTAAGCGTTGTACTGCCCACGCCAGAAGAACGGCCATGTCGTGAAACCAGAGTCAACCGGCGGACGCTTGTCCGTCAGATTATTGATGGCCATTGACGCTATGAGCTTATCGTCCAGGAATCGGTACGCAGCCGACATGTTGTATGTCGTCCATGTTCCAAGACGTGCTGTCTCCTGCCAGTTCGGCAGTGATCCCAGGCGATGCGCGTACAGGACTGTGCTGAACTTCTTGATGTTCCAACCCAGAGTCGCGTTGACAACACTGCGTGAGTTGAAGTTCTGCTTGTCGTCACGATAGGTTTCGTCGATCTCATCGAAGCTGAACTCCTGACGTGCGTCGCTTAGAACATGCGTGTAGCCGAGGTTCAGAGACCAGTCGCCGGCACTTTGGGTCTCGTAGGCCCAGTCCATGTTCATATCAATACCGTCCTGCTTGCGATAGGCCTGATTGATTCCGCCGGTTGTTATTACATCGAGGTCAGGAATGCCGCCGCCAGGGCCAGCTGGGTTACGTGCTACCCGAGCAAATGAATCCAGACAAAGTTGGGAACTTGGGTCGACTGTGCCGCCGTTCGTATCCTCGCCGAACTGACAGTCAGCCTCATCTCTCAGCAACTGTTGAGTACCAATGTCATTAACTGCGTTTTCCAGCTCGATTTCGTAGTAGTCAACCTGAATAGAGAAGTTACTGCCCGGGCTATAGACAAACCCAACGGTCAGGCTATTACCTTCTTCTTCCTCAAGGCCAATATTACCTTCCCGGATGCCGGCGAATTGAGACAATTCGCAGTCCAGCTCATTGTATTCAACGCCATTATCAATCGCGTCCTGTCGGCACTGATAAATATCGTCGGCCTGTCCAAAGTAACCGCTCTCATCCGCGAACAGGTAATGCATATCTGGCGCGCGGAAACTAGTGTTGTAACTGGCACGTAACAGCCAGGAATCAGTTGGGCGATATTTAATCCCAACGCCGTAGGTTGGCGCTCCGTCAACATCAGATTCATCGTCATATTGGTCGTAACGTACAGCGAAGTCCATTTCCAGCTGCTCAAGCAGTGGAACGATAAACTCGAGACCGACAGCATAACGGTCACGATCACCGCCACCACCAGTGCCACTGCGTCCCCACCAACCTGCGCCATCCTGATTCAGGAGACGAGAGTCAGGTGTGATCTGATATTCCTGACTCGAGTACTCAAGTATTGCGGAGAATTGCAATGCGCCGTGCTTCATTTCCATCAAATCGCCGTCAACCTGGCCGTAAGCCGACCATACGGACGCGTCGGAATCAGTAATTGAACGACCCATAACCGCATCTATATCGGCTTGCGTCAGAACATCGTAGGTATCGAACGACGCGGTACTTGCGTCAAACACGTCGAAGCAAGGACCATTTCCGGGTCCGAACAAACCGTCACAAACATCGATCATCGCTGTGCCACCGAACATGGCGTCGGCAACTTCTTCCTTGAAGCGATCCTGCTCCGAGTGGAAATCGTTGGTGCTATAGGAAAAACCAGCATCCCAGTTCCAGAAATTCGAGAAAGAACCTTCAAGACCCAATGTTATATGAGCTGCCGATTCTTCATACACGGTGTCCTGTGCGCCGGTCTCGTTCGGGTGAAAAACGCGCTGCTTGTAGATCCAGTCGCCCGTCCCACCTGAGGCATTGACAATATCCGCATCGAATTGATCGCCGCCCCAAAACATGTGGAAGCCTTCATTGCTGGCCGAGCTGTCCCAGTACATCATGTCTGTATAGAACGTCGTTGAATCGGTGAGATCGTACTTGAAATTCACATACGCAGAGGAGCGTTCGCGCTGATTCTGTATGGTCTCGTCACCAAAGTCATCGCGCCCGCAATACAGACCACTGCCTTCACGAAATACGTATTCATAAGGAACGCCTTCAGATTGCAAGCCGTCGCAAGCTGCCGCACCCGGATCATAGTAGTTGCCCGGATAGGGGTCAGGGCCTTCCCAGTCGTCTGGCGTTGGTGCGCCGTTGAATTGAGAAAGTATCAGGGTAGATCGTGTGAACGGCACTTTTCCCGCACTCTGCGGCGCGTCTTCAACCGAATCAAGGTAATCTCGGTCTCTACCATTAATCGCGTCGATATCCTGATACTCTGCCGCGACCGTCAATGATGCACGATCCCATTGCTTACCCCACACAAAATTGAGCATGGTCGAGTCGCCACCACCGTCTTTGGTTGTGCCTAATCGGGCGGTCACCGTTGGTGCGACGATATCTTCGCGCAGGATAATGTTGACAACACCAGCAACAGCGTCTGAACCGTAGACAGCTGATGCACTACCGGTCAGGACTTCGATACGCTCTACTGCCGCTGCAGGAATGGTCGCGTAGTTAAAGAAGTTGCTTGTACTGTTGTATGGCTGAGGGTAATCAGCGACGCGTCGACCATTGAGCAGTGTCAGCGTTCGTCCGCCACCCAGATTTCTGAGGTTCAATGACTGTGCATTTGGCGTGAACTGATTCGTAAAGGCTTCTGTCTGAATAGTACCCGTGTTCTGGGTCAGATTTTCAAGCGCCTCGTAAACCGTGGAGAAACCGCGTTTTTCAATATCTTCGCGAGTGATAACGACGACGGGCGATGGCCCTTCGACGTCTGTTCGACTAATGCGCGAACCGGTGATCTCTAATTTGCCAAGATCGGCCGCGCCTTGTGTCTCAGGGCCGTCTCCGGCAGCTTGATCTTCATCTTGTGCAAGAGTCGGTGTTGCAAAAATCAATGCTGTCACTGCGGTTACGCAGGCACACACAGATTTCGACTGTAACCAGTCTATAGACCTGTTCATGTTTGTATCTCCCTTATGCTTCACTACTGCTCGGAGACGTCTGTCACTGTTTGAGCACTTACGTATTGCCAAGTGAACAAAGCTAGCCGCGTCCCGAAATCGTATTATCGAATTTGAGTCGATCAAAACCTGATGCAAAAGCCGGTAATCTACGGATGTTGCCAAGTTACGACAGACCTTGCCGGCATCTTATCAGTGGCTTTTGTACATGTCTAACAATGAAAAGTAATTATGTTGTGGCTGCGCAACAGCTGAGTCCCGGCCGTTACCTGAATAATTCCGGATATGGCCGGTTTATGTTGAATGGGCAACACGGATTGTTGGCGAGCATGGATCAATCGACGTCAGGGCGCTTCCTTTAGACCAGTCTGTCTGCTATTTTTTGTGAGCGAGACTATTATTAAAGGTGCGATATCAGCACCTAATATATTAAGCATAAGGGGATTTGCATGGTTTGCGGCTCTATATCCGCCCGGCGTCGGCTGGCGCGGCGATTTTCGACTATCGCCTGCCTGACAACGACATTATTGACTGGAACCTCATTCGCGCAATCAGCCGAACAATTGCTGGCGCAAACAATTGACGAGCAGGCTAGCGTCGATACTGGCTCCCAGCAGTCGCAAATCCGCGTCGCGCAGCTTGATGAGCAGGCGAGTGAGTATTTTGGCGAGTTTCGCGTCGCATTGCAGCAGCTCGAGCGGCTCCGCATCTACAACGGCAATCTTGAGAACCTGATTGCGGACCAGGAGGCAGAAAAGGCCTCAATTGACCATCAGCTCAATGATTTTGGCGATATGGAACAAGGCATTGTGCCGCTGATGTACGACATGATCGCTGCGCTTGAAAAGCTCGTTGGCCTGGATATGCCGTTCTCGCAAGTTGAGCGTCACAGCCGAGTTGACCGACTTGCAGTCAATATTGATCGCGCTGATCTGACCGTATCGGAAAAGTACCGCCAGATTATGGAGGCCTACCAGATAGAAACGACCTACGGTCGTAACATCGAAGCCTACATTGGGTCCCTGCCGATCGACGGCGTGGATCGCAAAGTCGATCTCTTGCGGGTAGGACGAATTCTGCTCGCCTATCAGACGCCGGACCTTTCTCAGACCGGTTTTTGGGATACGGGCACGAACTCCTGGCAAGAGCTCGATAGTTCGTTTCGCCGCGCAATCACGGATGGTCTGAGGATCGCACGCAAGCAAGCCGCACCATCGCTGCTTGAGCTGCCACTGCCCGCAGCGGAGACAGCGCAATGAATCGACTAATAACCAGACTCAGCACCATTTCGATACTCGCTGCACTGTCATTTAGTGCACCCTCCACCGCTCAGGACGCCGTTAAGACCCTCGAGGAGTTGCTTAACGAAGTTCGCACCCAGGGTCAGCAGATAACCAGCGAAAATCAGGCACGAGAGCGAGAGTTTCGCCAGAATCGAGATCAACAGAAAAGTATGCTTGACGCCACACTGGCGCAGCTGCGTGCTGAGCAGGCGAAGAGCGAACGACTGAAAACGACGTTCGATACCAACGAACAGGAACTCGAAGACCTCAATGAAACACTGCGAATTCGCGTTGGCGACATGGGCGAGATGTTCGGCATCGTGCGTCAGGTTGCCAGCGAAACCAAAGCGACGATTGATGGCTCTTTGATTTCTGCACAACTTCAACGTAGCGATGTCGCAACCCGTCTCGCTGCGGCCACCGCATTGCCCTCAATCGACGATCTTCGTGCTCTGCAAGCGCTGTTGCTCGAAGAAATGATCGAGTCAGGCAAGATCGTCCGTTTCCAGACAGAAGTAGAAGATGCAGCCGGTGTCACTGCGACGCGGCCCGTCATTCGCGTGGGCGTATTCAATGTCATCGCTGACACTGGTTTTCTGGCGCACAACCCAGGCGACGGAAGTCTGAGTGAATTGCCGCGTCAGCCAGCACGCCGCTATGTCTCTGCGGCTTCTGACTATTTCGAAGCAATCTCCGGCACCGTTTCGATGGCCATCGACCCGACTCGGGGCAACCTGCTCAGTTTGGTTATTCAATCCCCAAGTCTGCTGGAGCAGATCAGTTTTGGCGGTGGGGTCGGCTATACCATTCTTGCGATGGGTGCGATCGGGCTCATCATTGCCTTGATGCGCCTGGTCACACTGCAGATCACGGCGAAACGAGTGCGGGCACAAACCAAAACGACGACACCATCGATGGATAATCCGCTGGGCAAGATCTACGCAGTGCTCGAAGCGAACCCGAATGCAACGCCTGAGGTGCTGGAACCAAAACTCGATGAAGCGATCATGCGTGAGACGCCGAAACTGGAACGTTTCCAACCGCTGCTGAAAGTCATCGCCGGCGTCGCGCCGCTGATGGGACTGCTGGGTACCGTGGTCGGCATGATCAAGACCTTCCAGACCATCACCCTGTTCGGCACGGGCGATCCAAAGCTAATGGCCGATGGTATTTCGCAGGCATTGATTACGACGGTAGAAGGTTTGATCGTTGCGATTCCGCTGGTATTTCTGCACTCGCTGATATCCGGGAGAAGCAAAGAACTCATCGAGATTCTGGAGGAGCAAAGCGCGGGCATGGTTGCACGAGCTACTGAAAACCGATGATCGACCTCGCCGCACCCTGGATCGCCATTCGCAGCTTTTTCGAGGCTGGCGGGGATGTGCTGTGGGCCATTTTCGTCGCCACGATTATCATGTGGACGCTCATCATCGAACGAATCTGGTTCATGCGCACCGCACTGCCTCCAATAATGGCGGCCGCGAACCGCGAGTGGCTTGAACGGCCGGACAAGTCGTCCTGGGCATCGCGACAAATTCGGCGGCAATTGATTTCTGAAATATCCATCGCCGCACATCACAATGTCGGCACGATTCAGGTCCTCATGGCGATCCTGCCGCTGTTGGGCTTGCTTGGCACGGTGACTGGAATGATCCGCGTCTTCAACGTTATGGCGCTGGCCGGAACGAGTAATGCAAGGCTCATGGCAGGTGGCGTCTCTGCCGCGACCATTCCCACAATGGCAGGTCTTGTCGCAGCGCTCTCGGGTTTGTACCTCGCCGTGTATCTAAAGCGGCGTGCTCAAAAGGCGACCTACCAGATTGCCGACACTTTGTCGGATGAGGACGTCTGATGCGACGTAAGCGTCAAGAAGCCGACGAGGCCATCATCAACATTACACCGATGCTCGACATCGTGTTCATCCTGTTGATCTTCTTCATCGTGACAACTTCGTTTGTCAAAGAGTTTGCGGTCGATATGAGTCGGCCGTCGAACGAACCGCCGAAGACGGAAAAGCTGTCCGACGTCATCTTTGTTCGCATAAACAACAACGGTGAGGTATTTGTCCGCGACCGACTGACAGATATACGCGCGGTAAAGGCCAACATCGTCAGCGGACTGGCACAGAAGCCGGACGCCTCTGTCGTCGTTGCTGCGGCGAGGAATGCTGACGTCGGTATTCTCGTCAGAGTAGTGGATCAGGCACGTGTCGCAGGAGCCCAGCAAGTGTCGCTGGTTTCGCTCTCGGAGTAGGCATGTCACAGCGCAGACGACAACGAGTTGAGGAAGAAAGCGACATCAACGTAACGCCGATGCTCGACATTGTGTTCATCATGTTGATTTTCTTCATCGTGACGACGTCATTCGTCAAAGAAACAGGTATCGATCCGATTCGACCTTCGGCACAGACAGCAGTCTCAAAACCGCGCGGCAACATCCTGATTGGTGTTGATATCGATGGTTATATCTGGGTTAACAAACAACGTGTCGAACTTGGTCAGATTCGCCAGATGGTTGAAGACGCGGTCAATCAGAATCCTGAAAGCTCTGCCATCATCATCGCCGACGAGAGTTCGGCTACTGGCGTGGTTATCGAAGTGATGGATCAGGTGCGCCTGGGCGGTGTCATCGATATCGCGGTCGCAGCCGAGCCGGAGTCGACCTGATGCGCTTGTTTACATCATCCTTGCTTGGAGTCGCAGTCGCTATCGCGCTGTTTCTGCTAATGAACCGGCTGATTTCCGGCGACCCGAGCGTCGATCGTAACCGTGAACAGGCCCTGCGTCTCGACTTTATTCAGGTTGATCAGGATGAGCTGGAAAACATTCGCGAGCGGCGCAAGCCACCCAAGCCGGAGCCGCCGAAAGAACCGCCGCCGCCACCCAAGCTCGAAATTCAAAATCAGGATCGGCCGCAACAGGACATGCCACGCATTGATATGCCGCGGATAAACGCGGGTCTGGCCGCCGGCGCGGGGCCATATCTTGGTAGCTGGTCCGCTGGAGATCCAACCGCGGAAGGCGATGTCATTCCAATCGTACGCATAGAGCCGCAGTTTCCACGCGAGGCCCTGATCGAAGGCATCAGTGGCTTTGTTGAAATAGAATTCACTATAGAGCCGGATGGTTCAGTATCCGACCCAAAAATCATCGATTCGCAACCACGGCGTATGTTTGATCGCAATGCAATTCGTGCGATATACAAATGGAAATTCAAGCCCCGTATAGTCGATGGCAAACCGGTCGCGCGGCGGGCAACTCAGCGACTCGAATTTAACGTGGCCGTGCAGTGATCGAATCATGAGAACTACGATTTTCCTACTAATTTCGCTTCTTCCGATCCTGTGTTTCGGTCAGGAAGAGCTCAACGACAACCGCGAGATTTTGAAGCGATCAGAAACAAGCGGCGCCATGTCCGAGATTGTCTACAGGCGGCTGACGGTTGTGCACGAACAAATGGGCGAGGACAAGCTTGACGACGCGATCAAGGGGCTGACGAAACTGGAAGGCCAGAACCTGAGTCGCTACGAAAAGGCACTCGTGCAGCAGACGTTCGGTTTCATTTACGCGCAGCAGGGAAACGAGGTTGAGGCAATCAAGAGATTCCAGCAAAGCCTCGCATCGGAAGCCTTGCCCGCAACAGCACATCAGGGAATGCTGTATTCGCTTGCCGGACTGCTTCTGGCGGAGCAAAACTATCAACAGAGCATCGACGCTGTGCGCGACTGGTTTCGCTACGAAGCGGATCCAGTCCCAGATGCCTACATGTTGATCGGATCGTCATTTAGTGAAATGCAGGAATTTCAAAAGGCGCTTCCCTACGTACTGAAAGCGATTGAAAAAGCAGATAAACCGCGCGAAAACTGGTACATGCTTGCGCTGGCAATACATTTTCAGGAGTCAAACTTCTCAGCGGCAGCCGATGTGCTGGTAACCATGTTGCAGTTCTGGCCTGACAATGTTCGCTATTGGGAAATGCTGTCCGGATGCTATCTTGAACTCGAGGACGACAAGCGCGCTTTGGACACGATGATGGTGTCATACAGTAACGGCATGCTAACCAAACCAATTCGAATCCGCGCAGCGGCCCAACTCAATCTGATGCGTGATACTCCGTACACAGCAGGAGTCATCCTCGAGGACGCTATCACTGACGGGCTACTAGAGGAAGACGAATCCACCCTGAAACTGCTCCTGCAGGCCTGGTTATCTGCGCGCGAATATGACCGCGCTGTAGATATCATAAACCGCCTTGGCAAGTACGCCGACGACGGTCAGTATTTCTTGCAAGCGGCACAAATCTACAGCGAGACCGGCGAGTGGCAAAAGGTGATAGACAATGCAGACAAGGCACTTGATGGCGGTATCAAGAACGACATCGATGCATTGATGTTGCAAGGCTCAGCCTATTCGGAGCTCGGCAAGCTGGGAGACGCTACGCGCATTTTTGGCGAGGTTCGCACAAAAGGTGACGCGGATGATCGGCGCAATGCCGACTCGTGGATCGCTTTCATCAGTGAAAAACGCAGTATGCACAACGCGCGCCTCGACTAGCCCTGCCTGCGGCTGCAAGGCAGTCGAATCAGGCAACAACCCTGTTGCGACCGCTGTTTTTGGCTTTATAGAGCCGCGTATCTGCGGCGCTTAGAATCGTCGTTCGCCGTGAGTCTTGACCGACGTCTGCCACCCCAAAACTGAGCGTAATTCTTAAGGGTTTCGTGTTGTGACAGGGAACCTCATCGAAGAGTGACGACCAATCTGTAGTCTCTATAGCCTGTCGAATCTGACCACAAATTTGTTCGGCGAAATCTGAGCTTGTGTCCGGAAAGCAGAGCAGAAACTCCTCTCCACCGTATCGCGCCACGACATCCGTCTTGCGACAACGATCTACCAGAAGCGTTGCGACGCGACGCAGTACTTCGTCGCCGACTGCGTGCGAGTAGCGGTCGTTGATTTGCTTGAAATAGTCAATATCTGCAAGCGCAATGGCCATTGGTCTGCCATGTCGCTGCGTCGCCTCGACTTCGCGTTGCAGGTAATCGTCGGCATAGCGTCGATTGAAGATTCCAGTTAGCGTGTCATGTGTTGCCTGCCGTTCCAGTTCGATGGTCTTGAGTTGTAATTCGTGGGTTCGCTCGGCAACGAGTGTCTTCAGCTTCAGTCGCATCTCTGCGAAGCGCTTGATGACAAACATGCCGACACTGAGCACTAGTAGCAGTAATGCGAATACAGGCAGCTCCATTCTCACGAACACCAACGCAACAACAACGGCGATCAGGACCGATGCCATTTCTATGGCGGTAGAGAAAAGGGTTAGTAGTTTAGCCGGGTCGTCCCCGCGTAGTAATAACAACGCCAGCATGCAGGCATCATTCATCATTTGCATGCCAAACATTAGCAATAACACCAGCCCGGCGGTCCGCAAGTCCAGCACGGCGAGTGGTACCTGACCGCCGAGGTACGTATAGAGAAATCCACCGAACAGAATGACGAATACCATCATTCCGGAATTCACCATGGATGCAGTCAGGACGGATCGCAGGGGCTCACCCTTGCTGAGCCTGTGCCAGGGATAAATCAGCGATGCAAGGCCATTGATTAGCGCCGCGTCGACCGGGCCAAGCACCAGAATACTCGCAACCTGGGCAACCCGATCAAAAGACACATGTCCGAAGTACGGGTGCGGATAACCCATCATGATAGTGAACAAGCCGAACGCGAGGAAGAATATCGCCGTGCCCGGCCCGTAATCTCCGCCAAGAAAGCCCTGCTTTGACACCAGCCAATAGAGCGCAACCGCAGCAGCAAGAAACAACACCAATCCATAGATCGTGTCGTTCCTGCTATTGGGCGACTGCCCGGCAGTTTCGCTTTCTATTGTTGCAGTATCCATAGCAGACCGATCATGCCGATAATGCGGCAGAGCTTATACCACGTGCTTCTCATATTCTTCACAAACACATTGACCAGATGTATTAGTGGGCCGCTTGCTAAATAAGGTGACACTCAGTCTCTACGGCCGCGCCGTCAACAAGGCGCGGTGCGAAGCCAATGGCCCAGTCCTTGGCAAGCAGCGCAACGCCGGTGACGGCGGCCGTACAGACCCGCTCAGCAGGCAGGACAGCCGCCAGTGCAGCGTTACCTTATTTAGCAAGCGGCCCACTAGGTACTAGCCCGAATTGTGGCGCGTGTACCCTGCGCAGATAATGACGCGGTGCTGTTTCACAAGAGTCAGCCAAGGCGACGAGATGACCACTCCTACGAGTAGAAATTCGCGCACGCTTACAGGCTATGCCGCTACTTTGCTCGAGTATCCGCAGTGGCTGATTGAGCGCGACGTTGATTTTACCGACTGCCATCAAGACGGCGCATATGATGAGTCGATTGAAAACTGCGCAAGCTGCCGGTTTGGTGACGGATGCCAATGGCTGCGACAGAACTCAGCGCCAGTTTCACGGCAGCCAGCTCTGGACGACCTCATGACCGCTCTGAAGTCGAGCATTCGATACGTTGAATCGAGAAATCAACACCCACGAAAATGTCATTGTCAGGCTTGCGCCTGGCTACACGAAGCCCGCCACTTTCTGCATACCCGCCAGTCCTGACGACGTCCAGAACCAACCCACACCGGCAAGATGTCATGCGATGGCATTCAGCCGCGTGATAGACCCTCTTGTCGTCATCTACGCGGCAATGGACGTTGGCGCCGCTGCACGCCCGCAGTCAGTTCGAACCACGCAAAAGTCGTTTGGCGGCTTGAGCGTGACATGCGATATGATCTCTTCTGGTCAGCAGGAGGCGAGATGAGCCAATTGAATTTATCCGGAAGCTGTCTGTGCGGTTCGGTGGTCTATGCAATCAGCGGCGACTCCATGCACTTTTTTCATTGTCATTGCCAACGCTGCCGTAAAGCGACCGGTACAGGTCACGCCAGCAACATCATCATGCGACCCGACAATGTCACCTGGACCGCAGGTGAAGAGTTGTTGACCCAGTTCAAAGTACCCGATGCGAAGCGATTCGCGACCGTATTTTGCAACCGATGCGGAAGCTCGATGCCACGTGTTGCGCCCGACATGAGCGTCGCCGTGGTCCCGGCCGGTACATTGGACAATGATCCCGGAATTGGACCGAGCGCGAGAATATTTCAGGACTCGAAAACTGACTGGAGTTGCGACGCCTCCGAAATACCGGTTTTTGCTACTTACCCGCCGGCCAATTGACGTGACGGACTACATCATTACCGCCAGAAACGTGAGGCGTGGCGAATTCGGTGCCGAACCAGGACCGACCCGGTTTTTGAAAGTGCCATCCAATCGAAAACCGCGGCCGGACCACGCTATCAAGCGCAGCGAATGACTCAGTGACGTCATGGCTCACGGGCACACCGGCCAGGACAGTCACACCGGCGACGATTGCGGCGAGATCGTGGTCTTCGTGCATGGCTACAACACGTCGCCAGCTGCGGTAGCTCGAAGGCACCGACAGCTGAAGAAGGACCTTGCGGCTACGAGCTACAAGTTTGTGTTAGTCAGCTATGACTGGCCGAGTGATGATCGCGCAATCAATTACCTCGAGGATCGCAGCGATGCGAAGCACACCGCACTGCGCATGGTTGACGATTGTATCGCCCTGCTCGCCGCAACCCAGTTTCGAGGTTGTAAATACAATCTACACATTGTCGCTCACTCGATGGGCGCCTATGTTGTTCGCGATGCTTTCGACGACGCCGATGATCGGCCGGCCATTGCGGCAAGCAACTGGACCGTATCGCAAGTTTGCTTTGTTGCCGCCGATGTATCCGCAGCATCGATGGCAGCGGATGATTCACGGTCGCGGTCCCTGTATCGACACTGCACACGATTGACGAACTACCAGAATCCGTTTGACCGGGCACTCAAGCTGTCCAATGTGAAGCGCGCTGGCGTCGCACCACGGCTCGGACGCCGCGGACGGCCCAACGTAAAACCGGAAAAGACCAGCAATGTCAGTTGTGGCTCGTATTTCAAGAAACAAGTCGACAGCAGGATGGCCGGCAATGGCCATTCCTGGTATTTCACGGATGCGGTCTTCCTGGCGGACCTCGCTGGAACCTTATCCGGTCACGTCGA
>RCNF010000435.1_pt1 | contig 21150 bp, 16 predicted proteins | sample 2041311 | NCBI WGS metagenome assembly RCNF01 (sample SAMN09708228, study PRJNA481090) | Marine sediment metagenome, whole genome shotgun sequencing project. | biome: marine sediment; feature: ocean; material: sediment; isolation source: Sewage treatment plant 2 marine sediment (STP2) ... | reverse complement strand
CTACTTCAGGTGGACAGAGGTCGAAACCATAGCCCGGTCGAAGGTGACCACCGGGTAGAAGGTCGCCGGCCTTGATTGGTGATCTTGACCGTTGCGGCGATCCTTCCGGTATGAGAAAACACAGATCTGCAACGAATAAGCCCTGTCGCAGTAAGTACTGGCTGCGTGCGACGTATTCGTGCCAACCGCGCGAGTACTCCCACCAGGTTTGCGTTCTCTCATAGTGCAATCCCCATGGGCCCATACCCATTCCGGGTGACCGGTCCGGCCTCGTCCATGGCTGAAACGCGTAGAGGGAAATTACGAAGCGATTGATGCCTTCGGTGAACGCCCAATCACCGATGTCTTTGATATTCCCCGGATAGTACTGCCACTTCTCGTTTCGATTGGCCGTGAAGGCCTCTGCGCCGACAATCCGCTTGCCATAGACGTGTGCTGCCGATGCCATTTCCAGGACGCTGTAGGCTTTCCGAAATTTCTCCAAGGTCCAGAATTCAGCCATCGGCTCATCGCTACGCCCGGCGACCACCAAATCGGTAGCCGGCATCTTGTCGTACGACTCATGCGTCAATCGCATCCCGTAGCGCTGCATCAGTGTACTGAGGTGGCCAATGTAATTGTCGGCCAGCAGATCCGAAATCGTCTGGCGAACATCCCAGAGAAAGCGCTCCGAAACTTCCAGACTATCAATAACGCGTCCGCTCATTATTGGTAATAACGGCAGTGGGTCATAGCCTCGCAACCGCTGAAACTCCTGAACAAATTTTGGCGTCCAGTTTTGTGAGCCTACTTCCCAACTATCAACATGAGCCGCGACAAGAGTGTGCATCTCGCCTGCGAGTGAATCGTTGTCGTGGATTAACTTTTGCAGCAATGCGCTGAAGTGTACTTCTGTCGCTTCCTTACTGAGTTTGTCCGACTCTAGCCCCCTACCTGGAAGCGGTGCGGGATAATTTTCCTGGCCGGTAGTCGTGTACCCCATGCGCAGCAGTGTCCATTCGCCGTCCGGTATTTCCCAAATAAGACGACCATCAGGCGCCAATTTCGCCGTTAGGTTTACTGTATCGTCACGGCTCAATATTGCACCTTCCGGCAGCGACGGAAAACTGGCGCGCGGTGTTGTCTCGATTCTCGCGGTCGCTCCACCAGACTTGCCTTCCACCCTCGGGATGACGTAGTCAACTGACGGTGTGGGGTACGCAAATATTGCGATGTCCCGATAGAAATTCTTTTTCGTCTCCGGCTGAGGCAGGCTCCCGTCAAATCGCTGCGGCCCAGTAACTTTTGTCTCCGCCCAGACCACCCGTTGCATAGAAAGCTCAGGAGTGATCCACGGTCCGCCGCTGCCGGTCCAGCCTGCCGCGTTGTGCATATTGACTTCAATTCCAAGTCGGCTGGCTTCTGTCAAAAGATGTCGAATCATCTCTTGCCATTCTGGGCTGGAGAATGAAATTTTCCCCTTCGGCACGCCCTGATCTGTTTCCATGAACAGAACGCCACCAATACCAACGCGCGCCATCGCCTCCAAATCGGCGGTAATCCCTGCTTTGCTATGGTTGCCGTTCAGAGCAAAACCCAGGACCCACGGGCGGGCAGAATCAGGTGGGTTAGCGAAGTTTTTCTCGAGTTCAGTTTGGGTCTGGGCGAATAGAGTCGTACTTAAGGCCAACGACAGGAAATAGAGAATGACTCGACCCATTAACTCGTTACCGTCACGGTCATTCGCTAGGTTTCTTATTCCAAACGATCAGGGCCAGCAGCAATGAAGCTATCGATGCACCGATCCAAAAATAGAAAGCGGAGTCAAACTGATAAATGTCTACACCATCAACCACTGTTTTGCTGCGTTCGATTAGCATGCCACTAATCCAGTCCTGGCTTGCGGCTCCCAGATATGAGAACAGGCCGATGACACCCTTCACAGCACCGGCGGCACCGACGGGCATTAGATCAACAGCGATAAGACCCGCCAGAAATACGACCAAGCCCCCGGTCGCAAATCCAAACAGGCCCAGTGCGATCGTATCCACAATCAACATGCCAGCTGGTGAGTAGTAAAACAGGCACAGTGAGCCGGTTAACAAGAGTCCGTATAACAGGGCTGGCACGTTCCGGCGCGATCCAAACACGCGGTCCGACAAGACCCCCGAAAATATCGCACCGGCAAGTCCGAACACAGGATATGCGGCCATGGCCGAAGCGGCCTCGACCAGCTCATAACCTTTGCCTTCCTGCAAATAGAAAATCGCCCAACTGTTGACCGCGTAACGAGACATATACATGCAAGCGCTACTTAACCCTAACACCCAAACGATCGGACTTTTCAGCACCATCATCTGTTGTGACTTAACCGATTGAGTGCTGCGTTTTCCCGCCGAATAGTCTTCTTTGTAGTCTGCTACGTTTGGCAAGCCATATGTCTCCGGCCTGTCCGACAAATTGATGTACATGATGATGGCGATAACAATACAGGCCATTCCAGGCGCCCAAAAACCCCATCGCCAGCCAAACATATTGACGACCAACGCAGTGCCTACGAATGTTAGCCCTTCGCCAATATTGTGGGCCCCGGCCCAAACACCGTAACGAGTGCCTCGTTCACGATTGCTGAACCACTGACAAAGAGACACTACGCTGGGTGCTGAGCCAATGGACTGAAACCACCCGTTCAGTGCCCACAACGCTGCGAACAAGAAAAAGTTACTTGCCGATCCGAAGAGCAAATTAGTGATCGCCGATAAGAGCAATGCGACTGACATGAACCGGCGGATATTGGCGCGGTCGGCCAAAAACCCATTGAAAAATTTGCCAAAGGCGTATACGTAAAGGAGCACCGCGCCGATGATCCCCATTTGCTCAACCGATAATATACCCTCATCAAGCATCGGTTTTTTTGCCACCGATAAACTCAGGCGACAAGTGTAGAAAAAACCGTAGCCAACAATTAGCCAGACAAATACTCTCCAGCGGCGACGGTCAAAAATTCGACGGACCCGACCCGGGTCTTCGATTGGGGGACGGTTCGGGCCCGTCGCGAACCAATTGACGATACTTCGCATTCTATTTGCCAGAAATCTCCGGCATTTTCAATCGCGCTACTTTTCTTTGCTGTTTATTGATTCCCCACAAATTTCGTATTTCACCGGAACGATCCCAGGCTATACCTTGGCCCTCCATGACAGGCACCATAACCGTAGCAACCTGATGCAGAATCGAGCCAGCAAGTGGCAACTCCATTACGTAGATTTCACCATGATCATGTCCGGTGAGATACAAATAGCCATCTGGCCCCCAGGATCCGCCTGAATTACTCATCGGGCGAATGCGATCAACGATTTTCTGCGGCAGTGTCCACGATTCAGTCACTACAAAGTTTTCGTCGAACCTCACGATCTGAGTATTATTTGTGAGGCCATAGGGGCTCGACTGTCCCACCTGAACCTTGTCATAGTTGGCGAATGCTCCCCACCAAGAACCATCGTGCCAATCAAACCACGTTAGGGAGCCCCTATTAACACCGAAACTATGAGACGCAACGTGCAGCATTTTTTCGGCATCCCATATCTCAACTGAGCTCGTCATCGGCGACTCGGGGTAATTCGAATGAGCCGCAAATAACTGTCCTTCGTGTTCGAGCAAGCCATCCATATGAAGTAGCGGATTGTCTTCAATATCGTCGCCGGGCCACGTGGACACAAGCTCACCTGTGGCTTTCACATGTTTGCTTATTGCCCTTTTATCTACTACGTAGAAGTACTCTCCACCGACCGCGACGCCCTGCTTCGCAATCGGAACGTGAAACTCCTGCAGCAATTCCGCTTCGTAAGTCGGCGCTTCTCCCGCAAAGCTAACAGCACCGCAAGCTAAGGCAAGCAAGGCCATCATTAAGTGCTCGCATTTCAAAATCGCGCGCTTACACCGAGCGTATATGTCTGTCCATAGGTTTCGATTTGAGTGTTGCGATTTCTGACGTCGCTCTGAAATTCGATCAACGGTTCGTCGTTAATGTTTTGCCATTCGACGAACACAGTGTAGTTATCGGAGAAGTCATAGCTGGCTTTGAAATCCAACCGGCCGTAACCATCCTTGTACGAATCTTCAGTACCATCGTCACCGCTTATCCCATCAAGATATCGATCAGAGTCGTCGATTGCTAAGGTCGCTTCGAAGCGCTCAGTTTGATAATAGACCATAAAGCTCGTGATCCAATCCGGTTGCTCCAGCAGAGACTGCTCAAAGTCTCTGCCACGAATCTGCATTTCGGACTCTATTATCGTTCCCGATATGCCAATACCAAGCCCACTCCACAATCCAGGCAAGAACGTAAGCGGTTGCTGATAGTTCACTTCAAAACCGGTGATAGATGCACTTTCCGCATTCTCAACGGAAGAAAACGTAAATACATCGTATGTAATGCCTTCAAATTCACAGGTCGGATCGTCGCCGTTGATAGAGTCGCATTGATCGCTATAGCCGAAGATGAAATTGTCAATGTCCTTATAGAACAGCGCACCTGATAACAAACCGCCACTTTCTGTGTAGTACTCAACGGATAGATCAAGATTCACTGACTCGTGCGGTTCCAGCGCAGGATTGCCAACGCTTATCGCACCGAATGACTCGCCCAAGATATCTTCTGAGAAAAACTCAGATGTGTTGGCGATCTGGTTAAAACCCGGTCGACCGATAGCAGTTGTGTACGCGGCCCGCACCACGAGATTATCGGTCGCGTTCCAGCGGAAGATCAGGGACGGCAGGACGTTTGTGTAGTCCGCTGTTTCCGTCAATAATTCTGCAGTAAGGTTGTCTTCATCTCGCCGGAAGCCCGAGGAATCAACATCCGTCTGCTCTACTCTAACGCCGAACGTGACATTAGTTGTATCACTTAAATCAACACTTGCCATTAAATAACCAGCAATTACTGTCTCGTCAATCAGGTAGTCCGAATCGAAGTCGTTAACAAATGTGTCCTCTTCATCAAATTCGAAATAGTCTGTGTTATTGACGTTGTTATCATAAAAATCATTCGCGGCCGCCCAGTTGAATCCCAGATTAGGCATTAGATACCCGTCCACCTCATTGGAAAATGCCGGGCCGGCATGATCAAAATCAGCCATTGTCCAATCGGTATCGCCAAGGTTATAGCGAATCTGACTGGCATCATTGTCACGTTCCGTTGCGCCATACTTGGCTCCGAATTTCACGAAACCTGGCTTACTGCCGAATTCAATATCCTTTTGAAAATTGAGGAAAGCGATCGCAGCATCTTCCGTCGTCCGGTTATCTTGGGATCGAAATCGCAGGAATGTGAGGAAGCTTGGATCTTGCGGGTCCTGCCCAGTAGAGGTAATTGCCGCTATGCCACGACTGTCGATATCCCAGGAATCTTCGTATCCGTTGCCACGAAACTCCCACTTTCTATTGGGTTCTTCCTGCTCATTCGTATTGAATTGCACACCGTAGTCAATAGTCCAGTCATTACCGACTACGTTTTCGCCACCGAGTGAAAAATTAGCGAATTGCTTATCTTTTTGTTCTTCTCTCAAATCCTGTTCCCGGCGATTGCCCACTGACGATCCGGTTAGTCCATCAATATCGAACGGATCTCTTGTAAAAAAGTGTTCATATCGCAGACGTAACTCGTCCTCCTCAAACAGGCTGTAGTAAGCACGAACGTAATACTTGCTCGAATCGGTCGGTCGGAATTCGAGATTTGCGCTCAGTCCTGTGCGTTTGCGTTCGAGTTCGTAGTTATTGTTCTTGGTTCTTTCGGGGATCCAGTCGGTCGTTGTGCTGCCGTCACTACTTTCGCCGTCGATATCACGCCAGTCGTCCTGAAAAATTCCGCGCGCGACGTAGTCACGATAAGAATAGGTAGCGCTGACCAGCAAGCCAACAGTATCACTGGAATTCTTGATCGCGAACGTACCATTGGCAGACCAAGGTGTATTGTCACTAAAGTCATCACTGCCGATGGTGGTTGAGAAACTACCGAACATGCGCTCCTCTTTGTCAAATGGACTCGGCGTTTTTACGTTGACGGTGCCGCCTATTCCCTGTCCATCCATGTCCGAAGTTGGTGTTTTGATAACCTCGATGCCATTCAACATGTCGCCACCAACAACATCGAGTGGCGCCGCACGGCCACCGCCATCAGACTCGGGGGAGCCGGCTGAAACGCCGTTGATCGTCAAGTTGTTCAGCGAAGCGCTTACGCCCCGGATAACAACATAGCGGCCTTCGCCCTGATCGGTCGTAACAGATACGCCGGGAAGTCGATCTACAGACTCAGCCGCATTTTTGTCTGGCAAGCGACCCATATCATCCGCAGATATAGCATCCACGACGCCTATGGCGTTACGTTTGACGCCGATTGCCAGCTCCTGGGAGTAGCGAATACCGTGTACTACGATCTCTTCGATCTCTCCGGATTCATCGGCGTCATCCTGCGCCATGACGGCAGTTGGTGAGCCCAAAAAAACGGAGCAGGAAAACAACAACGCATAAATCGACGCTCCTCGTGTCGACAGGCGATCGTTTTCGCGTTTCCGACTACAGAGTTCTTCGGCACTGACTTGCCGAGAGCATTGCCCTGAAAGACTAATTTGTTGCAACTTCATTACGATTTCTCCCCGCGATTCCCTTGGTTCCTGATTCGCTAATTTTCCCGATCTGTGCAGCCTGGTTTTGCGCCGCCTGATTACGTTCCTGATGTAAGTTTCCGTCTTGATTTACTGTGTTCGCTAAATTATTATATATCGTAATATATCAGAAAGGCCAAAGCCCGGCAAATAGCCAAAAAGTGGAGTCATGGACCGGTGAGTTCGACGCGCAACGCCTTGTCCCATGCCTCTTCATACAAAACCCCATCGATCTCAATGTCGCTGCTTGTACGCGGCAATTCGACCGCTGCCGCTGTCCTTATAACAGGTAGCAAGAATAGCAATAGTATTCGCAGCGCTCTGATAATAGGCCGCTCTGAAATATCAGGCGCACCCCAAAGCGGATCTGCAAACTCTGAGAATACAGATCGATCATTTCGCAATTGTTGCCTGGTCATACACTCGGACTATTCTCGCGGCTCGTTCGCGTAGTTCATCAACTGTGATTCCTGGGGTGAATATTGCAGTACCGAACCCAAAGCCATCCGCGCCCGCCTTCAGCCAATCGGATATATTTTCGTGATCCACACCACCGACCATGAATACGCTCGTATCCGGCGGCAACACAGCGCGTAACGCTTTGAGCCCGTCCAAGCCTAGTACAAAAGAAGGAAAAAGCTTCAAGCCATCGGCACCGGCCGCCAGAGCAGCGAAACACTCCGTAGGAGTCAACACACCGGGAATACTCTGCATTTCCGCTTTCTTAGTTGCGCGGATGACTCGTGGGTCTGAATTGGGTGAAACGATGAACTGCCCACCCGCTTTTCGGACCGCTGTCACTTCTTCGACGGTCAGGACGGTCCCGGCGCCGACCAACACGCGGTCCCCAACACTGGCAGCAATAGCGGAAATACTGTCATAAGGCTCGGGAGAGTTGAGAGGAACCTCCATGCGCTCGATGCCTGCCTCAACGAGGGCATTGGCAATAGGTACCGCGTCTGCCGGAGTGATGCCACGCAAAATGGCGATCAAGGGACGACTCACGCCGGGGTCCTTGGAAGGGTCATCGGGCTAGCAACCGGGACTGAAAATACCAGGCCCAGACTCACTGCAATCGAATACAAGCCGCTTATGCATGCTATTTCCGCATCATGAACCACGGGCTCATGGCCCATGTATTTCAATGCCCTACTGTAGCGCTCCAGATTGGAGCCGGACGCAAGCAATGTTATTGCCCCGGAATACTCCTTCACACACTTGGAGACCGACATCAATTCCGTACCTATCAGTAAGCCGGACAACACTTCTTCAACGACACACGTAGCAACAGGCTCGGTCAGAGCCATCGCCCGAATAGAAAACAGTTGGTGCGTCAGGTGTGCCTGCTCTTTTGCCATTTTCAGCCCCTGAATAAAAGACCGTTTGCGTAACTCGTCTGTTGCCGCTTTTTCATCCCCAATAAGATCAGAGAGAATCGACCTTTCGGACAACATGGCAAATAATTCACCCGTAACGAAAGTTGAAAGCGATCCTATTCTGCCATTCGACACGGAAACCCACTTCGAATGAGTCCCTGGCATGCAATACAACGCCGTCTGCGGTACACCGGATGAGAAAGCGCCAACCAGAATCGTTTCCTCACCGCGCATGACGTCAGGTCCGCCGTCGAAAGCGAGGGCTTTGACTCCGGGGATAATTTGAATGATCCCCGGCCCACCCTTGATCAATGCAGATGCGGCAGCAAGCTCCGCGGCACCGATGTCTCCAGATACATATTCGGCCTCTTGCCACCCTTGACGGCTTCCGATCATGCCGCACATCAATATCGGCAGGCCCGGGAATTTCGCGACCCATGCTGCACACATCGTTCGCAGCACACCGGCAAAGTCACCGTCAGAAACTGTAAGTATTCCAGCCGGACCAGCTACCCGGTCAAGTAAGTCGCCATTGCTCGACAACAAATACCCACGAAACGAGCTGGTTCCCCAATCAACTGCGATCAATGCTGGAGTAGTGGACACCCTGCTACCACTCCGAAATTGAACCATCGGAATGACGCCAAACAGGTGCACGCCATTTGTGACCTATGAGTGATTGCTTTTGCACATACTCTTCGTTGATTTCGATCCCAATACCGGGGCGATCCGGGATCGTCAATGACCCGTCAACTAGTTCAAAGCCTGCATGCGGCTCAACATAGTCCAACAAATCGTTGCCCTGGTTATAGTGGATACCCAGACTCTGTTCTTGCAAAAATGCATTGTGACAAACCGCATCAACCTGCAAGCAGGCCGCCAGTGCGATTGGACCCAATGGACAATGCGGTGCCAATGCAACATCGTACATCTCAGCCCACCGACCAATACGAACCGTTTCAGAAATTCCGCCAACATGCATTGTGTCGGGATTGATCAACCCAGCTGCGCGCGTTTCGAAAACACGCTTAAACTCGTATCGCGAGTGCAGCCGCTCACCGACCGCTAAAGGAATCGATGTACTGCGAGCAAGATCGGCTAGCTTATCAAGGTGAGCAGAATCCACTGCGTCCTCAACAAACATCGGTTTCACATGCTCGAGTTCTTTTAGCAAAATTTTTGCCATGGGCGCATGTACGCGGCCATGGAAATCAAGCGCCAAATCCATGTCGTTGCCGACCGCCTCACGAAGTTCGGAAATTCGCGCCACGATTGCCTCGACCTTCTTATTCGTGTCGATAATCTGTAGTTCTGCACAAGCGTTGAACTTGACTGCATCGAAGCCCTGCTCCTGCAGTTTCAAGGCGTCCGCTACGAGATTTGATGGGCGATCACCGCCGATCCAGCAGTAGCTGCGAATCTTGTTCCGAACTTTGCCGCCAAGCAGAGCGTGCACGGGAGCATCGTGGAATTTTCCTTTGATATCCCACAGAGCCACGTCAATTCCCGAGATCGCACTCATCAGAACCGGCCCACCGCGATAGCAGCCGTTGCGATATAACAGTTGCCAGATATCTTCGATCATCAGCGGATCACGACCAATCAAAAAGTCTTTAAACTCAGCAATTTTTGCGGCCAATGTTTCAGCGTGGCCCTCCAAAACCGGCTCGCCCCAACCGCTGATGCCCTCGCTAGTTTCGATTTTTAGAAAAAGCCACCTGGGCGCCACCAAGAATGTCTTCAAGCCCGTGATTTTCATGGCTGGCTCCGCGCGCTATTAACAACATTCAAGAGTGCTTCTCCTTTCCCGAGACGCGTTAAATTGTCCGCAATTGTGTCCCAGCGACGCTTCACTGTGCCATCAGTCCATCCTGAAATATGCGGTGTCATATAAACGTTCTTTAGCTTTGCAAAATCGTGCGACGACGGCCTTGCGAATTGATCCTTCGTATTGCTCGGGTAGTTGTACCAAACGTCAAGTACCGCCCCGCCAATCTCACCGTCCTTCAACGCAGCAAAAAGTGCGTCCTCATTGATCACTGGGCCACGCGCCACATTCACCAGCACGGCATCCGATTTCATCGCGACCAACAAGTTCTTATCAATCAGGTCAGTCGTTTCACCTGACAATGCAACCGAGACGACCAGAAAGTCACACTTCGTAACCATCTCACCCAATTCGCTTAGTGAATACGACTGGCTATGCAATGCATCCTGTGCCGGCTTACTACGGTTACATACCAATGTCGTCACATTGAAGCCCTGCAAGTGTGTCGCAACGGCTTGTCCAATCAGACCATAGCCAACGATACCTACAACGCTTCCCGATAATTCGCGGTGCGGGGGAGCCTGAAAACGGCTGCTTCGTTCCCACCCGCCAGACCGAAAACTCGCGTCGGCTTCGTAAAATTGATGGCACCACTGCAACATACCCAGAAGAACGTACTCTGCGACAGCATCGCCATGTCCATAAACATTGCAAAGCGTCGCTGTGGATGGCAACAACGAAGTATCAATTTCATCACACCCGACCCCGGGAACTTGCACGAGCTTCAGTGATGGCACACACGGTATTCTCTTATCAAAACGTACAGTAATTACAGCTTGTGCTCCGGCGAAAGCCGCCTCGATATCCTGATCACTCGCGTCGTAGTCAACCACGGTCAGTTCATACCCGTTGCTCAAGCGTTTCTGTAATAAATCGCCAAAAGATATGACGGGACTTCCATATAGCACAACTTTCATGACTTGCGTCCGTCGGTCGACTCCATGTGAGATGCGTCTTCCAGCAGTTCTTCTTCAATGCTGAGAGCGATCTTTCGTGAAAGCTCTAGTAACTTTTCCAACTCTTGACGGGCGGTATCTTCGTCACCCGCGGCAATTGCTCGCATGATGTTGGCGTGAGCATGCCCGGTTTCTTCGATACTTCCGGCATGCCACTGTGCGTAATAGAATCCCAGGCGCCGTGAAACGGCATGCAGCGGCGCGATCACTTTTTGGGCAACAGGATGCTGAGCGCATTCAGCCACTAACGTATTAAACGAGTGATCGAGTCGCATAAACCGTACAAAAGCCTTGTCCTTAGCCGCCTGCTCCATTTTATCGGCCAGGTGCGTGAACCTGTGACGGTCGACATCGTTGCTAAGACGCGCCGCCCGCTCGACAATCAAGGTTTCAACCAGGTGTCGAACTTCGAGAGTCATCAACGATTCAGTAGTTTCTATCGGGCGGACCAGGATTCCGCGACGCGGCACAACCACAACCAGTCCGTCTTGCTTCAGTCGCACCAGAGCCTCGCGCACCGCTGTTCGGCCGATGTCCAGATCCTTGCAAAGTTCCTGTTCTGTCACAACCGAACCCGGTGCCAAGCGGAGAGTAACCACCATCTCTTCAATCCGGCGGTAAGCCTCATCGGTAAGGCTACGCAGTGCGTCTACATTGCCTGACACTTTATTCTTCTTCAAGATTTACTCCAATAACGATTGACAAAGTTCCTGCTGGCCAGCAAAACCGGAAGTAACCATACCGCAATAACAACAGTCCCAATTGCACCTGCTAGCGGACGTTCAAAGAAAGCAGAAAAACTCCCACTCGATTTAATGAGTGAGGTCATAAACGTTTCTTCCAGAAGCGGACCAAGCACGACTCCCAAAATGGCCGGAGCAAGTGGAATTCCGTTTTCTTCCATATAAAACCCAACGATACCCATAACTAACATGGTCGTAACCGCAAAGGTCGTGTTCTCAACAGCAAATGACCCAACGATGCAAGCAGCGAGGACCAGCGGCATTAAAAGTGTCCGCGGAATTGAAACAATATGCCGAAACAGCCGGATCGCCAGAAAGCCTAACGGTATGATCATGATATTCGCGATCAGAAAGGCCAGAAATACCGCGTAGATCAATTCCGGCTTTAGCAGAAAAACCATCGGGCCAGGGTTTAGCCCTTTCATGTACAGCACACCGATGATAATTGCTGTCAGGCTGTCACCCGGAATACCAAACACCGTAGCTGGCACCAGGGCCCCGCCAACGGCTGCATTATTCGCCGCCGTCGCCGGTGCAATTCCATCCAGCGTTCCTGTCCCAAACACGTCACGTTGTTTTGAAACTGCCTTGGCGGTGGCGTACGAAATGTAGGCTGCAATATCCGCACCTGCGCCCGGTATTGCGCCGACAACTGTGCCAATACCGCAGCCCCGCATGATTGACCATTTGAGGCGATTCACGTGCGTCATAACACCGCTAAGTAACCCAGCAACCGGAGCGCTTTGGGCTGGCTCACTGAACTTGTCGTCGACGTTCGGTGACAGGGAAAAACGGAGGATCTGTGACACCGCGAAAAGCCCTATCAGAACCGGAATGAACCCCAAGCCACCGACCAACTCAGGCCGGCCAAACGTAAATCTCGGCAGTCCTGCAACCGGATCCAAGCCAATCATCGCGATGGCAAGGCCCAAGAATAATGAGATGGCACCTTTAGCCGGGTGCCCCGCAGATACGCCTATCGCAGCGGTTAAACCAAGACAAGCCAGCCAGAAATATTCGAAGCTGGTGAACTGCATCGCAATTTCCGCCAGCGATGGCGCCGCAAAAATGAGTACAAGTGCGCCAAAAATTCCGCCGATTGCTGAGCAGATCAAGCCTGTACCAAGAGCGAGTTCCGCCTCACCTCTCTGGGTCATCAGGTAAGACTCATCGACGTAGGCCGCAGATGCAGGCGTTCCCGGAATACGCAACAAGGCGCCTGGAATGTCCCCCGCAAATATCGCCATCGCCGCCAAGGTGACCACTCCCGCCAACGCGGGAATCGGATCGAGAAAATAGGTTACCGGAACAACAAGGGCCACGGCCATTGACGCGGTGAATCCCGGGATCGCGCCAACGGTCAAACCGTAGATCGCGCTGACAAACATCACCAGCAGCGTCATGGGCGTTAAGAGCGATGAAAAGGCGTCGAGAATTACCAAGTTAAAACCCTCGCGTAGGGTTCCAACAATCCCCACGGCAAGGGTACCGACATGACCTGATAGAAGAAACTGTGGATGACTATCGATCCGAAAACCGCGACTAGAACCGCACGAACACTGCGTCGATCGAACCACCAAATAAGGCTAAACAGTACGATCGGCATTGTGATTAGAAAACCGAGGGTGTTGACCGCTGCAATGTAGAACGTGACTGCAATTATCTGAAGCGCCATTGCAACCAGCCCGCGTGAACGATCAACTCCCTCACCCCGACCAATGCTGACCCAACCCACCTGCTTGCCGTGCCCAGCGAACACTCGACGAACCAACAAGACCGTACCCGCTGCGATCAAGCCGATTCCAACTACCGTGGGCAACAAGCCAGGTCCATATTCGATGTGCCGAACTTCCGGAAAATTCCGCGCCTGAATGATTAAAACACCGCCGAAGGCTATCGCCACTATTCCATTAATCGCATCGTCGAATTTCATTACGCAGCCTGATTCAATCTAGAGACTGAGAGTCTCAAGAATTGCACGTACCTCGCGCTGCTGTTGCAACATGAAGTCCTCAAATTCAGCTGCCGATCGCCATTCAACACCGAAGCCCCGCTGCGCCATTTCAAGTCGCCAACTATCGGAAGAAACTATTTCATGCATCGCCCCTACCAGTTTCGCTGATATGTCATCAGACAGACCGGCAGGTCCAACCAGCCCCCGCCAGGCACCGAGTGGCAGCTCGATACCCGCAACTTCCTCAAGCGTCGGAACATCCGGGAAAGCAGACAGGCGTTGCCCACCAAAAACTGCCAGGGCCCTGATTCTACCGGCAGCGATCAAAGGTCCGGCTTCGGGGACCGAACTGGGCACCACATCCATGCCACCAGCCGCGAGATCCTGCAGTGCGGCTGCCGCACCTTGTCCAGGGATCATTTTGACGAGCTCGAGTTCAATCCCCCAGACATCAAAAAGCGTCAACACAGCGATTGGCCAGGAACCACCACAGCCACCGGCACACGCGATCGAAAATGCGGCAGGGTCCTTTTTAATCGCATCGAGGGCTTCCGGAAGCGATTGCCAGTCACTATCGGCGCGAACATGAAACCCCGCGGGATCAAAATTGTATTGCGCGATCGCGGTGAAATCACGGACCGACAATTCTGCCTGCCCCATAGGCAAGTAGTGGGCAAAGTTGTAGATGACACCCAAGCTGTAACCGTCAGGCTCGGAACCAGCGATAGATCGAATGCCAATAACGCCGCTACCCTGCCCTTGATTAACGACGTTGAAAGGCTGGCCGAACTTTTCTTTGAGGCGCATGGCCAGCATTCTTGCGGTCTGGTCTGTTCCGCCGCCTGCACCCGCCGGCACGATTATCGTCACAGGACGATTCGGCCAGTCCGACTGAGCTGAGGCCGGAGCCCCACTCAGAATCACAACAAAAAAAGTGATAAGCAGGTTGATGCAGTGTCGTTTCATTGCTTTATTCGCCTTAATATATTACAACATATTACATCTAAGCCGATCGAAATAACAACATCAACACACATTTCGATATGACGGCATTGGTCCACGGAGAATGGTGCTTAAGACTATGAAATCAAATAAGACAACCCCGTTGCGAGTGCGCCCGGCTCAGGTCGTGATTATCTGTATGGCCCTAATTTTACCCATAATTTCAGGCGCCGATGACTCGCAAACTACAGCGATTCAGCGCATGCCATTGCTAATGCCCGACGATTTCGAATCATTGAAACTGGTCGCGTGGCGAGTTGAGGAAGGTGAACAGGATCAGAATAACCCTCTACTTGAACCCGCCATGCCCTGGGATTCCGGCGGCATTATGGCGCACGGAACGGTCTTGCTCGACCCCATCGATGGGCTCTGGAAGGCGTGGCAAGTTTCAACGCCAGCAGAAATCGAATTCGAGGGACTGCAGGCCAAACACGAAGAGTTTCGGCGCCTAACCTATCTTGAAAGCGAAGATGGCGTGAATTGGTATCGGCCTCAGTTGTCTTTAGTCAAGTGGCCGGGACACGAACGGACCAACATTATTTTTGACCTGGATTCCGGCGGTACTGCCGTCTATGCGTCGGTCTTTGTGGACCCGTCAAACAGCGCGTGGCCCTACGAAATGTTTGTACTTCGAACGCCTATATTCGGACCGGATCCGGACCATGTCGGACACCTGCCGGCACCCAACGAAAAGCGCGCAACGTATCGCTACAGGTCGCGCGATGGTAAAGAATGGAAGCTTTTCGAAGGACCCATTCACCCGTCCCATGGTGGTGGCGCTGACGTGTCGTATGTCTATCGTCAGGAAGACGGCAGCTATGTATCGTATTTTAAGAACTACCCAAAAATAAAAGAAGGTAGCCGAATAATCACGTATGACAATAATCCCCGGGGTGGGCTGCGGTCGATTGCCCGTAGGACGAGCAAAGATGGCAGTACATGGGGCAACGAATTAACAGTACTGGAACGGGATTGGCGCGATCCTGACTTCGCTCAGTTCCTTGAGTTAACGCCAGTCGCGGTTGATGGCGGTTTTCTCGGCGTGGTCACTTATTACAATTCGGCCATTCAGACAATGTCTTTGCAAATGGCCGCATCGCGCGATGGCATTCACTGGTGGCGACCCGACCGACGTCCGACACTCCCGAACCCGCCACTCGGTGACTACGGAAGTGGGATGATCTGGCAAATGCATCACCCGATTGTTATAGACGACAAAATGCACGTGTACTACGCCGGGTCCGAAGGTCTGCATGGAGAAATACTCGATACCCGCTTTGAGCCACGAATCGATGTAGGTGGCGAAACGGTAATCGGATTTCAAACGCCGACCCTGCCGTTCAACACGGCACTACAACGGGCAACGTGGCAATTTGATCGCCTGTGGGCTCTGGTGCCTTCGGTGGGTGGCGCAACGCTTGGCGAAGCAATTACGCGCGAGCAAAAACCAGCTGGCCGACAACTTATGATCAATGTGCACGTTCGCCCCGGCGGTTCTTTGCGGGCCGAATTATTGGACGGCGACGGGCAAGCAATCCCCGGCTATTCGATAGACGATGCCGAGGCAATTTCCGGCGATCATCATCGGGTGACGATTAAGTGGGCCGGTGGCGATTCTGCACCTGCCGAAGCCGTGAAGGTCCACTTCGTTTTGCACCGCGCGTTTCTCTACGGATATGACTGGCAGGACCGGTAGACCAGACCTCTCTGAAAAAGGGTGACATGAAAATGGCGCGGGCACTGTAATGCTATTTGTCGTTACGTTGATGGCGACCATCGGCTTTGTGGTTTTTTCTACATCCGTAGGTCGACTGCATCCTTTTGTCGCCCTGATACTCGCGTCGTTCGGTTACGGACTCGCGGTTGGTATGCCTTTGGATCTGGTCCTGAGTGCGATCAATGACGGATTTGGTGACACCATTGCGTATATTGGCATCGTCATCATTGCAGGTTCTATTATCGGCACCATCCTGCAACGTTCCGGTGGAGCCGCGAGTCTCGCAACCGCGATACTGCGTATCACCGGACCACGACGCGTGCCGCTTACGATGGGGATACTTGGATACATCGTATCAATGCCGGTCTACTGTGACACCGGCTACATCTTACTCTCACCAATCAACCGAGCACTGGCCAAGAAGGCCGGCGTTTCTGTTGCCGGCGGTGCCCTCGCCCTAAGTCTGGGCTTGTATGCGACACATACTATGGTGCCGCCGACACCAGGACCGGTCGCCGCAGCAGGCATAATTCACGCCGACCTGGGCCTGGTAATTATGTGGGGCCTGGTCGTAAGCTTGATTTCGCTGGCAGGTGGTCTCGTTTTTGTACACCACTATGCATCGAGAGTGCGCCTTTCTACTCCTGAAACGCCACAGGTCGAGACAACGGAAGCGCCTCAGTCAGCCACGCCATCTGCACAGATGGCGTTCTTGCCTATTTTCGTTCCAATCGTGCTAATTGTCGGTCGCTCTGTGAGTTTGTTGCCTGGCCAACCTTTCGGTAACGGCGCCTTTTCTGTGCTCTGTCAAAGCATTGGGCAACCCGCTATTGCGTTGCTCTTCGGAGTCGCACTGGCACTTTTTTTGCCAAAGCCATTGACTCGAAACATTGTCTCCGAGAGTGGCTGGGTCGGCGAAGCGATTCGAAATTCCGCGCTCATAATTATCATCACCGGGGCCGGTGGTGCTTTCGGTCGCGTGCTGCAGGAATCGGGAATTGTCGATGTCGTTGGCAACAGCACTTTGAATCCGGAATATGGCTTACTACTTCCTTTCATACTCGCGGCTGTGATTAAGACATCGCAAGGATCTTCGACCGTAGCGATCATTACAACCGCAAGTATAGTTGCTCCAATGCTGGGATCCCTTGGGCTGGATTCAGAACACGCGAGGGCACTAACTGTAGTAGCAATCGGTGGCGGCTCCATGGTGGTGTCTCACGCAAACGATAGCTATTTTTGGGTCGTTACGAAGTTCTCCGGAATGACCGTTAAGCAGGGCTACCAATTGCAGTCACTTGGTACGGCCGTACAAGGTTCGGTCGCCGCGATAGCAGTCGCGGTGGTCGGTGCGTGGATACTATAGTGACCAGGAGCATCGGCAAACTTCACGTCACCTTTTCAGGCATTGCGTGTCTGTTTCTGATAGTGACAGCGCAAGTTGGCTGCACCTCGGGACAGCACTCTGACGGTGTTCGCGAACTTGATCAAGTCGTGCACCTCACACACGGCCCAATACTCGGACGGATTGGCAGCAAGCAAATCGGCATTTGGGCGCGCAGCAATCATCCAGCGGCGATGCAAGTTATATACGGTATCGATGCGGAAAAAATCGATAAGGGTTCGGACATTGTTAGCACATCACTTAGCGCTGATAATACAGGATGGGTGCTCCTCACCGGTCTGATGCCGAGTACCTCCTATTTTTACGCAGTGACATTCGACGGCAAAATCGCCGACGATTCGCGCGGCTCTTTTAAAACTCTTCCTGACACCCAAAACGAGGTCAGCGCAGCTAATCCAAGCGGCAAATTTGACTTTAGCTTCGTCGCGACTTCATGCGGTAAACAACAACCATCGGACTCACAGAGCCTGATCCCCTATCAAACGATGCTCCGCGAACACGGCGCAGATGTTGATTTCACGATGCAGCTAGGTGACTGGTTGTATGAGAGAAATCGCGATTGGCCGGTCGCAAAATGGCAGGCTGAAGCGGTTCCTGCAGGCAGCCGAATACCCGCAATCGTTGAATATTCTCCAAATCTGGTTGGCGTGTGGCAAAACTACAAAACGTATCTTGCGGACAACCCTTTCCGCTCGGAATGGCACCGGCGTGTACCGTCGTATTTTGCGTTCGATGACCATGAGGTTCTCAACAATTTCACTGATGCGGCCAAGGTCGGCACTCGACGCCGAGCTAGTTTGTTTCGCGATCCTGGCCAGCAGGGCTGGCTGGATTACCTCGGCTGGAGCAATCCAAGAATATCCGATGACCGAATTGTTTTTGGTCGCACCAAGTTGGCTTCTGGCAACGCGGTCCTGTTTGATCCTGCCGCCGACTTCCGGGACCTCAAACTCGACGATGAGACCACACTGCACATCCATTGGGGCGGGCCCCTTGCTGGAGTTCGCTATGACAGCAACAGCAATGAAGACATCGCCAGTAAGATTGATGAAGCGGGACCACAAGACCCGAATGCCGGTGTCTACAAAATAGTAAAAATCCTCGACCAACATAGGCTTGAAGTATTTCCAACGCCAAAATTCGAGTCGAACTCAAGCTATTCGATCGGTATTCGCAATTACTACAAGTTTAGTGTGTCGAATGCAGAGTTTTTTGTTCTCGATACTCGATCGTACCGACAAATGGCAGATGGGACAGCGAAAAGCAGGCCGGAAATACTTGGAAACAAACAGATGACGTGGCTGAAAAAAGCCATGCTAAACAGCAAGGCGGACACACTCTTTGTTGTCTCACCAGTCAGTTTTTCATTGCCTCATCTGGATTCCCTAACTCCGCCTGTCAACGATTCGTCCTGGACGGGTTTCGTTGATGATCGAATGGAGTTGCTCAACTTCTGGAAGTCACTGCAGAAGATGGTAATCATTGTTTCGGGTGACATGCATAATTCCTACGCGATACAGTGGAACGATCGGCTTTGGGAATTTGGGGCAGGTCCATTCGGTTCAACCAATCGCGAGAATTCTGCGAAGACGGGTTGGCGCCCCGAGCGTGGTAAATTCGATTCAGCCGGGCAAAAACTTGATATTCGTTGGTCGACATTTTTCAAGAACGGAACGCCCTCGGCCATGCGTAGACAACCGGTCTATGCTGTATTTCAGGTAGAGAGCGGTTACAGCGACAGCTCAGACAATAAAGGTACCACTTCTGCCATTTCCAATGCTCAAGTGATCGTGCAATTTTTTGATGCGTTGAACGGTGACCTCTTGCATTCAGAAACCATCCTGACGGATGTGAAATAGTTAGGACGTGTGACGTCTTCACCAATACCTTCGCAATTCTGCTTCGAGAGACTTCTCGATATCCGGGAAGTCCCCGTTCAATTGCAACGTCAAATTGTACTGACTTTCGTGGCTTGCCTGATCGAGGTTTGCACTGCTCTGGCTGAGCCACAGACGTCCGTTGGAACGCACCATGACTAATTTATGACCCAAGGTGACTTTGCCGTCGTGCTCGTTCGGGTAGTGAACTGACACACCGAGCGATCGCAATTCCTGTTCTACAACTTGATTGTCCTTATCTCGATCCAACAGGAAACGCACATCGCACCCCTGTCTCGCCAACTGCCCCAAACGCTCGAATATGGGCTTGCCGAATGCGTCCGGCACTGCGCGATAGTACGAAAGCCATAGCGGCCCCTTACATTCTGAGATTCTTTGCAACAAGCCCAATAGTGTCTTTCCTTTACCCGGATGGAACGTAAATGACATGTTGCCACCACCTTCGGTGGCCATTGTCAGGTTTTCTTCAACGTCGCTGGGGATTCCCAGCAGCCTTTTGGCATGTGCCATGTAAAAACCAAAAAACGTGTTGTCGGACTCGATATCGAAAGACAGCGCCGTATGGGCTCGGGGCGAATTTAAATGCCGTTCTCGTATGTTGAACGAACCGATGATCGCAGTAGATCTGCCGTTTAGTCGATGTAAAACCATACTCTTGTGGTGCACGGCCTCGTGCCGAATGAATATCTCAGAACAATCAATTGAACTGTCCAGCGGAATCAGTTTTTCACATCCAGGTCGTAACTCATCTCGATAGACGGCCAACACGTTCACGCCGCGAACCGCAGCATCTACAATCGCTCGATTCAAAACCTCATTGCGAAAATACTTTTGTAATAGGACTATCTCATCACCGAAATCGGCTGAACGAAGTAGAGACAAATACTGTTGTTGAATGGGCGTCTGTTTGCCACTGTCCTGTCGATCGATATGAATAGCGACATTGGTGACCAGACCCTGTGCCTGGATCTGTAGCGGTGTACATCCTATTAAGAGTATTACTACGGAACAGAATACTGTTTTCGATGCAGGGTTCATGGGGCGGACTCCTCCAACGTAAAACTTATTACTGTTGTTCCGACAACGTCCTCTTGCAGGATCCAGTAGCTACCAACGCGCGTTGCTTCCGCCGGCTTCGAATCAACCAGAACACTATCGTTCGTACCGGTTACCGGCAGCTCGACCCGGGCGCTGACTCCCGGCGGTAACGACAAACTGAGCGTGAACGTCGTATCGCGGCTCCATTCGATTTTGATCGGGCCACGCGGTGTAGGGACTTTCCCCCCGGCACTCATCAAGTTGCCGGTTCGCGGGCGTATCACGACACGTTTCCAGCCCGGGGTGAGCGCTTGCACACCGAGGACAAATCGCGGCAGCAGGTTTGCCGGCGCAGCGCCCCATGCGTGATTCCAATCCAGATTGGATTTGTAGCGTAGATCCCAGGCTTCCCAGGTAATAGTCGCGCCGCTTTCCAACATGTGCCGCCAGCTTCGATCAGAAGGGGCAGTAATCAGTTCAATCGCTCTTTCCCCCTTGTCATTCCTGAATAGCGCTTCCAGCAGGTATTGCGCTGCATAGACAGAGCACTGCATGCCGCGTTCGGCCACCCAGCCGGTAACCTGGGACCTGT
>RCNF010000432.1_pt1 | contig 21252 bp, 22 predicted proteins | sample 2041311 | NCBI WGS metagenome assembly RCNF01 (sample SAMN09708228, study PRJNA481090) | Marine sediment metagenome, whole genome shotgun sequencing project. | biome: marine sediment; feature: ocean; material: sediment; isolation source: Sewage treatment plant 2 marine sediment (STP2) ... | reverse complement strand
GTCTACATTATAATCAATACGACGTTTTCACACAGCCTCGGCCGACACCAGCCGCCCAGGTGGTAAACTGCTGAGGGGCTGGTACTGACCCGAAGCAGCCGCTCGCAATTCGAAGGAATCATGCCAAAATTCATCGCTGAAAGAAGCCTCCTTTGGGCACCCAAAGGCGAGAGCAATCGAACGGAGTTTGTTATTCGGATAGGTACTCCGGTCGTTGTCGAGCCGGGAACAGTAGACTTCCCTGTAAGTGAAGGCACTGGCGCTTGCAGCAGACAGTTTTACGGTTTTCCTGTGAAAATCGAGGACACGATTTACGGTGCTGACACGGTTCAAGCCTTACAATTGGTGGCCGACGTTGATTCGACCCTTCGTCGCTTTAGTGATCGTTACGACTTCTTTTTTCCGAGCGGGGAGCCGTATTTCGAGAGCGACTCCACCTGATCGACGGCTGTTTATGGCCGAACACAGCCGCTCGGATGAAGAACTCATGAACCAAAAAGAAAATACAAAATGGCCAGCTGCGACTCGGTTATTCAGCGTATTCATGGGAAGCACGCTATCGGTATTTGGACTGCTGATACTGACGATGGCGGAGCTTGAGGATTTCAGCGCGAGTGCGTTTCAATACTGGGGGCCGCCTGCTTTGGGCGTCGTATTTGCTACGACATTTCTGGGAATATTTGTAAGCAAGTGGAGCGTGAAAGCTCGTTTCGCGTTCGGTGTAGTAGTCGGTCTACTCGTCACCTCAATCTACATCTGGGTTACAGCCTGAACGGCTCCTTCTGGCCGAAACCAGCCCTTCAATTCCCTGCAAAACAGCCGTCGTGAACGTCCGCTATTGGGAAAAGCAGACGATCAAGTGGTCGTGCGGACCAGCCAACGTGGGCGGCGCTATGAACGGGTAAATCGTCGGCATCGTAGCCGAATCAAGAAGCCAATATCAGCCTGACAAATCGATGGGTGATCTGACCAATGTGTACGAAACCGCTACGGAAGCTCTTCGAGCATTTTCGTTGCGGATTGTCGGATCGAGTCGTCGTTGCCAACCTGCGCCGCAGTATTGAGCGCCGTGCGAGCTTGCTCGATGTTGCCGAGCTGGCTATTGACGTATCCCAGCGTTAGCCAGGTTCTCTGGTGATCTGCGTCCACGGCAATACCTTCGTTGAGCCGGCTCAGAGCTTCAGTTGATCTTCCGAGATAATGTAGCGTGAGGCCTAAATTATTATAAATTTCTGCATCATTCGGATTGATTGCCAGCAGTTTTTCATACAAGTCCGCCGCTCTGTCATATTGGGCGTTGCCGAAAGACTCTTCAGCCTGACGTAGTAATTCAGCCGGATTCTGGAAGGCAGTCAGGCTAGGTGCTGGCGCAGTCAGTCGTGCAATGTCTGTTTCCGTGATGTCGTCGGACCACACCGGCGCGGGCTGGTTCTGCGTCGCTGGACGAGCGCTGACAGTATGCGTTGCCTGAATATAGTGGTCGCGAGTTATCGCGAAAACGGCAAGTCCGAAGAACACCTGAAATGCCGCTAACCAAATCCAGAATTTGGCATTGAGATTCATATTGAGCGCCTGTATGCAACGTTGAGTTGGAGAATATACACCGCTTCAGGGTTCTGACGCAGTCCGTAGTTTCATCAACCGGTTTTCCGTCTGACTGTCTGCGCGTCAGCTGATGGCCAATGGTTTTTCTACGCAGTTCGTTGGCTGAACTAGCGCTCGGGCGCGCTCCTTCATGTGGAACTCGTGGACTAACCGCAGGTCGGGCAGTGTTTGTCCTTTCTGATTTGGGCGCTATGGAACTCACCGCTGCCGGCATCGTAGAGTTGCAGCGTTCCACGTGGCGAGTCGAGACCGACAAGTTGTTTGAGTGCTTCAACCGCCATCAACGTGCCGATAACGCCAGGAACCGGGGCAAGCACGCCATTGCCTGCACAGCTCTCAAGAGACTCATCAGCCTCCTGATAAGCGCAGCGATAGCACGGCGATGTCGCGTAGTCAGGACCAAACACAGCAACCTGACCCTCAAGTCGAATGGCTGAACCTGATACCAGGCAGCGTCTGGCTGCGACACATGCATTGTTAACCTGGAACCGGGTGGCGAAATTATCGCTGCCGTCCAGAACAACATCAGCCTGGCCAACCGCCTCCGCCAGTGCGTCATCATCAAGTCGATCAATGATCGGTGTGATCTGGATTTCAGGATTGATGATGGCGAGTCGTTCCGCGGCGACGATCGCTTTCAACTCGCCGACGTCGTCGGGCCCATACAGTATCTGGCGACCCAGGTTGGTCGGGTCCACGGTATCGAAGTCGCACAACATCAGCTGACCGACTCCGCTGGATGCGAGATAACTTGCAGCTGCGCAACCGATTCCGCCGACGCCAATCAGCAGAGCTGTGGCGTCGGCAATCCGCGCCTGACCGTCATCGCCGATTTGTGGCAGTGCCACGTGGCGTGCATGTCGATCCAGGTTGGGACGGCTGTCGGTCACGGTCTATGCGTCGTTGGTAACTTCCAGAATCGTGACCGTATCAAGCGGCACGTCCTGATGGCCACCGCGGCTACCGGTCGGCACTGCAGCAATTGCGTCAACGATATCCATGCCGTCGGTGACCTTACCGAACACAGCATAGCCAAAGTCGCGGTCACCATGGTTCAGGAAATCATTGTTGCTGATGTTAATGAAGAACTGCGACGTCGCGCTGTCAACAACACCGGTTCGTGCCATTGCGAGCGTGCCACGTTCGTTGTTCTCGCCATTGTCAGCTTCGTTCTTGATCTGCGCACGCGTCTCTTTGCTCGCCATATCTTCGGTCATGCCGCCGCACTGAATCATAAAGTTGGGGATGACGCGGTGAAATATCGTATCCGCGAAAAATCCGTCGCTTACGTACTGACGAAAATTCTCGCAGCTTATGGGAGCTTTCTCTTCGAAAAGCTCGATGGAAATGTCGCCGAGGCTGGTTTTAATGGTAATCATGATGTCTCGCTTTGGTTGTGAGCGGCGTTTTTTAACACAAATGACTTGTTCATGTCTCGAATCCGGGCCTACTACACCGTTCTCGCCACGCTAATGCGCGGCAAACCCGCGAGGTCAGTGTGGCAAACGATATCCGTCCAGCCTTGCGCCTGTAAAAGCGTTGCTACGTCCTGTTGCTGATCTGCGCCATGTTCGAGCAACAACACGCCGTCGGCACAAAGGATTTCCCGACAGTCGCGCGCGAGAACGCGAATGGCGTCCAGGCCATCGTCGCCGCCGACGAGTGCCGCAACAGGCTCCGACGTCAGCGCATCAAGCGCGGCATCATCGGCGCGCACGTATGGAGGGTTCGAAACGACAATATTGAATTGCTGGTCCGCTACAGGTTGCGTCCAGTCGCCCTCAATACAAGTCACATTGCCGAGGCTCAATTGATGCACGTTTGCGCGCGCGACGCCCAACGCCGCAGCGCTCATGTCGACTGCAGTAACGTTACAAAGTGGTCGCTCCCTGGCAATGGCGACAGCTATTGCACCGCTGCCGGTGCCAAGGTCGAGAATCTGCCATTCTGCATCTCGAGGAATTTCCCGCAGCGCGAGATCTACCAGCAATTCAGTTTCGGGTCGTGGCACGAGCGTCGCTGGGCTAACCATCAGCTCCAGCGACCAGAATTCACGGGTGCCGGTGATGTAGGCCATGGGTTCGCCCGACAGTCGCCTTTCCAGCAGCCCATTCATTCGTGCCGAGGCCGCCTCATCCAGCGTATCTTCAGGGTGCGCAAACAAATACGAGCGCGGCATATCGATCGAGAGGCCGAGCAACATTTCTGCGTCCAGCCGGGGTGAATCGCTGACTGCAGATAGTCGCTGTGTGGCCTCGCCGACGATTGCATCAATTCGCGCCGATTCACTCATGCATTGTTCTCTCCGGACTGGTTTCGCGCTGACCATATCGCGTACACTCGCGATCAGTTTCGGTTGCTACAGTAATGCTCATGAAGGTTTATTCCAACATCCTCGAAATGGTCGGCTCCACCCCGATGCTCGAAGTGACGCATCTGGATACGGGGTCCTGTCGGCTCTTCTTAAAACTTGAATTGATGAATCCGGCTGGTTCTATTAAGGATCGTATCGGAATTTCGATGATCGAGCAGGCCGAAAAGCGCGGCGACATCAAGCCTGGTGACACGCTGGTCGAAGCCACCGCTGGCAATACGGGCCTCGGCCTGGCACTGGTTGCCGCGCAGAAGGGCTATCGGATGATTCTGGTCCTGCCGGACAAGATGAGCCAGGAGAAGATTTTCAATTTGCGCGCGATGGGCGCAGAAGTTGTCCTTACTCGCTCGGACGTCGGCAAGGGTCACCCTGAGTATTATCAGGATCTGGGACAGAGCATTGCTGAAGAGAAGGGCGCCTACTTTATTAATCAATTCGGCAATCCGGACAACCCACTTGCGCACGAAATGACGACAGCGCCGGAAATTCTCGAACAAATGGAAGGGAACCTGGATGCTATTGTGCTCGGCGTTGGTTCCAGCGGGACGGTGAGCGGGATCGGAAAATACCTTACTGAGCACGCGCCTGATGTTGATCTCATTCTCGCTGACCCTGTTGGCTCTGTGCTGACCGACTACATCAATAAGGGCGAATTGGGTGAAGGTGGCAGCTGGCTCGTTGAAGGCATTGGTGAAGATTTTATTCCGTCGATCGCAGATTTCAGCAAGGTCAGCAAAGCCTATGCGATCAGTGATGCAGAATCTTTCGCCGCTGCACGAGAGTTGCTGAAGAAAGAAGGCGTGCTCGCCGGATCATCGTCGGGCACGCTGCTGGCAGCCGCTCTGAAGTATTGCAAAGAACAGACGGAGCCAAAGCGGGTCGTTACATTCGCCTGCGATACGGGCAACAAGTATCTCTCCAAACTATACAACGAATTCTGGATGGAAGATCAGGGGTTCATTCAGCGTGACCAGTACGGCGACTTGCGCGACTTGATTGGTCGACTGCACGGCGAACGAGCCACCATCACTGTTGGGCCAACCGACGTACTCACAACGGCACATAATCGCCTGCGCAACGCGGGATTCTCGCAGTTGCCGGTAATGGAAAATGATCGTCTTGTGGGTGTCGTCACCGAAGACGCAATCTTGCAGTTCGTCTTCGGCAAACCGAAACTCATGAATTCGACAGTCGATTGCGCAATGCAGACAGCATTCATCAAACTGGATATGACAGCGAGCCTGAATAACCTGGTCTCGATGCTGCAGGTACAGCCCTATGCGGCCATATCCGACGGAGACGAGTTCCTGGGTCTCATCACGAGATCCGACGTGCTCAATTTCCTCCGTCGACAGATCTAAGGCAGGAAGCTATGAAAAACGACGAAAAGAAGGCCTTTGCCACGCGGACCATTCATGCCGGGCAAAGTCCGGACCCAACCACCGGTGCGATCATGCCGCCGATCTATGCAACATCAACTTATGTGCAGTCCAGCCCGGGCGTGCACAAGGGCTATGAGTATTCGCGCACGCAGAATCCGACGCGGCAGGCCTACGAGCGTTGTGTTGCCGACCTGGAATCCGGGTCGCATGGTTTTGCTTTCGCTTCAGGCATGGCGGCGATCGGAACGATACTGGAGTTGATTGACTCTGGTAGCCACGTAATCGCAATGGACGATCTGTATGGCGGAACGCGGCGTTTGTTTGCTGACGTGCGTGAACGTAGCGCCGGGCTTGAGTTCAGTTTCGTCGACCTTACCAACGCAGCAGCACTTGAAGCGGCAGTCCGCGGCAACACGCGCATGATCTGGCTGGAGACGCCTAGCAACCCTTTGCTAAAAATTGTTGATCTGAATGCGATCGCCACGTTTGCAAAAACACATGATCTCTTACTGGTAGCCGACAATACATTTGCAACGCCTTATTTACAGCGCCCGCTGGAGTTTGGTTGCGACATCGTCATGCACTCGGCTACCAAATTCATTAATGGCCATTCCGATATTATCGGCGGCATTGCGCTTACGGCAGACGACGCTTTGGCCGAGCAACTTGGCTATCTGCAAAACTCTATTGGTTCCGTCGCCGGGCCTTTCGACAGCTTTCTGGCATTGCGCGGCGTTAAGACGCTTGATGTCCGCATGCAACGACATTGCGAGAGTGCGGCAAAAATCGCGGCATGGCTGGAGCAGGATGACCGCGTTGCAAGCGTGTTATATCCGGGGCTCGCATCGCATCCGCAGCACGACCTCGCGAGAAATCAGATGAATGGCTTCGGCGGTATCGTAACATTCTTCATCAACGGCGATATTGAGGCGGCGCGGCTTTTCCTGGAGCGCTGCGAAATCTTCGCGCTTGCGGAGAGCTTGGGCGGTGTTGAAAGTCTGGTTGATCATCCGGGAATCATGACGCACGCATCTGTGCCGCTTGAAGAGCGCGAAAAACTCGGCATAAGCGATCAGCTAATTCGGTTGTCAGTCGGAATTGAGTCAGTTGACGATCTATTGGCTGACCTGGATCAGGCGCTGGGCTCGTAGTTGACGCAAATTGTCAGAAATTGATCTTTGAGTTACCGAGCAAGTGCGGCCAACTGGTCGGCCTGATATTCGTTGATCAACGGCTGAATAACCTGCTCAAGTCCACCTTCAAGTACTTCATCCAGCTTGTACAAGGTCAGGTTGATGCGATGGTCAGTGACTCGTCCTTGCGGGAAATTATAGGTACGAATTCGTTCCGACCGGTCCCCTGAGCCGACCAGGAGCCGGCGTTGCTCGGCCTGTTCGGCATTCTGTTCGGTCACCTTGGTGTCCAGAAGTTTCGCCTGCAGTAATGACATCGCGCGCGCGCGATTCTTGTGTTGCGAGCGCTCGTCCTGACACTCGACCACAATGCCGCTGGGTAAGTGAGTGAGCCGAATTGCAGAATCCGTTTTATTGACGTGTTGGCCACCGGCGCCTGAGGCGCGGAACGTATCCACGCGCAAATCGGCCGGTTTGATCTCATCCAGTTCAACCTCGTCCGGCTCCGGCAAGATAGCGACGGTGCAGGCAGATGTATGAATGCGACCTTGCGATTCGGTTGTCGGTACTCGTTGCACGCGATGCGCGCCGGATTCGAACTTCAGTCCCGCATAAATGCCATTGCCGGTGACCCTGCAAATGACTTCTTTGTAGCCACCATGATCACCTTCTCGCGCGCTGAGTATTTCGACTGACCACTTCATGGACTCCGCATACTTCATGTACATGCGCAGCAAGTCACCGACGAATATTGCTGCTTCATCACCGCCTGTCCCAGCGCGAATCTCAAGGAACACATTGCTCTGGTCGTGGCGGTCCGGCGGGATGAGCGCTTTCTGCACCTGTATAAGTAGTTGCTCGCGTCGCTCATTCAACGACTGCAACTCTTCCTGGCCCATATCGCGAATCTCGCCATCCGCGTCATTGGCCATTTCTTCGGCAGCCGCGATATCGCCGCTTAGTAGTTCGAACTGTGTGAACAGTCCAACGATGGGCTCAATCCGAGCGTACTCTTTGGAGAGGTCGCGAAATTTGTTCTGATCGCCAATAATCTCCGGATCCGACAACAGTCCCGATATCTCTTCAAATCGGTCGCGCACGGACTCGAGCTTGTTGCGTATTGAATCTTTCATGCGGACAGCCGTTAGTTTTTATCGAGGTCGAACAGGGCACGGGCAGCAGCGATAGTCTCTTCATCGGATTTTTCACCCGCCTCGCGCAAGCACACGGTTGGATTGTGCAGTAATTTTTTCATCAGCGATGCAGTTGCGTATTCGATGACCTCGTCGCTATCAGCACCCTGTGCCAATCGGCGGCGCGCTTGTTCGACAACCAGGGCGCGTAATGTTTCACCCTGATCGCGCATTGCGGTAATCACGGGGGTTACCTGCTTGGATCGCTCAATACTCAGGTATCGAATAATTTCGTCGTCGAGTATCTTGTTGGCGTCGGCTGCGGCGGCTTCTCGATTTCCCTGACCCTCAAGGATGACCTGGTCAAGGTCATCGATCGTATACAAGTAGACATCGTCTAGCTCGGCGACCGCCGGCTCAATATCGCGCGGTACCGCGATGTCGACGGCAAATATTGGTTTGCGTTTGCGCGCGACAACAGCGCGCTTGACCTGATCGAGTGTGATGATCGGTTCCGGCGCAGCGGTAGAAGTAATCAGTATGTCGGCCTCGGGAAGTGTGCCGTCGAGTTCGGACAAGGGCAGGGCGAAGCCACCAAACTGGCTGGCGAGATCCCGCGCTTTCTCAACATCCCGATTGGCTACGAACAGCCGACCGATATTGCGGCTCGCCAGATGCTTGGCCACCAGCTCGATGGTCACGCCGGCGCCAACAAGCAGCGCCGTGTGTTTTGTAAAACCGGCAAAGAACTGCTGCGCAAGACTGACAGCCGCTGAGGCTACGGAAACCGGACTGGCGCCTATTTCGGTGTCAGTACGGACTTTCTTGGCAACGGAGAAAGTGTGTTGGAAAAGTCGCGACAGTTTTTTGCCGGTTGTTCCGGCACCTTGCGCGTGTCGGTAGGCGTCTTTTAACTGTCCCAGTATCTGTGGCTCGCCAAGGACCATTGAGTCCAGGCCACAGGCCACTTTGAAGATATGCCGGATCGCCGCATCGTTATCCAGGGCGAACAATGAGTCCCCCATAGGTTGGCGAATACTGCGCTCATCCTGCAGCCAGCCTTGCAACCTGTCCCGGCCAGCGTCCGTCGAAATAACATAAAACTCGGTGCGGTTGCAGGTCGACAGCAGCACCGCCTCTTCAACACCGCCGACGTCCTTTAGGCGCAGCAGTGCGCTGCCGATTTCATCGCCCGCAAAAACAACTTGCTCGCGAATTTCGACAGGTGCCGTGTTATGGTTCAGCCCGAGTATTTGCAGCCGCATAGCAGTTCATGGACGCTGTAGATTGATGATGTGCCGGCGAGGCACCGTAGGATTCCGATCATTGAGTTTGTATCATAAGCGAACTGACGATGCAGTTCCTTGTCTCTGTTACCTGAGATCAACAAAAATGCCGCCGCAACTGGCCGCGCGGCTACTCCAAAAACAAACCAAAGGGTATCAATGCAGCACGATTCGAGACAAATAATTCTGAGCAAAATAGCAGCCATATTGTTGTTCCTGGTAATAATTCCGGCCGCTGCGCCAGTAGTTTTTGCTCAGGATGAAGAAAGTGACGAGGCAAAAGCGCACGTTTTGCAGGCCGAAATAGCCCTGCAACGTGACGATTACCTGGTTGCCGCACGTGAATATCGCAAGGCAGCTGAGCTGACCGATGATGTTGAAACCGCGCGGCAGGCGACGTTGGTGGCGTATAGCTTCGGTTTCGACGAGGATGCACTGGTATCGGCCAAGCGCTGGCTGGAACTGGATCAGGACAGCAGTCAGGCACTGTTGTACGTAGCTCAGCTCGAGTTGCGCCTCGGCAAAGTCAAGGAGTCGCGACGTAGCTTCAAGAAACTGATTGAAAATGGTACGAATTCTCCGGAACAGGACCTTTTGACTCTCATCCCCATCCTGGCGCAGGAAGACTCGCAAGACGCCTATGAGGTGATGCGCTGGCTGGCCAAGCCGTACAAGGACTCTGCCTACGCGCACTACGCGGTTGCTGTAATGGCATTGCAGGCAGATGAAACCGATGAATCGCAAGCGCGCGCTCTGCAAGCGGCGGAGCTTGATCCCGAATGGCTGAAGCCCAAATTGCTGTATGCGCGTGCGCTGTTGATCGCCGGCAAGCAGGAAGAAGCGATAGATTATACGTCCAGGATTGTCGGTGACGATCCGGACCCCGACCCTGAGGCGCGGATGGAACTGGCGATCATGCTGATGGCGGCCGGCCGCAATGATGATGCTCTGAGTCAGGTCAATCAGATTCTGCTCGAGCAGGCAAATCGATTCGATGCCATACGACTGATGGCAATCATCAATTTTCGACAAGGCAATTTTGACGCCGCGTGGGATGATTTTGAGGACTTGCTTAGGTCCGGTGAGTTCACGACCGACGCACTGTATTACCTGGGACGGATCGCTGATATTCGAGAAGATCACGGCAAAGCTATTCGGCTCTACGCCCGAGTGCGCAGTGGCGACAACGCGGTTGCTTCCCAGCGTCGTGTTAGCGCATTGATTGCTTTCCAGGGCAATGACCCGGAGCAGGGGATCGCACACCTTGATAACTTCGCGCGCGAGAATCCGAGCTACGCCGTGGACATGGTTGTGGCAAAGGCGCAGTTACTTGCATCGCTTGAGCGCTATACAGAATCGCTGGAATTCTACGAAAAAGCAGTTTCCTACCGTCCCGATAATGAGGGCGTATTACTCGGCAAAGCCGAGCTCTTGTTGCGCATGGATCGAGTGGACGACGCGGTCGCCGAGTACCGCCTGGTGGTCAAGCGCTGGCCCGACAACGCGTTGGCGCTGAATGCGCTGGGTTATACGCTGGCTGACAGGACTGAGGAGTATCGCGAGGCCGAAAAGCTGATTCGCAAGGCTTTGAGTTTCGATCCCGAGAGTTCGGCTATTATCGACAGCCTGGGCTGGGTTCTGTTCAAGCGCGGCAAGTACGATGAGGCGCTGATTGAGCTTGAGAAAGCGTATGAGCGTTTTCCTGATCCGGAAGTGGCGGCACACCTGGTTGAAGTTCTGGTGGCCCTGGAGCGTGTGCCAGAGGCCCTTGAAATTCTGGCCGCGGCTGATGAGCGAAGTCCTGAAGATGAGCGTCTGGCTGATGTGCGCGATCGCCTGCTTAGCGAATCTGAGTAGGCAAACGGCCGACCCTGGGCTGCGCAATATGGCAGCTGGCAACGGTTGGAGACTTGTCGCAATGTCTGTGGCATTGCTGCTGTTGACGGGCTGCGCAACCCGGCAAAGCCTGCAACTGCCGGATATCAATAACTGGAACAGTCGTACCGCCGTGCTCGGTGGTCTTGAAGACTGGGAGTTCAGCGGCCGGGTCGGCGTCAGCACAGATATTGACGGTTTCGACGGCAATTTGCGCTGGATACAGCAGGACGACACTTTTCAGGTCACGGTTAGCGGCAAGCTCGGCATTGGTGCAATTCGCGTCGAGGGCGACGGTCAGTCTGTCTTGTTGACCGATAAGGACGGCGTCCAGACTCGATTGGAGAATGCCGAGTCGGAGTTGCGGGCCCGTTACGGCTGGACAATACCGATCGAAAGTCTGCGCTACTGGGCGCTTGGAATTCCGGACCCGGATCCGCAAACGGCGGGGCAGGTCATTTCGACCTTCAATGCCGATGGCCAGCTCGAAACGCTAATGCAGCGTGGCTGGCTCGTGACCATTTCGCGCTACAAGGAAAGCGGCGGGCAAGCGATGCCGAGCCATCTTTCGGCGGTCAATCCTGATACCAAAGTGCGGCTGGTGATCGACCGGTGGATATTTCTGGATTGAGCCGGAATTCGAGCGGAGAAAAAATCGCGTTTGACACCTCCGAGACCTCACCGCACAATTGCGCCGACATCAGGAATAAGCGACTGAATACCAAGATTGGGGCGTAGCCAAGTGGTAAGGCATCGGGTTTTGATCCCGTGTACCGCAGGTTCGAATCCTGCCGCCCCAGCCATTAACACCATGTAGTTAAACCAGATAAGGGGCGATTTGTGGAATTGGGATCAATGGCAATCTTTGCAGGCAGCGCGCATCCCAAGCTTGCTCACGATATCGCGCGTTGTTTGCGGGTTCCCCTGGCGCGGGCGTTGGTCGACCGCTTTAGCGACGGCGAGATCAATATCGAAATTCTCGAGAATATCCGTGGACGAGAGACTTTTATCGTCCAGCCAACCTGTCCGCCTACCTCTGAAAACCTCATGGAACTGCTGGTCATGGTGGATGCGGCCAGACGCGCATCGGCAGCTCGAATTACCGCAGTTATTCCGTATTTTGGCTTTGCACGACAGGATCGTCGACCGCGTTCATCGCGCGTGCCAATCACCGCGAAACTTGTTGCCAAGCTGATCGCTACAGCAGGCGTTGATCGGGTTCTGACGGTTGACCTGCATGCCGAGCAGATCCAGGGCTTCTTCGATATCGCGGTTGATAATGTATATGCGTCACCATTGCTACTGGGCGATGTCTGGAAGCAAAAATACAGCGATATGGTGGTCGTTTCTCCTGATGTTGGCGGTGTGGTGCGCGCGCGTGCGCTCGCGAAACGCCTGGACGACGCTGACCTGGTCATCATCGATAAACGTCGTTCGAAGGCAAACCAGTCGGAAGTCATGAATATTATCGGCGAAGTCGAAGGCAAGAACTGCGTCATGATTGATGACATGGTGGATACGGCTGGAACGCTATGCCATGCCGCTGGCGCGTTGAAGGAACGTGGCGCTGCAACGGTTACCGCCTATATTACTCATGCGGTCCTGTCCGGGCCGGCAGTCTCGCGCATCACGGCATCAGCGCTCGACGAGGTGGTTGTTACAGACACGATACCGCTGAGCGATGAAGCGGTCGCATGTAAGACCATTCGCCAGCTACCGACGGCCGCTTTGCTCGCCGAAACCATGCGTCGTATATCCGAAGAAGAGTCCGTCAGCTCGATGTACGTGGACTGATCCGCCGCGACCGTTCCGCGACTCCAGACAGCAGCACAAGGCGATTTGCCGCAATCCGGACGAGGTCGGGCATATTCCTTCATTCACGGCTGGTTCTCCCCGGTTCCATAGGTTAATATGCGCGCCCCAGCTCAGGGCGGTCGCAGTCCTGAATGGCTAATCGTTTGGAATTTTCCAAGTAAAATCAATCAGATAACGGAGTAATTGTCATGGCTGACAAATTCGACCTGATTGCGGACATTCGTGAGGAATCAGGGAAAGGTGCGAGCCGCCGCCTGCGTCACACGGGTAAAGTACCCGCAATCATCTATGGTGCCGGCAGACCGCCGCGCGCGTTGACCTTTGATCAAAACAAGGTCTTACATCAACTCGAGAACGAATCGTTCTACTCGAGTATTTTGAACATCAAGGTTGGCGAAAAGAGCCAGGCTGCGATTGTCAAAGATATCCAGCGCCACCCCGCGAGGAATATCGTTCTTCACATGGACTTCCAGCGCATCGTTGATGACGAGAAGATCAAGATGAACGTACCGATTCACTTTCTCGGCGAAGAAGTTGCTATCGGTGTGAAAGATGGCGGCGGCAAGGTATCTCGCCTACGTACTGACGTTGAAGTGACCTGTTTGCCGAAGGATCTTCCGGAGTACTTCGAAGTCGATGTTTCCGCGTTGGAACTTGATGCCATGATGTACTTGTCAGATATCACGGTGCCAGACGGTGTTGAGATTCCTGAGTTGGCTCAAGGCCCGGAACACGACCACGCAATTGTCTCGATCCACGTGATCAAGGCAGCGCCGGTCGAAGAGGATCTCGAGGGCGAGGAAGTTTCTGCCGAAGTACCTGTTGCTGGTGAAGAAGAAGAAGGCGACGACGAAAGCTCCGACGAAAGTTAAATCGGATCTGTCGGGTAATCGAAAAGACCGCCTAACGGCGGTCTTTTTGTTTAACATCACAACACTATGACGACACATCTAAGCATCATTGCCGGGCTAGGTAATCCCGACGACCAGTACACGCAGACGTTGCATAACGCCGGCTTCTGGTTCGTGGATGCGGTGGCGCGCAAGTTTGGCGGCAATTTCAGGTACGAAAAGAAATTCGATGCCGAAGCCTGCAAGGTCAATCTGCATGGGCAGGATATCTGGCTTGTGAAGCCGCAGAGCTATATGAATCTGAGTGGTGGTCCGGTCCGCGGCATTCTGGATTATTATCGATTGAAGCCAGAGCAGCTGCTGGTGGCACATGACGAAATCGACCTGCCTCCCGACACGGTTCGGCTCAAAAAGGGCGGCGGACACGGTGGGCACAACGGCATACGCGATGTTATCAAGCACTGCGGCTCGGACTTCATGCGCTTGCGCCTGGGCGTCGGCCATCCGGGCGAAAAAGATCGCGTGACGTCCCACGTCTTGCGGCGTGCGCCCGCTGACGTTGAGGCAGAGGTTGAACGGAATATCGACGACGCGATTAGCGTGTTGCCCATCCTGATCGATGATGGACTTAACGCGGCAACCAAGAAACTACATACGAAGGCAGAGAAATAAATGGCAATTAAGTGTGGCATCGTCGGCTTGCCGAACGTTGGTAAATCCACGTTGTTCAATGCACTGACCGCGGCTGAGATCGCGGCTGAAAATTATCCGTTCTGTACGATCGAGCCTAACGTTGGTGTGGTTCCGGTGCCGGACCCGCGCCTCGGCGCCTTGGCTGCCATTGTCGATCCGCAAAAGACACTGCCCACGACCATGGAGTTTGTGGACATTGCAGGTCTTGTAGCCGGAGCATCCAAAGGCGAGGGACTGGGTAATCAGTTTCTGGCGAATATTCGCGAAACCAATGCTATCGCTCACGTCGTTCGCTGCTTTATCGATGATGACGTTACTCACGTTGCGGGCAAGATAGACCCTATCGACGATATCGAAACGATCAATACCGAGCTCGCGCTGGCGGATTTGGAATCGGTCGATAAGCAGTTGTATAAGGCCGAGAAGGGCGCGAAGACCGGACAGAAAGAAGCGCTGTTCGTGCGCGATACGTTCAAGAAGGCGAAAGAGCATCTCGATGAAGGCCTGCCGGTTCGGTCGCTGGTGCTTGATGAGAACGAACTACTGCTCCTGCGCGACCTGCACCTGCTGACAGCCAAGCCGGTCATGTATGTTGCGAACGTTGATGAGAGCGGTTTCGAGAATAACGACTTACTCGATGCGGTTAGCACTTACGCTGTTGCAGAGGGTGCTCAAGTCGTTGCGATTTGCGCCGCAATCGAAGCCGAGATTGCGTTGCTTGATGATTCGGACAAGACGGATTTTCTGGCCGACCTGGGTTTCGAAGAACCGGGTCTGGACCGCGTAATTCGATGCGGCTATACGCTGTTGGGTCTGCAAACGTATTTTACGGCAGGCGTCAAAGAAGTGCGTGCCTGGACGACAAAAACAGGTGCAACCGCACCGGAAGCGGCTGGCGAGATTCATACAGATTTTCAGAAGGGTTTTATCCGCGCCGAAGTCATTGCGTATGACGATTTTATCGCCGGCAACGGTGAGAGCGGCGCGAGAGACGCCGGTCGACTACGACTTGAAGGCAAGGAATACATCGTCAAGGAAGGCGATGTAATGCACTTCCGCTTCAATGTCTGATTAGTGCCATCCCAGTTGGCTGGACTCGACTTTGTACAGGATGTAGTCGCGTAGCCGCGTCGCGGTTGGGTAGTCGATGTAAGGAATGCGCACGCTACCAGAGGCAAGGTAAATGCGCACGCTGGCGAGGTTCTTGCGCCGCTGATAGCGCGATTGACTCAGCGTAATTCGTTGTACCTTACGAAACAGGAATGCGGCGGTTCGATAGCCCAGAAAGCCTGATCGCCGCACGCACTCATTATCGTCGTGTGCATATCCGGCGCGCTTCCAGTTTCTGTAGATCGCTGCGCTTGCAATGGGAATCCAAAGCAGCGCATACAGGCTGTTCAGTCCTTCTTCGCGCCAGGATATTGCAACCATCGTGATGGCCGGGAGTAAGGCGATCAGAAAGAATTTAGTGCGCATGCTGTACGGCGAGATAGCTCTGAACTGCTTGCTGAGAGGGTTCTGCGTCAGGTTGCCGCCTTCAGGGGCAAGGAATCGCGCCCGCAGATCATCAGCAAGCTCAGGTGTGAGCAACGGAATTGTGAATACCTTGGCGTTGCCGCGCTTGCGGCTGCTCGTTGCCTGACGAGCGGTGAACTTGAAGCGTCCGAGCCAGCGCATCACGACGCTTTGTTGCAGCCGCAGCGTTTGGATTTTTCCAAGATCCATTGAGTGCTCATGGCGCGTCAACAACCCACCTTGCGAGCGCAGTGTGCTGCCGTCCAGAAAAAGTTCGAAATTGTGATAGCGCAAAAACGCAGCTGCGATGGAAACCACAGAGAAGCTGAGAACGATAATTACGAAGACGGCGACTCCAAGGGAAATCCCGCTTGCCGAATCCACTTGAAGTCCGGACCTTATTGCAGTCTCCGCTATGGCCTCGATTTTGGCCCCAAGCCCGTCACCATAATAGTCAATAACAGGTCCGACGAAAGCAAACAGAATCAAAGCGCGTCGATCAGCCAGACCGATGCGCACCATGTCGCGCCAGTCGAGGCGCATCAGTGCCGGCGAGGCAATCGCTTCGGCGGTAGCATCGCCGTTCGCATCGACATTGGCACTGACGTTTCGATTGCCGATTCGCCGCCGCAATGCGTCAGCATATTCTCTGGTAACAGCAGGAAGATTGCCTTCATCACCAGAGGATCCTGCCGTATCAAAACTGACGGTTACAAGGCCAAGATAACGGTAGACAATATTCTGCTGTACGTTGATTCCCTGAATCCGGTCGAACTTGATATCCAGTTGTTTCTTCTTCAAGACGCCATGGCGGAGCAGGATGGAATCTTCGCGTAGCTGAAAGCGGAAAAACCAGTAGTTGAGGATCGCGGATAGAGCGACAAGCACGCTGATTGCGATTGCGGCGAGAACGATTTTATTGCCGACATCGCCTTTGTAGGCAACCAGAAACGCAATCAAAGGTGCCAGGCCCTGCACGGCGTTCTTCGCAACTAGTTGCACCGTCTTGCCGAGAAAGAACAGGATCGCAAGTGGTGATGTGCGTTGCCAACCCTCGTGATCAGCCGGCTTCAATGCTGGCTCCGACTTTCTCAAGAATGAAAATGCGCAGTTGCTCAGCTGTGTCTTTTTCAAGTCCGTCGATCTTAAGGTCGCCACCCGATCCGCCGGCGGTGAATAATTGCAATGTTGCCAGTTCGAATTTTCGGTCCAGTGGATTGCTGCTCGTTTCAACGTGTTGAATACGATTGAACGGTATTGCCGTGACCGAGCGCCAGATGACGCCGGACTTGAAAATGATATCTTTGTCGCGAACGACATAGCCTTTGCGCGGCACGACGATTGCTGGTCGAAGCAGAGAGAATACCGTCAAGACTGCAGCAAGTATCCAAAGCGGGAGCGTCTGAATAAACAGAACGTTTGGAATGTAGTTTGCAACGGTGGCAATGATTACTAACACGACGACAGTGAGCATGCTCTGTACTTGCATTTGACGAGCGTAGCGAGGACTCAGTTTCGTCCAGTTGAGATTCTCTGTGCCTGGTAATGATTCGAGTTCAATTTCGGGGTTGGCGAACATTGGGCGTCCGATCAGTAAAAAAAGCATTATACGGGAGGGCGGCCGGCGAATGTCGCCACGAATTGTTCTGCGGGCTCAACGGTATTGGGTATAGTGCTGCAGAGTATTTGCAATACAGGCGGTCATTCGAATATGCAGCTTCAGGTTTTTACAAGTCTGGTGTGTTTATTGGTATTCACTACCTATGCCGACGCAGGTATCACTGCTTCGGAAACCACACAGGTAGTGATTCTCGGCAGCGGAACGCCGAACCCTGAGCCCGATCGCTCGGGACCTGCCGTTGCGGTGGTCGTCAACGATGTCGCCTATCTCGTGGACTTCGGTCCCGGTGTCGTCAGACGTGCGGCCGCTATGTCACCCGATTATGGTGGTGCCATTGAGGGCCTGGCGTCCGCCAAACTGGGCCATGCATTCCTGACCCATTTGCACTCCGACCATTCCATGGGTTTGTCGGACCTTATCCTGACGTCCTGGGTGCAGGGCAGAGATAAGCCACTCGAGCTGTTTGGCCCTGAGGGCACCGAGGAAATGGCCGAGCATATCCTGCAAGCTTACGATGCTGATATTCAGTATCGGCTCAACGGAAGTCAGCCGGCAAACGATCAAGGCTGGCGAGTCAATGTGCACACGATTGAAGAGGGTGTTGTCTTCGAGGACGAGAACGTCAAGGTTGAAGCTTTTCCGGTCCAGCATGGTGCCTGGCCAAATTCTTTTGGCTATCGCTTTACAACACCGGACAGGATCATCGTTATCTCGGGCGATGCAGTGCCTGACAAGACGCTTGAAAAATACGCGACCGGTGCGGATATCCTGGTGCATGAGGTGTATTCAGTGGAGGGATTTCAGCGCAGGTCGGAGGACTGGCAGGCCTATCACAGCTCCCACCATACTTCGGCGCACGAGCTGGGTGAGATTGCATCCAGAGTGAAGCCAAAGCTGCTGGTTCTGTATCACGTGCTGTTTTGGGGCGCATCTGAGGAGACAGTTCTCAAAGAGGTTCGCGAGAAATACACCGGCGATGTCGTTCTGGGGCACGATCTGGATGTGTTCTAGGCGGGTTTTTGCTGCAGTATCTTGACAGCTATGCGTCGCATAAGGACAATCTGCGGCCCCTCGACCCTCCGCGGTCCAGGCCGAACAAAGGTGATGTAGCTCAGATGGTTAGAGCGGTGGACTCATAACCCGCAGGTCGGTGGTTCAATTCCACCCATCACCACCACCCATAAGAAAAGGCCCCCTTCCGGGGCCTTTTTTTGTGGGTGGCGGTGATCGCCGGGATGCCACCGCGGGTGCTTTCGAGGGAGGGAGTAGCTTCCCCGATAGAGCCGCGAATTCGGTTTGTGGCTTGGCTACACCAATCTTTAAGATAGAGAGGTTGGTTGTTAGGTTTGCGAATCATTAGACGGGGTTCAATTCCACCCACCTCCACCATCCACGAATAGCCGTTACTCGGAATCCGAATGGTGCGAGTTGGAAAGGCCACCTGTAGGAGCGGGCCATGCCCGCGAAATTTCCGCAGTATTGTCGCGATCTTGGTTTGTAGTTCAAGAGTATTGGATGGCCTGGCAGTAAGGTAAGATGGCGCCGGTGTAAACATCCTTAAGATTCACACCGGATTTAGGCGGAATACTAAGTATGTTTGCACTGGAACCAGCCACGCAAAACAAATAGGAATTAATGATGTCTTGGACCGTTTACTTGTCCGGCGAAATACACTCGGACTGGCGACAGCATGTAATCAATGGTGCGTCGGCACAAAATCTTCCGGTTGTCTTCACCTCGGCTGTCACCGATCACGACGCGAGCGATAGCGCCGGTGACTTGCTAGGCAAAGAGCAGGACCCATATTGGCGGGACCACAAATCATCGAAAGTCAATGCGATTCGAACCAAGTCCCATATTGAAAAATGCGATATCGCGGTAATACGGTTTGGAGAAAAATTCAAGCAGTGGAATGCGGCGTTTGATGCCGGCTACTGTGCAGCTTTGGGAAAACCGTACATCACGCTTCACGACGAGGACATTATTCATCCTCTAAAAGAAGTCGATGCGCCAGCTATGGCATGGGCGAAGACACCCGAGCAGGTGGTCGAGATATTGAAATATGTGATGCTGGATCCGTGACCGATCAGATGCGATAGAAGCGAAATGGGAATTCCCCGACCGGACAGACATTTCTTTGGTGAGGGGTCAGATTCACGACACCGGGAATGTTCGATAATTGCGAGCGATTCAGCTAGAACTGTTCACTTGCTATCCGCATTGCCGAAGTGGGTTTCGCCACCATGGTTTTGGCGAGACTCTTGATGAGCGGAAAGATGCGCTCGAAGTAGAATTCAACCGTTCAAACCTTTGCCCGGTAGAAATCAATATCGTCCGGATTCCTCGAAATTGCTTTATTGGCTGTCTGTGCCATCACCGCCCACCTATAAGCCATGCCGATGTACCCCGAGTACACCGACACCATCAACGCGACGGGAATGTTAAGAATGTTTACACCGGCACCAGCGGCAACTGCGTAGCGCCGGTTGCGGTATATTCACCTTTGGCTAATGCGCGGGGACTACAACGTGAAGAGATTTCTTTGGATTGTGTACAGCCTGGTGATCGGTATGTCGACAGCCTGGTCGCAGCAGGTAGCGGAGTTCAATGTGCAGAATTCCGAGTTGAAGGTTGAAGGCTGGCACGGCTTCACCGACTTCGTGTTCCTGGGTAATTCGTTTCTCACTCTGACTCTTGCCGCTGTTCTCGGTGCGATAATCGCTTACCACCCCAAATATAGGAGAGCCGCGGATACTTTCGAGGAGATAGATGCACCAAAAATCTACATCCTGTATGCGGTGATTGGGGCGCTCATCGGCATCATGGTCGTCAAGTATGGCCTTGTAATAGGCTTCGTGCTTTTTGGCATCGGTGGGCTGATACGCTTCCGCACGGTACTGAAATCGGCGGACATGACTGGCCACGTGATTCTGGTCACACTAATTGGGCTGTTAAGCGGCCTGGAAATGCCGCACATAGCGGTGTTGTCGACAGTCTTTGGCTTCGTCTTGATCTATGTGCTACATGCTCGGACCACCTGTCTAATCGAAATCAGAGCACTGCCACAAGAGGCCGTTGCCGATGCAGCAACAGCGTATCGAAGCGTCTTGCAGCAACATAGCTGCCGTATCCTGCACGAGAAGAAAAACCCCGAGAAGGGGCGAGTATCATTTATCTTCAGTTTCTCGTCTAAAGTTTCCCGTAGTCATATTGAGGAAGTTCTGGAAGCGGAGATCGATGCCCGCTTGAAGGGGTCGTTGGACTGGGAGATTGACTAGAATTTGCTGGAAAGTTTTGGGACAGATACAGCGGTCCCTGCGACCTTCCGCGGTCCAGGTCGAATAAAGGTGATGGCCAGGATGCCACCAATGGTGACTTTGAGGAGGGAGTAGCTTCCCCGATAGAGTTGCGAATTCGGTTTGCGGCTTGGCGACACCAATCACTTGTGTAATGAGGCAGGTTGTTGGGTTTGCTGCTTTCTTGACGCGGTTCAACCGAGCACGACACAGCCGTGTGACAGACGCACGCAGTGCGCCCACACGCTGAGCCGCGTAGCGACGAGTCCATTCCACCCATCACCAGCGGCAGGAGATAACCGTCATTCGGGCCCGAACGGTATGCATCAGCATTGCCACCTGTAGGAGCGGGCCATGCCCGCGATCGCCGCAATGTCTAAGGCCTCTATGCGCTCTTGCAGTTGTGGATATCGCGCGCATGGCGCGCTCCTACAGGTCGTGGTCGTGCGACAGACGCACGCAGTGCGCCCGCAGGGTGAACCGCGTAGCGGCGAGTCCATTGCACCCATCACCACCCTCAACGAAGAACCGTTACTCGGGATGCGAATGGTACGGGTTGGACTAACCACCCGTAGGAGCGGGCCATGCCCGCGATGAGATCTTGATGCTTTCGCGAAGCGTAAATGCCAAAAACTATTGTGAAATTTACAATGTGAAATTTTTGCTGTGAAAT